>Ga0070741_10012653_pt1 | contig 15177 bp, 16 predicted proteins | sample Coa_R1_4_FD_66440 | JGI IMG/M metagenome (GOLD analysis project Ga0070741, IMG submission 66440) | Surface soil microbial communities from Centralia Pennsylvania, which are recovering from an underground coalmine fire - Coalmine... | ecosystem: Environmental > Terrestrial > Soil > Unclassified ... | reverse complement strand
CCAGCCCCTTGTCCTTCCGGGTGCCGTTGAAATTCCGCAGGCACAGGCGCCCCTCCCAGACCCCGTTCGAGGCGTCCATGCGGAGTTTTTCCGGGTCCACCTTTTGGGTCTTGGAAGCGTCCGGGCTGTTGCCCAACCCCTCCAGCATCTTCCCCAGGTCGAAGATCAAGTCCGGCGCTCCCGCGGCCTTGACCGTCAGCAGGCCCTCGGTGACGCCGATGCTGTAGTCCAGGTCGTTCATCTTGAACTTCCTCGCCCCCTCGACGCGCACCATCCAGTCGTAGCCCTTTACCGAAATGACATCCTCGTCGTTGCCCGAGTAATAGGAAAAATAACTACTGTTGGAGACCGATTCATAGTGGTCCAGATGCTCGAACCCTAGGGACTTGCAGATCTCGTTGGAAACGTTGGTATAGCCGTAACGACTGCGGGTGCGCTCATCCTTCCATTTGGAAAGGTCCAGGTCGAACCAAGGCTGGAGCGGGACCACGCCGTGATTCTCCACCAGATAATCGAGGATGGAACTGATCTCCTTGCGGTCCGCGAAAGGGACCTCTTTGACGGCTTTCACGGCCTTGGCCCCGTTCCAAAAGCCGTCCTTCACGAAGAGGGCCTTGAGCCGGCTCATTTGGCTGGTCCGGGAAACGGAGTAAGCTCCCCAGGGCCCCATGGAAGTGGCCAGGGTGATGATGAAAAGGGTCATGGGCACGGTCTTGATGGAAGGTTTTTTAGAGATGAGGAAGTAAAGGGCGATACCCAAAATCCAAAGCCCTAATACGGAAACAAAGTAGCGCTGTTCGGTCACCCCATATTGGCTGATGCGCTTCCCCACCGAGGTGAAGAGCATGGCGAGGAGGGGAAAAAGCGCCAGGTAGAAACCTTTTGAATAGAGCCTTATCCAACGGTTCTCGGTCTTTTCCTGCACCGGCTGAAGCAGGAGCAGGTTGAAGACCCCGGCCACCGAGACCACCGACACCAGCCAAGTCACGGTCCCCTTGGGCCAATCGGCCTTGAGGAGGATCTTTCCCAGGTAAAGGTAGAGGATGGTCAGATAAAGGGTGACCAGCGGGACCAAAAGATATTGGGTGAAGACCTTCAAGCCGTTCGGATAACTGTCGTCCCTTTCCAATTTCGAAAGGTCCTTGGGGACCCCGGCCAGGAAATGCCAGGTCATCAGGACGCCCGTGGCGAAGACCCAAATATCGGCGTAAAGCTTGTCGTGGATCGACACGCCCAAAAGATGGTCCACCGCGCCCAGCGCGATCATCAGCCCGATATAGAAGACGGCGGCATAGAGGGCCGATAAAAGGAACCGCAGGAAGAGATGGCGGTTGAACTGCCAAAAACCCCGGGTCTCCCCTTTTCGTAAAAAAGGGCTGAAGGCGGCCAAGAGGTGGAGCGCCAAGGCCCATTGGGCGTAACTGAGGTAGAAATTTTCCGTCGCGGCTTGGCCGGAAAGGAAGTAGAAGCCGATCAGAAGCAGTGTCCCCGCCCCCAATAGCTGAAGCGAACTAGGTTTAAGGGATTGAACCGGTTTTTCGAGATAGAGCGTGAGTGAAAAGAAAAGCGGGATGCCCAGGCACAAGGTCATGAGCAGTTTAATGAACCAAAAATCGTCGGATTCGGCCTCGATCAGGGTAATGGCGACGAAAGTGGAAAGGATCGCGCAGACCAACACATAAGGAAACCGCCGAAAAGCCGCCCGGGCGTTCTCGACGATATAGGTCAGGGATGGCAGGTGGAGCATGGGGCCATTGTAACAGGAGGGGGGATGGGAGAAGGAGCCTAGCTTTTGGGGCGGTTAAAAAACTTGGATAAAAAGACGCCTGGAGGCAGGATTGGAAAGGGGTATTTTCCGTTCAAGACGGTCAAATGGGGATCACCGCTGACTAAAGCCTCGACCTTTCCCCCTAAAGCGGCTCGGAGGAAGAGATCATCGTTTTCATCCTTGGAAGGATGGGCCAATTTACCGCCATACTCCTCAACTTTCGAAAGCCATGGCAGTAGATTCTCCTCCAGTATCTCCGCGGCGGTTTCCGGTTCAAACCCAAATTTGGGATAATGAAGGACGCGGGCATACTCATTCAAAATGGCTTGGGACACCATCGGCTTGATCTTGCGGCTAGACCAAAGCTCCAAAAAGCGCCGGGTCGGACCCTGATGCAGAAGCGCTGAAATGACGACATTCGTATCGAGGACAACTTTCATTTTTTACGGTGCTTGCGGGCCCAGCGGACCGCTTGGGAGATCGTGTCCTCATTGAAGCCTTTTTCCTTGAAACGCTTGCGGGCGCCCTCAAGGGCTTGGGAAGCCAAATGTATCTTCGCCGGCCGCAAAAATAAACCTTCCGGACGGACCTCCACGTCGTAATAGGCCGCCCCTTCAAAGGCCATGACGGCCGATTTAGGGAGGGTGATCTGATTTTTGGACGTCAATTTAGCGAGCATACGAGGCCTCCATAAAAGTAAGGATACCTTACTTCCTTACCATCGTCAACCCAGGCTCCAGGGAAGCGGTCAAGAATGGGGTTCGCCCGATTCCGTTGGGCCTTCATGGATCATTTCGAGTTTTCGGAGTTCGAATAAAAGAAATCCGTGGCGCCGCCGTCGGCCTTTTTGGGGTCCGAAAGGATATCCACGGCTTTTTTAAAAGCCGCGGTCAGGTCGTCCAATTGGTCCTTTCCCTTGTCCCCGTAGCTTTTCAGTTTGTCCCGCTCCATCAAGGCCGCTTGAAGATAGGTCTCCCCCAGGTATTCCCGCGCCTGGGCGAAGTCCGGCCGGATGGCCAGGGCCTTTTTGTAGTTCTCCAAGGCCGGCTCGATCTGCCCGGTCATGCGCTGAGCGTGGGCCAGCATGTTGAGCACGTCGGCGTTCTCCGGGTCCTTGTCCAAGGCGTTCTTGAAATAATCGACGGCCTTGGGATAGTCGTTATCTTTCCCCGCCTGGATCCCCTTTTCATAGAGCCCGGAGATCTCCTGGCTCTTTTCATAGGCGCTATGGTCCTGGTTGTTGTTGCTTTGCATGGAGGGCCCGCTGGTGCCGTTGGCGAAAGCCGCCAACCTCAGCCCCGCGCCCAAAACCGCCGCCGACAATAAAACGATCAAGATCCTTTTCATGGTGCCCCCCTATGGATTGGAACAGGTCATCGACCTGGGTGTTCCCCATCCATTTGTAATCCAATTTTGGGCAAAAAGTTACAGGATCACGGTAAATTCGTGGTCAAAGAAGAGCATAAAGGTTTTGCGGGACTTGAAGGTTTGGTCTTATCTATTCCATCGGAGTGGAGCAGGGCGAGACATAAGCATTGGGCATGCCCGAGCGATAATAGAAACTCGGGCGCACACCTATGTTGAGGAACTACCGACGGCCTTTAGAATCACCACGGCGGTCATTCTTTTTGTTCTTGGCGTCGTTCGGGTTGTAACCGGCGAAGCGGTTCCACCCGCCAGGAGTCTTCCCTGTCGTTTTGGGGATCTCTCCCATAACGACTGGGGCCGATGCGGGCTTGGCGGCCACTGCCGGAGCAGGGGCGGCGGCCGGCGCGGGCGCCGCGGTCACGGCCGGAGCGGGGGCCGCTACTGGGGTAGTCGCCACTGGGGCCGGAACGGCTGCCGGGGCTGACTGTGCTTCCTGGGTGGTGCTATTCAACGTATCCATTGAAATATCCTTTTGGCCTTTTGGAGCCTTAATGATGCAAAACGGCCTATACGTTAAGCTTTAAAGGGCAAAATTGATAGTGATTATTGCGAGAAAAGGGATTTGCCCCATTACAACCAATTGAATTAAGAGAATTTAGTGCCCTCATTTACTCACGACCTCTCCAGTAACCAGGTTTTCGGGAAAGATGCACGATGGCCAATACATAAATGGCTTCAGGGTCATTCTTGTAGAGAATCGCGTAAGGGAAATAGTGTAGAAGATAACGCCGCATACGGTCATAAACCATTGGCGGCCAGGCATCCGGACGTTCCGTGATCAGCATTAAACCCTTTTCAACCTCATACAAGAACCGTCTTCCAAGCCCTTTGCTTTGGGCCTCATAATACTTGGCGGAATATTCGAGTTCCCGCTTGGCCACGGGATCAAAAACCAGTTCTTTCATTTAAGTTTCGCGCGTATCTCTCGGAGGACCTTTGAAGCGGGCGTCCCTTTTACTTTTCCGGAAGTCATGGCCTCATAACGCTTCTGCGCTTCTTTGGCCCACAATTTTTCAATTTTGGAATATCCGCCTTTTTCAAGGCTATAGATGAGCTTTTCCGCCAACTGGGCGCGTGATCGGGTTGGCAGCTTGAGCGCGTCGGTTTCGATTTGGTTCGCCGTCCTAGCCATGGGAAACCTCCTGATTTGCGGCCATTGTACCACGGGGAAAAAAAGGTCAACAACTCAATTGATATAAAAGACCCGACCCCAACGTTTGTCCATGGAAAAACTCTCTACGAATAGATCAAGGGGTTGCAGTTGGCGTTACGGTCGCTGTTGAAGTCGCCGTAGCCTTAGGAGTACTCGTGGGTGTGGCTGTGGGCGTTGGAGTAAGGGTCGGCATTGAAGCGGCTATTTGCTGGGGTGTAGTTCCCTTCGGAAACAAAGAACCCACGATCGACTGGATATCCTGCGAATAACCGATCCTGACCGACCAATTATCATAGTTGCTATCACGCTCATGTTCGTTGATATAGGGCAGATGTAGTAAGGTCAAAGTTTGATCCTGGACCGTCGCATCGATGGTCAAAAACCGAATATCATCGATTGGGTAATGGAATCCGAACTTAATAAGCGAAGTGCTCTTCTCATCGTAATTCGCGAATGAACCCTGGCCCGAAATAACTGTGGGATCACTGCTCGAAGGCGACGGTTCTTTGACGGTCGCGGAGGGATACCAGGCCGCTAAAATTTCGATCTTATTGGCTAAGCCCCCAACCGGCAGGCCAAAATCGGCCGAAAGCCCCAAACCGTAATAACTTATAAGTTTGCGGGATAAAGCGGTCGTCGACCCTCCATAGATCCATTCAAAAGGAGACCATTCAAAAGTTAATCCGTCTTTTTCGCTGAAGGGGATGGAAAGCATATCGAAGGTCATTTCCCCGAATAAGGCCCCAGACCCGATCATCGCTCCGGCGGAAATATCCGAAGAGGGGTTCGCGAAACCGACTTCCAAGTCCGAAAGCCGCAAGACCCTGGCCGCAGCGGATTTTGGATCCCCACTCCATGCCCACCGATCCCGATACATGGCTTGAATGAATAAAATGCCTTGGTTATTAGAACTTTTCAATAAATTGAACTGGGTATTGGTAACCGAGTTGGAGGCCGGCGATAAAGTAAAAGGCTGTAAGATCGCCGAACCAACGTTCAACGTAAACCTTTTGTCGCCGCTTTCTTTTACGGTCGGTGTGGGTTGTGGCGTTTGAGTCGCCTCGGTTACGGTAGCAGTCGCAGTGGGCGGGATCGTTTTGGGGTCTTTCTTTTTGGATCTACCTTTTTTATGTACTTCCCCAGCTTTGGACTGGCTTGCGGATGCCTTCGGCGTAGGAGAGGCGGTGGGGTCAGCCATTACCACGTGAAGGGTAAAAAGATACAAACCAAAAAACATCGAAAACAATGTGGTCATACTTTTCGAGCTGAAATTGATCTTTGTCATAAACCACCCCTTATACTTGATGAAAATAAGTCGTTCTAAACCCGTTTGGCCATTGGAGTTCCCACTTCTCTTCTTGAGACCCGGCACACAAATCTAACCCAAGCCAAAAGGTTGATAACTTTTATAGTTAAACCGTTTCCCAGTCAATTAATAACTTGCCAAAGTTATTAATTGCACAAATATCGTCTCGTCATAAGGTTTCAAGTTGGTAAGAACGCGGAAGGTGAATGAAGGTGAATTAGGAATGCCGCAAAAGCGTTAGCACAACCCCAAGCAATAAAGCCCCTAAGAGAACCCACACGGTAATGCTGATCCAAGATCGGGGTTTGGAAAGAATGGCGGGAGAGGCTTTTATTTCCGGGTCGAGATCCGCTTCCGGCTCCCAAGGCTCAGGGGCTTTCCAGCCACAATTGGGACAGGGTGCCCAGTCATAGGGCATTTCGGCTCCGCATTCCAGACAGACGTTATCGGAATAGGACATTAGCGGAGATCCGCGCTGGTTCTGAAACCCCATTCGGCCCAGGTTTGCCGCCTGTGGCGAAACCACAAGTTGAGCCACACGATTTGGCAGTGCCGATTATGCCGCAGCATATGAAATAATCGGCTCGCTCTTGTATAGAAGGTGCCGTCGTTACGGAGAAAGCCGGTATTTCCCTGGCCCAAGTTGTGGACGCCGTCGTTCTCGGCGGCTTGAAGAGCCCCTGTGCCGAAGCCACAAGCTGAGGCGCGGGATTTGGGTGTGCCAATTCCACAAGAAAAAGGAATTGGTATCCCAAGGTGGTCGAAACCGGTATAGGTTTTTCCAGTATTAGGATCAAGTACGGCGGGCTTGAAGTCGGATTTGCGGAAGGGTTTAGGCACAAGCTAATTATAAGTAAGTTTAGCGGCCGAACGGCAAATGGTATGTGACTTTTTTTGGCAGTTTAATATATTTTTCAATTTGAAGTCATATGCCGGAAATAGCTATTGGCCTTGGCCACAACTTTAGGCTTGCCGATGGCCATGATCGTCCCCTTCTCCAGCACGATCACCCGATCCGCGCCCATGGCCAAGGCCGGATGGTGGGTCAGGGCCAGCACCGTACAGCGGCCCCTCAAGCCATGGAGCACCTTCAAGATGCGGTCCTCATTGGCCTTGTCCAGGTTGGCCGTGGCTTCGTCCAAAACCAAAAGACGGGGTTTGGCCAGCAAGGCCCGGGCTATCTGCAGACGCTGGCGCTCCCCCAGCGAAAGGGGGCCGCGGCCATCCACCAGAAAAGTGTGAAGGCCCTGGGGCAGACGGCGCACAACCTCCGCCAAACCCGCTTCCTTCAGGGCCTGCCAGGCTTGCCGTTCGGTCGCTTCCGGCATTTGGTATTGAAGGTTTTCCTTTAAAGTCGAGCTGAACAAAACCCCGTCGGCGGAAACCAAGGCGGTGGCCTTGCGAAGATCCGCGTCTGAAATATCCCCTATCGCCTGCCCGTCCAACCATAATTTTCCGCCGGTGGCCGGCCGTAACCCCAAAATCAATTCGGCCAGCGTGCTCTTGCCCGATCCCGAAGGCCCCACCAGGCTGTTCACCCGGCCCGGCAATAGTTCGAAACTGATTTTCCTCAAAACCTTCGCCCCATGGGCATATTGAAAGTCCACGGCCTCCGCGATTACCCGGCCGGGGCCCGGCTTCAAGGGAACGTTCCCGAAGTTCTCGGACTTTCGCACCGCCAGCCGCAAGCCCCGGCGGAAGGAAGCCACATGGTCTTGGATCACCACCGCCATGCCGGAAAGCGAGTCCAACGGGTCATAGACCTGGTCGATATAGGCCACCAGCATCACCACATCCCCCGGGGTCAATTGTCTCTCGAAGGCTTTCCATCCTCCCACCAAAAGCACCAGGGCCTTGCTCACCTGCACTAAAAGTTCCTGGCCGAAAAGGCTCCAGGCGCTCAACCGGTCCCTGCGCACCGCGCCCGCGTAGGCCGCGTAGGTCTCCTTGGCTAGGGCCCGAAGTTCCCTTTCCCCCGCCCCGCTGGAGCGCACCGTCTTCAAACCCGCCAGGCTTTCCGAAATGCGCCCCGAGATGGATTGCCATTGCGAATAGTAGGCGTCCAGGTTCACGCCCAGTTTTTGGGTGGAAGCCACCGCCACCCAGGCATAAAGGGTCAAGGGGGCCAAAGCCAACCCCGCCAACAGCGGGCTTTGGTACAGCATGATGGCCATGACGCCGACCAGTTTGATCGCCTCCGGCCCCGCCCTCAAGACCAGCATGGTCACCACCGGCTCCACCTGTTCCACTTGGTCCACCTGCTTGGTCAAGAAGGAAGCCCGCTCCGTACTGTCCCGGCTTAAAGGCAGGTGCAAGGCCTTTCGGAACGCGGCCAGGATGACCGCCCTTTCCATCCCATGCCCCCCGCGGCTGGCCAGTATTTCGGCGCCCGCGGAAGTAAGCGAGGCCGTCAAGGAAATGAGAAGCAAGAGGAGCACAACCCCGGTCAAGGTGGCCATAGCCTGGCGGGGACTGCGGCGGGCGACATGGGTGCGGGTGTGGGGATTGCGGGCGACCCATTCTTTAAGCAGAGAATCCTCTACTTTATCCAGTTTATCGAGGGGCTGGGCCTGGTTGACGAAAACACCGGCCACATCGTTGACCGCTTCCCTATAGAGAAGAGGTTGGAGTAGTAGGAGAAGGCTGGAGAACCCGGCCAGGGCCAGGATGCCGACGAAGAGGCCTTTTTGCCGGAGGGCCATTTGGAAGAGGCTGGTGATGGGCTTGGAAGGATCCAAATCCGTTTCGTGCGCAAACCCTTGGTCGAGTTCCAATTTCATGGGGATATTGTAGCCAAACGAAGGATTAGGGGGATAGAAGCTTTAGAGCGGGTCTATTGGATAAGATGCCGACTTCAGATCAGGAGGTTAAAGATTCAACTATTATTGGATGCACACTATCTATCATTGCTAAATGCGTCAAACTGGGTTTGATGCAATGTTCAAAGATGGTGTAGTGTCCACTACCAAAACGTTTGTTCTAAATAAAGTTGGATACACACCAGTTTTTAAAATATGTATTATGTAGGCCTGTCCCTCTGTTTCGGGTGCCCATATGTTGAGCCTTCGAGGCAAAACATGAGAATCAGGTGTACTCGAGCAAAGATAAAAGATCGAGTGCCCATAGCTCAATTGGATAGAGCTTCTGACTTCGGATCAGAAGGTTGCAGGTTCAAGTCCTGCTGGGCACACCAGATTTTCAACGCTAAAAGCCTTAAAATTCGATCCTGAAAACAATCGGATATATTTCTGCCCTTTTGTTTTTAATCCAATCCAACGGAATAGGCATGTAACTAATTTGTGGTGCTTCGGTCAAGGTTTCGGTCACAAGATAAATATAATAATTTTTTGCTAACGTCGGGTCCGAAGCTTGATTCCATTCGTTTACGGTAATTTCAATAGAATTTATTTTCTTTGCTGAAGTTGATTTAACCTCAATATATTTAATAGTTCCATTAGAATCATAGGAAGTTATATCCCAACCACGATTTTCCGAAGCTACCAACTTAACCTTTTCAGCAAGATCACCTCTCCCAGCATTTTTCAACTCTTCCCTTTCGTTAAGTAAAACAAATTCCTCTCCGCGATCACCAACTCTTTTAGATTGCCTCGATCTTCGATTAATAGTTTTTGGATTAATTTTGGGGATAGCACCTTGGGTTTTATAAGCAGATGGCATTTCACTGGGTTGGAGAAGCCGCGGAGAAGTGAATTTGTATCTTAATTGCTCATTTCCCGATATTTCTTCTACCATTTCTTCAGTTGGTATTATCATTTCATTGATTGCCATGTCACGATAATGCTCAATCATTTCACAAAAATCTTGCTCTAGTTGCTTTTCCTCGGGTAAATCCGAAATTTCATATTTCAAAGCATAAATATTGCTTTTTTGATAGCAAAAATGAAGTTTAAATTGCCTACTCGCCCCTAAATTTATCTCTTCTTTTATAAATTTTTTTTGCAAATCCGGATGAAGCCCTTGTAATCTTCGGGCACCTTCACGCATCTTACTAAACATCCCTTTCCCAAATTTATTTTCAAAATCAGTTACCCCAAATGCTATTGATAAATAGATAGACTTCATATCCACAGAGAACAAATAAACTAAATAAAATTCTTTCGTCGAGCTTGTCGTTAGACTTTTGTAAAGTGCAGCAACCCAGGGAGCAGCGGTAATATTACCTTGTCCTGTCGAACCCACAAATTCATATAAATCCCTGTGAGGAGAAATGCTTTTTAGAAATTCAGGAAATTCTCCGACAACAATCTTGTAAGTTTCATTATTCCTATTTGTAAAACGTTTCGAACGATAATCCGGCCAACCTTCTTTAACTTTTAAAATCAAATCGCGAATAGGCATTTGTGTTCTTCCTAGTTTCGAACAATGGATAATCGATCAACTTTACCATCGCAATTCGACACTAGCTAAAAACGATTTCAAAATTAATTTCAAAAATGGCCACGGGTCAATTTAAGTGCAATTAAGTGAACAATAAATTGTTCACAATTTGCGAAGATGGATGCCTAAATTGAATTTTGATTTTATTCGTTGCAAATCTAAGACTTTTATTCTTTGGAGGGCTTTGTAGGTTTTACTATTCGAATCTTAAATACACAGTTAAGGTTCTGCCGCCAGTGGGTGATCATGTTGGTCTTTGTACTTCGTATCAAAACTAATTACTTTGTTCGAGGCATATTTCGTCAAAAGAAATCGTTCATTTAAATAATCTCGCAAAGCAACATCTTTACACCAAACATAACACCCTTTACGGCCACGAGACATAAGCACCTTATAAGTGCTCTTAATAATGTTATTAACTTTAGCCATTATTTCTCTTTGCTTGTTTACATCTTCCTTGGAATTATTTAACTCACCTTTCCAACCTTTCAAACTTGCATCTGTTTTCGCCCGTTTAGCGGGATCACCCACTACTTTTCCGTCCCGAAAGATCAGATCCTCACCAATAAGTACTCCCATCCAATCAAACTCAAGCCCTTGACTGGTATGAATACAACCCACCTGTTCAATACCATCTTTGGAACCTGCCCAACTTTCCCCATCATAATTCCAAGGTAATTCTAAACCGTCAGCTTTGACGTGCTTGACCTTTGTTCCACGTTCCCGACCTTTTTTTGGCCACTCCCATGAATAACCTGCGATTAAACGGGCTTTGTTATTATCATTCTTCGCTTTTAAAGCAGTGTATAAATCGTCAGCCCGGTCAAATACTTTGAAGTCATACTGACCATCACCCCAGTTTTCGAAATTACCAGTTGTACGTATCTGCAAAACATCATCAAGCCAATTTAAATATCCACTTGAGCCACTGCACCTAAATTGAGCCGAAAGCTTTAAAAAAGGATGTACTTTTGCTTTATATTTCTCAGCCGCCTTCTTAATCGAAGTAATTGATCCTGTATCCTGCCAGCTCACTCTTTGTGATTCATCAATAAAGAAAATACTTATTCGCGAACTACGTACCATGTCTTCAACCATGCTTTTACCCTTGTACTGGTAAGCTTTGTCTTTCAATCTATGGGCTTCGTCAACAATTAGTATTTCGTTTCTTTCGTCTTTGCGGTAATCGGATTGGTGAAAGCTCCATGAAGACTTAAAAAGGGCTTCGCCATCTTCGCGAAAACGTCTTTCACCCCTCGACAAACTATTGATCAATGCGTCACGAAAAGCCTTATTGGGCGCAACAAAGAAACCCATTCGTTTATTTTTTAGTAAATCTGCTAATAAGCGAACTGCGATTACGGACTTTCCGGTTCCAGGCCCCCCTTCAACTATAAAAACATGCCTGTGCGTTCGATCTACTTCATTGAAAACTTGATGTCGGATTATTCGGAAAGCCTCGTCTTGTTCATCGATTAGAATAAATTCATTATTTCCCGCTAACATACTTTCAACTCTACTTATCAACTCATCCGCTGGCCGCCAACGACCTTTATCTAAAAGGAATAAGACATCATTGATCGCCTTTTTAGGAATTAGTTTCTCGAAATACTGACGTAATTTGACCACGTCATCCGCTAGGAAGAGTCGTGATTCGGTTAAAAGATCCTTATAGCGGGCATCTTCGAGAGGTTCAGGCAGTCGACGACGGAGATTGAATAAATAAGCTGAAGGGTAAAGTTGGACACCCTTTTCGACGATATCCTGATTAAAACGAACGATCAGACCCTTATATTGGCGAGCTTGGAGACAGGGGTGTTGTTTAAAAGTGCCTCCACCCAATGGAGCCAAAACCATGTTTTCGACATCAGAAACGTCTGCCTTATCCCAAGCTTTAAGCTCAATGATTAAGCCGTTATCGCTTCGACCATCATTACCGACCAAAAGAACATCGATTCGATTACGACCAATTGATGAAACGTGGTATTCAATTGCGACTTGAATATCATCAGCCACTTGAGCTTTACGCAAAGTTCCTGAAAATTGAGCATATTCAGAAGCCCAAACAGATCTATCCGCAGGTATTGAACCTGTTTTTATTTTGAAGGCATTTTCTAACTTAGGTTGTAAATCGTTATTATCCACGTCATCAATAAACCCAGCTTTTGTATTTTGGTAGATGATCATAAAGAAAAAAACCTTTTATAAATCCGTATATTTTTTGTTGTTTCCCTTGGATTTATGCACCGGATACTTTTTATGATTTGAAACCATCTTTCGTTTCAAGGCTTTAGTCAAATCAATGTCGTACATTTGGGCGAATCTCAAAAGCATAAAAAGGGTATCTGCCACTTCATCTTCTACTTCAGGCCTTTTCTTAGTGTTAGAAAGGTAGTCCCGGGCTTCAACTTCGGTTTTAAAGCGGAAATGGTCGAGAAGTTCGGCAGCTTCGGTAACGATTCCAATGGCTAGGTCTTTTGGGCCATGGAATTGGTCCCAATCACGTTCTTCACAAAATGTTCGGACAATAAGCTTAAGTTCTTCGAGGGATGTTTTAGAGTCCATTTTAATCCTTCAATTTATTCGCAATCAAATCCCAACGGTTTCTGTAATCATCGATTCGCCAGCGACTATACGATTCGTAAGGTGGTAAATGAACTGTTCTTACTTTACTGTCTTTTCGTACTCGACCATTTTTCCCAGGATCCTTAAGCCATTTTTGGTGAGCTTTAGCTACATTTTCTGCCATGACCGCAGCCGGTATTACATAGAATTCTAAGTTTTCAGATGTATCCGGCTTTGGTATTCCGCCAAGAATCCAAAAGAAGTTTTCCCCATAAACCTTTTGTGCTTTTAGGCCAACGCTGCAAGTACGATTGCCCGGCACAAATGTTTTTACCTGAATATGGACAAACTTCGTACCTTCATTATTGCTACACAAAATATCTGTATTCGGTGTATTTCCAAGGGTAACCACTGCCGAATAACCCCGACGACATAATTCACCCGCTACAAAAAATTGACTCGCATTACCTCGGCTGGTTTTATCTTTTGTATTTTTATTGCCCACTAGACGGCCTCATTAAATTCGTTAAATATTTAAACGATCATTTTTGGGGCTAGGTTCTTCTAATGTTAAACCGCAACCCATTTTCTGTTCATTTTCAAATCGACCGAAAACATTATCAGGAATTAACCTTCGCCCTCAAAGCTCATTCCGTAAGAAAGTTAGAAGTTAGGAGTGAGAAGGTAGGAGTTTTAGCTCTTAAAACGGCGGAAATTCAATAAATTCGACTACAGAAGCTCTATATGTGGGCCCGAAAGCAGCGAGATCATCTCCGTCATCATAACCGACCTCGTTGTTCCCTCTTGAAACCCTCGGAAGTTCATGGATGAATCCAAAATGGCCGCCCCCACTGAAATTTTATTTTGCCTTAAAACCATCCTGCTTTTGATTGACCCCAGGAACCTCTATGAAAATTTCATAAACAGATCGAATCCTGGTTACAACGAGAGTCACCCTAATTGATCCTTCGAGCCCAAAGCCCATTGATTGTCGTCAGGTGGCTCAAGCAGAGGATTGTTTCAACCATCATGGTTGAAGATTGGAAGAATAGAGTTATCAAAAAATAAGGGAAATAGTGGCGTCGCCCAATAATTGGGGAACCCCCAAAAAACCCTTTAAATTCGCACCCTCGAAAAATAAGGGAAAATCGTGGACCGTTCAGATTCCGAACGACACCCCAAAAACCCTTTAAATTCACAGCATCAAAAAATAAGGGAAAATGGGGGCTCCAACGGACCCCGTTGACCTACCCAAAAACCCTTTAAAATCGACACCCAGAAACCAAGAGCTATTCTGCCAATAATACCAACCGCTGATTTTATTGGCAGAATAAATCTACCAGAACCTCGAATGTTGCCCCCCTCAGCCCCAAGGAGAATTATAAAACGACCCTTCCCTACGAAGTACGCAAGCAAGACAAGGCCATTTAGCCACGGATGAACACGGATTAACACGGATGATGAGAGCGGATAGCAAACGGCATCGTGTACCCGTGGCAGGGTGCCCCGTAACAGGAGAAAATGAATTTTCTCCGTTCCTGGGCTCCGCCCCGGCGCCGATGGCGCAGGCATTCGCCTGACACGATTAGGATCTCAGCCGAAAAGCAATCGTGAAAGACCCGCAGGGGCTTGGCCTGGAACAGGCGGAGAGACAGGGTCCGGAAAAGGAAAGAGCTTGCTTTTACCTTTTCCGAGGTCCCTGTCTCGAACTCACGATGGCGGTTTTATCATCCGTGTTAATCCGTGTGCATCCGTGGCAAAAATAGGTTTGGGTGGGGTTGTGGATATCCGTGGCTAAAGCCGTTTAATTCAGGAACTTCGACCTGTTAATTCAGCGTTTAAAAGTAGCTCGACGCCTTGCTTTATCTGAAGTCTAGCCGATAATTTATTGGCCTGCCGGTTGGAAATATCCAGGGAGGAAGCCATGCCCCGAAAGAAAAAAGATTCCGAAACCCCATCTTCTTCCGGTTCCAAAGCCGCGCCGAAACGAAAAAGCCCCTCCCCTAAACCCAAAAAAGAACCCAAACCCAAAACTGCCGCCGCCCCCAAAACCCTCAAAGCGACCAAAAAACCCCGGGCCCTGAAGCTGGTGAAAGATATGCCGCCAAAGCCCGTCGAGGAAAAACCGCTGAAGGTCGTGCCCTCGCCTCTCAAAATATCCAAACCCCTTCGCCGCCACGGCAAAACCCAGATCGTGGCCATGCTCCGCGACCCCTATTGCATCTATACCTTCTGGGAGGTCTCCCCCGAAAGCCTGGAAGAGGTCAAACATAAGCTTCAAGCCGATTACCCCCACAGCCAGATGGTCCTGCGGGTTTACAAGAGCCTGCCGAATGGGGAAAGGCAGTTGGTACGGGAAGTTTCGGTGGCGCCCGGTGAAATGAACCGCTATGTGGAACTGCAAGAGACCGGAGGAACTTACCAGCTGGAATTGGCGCAAGTGACCGCCTCGGGCCAGGTGCATGTCTTCGCCCAGACGGGATTCCTCCACACCGGCCCCAGCCCCGCCACCTTCGCCCAAGCCGCTTTCACCGAAATCGGCCTGGAAAAAAAGTCCGA
>Ga0070741_10012652_pt1 | contig 15178 bp, 11 predicted proteins | sample Coa_R1_4_FD_66440 | JGI IMG/M metagenome (GOLD analysis project Ga0070741, IMG submission 66440) | Surface soil microbial communities from Centralia Pennsylvania, which are recovering from an underground coalmine fire - Coalmine... | ecosystem: Environmental > Terrestrial > Soil > Unclassified ... | reverse complement strand
TCGAACAGCGTCGCCAGCATCTGCGTCGTCAGTTCGATCGAGACGAGGTCAACGAAGTTGAATGTCTCGTTGCGCGGCAGCGAGTCCAGCACGCGCGCGGTGCGCTGGCGGATCAGGATCGCCAGTTCGTCCAGATGCGTCGGCGTGAACATCGGCTGCACGGTCTTGCGCTGCGCCGAATGGCGCGGCTGGTCCATGGCGATGAAGCTCGGCCAGTCGTAGCCGGGCGGGACGTCCCGGATCGAAATTCCGCCCAGCGAAACGTCGGAAGAGAAGATGCCGTGATTGGTGTCGACATGCATGATGTCGTTGTAGCGGGTGACCGACCAGTACGGCTCGATCGGCGACTTGGTGCAGTAATGCACCGGCGCTTCCTTGCGCAGCCGTTCGAAATAGGGCCACAGCGTATCGTTGCGGAACAATTGCGGCGCGCCGGGATGAAAATCCTCGATCGGCAGGGAATAGGCGTCCTCGCGCGCGGCGCGCATCAATTCCTGTTTGCTGGGCGATGTCTGGATATTCATAGCCGTTCTTCCCTGACTAGTGGTCCAATTCTAACATTCGCGTCCCCTCTCAGCGGCACCTTTGCGAATGTTAGAATTAGAAGGACCACTAGCAAATATAGGTTTCTAGTGGAGTTCTGGATTTGACATTCGCTTAACGAACTCGCGGCTGGGCGGGCAGCGAATGTCAAATCCACTCCACTAGGTGTCTCTTCTCATCCGTTGTCTCGGAAGATGGTAGGCTTTTGGCCAAATTACATCCCCTTGCGCGTGTGAGGGCAAGAGAGAGTTTTGGCGGAATGGCGATGGCCCGCTTGGCATGCCACGGCAACGCCGTTACCGGGCTTTTGTCGCCCGTGACAAGTCCAATTCAGGGGATTAAGTCTGTTTCAAACAACGTTTGGTTTTCCGGAGACACTTTTCCATGATTCCCAACGCATACCGGATGTTCAATTTCGACCTCGGCGAAACCGCGGATGCGCTGCGCGAGACGGTTCACGATTTCTCGTCCAACGAGATCGCGCCGCGCGCCGCCGAAATCGACAAGACGAATCAGTTTCCGATCGACCTCTGGCCGAAGTTAGGGGCGCTCGGGTTGCACGGCATCACGGTCGAGGAGGAATATGGCGGCTCGGGCCTTGGCTATCTCGAACATTGCGTGGCGATGGAAGAGATTTCGCGTGCCTCCGCCGCGGTCGGCCTGTCCTACGGCGCGCATTCCAATCTCTGCGTCAATCAGCTCCGGCGCAACGGGTCAGATGTGCAGAAGAAGAAATATCTGCCGAAACTGATTTCCGGCGAGGATGTCGGGGCGCTGGCAATGTCCGAACCCGGCTCGGGCTCGGACGTGGTGTCGATGTCGACGCGCGCCGAGAAGAAGGGCGATCGTTACATTCTTAATGGCTCGAAGATGTGGATCACCAACGGTCCGGTTGCGGAGACGCTGGTGGTCTATGCCAAGACCGATCCGGCCGCAGGCCCGCGTGGCATCACCGCGTTCATCATCGAAAAGGGCATGAAGGGATTTTCCACCGCGCAAAAACTCGACAAGCTCGGCATGCGCGGTTCGGATACGGCCGAACTCGTGTTCGAGGATTGCGAAGTGCCGGAAGACAACGTGCTCGGCAAGGTCGGCAGCGGCGTCAACGTTCTGATGTCGGGACTCGACTATGAGCGCGCGGTGCTGGCGGCAGGACCGCTCGGCATCATGCAGGCCTGCATGGACGTCGTGCTGCCTTACGTGCACGAGCGCAAGCAGTTCGGGCAAGCGATCGGAAATTTCCAGCTCGTGCAGGGCAAGATCGCCGACATGTACACGACGATGAACGCCTCGCGCGCTTACGTCTATGCGGTGGCGAAAGCGTGCGACCGCGGCGAGACCACGCGCGAGGATGCCGCCGGCGCGATTCTCTATGCGGCCGAAAAGGCGACGCTGTGCGCACTTGATGCGATCCAGTTGCTCGGCGGCAACGGTTACATCAACGACTATCCGACCGGACGCCTGCTGCGCGACGCCAAACTTTATGAGATCGGCGCAGGCACTTCCGAGATCAGGCGCATGCTGATCGGGCGGGAATTATTCGAGAAATCCGCTTAAACGGCAGAGCCTGCGCAACTTGCGTCGGCTTTCAATGAAAGCTTAGGGGGCTGATCAATGACGTTTGTGTTTGCGTGGATCGCCAATGCAAACGGAACAAAGGATTGGCCAGTCGATCTCATGCATCAGACGGAAGCGGCCCTGCTCGGGGTCGCATTCGTTTGCTTCGTGATTGCCGGCTTCGCCAAGGGAATTCCAGACGCACTCAAGGCGTTGATCGCGTTGATCGGCGGGATTGGTGCCGGTGTCGGCGTCATTATGCCGTTTGAACTCGGGCCATTCTTCTTTGGCTGGCGCGGCGAAATAATGATGATGACGCTGGCTCTCATTGTGGTTTATCCGATTGCCATCATCTGTTTCGCTCTGCTGCTGGCGAAAATGATGAACCTGATCGGAAAGAGACCCACGCCTTAGTTTTCAGATTCAATAGCCTGTGACAGTTGGAAATCGGCCTCATGCTAATCGCTCTGGTTGGCTTAGCCGGCTGAAATCCCGGTCCTCCCCCTACATGCCGGCGCCGCCTCCGGCCTTTCGATCAAGGTCGTCATACATCGGCGGAGGAAATGTCGGCAGCGTCGGCGATCGCAGATCGTTCGATGCAGGCGATTGGAAATCGCTCGGGCCGTTCCTTTGGGTCCTCTTCCTGGTCTTTTCAGTTTCCACGCTCCGCTTCTCACCCGCCTTTGCGAATGGAATCGTGGGAACGGTGACCAGTGCGGCAACGCATATGGTCAGCGTGAAAAGCCGGATGCCCAAATTGCCCACATGATCCTCCCGATTGGACGATACCTGTCGGAGGTACGCTAGGCAGGAAGAAACGTTACCCTCTACAGGGCCTTGTTATGCCGTCATTCCGGAACGCGAAGCAAACGGGATCCCGGGTCCGCACCTGACGGCGCATCTCCGATGTGCAATTGCACATCGGAGAATGACGAAGGTGAAAGTTACCGCACCACCACCAGCGTGCCGACCGAGACGCGGTTGTAGAGATCGATGGCGTCCTCATTGGTCATGCGGATGCAGCCGGAGGAGACGGCGTGGCCGATCGTCTCCGGCTCGTTGGAGCCATGAATGCGGTAGAGCGTCGAGCCGAGATACATCGCGCGCGCACCGAGCGGGTTTTCGATGCCGCCGGGCAGATAGCGCGGCAGATCGGGGCGGCGCCGGCGCATCTCTGCCGGCGGGGTCCAGCCCGGCCACTCCCTCTTGGCGGTGATGTGGTGGGTGCCGCTCCAGCCGAAGCCATCGCGGCCGACGCCGATGCCGTAACGGATCGCCTCGCCATGGCCGAGGATCAGATACAGCCGCCGCTCGGATGTGGAGATGAAGATAGAGCCCGGTGGCTGCGCAACCGGCGCGCTGACGCGTTCGCGCGGGATGGCGCCTCCGCCGCTGCCGCCATAATAGTCGGAGCCGGGGCCGTAATAGGGATATGCCCGCTGCGGCTGTTGATACGGCTGCTGTTGAAATGGCTGCTGCGGGTACTGCTGCTGTGGGTATTGCTGCTGTGGGCGGCGGAAGCCGAAGAAGTCGTCATCCATGGTGGCGCGGGCGGAGGAGGTGGCGGCCAGCACCAGCAGTGCGGCGGCAAGAGCGGCAAAAATCCGGGTCATCGGGTTCCTCGCAGCTACTGATCTTAACCAATCAAGCAGGCCATAACCGGGGTATTTTCGCAAGCGAACGTGACGGAATTCGAACGGTGCGGTTAAAATTCTGAGCCCCACGCGGTGGTGATGGTAACTATGCGCCTAGACAGCCCATGACCCTTTGACGAATGCCGTGAGGAATGATTGATCTGGGTCAAGCCTTTGGAATCGCGAACGGGAGCTTTGGGATGAACGGTGCGGAAAGTCTGGTGCGGACCCTGGTTGCGGGCGGGGTCGACGTCTGTTTCACCAACCCCGGCACCTCCGAAATGCATTTCGTCGCCGCGCTGGATCGGGTCGAGGGCATGCGCTGCGTGCTCGGCCTGTTCGAGGGCGTGGTAACCGGTGCGGCCGACGGCTATTTCCGCATGAAGGGGACCCCGGCCTCGACGCTGCTGCATCTCGGGCCTGGTCTCGCCAACGGGCTCGCCAATCTGCACAACGCCAAGAAGGCGCATTCGGGCATCGTCAACATCGTGGGCCAGCACGCGACCTACCACATCGGTTACAACGCACCGCTGACCTCGGACATCGAGGGGCTCGCGAGGCCAATGTCGGAATGGGTGCGCACCTCGCCGAATGCGAAATCCGTCGCAGCCGATGGCGCCGCGGCGATTGCCGCCGCCAAGAGCGCGCCGCCGCAGATCGCAACGCTGATCCTCCCCGCAGATACCGCCTGGAACGAGGCCGACGGCATCGCGCAAGTTCAGCCAGCGAAGCAGCAGCCGGGCTTTTCGACTGACGCCGTCGAGAAGGCGGCGAAGATCCTGCATTCAGGAGGTACGCAGAACCTGCTGCTCGTCACCGGCAACGCGCTCACCGAACGCGGACTCGCGCTGGCCCAGCAGATATCAGGCAAGACCGGCTGCAAGGTGATGGGCCAGACCTATCACCCGCGCATGGCGCGCGGCCGCGGCCGTTTCTCGATCGACCGCATCCCTTATGTGATCGAGAGCGCGCTGCCGCTCTTGAAGGACTTCAAGAACATCATCCTGGTCGAGTCCAACGACCCCATCGCCTTCTTCGCCTATCCGAACAAGCCGAGCCACCTGAAGCCGGACGGTTGCGAGGTCAACCGCCTGACCGCCTGGGGCGACAACTCGGTCGCCACGCTGGAGGCGCTCGCCGATGCGCTCGGCGCCAAGCCGTCCGACGTCAAGCCGCAAGCACTCGCCGAGCTCAACAAGCCGACCGGGCCGCTAAACCACGCTTCGATCGCGCAGGCGATCGCGTGCGCGATCCCGGAAAACGCCATCATCGTCGATGAATCCATCACCACGGGCCGTGGCTTCTTTCCGCCGACGGCCGCAGCCAACCCGCATGACTGGTTGCAGAACATGGGCGGCTCGATCGGCTTTTCGACGCCGGTCGCAACCGGCGCCGCGGTGGCGTGCCCCGATCGCAAGGTGATCTGCATGGTCGGTGACGGCAGCGCGATGTACACCATCCAGTCCCTGTGGACGCAGGCCCGCGAGGGCCTCAACGTCCTCACCATCGTGTTCGCCAATCGCATCTACCAGATCCTGCGCGGCGAATTCGACGGCGTCGGCGCCGGCTCGCCCGGCCAACGCGCCATGGACATGCTCAAGATCGACAAGCCGACCATCGACTTCATCGGCCTCGCCAGGAGCATGGGCGTCGAGGGTCGCGCTGTGACATCAGCCGATGAATTCAACAAGGCGCTTGCGGATTTCGTCCGCACCGAGGGACCGCGGCTGATCGAAGTGCAGTTTTGACGGATTGCTCGCCGAAGGCTTCGGTGAGAGAGTTGTCATTGCGAAGAGCGTGAGCTCCGAAGCAATCCAGTCCTTTGCCTATTGCTGGATTGCTTCGCTGGCGCTCGCAACGACGGGGATAAGTCCTCGGGAGCCGAGATGCACACCGAGCTGGACAAGGTCGTTGCCGCGCTGAAAGAGTTTTACGTTCGCGAGGCGTTCCTGTTCGAGCACGATCTCGGCGAGCGCGCGCTGACGCATCGGCTCGCGGTGCAGCTGGAACGGCAATTTCCCGACTTTCAGATCGATTGCAATTTCGACCGGCTCGGCCCGCGGACCTTGCAGCTGCCGCACGGCTCGATCGTCTCAACCGACGATCACCTGGCCAAATCGATCTATCCCGATATCGTCGTGCACCAGCGCACTGTCCCGAACAACCTGCTGGCGATCGAGGTGAGGAAAGCGTCCAACCACCAGCCGATCGAGCATGACCGGCACAAGCTGCGCGCCTTGACCGATCCGCACATCTGGTTCGCCTACTGGATCGGTGCGATGGTTACATTGGGAAAGACCGGCGTGACCGCGTCCGAAGTCTTTGTGGCCGGCGACGTCGATGAGGCGTTGTCCGGCTTTCTCGCCCAGCGGCTGAAGGAGGCGGGCCTAGGCAGCGCGTAACGGTGGCGACATGGGTGCATTTTGCAAGCTGGCTTAACGGTGAACCCAAAATGCGGATTCCAGTCAACAAAGAGACGATCCGATGAGAGAACTGCGTGTGACGATCCTGGCAATGTCGCTGTTGCTTGCGAGCCTGACGGCGGTGCGCGCCGAGACTTCGACAGCGGCTGACGTGGACGCCGCCTCGCAGGCTATCCTGGCGGATCCCAAGGTGCGCAAGGCGCTCGACGACATCAAAGCCGATGATGCCGCGGCCTTTGCCGAACAGAAGCGCATCACGGAAATCGCTTCGCCGCCGTTCAAGGAAAGCGTGCGCGCCAATTACGTGCTGCAGCGCTTTCGCGAGCTTGGTTTCAAGGACGCCGCAATCGACGGCGAAGGCAATGTCATCGGCTTGCGGAAGGGTTCCGGCGCGGGAAGGCCAAAGCTTGTGATTTCGGCCCACCTCGACACTGTATTTCCGGAAGGCACCGACGTGACCGTGAAAGAGAAGGACGGCATGGCGCTGGCGCCTGGGATCGGTGACGATTCGCGCGGGCTGGCCGCGCTGCTGTCGCTGCTGAAATCCATGAACGCCAACGACGTGAAGACGGTGGGCGATGTGATGTTCGTCGCGACCGTCGGCGAGGAGGAGCTTGGCAATCTGCGCGGCGTCAAGGCGCTGTTTCGCGATCATGCCGACATCGACGGGTTCATCTCGATCGACGGAATGGAGATCTCGCGTGTCGTCAATCGCGGCGCCGGCAGCCATCGCTATGAGATGATCTTTACCGGTCCCGGCGGCCACAGCTTTCAGGAGTTCGGGCTGCCCAGCGCGATCCATGCCATGGGCCGGGCCATCGCGAAGATATCCGACCTTCAAACGCCGAGCGAGCCGAAGACCACCTTCACCGTCGGAACGGTGCGCGGCGGGACTTCCGTCAATGCGATCGCTGCTGAAGCGCGGATGACGGTGGACATGCGCTCGAATTCCATGGAGGAGTTGCTCAGGCTCGAGGCGCGCCTGCTCGATGCCGTCAAACAGGCGGTTGCCGAAGAGAACGCGCGTTGGAAGACCGACAAGCTAACCGTTGAGATCAAACTCATTGGCGACCGTCCGGCGGGCCTCACTGCCGAGGATTCGCCGCTTCCACAGGCCATGCAGCGCGCGGCCACAGCGCTTAAGCCCGATGCGCCGGTGACATTTGCGGGCGCGAGCACCGATTCCAATCAGCCGATGTCGCTCGGCATTCCAGCCATCACGGTCGGGGGAGGCGGACAGGGAGGCAACTGGCATTCGCGCAGCGAATGGTACAGGCCGGTCGAGGCCTGGCTCGGTCCGCAGAGTGCGCTGCTGACGGTGCTGACGCTCGCTGGTCTTGAGGGCACGAGCAAACCGACGCTGGTGAGCCGTCAAAAATAGCAGCAGATTTTGTTCTCAGGCGATGTGGACGTTGAGCAGCGCCAGCATGATGATGCTGGAGACGACCACTCCTGCTGTCATGAGGATCCACGCGATGCGATCGGCGGTGGCCGGTGACGTGTCACGCTGCAGCAGGACCCATCTCAGCCCGCAGGCAACGTGCGCGACGATTGCGATGGGCCCCACCCAATAATGGGCAATCAGCCGAAGCTTGGTGAGACTGAACAGCAGGCTGTCGTTGGGACGGGTCAACCAGGCCCAATTCGTGTCGACGCCGGCATGACGCGCCGCAAACACTGCCGTCATGTGAGCGAGAAAATAAACGCCGACATATGCGCCGCACATGGTCTGCACGGTGCCGAAGATATCGCCCGGCATTGTCATCCGCCGCCGCACCAGCACGGTGCCGCTTGTGATTTGAAAGCCGATCAAGGCCAGCAACAGCGGTTGGACGATATCGTTGCGATAGATGCGGCGAGCGACGCTCATGATGTCCGTGTGGACTGACCCGCTCCAGAAGCCGGCCAGATGATTGCCGATATGCGGCGCGACGAACAATAGCAGGATCGCGAGCGCCGAAACGCCATGGGCGGCGCCCAGCCGCTGATATCCGGCGGGCGATATCGCAGATGCTGCCGATGACGGCCTGGAGTTGGCGAGGACGATCATCGCCATCAGCGCCCAGAACATCAGCCATGCGACGCCGACCGCCGAAGGCGCACCCAGAACGCCGCCGACGTTTGCGAACCCCACATAGAGCGAGGGCGTGGCAAAGGCCAGAAGGGCAACGCTTCGGGCGCGAAGGTCCTCAGGCCTCGCGACGCGCGGCGATCCGAGCGTCAGTCCAGAGACAAAACTGACCAGCATGACCACGAGCGCGAGTGTCAGCGAGGCGGAGACGGCGACCCAAACGATCGGTCCGTTCGGCGCGTCCGACCCGTGCACCAGGACAAGTCCAGCCGACAGCAGGTCCAGCAGTGACGGATAGACCAGGGCACAGAGCGCGGGGACGACGAGCCAGAGACGACGACCCGAGGCCGCGCTCAATCCTGACAGGCGATCTGCGCCGGCATCTTTGGACGCGATGATGGCCGAAAGACCGAGCCCGTCAGGTTTACTCATCGCTTCCCTCGGGAATTGCGCTGTCGAGGCGATCGACCCATGCCGCCTCCCGAGCATTCCAACCCCCGCGGGGACCGATAATTCCCGACCGGGCCGATGAGCGCGGTCAACTCCGGCTTTCGGAAATGTGCTGGACGATCAGTGCGCAGATTTCGCTCGCGTGCGAGATGGGTCCCATATGCCCCGCGCCAGGAACCACGGCAAACCTGCTGTTGGGCAACAGTTCGGCCAGACATTCGCTCACCACGCAGGACGCGCGCGGCGAATGCTCGCCCCTCAGGATCAGGATGGGACACTTGAGCGCGCTGTAGGCCGACGACGGGGTCGGCTCGTTGAATGAAGCCTGAAAATCCAGCGGTCCCTTCGGCGCCCATCTGAGCAAGGCCTCCTGGACGGCAGGTCGCATCATGCGCCACGCACCCGGGCCGTTCCAGTAATCCACGAATCCAGCGATGGCGCGGCGGTAGTCGCCGGTCAGGAGACCTTGGCCGACATTGCGCGCCAGGCCCGCGATCTCGGCGTGAGCGGCTGCTCCTCTTTCGTGCATCTGCCGCAACAGATGAAATGCACCCGGCTCATACAACACCATGCTGGCGATGCGGTCGGCCCGATTGAGCGCGGCATTCAGCGCAACGCCGCCGCCGTAGGAATGCCCGACCAGATGAACGCGGCGTGGGGTCTCGTCGATCAGCGTGAGCGTGGCGAATGCTTCGTCGGCCAGCGTGAAAGCGTGCTCTCCAGTCCAGGGGCCGCGGCTCTTGCTGCCGAAATGCTCGGGCGTCAGGACCTCGAATTTTTCGTCGAGCGCCCGCGCAAGACCGTCCCACTGGCTTGCACCAGCGCCCGAGCAGTGCAACGCGATGACACGTTCGCGTTGGGCCAAAAGCGCCGTGTTTCGGACTTGCCGGTTCATTGAGAATCTCTCTCCGCAGCGCCTTGCGCCTGATGAAGCGCGTTCGGCGCCGCCGATATGACGCGAACATCGCCGGCGTATTCCCGCGATCACGAGAATTTCAGCTCGCGCCCTTCGTTTGATTGCGCCGATCACAGTGCTATAGGACGGCCTGCCCCGTCGTCTTGGTTCACCGCGACACGCGCTCGGACTGCGGCGACGCCGGCCTTGATCGGCGCAGCGCCGTTTCCGTTTGTTCGCTTCATCTTCATTCGATTTTTTTGCGCGACTGAGTGATTTCATGGACCGGGTGCTGCAGCCCAATCGCTTTTCGATTCAATATCGCGGCGCAGCCAGGGGACGTGACTACGAAGCGTGGCGTGAAGGTGTTTGTCGCGGCTTTTGCCGATTGGACGTCGGGCCTGCCAGGGACGACTGCATCGACTGCGGCAACGATTTTGCGTCGCTGCATTCCCTCGCGCTGGCCACCCCAAATGGATCGTCCGCCCGCTTTGCCCGGACGCGCGACCTCATGCAGGACGGCTGCGACGACTTCGTCCTGATCTCCGCGTCACGCGGCCGGATCCGCGTGACCCAGAAAAGCCGGGCGATCGAATTGTCGAAAGGCCAGATGTGCCTGACCGAGATGAATGTCGAGGGTGCGGCAGAACTGACCCCCGAGGGCAGCTTCATCACGACGCGCATCCCGCGACGGGCGCTGTTGCAGATCGCGCCGCGCGCGGAAACTCAATTGGCTCGGCCGCTCGCGAACGAGGCCGGGCTGCGTTCCCTGATCGATCGCTACTTCGCCCTGTGCAACGATGTGGCCGCCGAACTCGACGCACCAGGCCAGCAAGCGGCAGCTCAGCACCTTGTCGATCTCATCGGATTGCTGCTTGGCGGCGGGGCCGGGCAGGAGGACGTGCTCAGGCGGCGAGGATATTCGGCGGCGCGGTTAGAGGTGATGAAAGCCCAGGTGATCGACAGCCTGCACCGCGGCGGCCTGACGATCGATCGAATTGCGCAAGGTTGCGGCATCAGCGCGCGACAGGCGCAGCGTTTGTTCGCCCATTCGGGGCAGACATTCTCGGAGTTCGTACTTGACCAGCGGTTGTCGCTGGCGCGCCGGCTGCTGACAGCGGCGTCAAACCGGCATCGCAGGATCAGCGACATCGCCTATCAATCCGGCTTCAGCGATTTGTCGTATTTCAACCGCAGCTTCAAAAGGCGATTTGGCGCGACACCGTCCGACGTCCAGGCGGGTGCCGGCGTCGGCGCCCCATAGCACGGTCACTTCGGCTTGTTCGCTTTTTCCCGCATCCGGTAGAATTTCATCGCGGTCTGCGCGGTCGCCGGCTGCAGGCGGAAGAAATTGGCGAACGTCACGTCGAGCTGCTGGCGCGAGGAGCCGTTGACGCCGGCATGCAGCAACAGGAGCTTGAGCGTCGTCGCCCAGGAGAAATCGAGCGCGCGGGCGAGCACGACGATCTGCTCGGTCTGGTTCTGGACGAAGGATCGTTCGACGGCGCCGAGCGGAATGTCGCACATCAGGGACAGCGCTGCGACCACCTTGTCGAAGCTGCCCTCGTCGGCAAAGGCGAGCACGCGTTCTTCGTTCAGCTTGCCCGCGGCGTTCAGCTCGCGCACAAGCTGGGCGGCCTGCGCAAAATCGCTGGAGCCGGCGCGCGCCTTGGTCTGGATCTCATCGGTCGCCTGCGCGACCATGGCCTTGATCAGTTCGGCGCGGCGCGGATCGGCCTCGATCAGCTGGTTCTTGACCGTTTCCGACGCATCGACGAACAGCTTGACCAGGTTTTGCCGCGGAATATCCGGCCGCGACCAGACGCACAAAGCGAGATCGCCGTCGTCGCGCGCCTTGCGCACCAGCGTCGTGACGCCGAACTCGGAGAAGCGCGCGCCGGCATTATTCGCGGTCGCAGAGACCACGGCGCGATTGCCGCGCTCCACCAGTACGTCGGTGACGGCCTCGCCCAGGACCTTGCGGCCGGAGATGGCGAGCAGATGGCTCTGGCTCTGGGTTCTGGCGTTGTCGACCAGCGTCGCATCGTCGAGCCGCTCGCTGTGGGTCAGCACGGGCCCCGCGACCTGGATGGCGGAATCGAATGCCAATACGCGAACCACCCCGCGCGGCGCATCGGGCAGTCTGGCGATCCGGCTGCCGAACTGGGCGCGGGCGGCGCTCTCGATGTTTTCGAGCAGCCGGCTCATCACGCTGTCGAACAATTCGATCTGGCTTTCGGAGAAGGAGCCCGACCGCAGGACGAAGAGATCGGTGACCTTGCGCAGAATCTCGGCGCGCCGCGCCAGGTCCTTGCCGCCGAGGGCATCCTCGAGCTGGTCGATCAGACCGGGGTGCGATGGGGTTTGCGTGCTCATGACGAAATATCCAATCGAATTCTTCGACTATTCGAGAGACTGTTCGTGTCTCGTGTCAGGCCACCATATTTTGCTTAACCGACGGATAACGGATGGTGAAATCGAGCTCGGAAGCCGGCACCGGCCGGCTGAAAAGGTAGCCTTGGGCGAGTTCGACGCCGGCCTGGCGCATATATTCGAACTGCGCTTCGGTCTCGATGCCCTCGACCGTCGTGACCTTGCCGAGGCCCTGCGCCAGCGCCAGCACCGATGAGACCACCGCGGCGTAGTCGCGGCGCTCGAGCACGCCTTGCGTGAACGATTTGTCGATCTTGATCTTGTCGAACGGGAAATTCGTCAAATAGGTCACCGAAGAATAGCCCGTGCAGAAGTCATCCAGCGCCAGCGATATTCCGAGATTCTTGAGCTGGCGAATCGTCGCCAGATGCGCCTCCTGGTTTTCCAGCATCGAGGTTTCGGTGATCTCGAGCTCCAGCCGTGTCGGTTCGAGGCCGCTCTCGACCAGCGCGCACAGGATGACGTCGAACAGGTTGCCCTTCTTGAACTGCACTGCGGAAATGTTGATGGCGATGTTGATGTCGGCGGGCCATTTGGCCGCATCCGAGCACGCCCGGTGCAGGATCCACTCGCCGATCGGTGCGATCAGGCCGGTCTGCTCCGCCAGCGGAATGAACTTGTCCGGCCCGACCAGCCCCTTGACCGGATGCCGCCAGCGGACCAGCGCCTCGACGCCGCAGATCTTGCGGGTTTTCACGTCCACGACCGGCTGATAGTGCACCTCGAACTGGGAAAGCGCGATCGCGTCGCGCAATTCGCTTTCCGCAAGCTGCTGCGAGGTCGCCGTCTCGAGCATGTGGGGGTGATAGATGCGGTAATCGTTCCGCCCCTCGGCTTTCGCGGTATAGAGCGCAAGATCGGCGCTCTTGAGCAACCCTTCGCCTTCGCTGCCGTGCTCGGGCGCCATCGCAATGCCGATGCTGGCGCCGATATTGACCTCAAAGCCGTTGAGATCGAACGGTTCGCCGATCGCGCCCAGGATCCGCAAAGCCAGCGAGATCGCGCCCTCATGCTGGGCCTCGCCGCCCTCCTGGATAATGGCAAATTCGTCGCCGCCGAGCCGCGCCAGGAGGTCGGTCTCGCGGATGGTGGTTTTCAGCCGCCGGCCGGCTTCGATCAGGAGCGCGTCGCCGGCGGGATGGCCGAGCGTGTCGTTGATGTTTTTGAAGCGGTCGAGATCGACCATCATCACGGTGACGGGCGCGCCGCCGCGCTTCAGCCGCTTGCCCGCTTCTGCGAGCTTTTCGTTGAACTGCGCGCGATTGGGCAGGGAGGTCAGAACGTCGTGGCGCGCCAGGTGCACGATCTCGGCTTCGGCGCGCCGGCGGTCGGTGATGTCTTCCAGGATGGTGAGCCAGCCGCCGCCCCGCATCGGCTGGCGTGTCAGCAGCACGAAGCGGCCGTCGGCGAGCTCTTCGATCCGCTGCGAGTCCGGCGGAAGCTCGGAAACTTCAGCCACCCTTGCCTTCACCGCGTCAGCGCTGGCGTAGCCCTTGATCACGCCGCGGGAGAGCTGGTCGGCCACGAGAGTCTCGAAAGGCGTGCCAACCTTCAACAGCGCCTCGGGCACGTCATGCAGCTCGGCATAGCGGCGGTTCCAGACGACAAGCCGCTTGCGCTCGTCGAACATGCACAGCCCTTGCGCCATGTTGCTCAGCGCCGTCCCGAACCGCATGTTGATGCGGGCCAGCTCCGCGGCCTGGTTGAAAAGTGCTTCCTCGTCGCTGACGCGCTCGGTGATGTCCTCGTGGATCGCCACCCAGCCGCCGCCGGGCATCGCCGTGTTGACGACCGAGATCGTGTGTCCGTTGTTGAGGCGCGTCGTGTTCTCGCTCCTGCCGACGTCGCGCAGCCCCTGCCAGAAGTTATTGACAAAGGTCCTGGCGTCGCCGTCGAGCCCGCCGGTCTGCTTGCGGTGGGACGCGATGTCGTAGACGTCCGTGCCCGGCCCCACGACCTCTGACGACATGCCGTAAAGGTCGAGATAGCGCTGGTTCCAGACCATGAGCTTGCCGTCGGCATCGAACATGGAGAGGCCTGCCGGCATGTTGGCGAGCGCTGCATCGAAGCGGGCGTTGGTCCTGGAGAGCTCCAGCGAGCTTTTGGCGAGGTTCCTGGTTGCGCGCCAGACGAAAGCGCCCATCAGCAGGATCAGGCCGGCCATGACCGCCGTCTCGATCAGCCGGCGTATGGCGCTCTCCCGCCAGGGCGCCAGCAGCGCCTCCATGTTTTGCGCGACGACGACGAAGACCGGATAGGTGTTTCCCTTCTCAAAACTGTTGTAGCGCGTCACGCCGTCGATCGACGCCTTGATCTCGACGCTTCCGGTGCGAGCCGTTTGCACCTGCGGAAAGATATGGGTCGTCGTGATGTCGCGGCCGACATTGGCGTCGACGAACGGCCGCCGCACCAGAAGCGTGCCGTCGGTCGTGGCCAGCATCACGGCGCTGTTGTCGCCGAGTTCGAGACGATCGTAGATGTCCTGAAAATATTGCGGATTGACCGCGGCAATCGCGACGCCGCCGAACGTGCCATCCGCCTTGTTGATGCGACGCGTGACCGGAATGTGCCATTGTCCGGTGGTCCGGCCGTGGACCGGACGGCCGATGCGAAGCTCCTCGTCGTCGTGGCTGCGGTGATAGATGAAATAGTCGCGGTCGGCGAACTGGCCCGGCTTTTCCGCACCAAGCATGTTGACGACCATGGTGCCGTGCTCGTCGAGTACGCCGAAGGCCACGAACTGGTTGGAGTTTTTGATCTCCTTGGCGAACCAGGCCTTCAGACGTTCCCGCAATCCTGCATCCAGCGGCTTGCGCTCAACCCTTTCCACGACACCGAGCAGGATCGCATCCGCGGTGCGGAAGGTCAGCTCGGCGTGCTGGATCAGTGAGCCCGCGAGGTTGGCGGTGTCCTGTCGCGCATCCGATACCACCTGGGACCGTTGCGCGATGACGTGGGAGATTTCGAGGCCGACCAGCACGGTGCAGGCCAGCGCGACGAAGCACGCAATGCCGCGCGGCGCGAGAACATGCGCGGTGCCGATACCAGACCGCCTGGCTCTGATCCATGCCTTCACGCCGAACATACGCCCGAACTGCTCATTTTAAGAAAAATCGGCGGTAAAATCGTGCCTCCAAGCTAGCTATCATGTGTTAAAAAAGTAACGCAGCAC
>Ga0070741_10012651_pt1 | contig 15178 bp, 14 predicted proteins | sample Coa_R1_4_FD_66440 | JGI IMG/M metagenome (GOLD analysis project Ga0070741, IMG submission 66440) | Surface soil microbial communities from Centralia Pennsylvania, which are recovering from an underground coalmine fire - Coalmine... | ecosystem: Environmental > Terrestrial > Soil > Unclassified ... | reverse complement strand
ATGACATCGGCGGGAAGGACGTCGTTGGCGAGGAGCCACTCGCACTCCTCGTCCAACCGCGCCGCGAGCACGTCGACGCTCCGACCGGGCCATGGCGGCAGCGGCGCGTCGTGCAACGCCCGGACGGCGGCACCGGCCGCGACCCACGCCGCCGGAGACGCGGTCGACGGCTCGCCGAGGTGACCGAGGGCCGTGCCGGGGACGGCGGCCAGGGCGAGCACCGGCGGCTTCCGCCACAAGATCTCCGGGGTCGGGACCGGCGCCATCGCCATCGCCTCGACCTCGACGTCGTGGCGCGTCTGATCGGCGTCGATCTTCAGGAACACGTCGCCGACACGCAGGGTTGCCCGCTCGCTATGGGCGACGACGACCTCGACCTCCACGCCGCCATCATCGCCGGGGTGACCAGTGCGGACGAAGCGCTTATCGGGAGTCGTCCCACCACGCGAGAACGCGAGTGGCGTAGAAGGTGAGCCAGCGCGACGGTTCGCCGGGCGGTGCATCGACCTCGAACCACACCCGACCCGGCCGCCGGCAGGCTTGCAGCCATTTGCCGTCAGGTTGGCGCGCGGCCCGGATCTGCTCGATGGCCTCGGCCATCCGCGGGTCCGGTGGCACGCCCTCGATCACGGCGATGGCCCTGAAGTAGTCGGCCGCGTTGAGCACGCTGTAGAACCACCGGAAGGGGTAAGCGAACTCGGTCGCCCACGGGCCGACCGGCTCGCCGGTGGACAGCCGCCGGTACAGACCCCGTTCGAGCAGGTACTCCTCACCCCGGCACCGCAGCGCGCGGGTGTCGGACCGGCCGGTGAAACCGTCGTACCAAAAGAGACCCTTGAGCGAGTTGAGGGTGGAGTGGAACGACGACCGCGTCGAGCCGTTGACCCACTCGCAGTTCCAACCGCCGTCCGGCATCTGGTGCTCGGCGAACCAGCCGACGAGTCCGGAGACATCGGCACCGAGCCAGGCACCGTTCGCCAACGTGTACCCGTTGATGCAGCAGTCGACCTCGCCGCCCCAGTACGGCAGGCCCTCGTACTCCCATCGGCTGTTGGCAGCCAGCAGCTCGGCGGTGCCGGACAGCACCGAGGCGTCGACGCCCCAGTCCCGCAGCGCGTTGAGCGACCACGTCGTCGCCGTCCACGGCTGACCCGCGCCCTCCTGCGCTTCGGGCCCGGCGAAGTCGAAGTCGGCAGGGAAGAACGCGCCGCCCGCCCACTGGCCGTCCGGGTCCTGCAACGCGAGCAGGTCGGCGCCGAACCCCTCCGTCGCGATGCGTGCCCGCGTCGCCTGCCACACCTCACTCGACGCGCCGGCGAGGTCGCGCTCGACCATCCAGCGCAGGGCGGGATCGCTGTCGAGCAGCCACTCGAGCAGCGCGCCGTCCGTCACGCGCTCAGCCTACGAGTCACCGTACCTACGCGAGGTCCTTGCCGAACCAGTGCTCGGCGTAGGGATTGTCGTTGTAGCGCTCGATGTCGACATAGCCACTGCTGTGGTACATGGCGATGGCGGGGAGGAGGACGCCGTTGGTGTCGAGGACGACGCGCCCCCGACCCGCCGCACGTGCTTCGTCCTCGAGCCGGGCGAGGAAGCGCTTGCCCAGCCCTGCGCCGCGCGCCGTTGGACTCACCCACATGCGCTTGATCTCGGCGGTGCCACCATCCAGCCACTGCACGCCCCCACACCCGACGACCTCGTCACCGCGCATCGCCAACAGGAACACGCCCTTGGGCGGGTTCATCAGCACCCCCGCCTCCTCCAGCGCGTCGCCCGGGTCGAACCCGCGCGCGAACCGTTCGTCCAGCTCGGTGAAGTACTGGGTCATCGCCCACTGCGCCGGCTCCCCCGCCGCGTCGACGGCGGCGAACACGATGTCCTTCACGTCCGCACGGTAGACGGGCGCCGCCGCGTGCAAGGGTGGACGGCATGCCCCGACGGACCCTGACGGCGTACGGCGCGCTGGCGGTCACCGACGCCCTCCTCGCCGCCACGGGCAGCCGACGGGCCCGCCGCCTCACCAAGTCGGCGTTGATGCCACTCCTCGCCGCCCGGGTCGCGTCGACGGAGGACAACGACGGGACCCGCACCCTCGTGCTGGCCGGCCTCGGGATGTCGTGGGCCGGTGACGTCGCCCTGCTCGGCGAGGGCGAAGCGGCGTTCGCGGCTGGGCTCGGTTCGTTCCTCGCCGCCCACCTCTGCTACCTCGGCGCTCTCGGCAAGGTGCGCCGGGGCGGCGTCCGCCGGCGACCTGTGGTCGCGGCCGCCTACGTGGCGGCCTGGTGCGTCCTCAACCGTTTGCTCTTTCCGCGCACCGGCAAGCTGCGCCTCCCGGTGATCGTCTACGGCACCGCGCTCGCAGCCATGGCACTGGCCGCCCTCGACACCGAGAACCCGAAGGTGGCGGCCGGCGGGGCGCTGTTCATGGCATCGGACAGCATCCTCGCCCTGCGCACGTTCGAGGCCGCCACCATTCCGGGTGGCGACGCCCTGGTGATGCTGACCTACACCGCCGCCCAGGCCCTCATCGCCGACGGCCTCACCTCGTGACTGCCGAGCAGCCTCGGCCGGAGAGCGCGGAGGCGTCGCTCGCTTCGCGAACGGGTACGGGTGGCCATGTGCGCATGGCTTTACCCAAGAGCGTGGCCAAAAGACTCCACCCCACCGATCGTTACGGGCTGCGCCTCACGCTGACCGCGGTGGCGATCGTGCTGGTCGCCGTCCCCTTCTCGTATCTGCTGCTCGAAGTCCTGAGTCACGGCCCCCTGACCCGGGCCGACCAGAGCGCGGCCGTGCATCTCGTCCACGTCGCCGCCCACCGGCCCTGGTTGGTCACCACCCTCAAGGCGATCAGCCTCCTCGGCCAACCCCTGTGGCTCGGGATCGCCATCGCCATCGGTGCCAGCTATGTGTTCTGGCGCGGACGCCGCCGGCTGGCGCTGTATCTCGTGGTCACCGCCATCGGCGGCGGTCTCGTCGACACAGCCGTGAAGCTGCTGGTGAACCGGCCCCGTCCCGACGCGCACGCCGCCCTGGTACACGCCCTCGGCAAGAGCTTCCCGTCGGGCCACGCCATGTCGTCCACTGTCACCTACGGCGCGCTCCTCCTGGTGTTGCTTCCGGCGTTGCCACGGCGGGGCAAGGTCGCCGCCTTCGCCGCGACCGTCGCATTGGTGTTGCTGATCGGCATCAGCCGTCTCATGCTCGGCGTGCATTTCATCAGCGACGTGGTGGGCGGTTACATCCTCGGCTTGGCGTGGCTGGTCGGCTCGACGGCCGCGTTCAGCATCTGGCGCAAGGAGGAGGGCAAGGCGCCCGTGGATCCGAGCGAGGGCCTCGAGCCGGATGCGGGGGAGGACCTGCGCCCCCACGTGGAGGCAGGCTGACCCTCAGCGAGCGCCGACGATGACGGCCCGGATGCCGAGGCCCATCACGAACAGGCCGCCGAAGCCGTAGAGCAGGTACAGCCGCGTCGCCAACTGCTGGCGGTACGAGTACAGGATCCCGATCGCGATGATGGCGACGAACCCGTAGAACATGTGGAACTTGGGCGCCTCGACGTGCTGGCCCGCCACCAGCCCCACGCCCATGATCACCTGCGCGAACACCGCCACCTCGGCGAACACGGTGAACCACCACAGCGCACGGGTGCGCAGCTGCGGCAGGCGATGGGCGCCCAGCGCCCACAGCCCCGCCAGCCCGTTTCCGATGATCACGACCCACGCCCAGCCGGCATGGACGTCGCGGAGCGATGCGAAGACAGCAGGGCTGTCGCGCAGTGACGCGAAGACCAGCGCTACGCCTGGGCGTTCTGGATCGCGGCGGCCATGGCCTCCGCCTCCGCCATGGCCTCGGCGGCCACGTCGACCAGGTCGGTGATCTCGTCGTCGGTGAAGCCGGCAAGGGTGCGGAACTTGCGGGCGAGGTGGATCGGGTTCTCCTCGCTCTCGCCGCGGAGGCCGCCAAAACTGAACAGCTTGTCGACGGTGCGCTGGAAGTCGAGCGCCTGCTGCTGGCGCTCCTTGTCCTTCTCGGTGAGGCGACGCAACCAGTCGGAGCCCATCTTCACGTGGGTGACCTCGTCGGCGAGCATCCAGTCTTCGCAGAAGTAGAGGACGGGGTCCTGGGTGGTGTCGCCGTACTCGCGCATGGTGTTGAACACGTCGATGGCGAGACCCTCGAGGGCCCGGTTCACGCCGGTGAGGCGCAGCACGGGGTCGGCGTTGCAGGCCGCCTCGAACAGCAGGGTCTGCTCGGCGAACTCGCCGATCTCCGAACCCATGTGCTCGGTGAGCTTCACCGAGATCTCCACGTGGCGGGCCTCGTCCCAGCACTGCCGGGCCATGTCGAGCTTGAGCGCGAACGGCACATCCTCACGGCCGGCGCCGGTGTCGAAGTCGTAGCAGGTGCGCCCCGCGCCTTCGAGGGCCTGGATCTCGCCCACGAAGATGCCGTGCATCAGCTGGCGGGCGGCGTCGGGCGAGTCGGGATCGTCGGGCCGGAAGGCAGCACCCTGGCGCCCGGCGGCAGACCGGCGGGGGTCGAAGACGACCTCCTCGATGCGAATGCGCTCGAAGCGCTCGTCGCGGGCGAGATCGTCAACTGCCAGCATCCGCTTCATCTACCGAAGCCTCCTGAGGGGCGTACCGAGAACGTCAAATCCTACCGTGCGGCCGGGCCGCAACCCTACCTCCCACCCTCCGCATCGGAAGGGCCACCAGGAGCAGGGCGACGCCCACGACCGCCGGCCACGGCACGGCGCCGGTGGCGGGCAGCTGGGCACCGAGGACGGCCGCGGGCCGGGTCGTCTGCGCGCCCTGCACCACGGTCGGGCCCGAGGCGGCGGCGGGAGCGGCGACGTACTGCGGGACCGGCGCGCCCACGAACACCTGCGCCGCGACCGACGGGATCAGGCCCTTGTCGCTGCCCTTGTTGATGAACAGCATGTACGGCCCCGGCGGCAGCACCGCCTTGTTGTCGGGCACGCTCACCTTGACGACGCCACCTTCGGTCGACGTGATGGGCAGCTCGACGGTGCGCTGGTCGCCGTCGACGAGGTGGGTGAGCGCCGGGTTGCGAATGAGCACCACGCTCTTGATCGACGCCGCGTCGGCGGTCGGGATGGTCACCCCGCTGCCGTAGGCGAAGGAGCGATCGCCCAGGCCGCGGATCACCGGCCGGTCGCCGCGCGACATGTAGGGCGGGTTGTACAGCTCGAGCGACGCGTCGCGGATGTTGTTCTCGAAGCCGGGCAGCGTCATCTGCTTGTAGTAGCCCGCGGGGATCGGCGCGTGGCCGGCGACCAGCACCTGGCCGGTCGGCAGCAGGATGGCGGTGTTGTGGTACGTGCGCTCCTGGCTGGCGGTCGCCAGCGGGGACCAGGTGCCGCCGCCCTTGCCGTCGGGCGTGAACAGCTCGGCCTGCTTGATGGCGAAGCCGAGGCCGGGAGCGTCGACGTCATCCGCCGTCGCACCCGAGAAGGCGGCGACCGTGCCGTCGGGCAGCGCGACGCCGGTCGAGTACCAACGGGCCTGCGTCATCGCGCCGGTGGCGGTGGTCGACAACGTCTCGCTGCCGTCCTTACCGATCTTCACCGTGTTGATGCGGCTGCTGGCGACCGGGAGGTAGCTGCCCGGGGTCGGGAACAGCACGCCGCCGCCGGAGAGGAACGACTCGCTGTCGTAGGGCGGCTTGAGCGGCAGCGCCACCGAGAACGTGGAGCCCCGGAAACCGATCTGGGTCAGGTCGGGGATCCCGACGCCGGGCACTCCGAGGTCCTTCCACGTCTTCGACGTCGGGTCGTAGCTCGACGCCTGGTTCCAGAACAGCTCCATGTAGTCCTCGCCGGCGGGGTTGAACGCCTGCCCGGCGGCGTCGAAGTACACGTGCCCGTCCGGCAGCAGGTGCAGGCGCGGGAACAGCGGAAGCGACTTCTCGGCAGTGGCGCCGTTCTCGGTCCACTTGCCCGCCGCGGGGTCGTACGTCTCGGTCTGGCGCACGTTGCCGAGGCTGTTGCCCATGTCGTGGGCGTCGGTGTAGAGCGGCTTGAGCAACTTGGTGACGCCGCCCGCGACCACGATCTTGCTGTCGGGCAGCGTGACGATCGACGGGTACCAGCGCCCGTAGTTCATCGACCCGGTCTGTGACCACGTGTTGTCGGCGGGGTTGAAGATGCGCGTGTTCTTGAGACCCTCGAGCTCGATCACGCCGAGGTTCTCGGTGAGACGCGGGTCCTGGTAGTAGTCGGTGCCGCCGGTGGCGAGGATGCGTCCGTCGGCCAGCTGCACCTGGTCGGCGCAGAACAGGTCACCGTCGTTCTTGGCCGCATCGGAGGGCGCGCCGACGTCGCTGCCGGTGTTGCCGTTGGGGTTGGCGCCACCGTTCGTCGGTGTCGGCTCGGCCCACTGGCTCTGGGCCGGGTTGGCGGTGTTGATCTCGACGACACGCGACTTGTCGTCGACGGTGAGGTCGCCGCCCTCGACAACCGCACTCATCTGCGGGCTCTCGAGCCCGGCCAGGGCGCTCCAGTACAGGACCTTGCCGTTGGCCAGCCCGATGGTGCTGTTGGCCGACGGCAGACAGTCCTGGATCGCCCCCTGGGCCACGCAGCCACCCGTGCCCGGACGCTTGAACGCGTCCTCCCGGAACGGCTTCGAGAACGACCCCACCTGCGCCGGATCGTCGGCGTGCGCCCCAGGCGCCGCGACCAACGCCAGCACGCCGAGCACCGTCACCAGCGCCGTCAGCCCTTTGCGCATGACTTCCCCCAACCGCCGTGTGAATTATGTGACTCCGCTGAACGCCCCGATTATGCCCTAATCGGATGACCACACGGTCATTTTGGTGGGGACAGCTGGCCGGTCAGACGGGGTCGGGCGGGAGCTCGTCGCCGGCGAGATAGGTCGGCGGCGTCCAGCTCACCTTGCCTGCCGTCTTGAGCTCGGCGACGGCCGGCACCGGTGTGGGGTCGGCGAACAGCATGTCGTCGCCGTAGTCGCTGGGGCGGCCGGTGGCGTCGACCACCCACCACGACGCCTCCAACGCGATGCCGTGCGGGTCGTTGAAGTAGATCGAGCGCACGAAGCCGTGGTCGACGACGTCGGTGACCTCGCAGCCGGACTCCTTGAGCCGGCGCTGCAGGTCGAGCAGTCCCTGCTCGTCGGCCAGGTTGAACGACAGGTGGTCGAACTGCGCCTTGCGCAGGCGGTCGGGGATGCCCGCCGGCCGGGCGAAGTTCTCGGCGCCCTTCACCTCGAAGAAGGCGACCGTGTTCCCGGGCGCGGTCTCGAAGAAGTAGTGGCGCATGGGTCCCGCCAGCAGGGTGGCGACCAGCCGCATGCCGAGGACACCGTGGTAGAAGCGGACGGTCGCGTCCATGTCGGGCGTGACCAGAGCGAGGTGGTTGATCCCCCGCCAGCGGGGGTCGGTGCTGTCGGTCATGCGGTCAAGGCTACGCCCGTCGGGTGTGCTGCTCGACCTCGAACGCCCACAGCTCCGAGCCGGTGGCGACGGGGGTCGGCGCCCCCTCCGCCTGGGCGTGACCGCGGGTGAACGCGGCCGACGACGCCCACGCGTTGAACGCGTCGTCATCGCGCCACCGTGTGTACACGAGCCACGTGTCGCGGCCGTCGGCGGGGCGCAGCAGCTGGAACTCCTCGAAGCCCTCGGCCTGCTCGACCTGGCCGGCGCGGGCGGCGAAGCGGCCGGCCAGCTCGTCGGCCCGATCAGCAGGGACGGTGATGGCATTGATCTTCACGACTGACATCGCGCCATCATGTCTCGCCTGGCCGAGAGGCCAGAATGTCGCGGTGCAGGGGCTGCGGATCCGCGTGCTGGGGGGCTTGCAGGTCGAGGATCTCGACGCCGCTGCGCTCGGCAGCCGCAAGGCCCGTTCGCTCATGAAGCGCCTGGCGCTGGCCCGCGGGCAGGCGGTGCCCGTCGACCAGCTCGTCGACGGCCTGTGGGGCGACACGCCGCCGGCCCGCCCCGCGGAGCAGGTCGCGGTGCTGGTCAGCCGGCTCCGCGGCGTGCTGGGCGCGGACCGCCTCTCTCGCGACGACGTGGGCTACCGGCTGGTCGCCGACTGGCTCGACGTCGACGCCCTCGCCGAGTTGGTGGACGAAGCCACGCGCCGGCTGGCAGCCGGCGAGACCGCGGCCGCCCGTGCCGCGGCCGGTGCAGCCCTGGCCCTGGCGCGTGGCGAGGTGCTGCCCGACGAGCTCGACGCCGAATGGGCCGAGCCCGATCGGGCGCGCGCGCACCGACTGCTGGCGCAGGCCCGCACGGTCGCAGCCGAGGCCGCGCTCGCGGCCGGCGATGTGGCCGCCGCCGCCGAGGCCGCGGGCGCCGCCCTCGACCACGACCCGTACGACGAGGCCGCCCTGCGCGTGCTGATGCGCGCCTTGGCAGCTGGCGGTCGTCCTGCCTCCGCGCTGGCCGCCTACGCGCGCGTGCGTGAGCGGCTGTCCGAGGATCTGGGCGTCGACCCGGCCCCGGAGACCGAAGAACTGCACACGGCGCTGTTGCTCGGCGATGCAGCCGAGCATCCCGCGGGCGCGCCCACGTCCGCCGCGGCCAGTCCGCCGATGTCGCTGCCGGGACGCGCCGACGCCCTCGCCGCCCTCGACACGGCCCTGGCGCGGGGAGGCATCGCATCGGTCGAGGCCGAAGCGGGCCTGGGCAAGTCGCGCCTGCTCGACACGTGGACGGCCCGCACCGCGTCCATCGGGACCACGGTGCTCAGGGGCCGGTTCGAGGAGCTGGCCCGCAGCCTGCCGTTGCAGGCGGTGATGGACGCCATCGACCTGTACCTGCGCGGCGTCGAGCCCGAGGAGGCGGCCGCGGTGCTCGGCGCCGAGGGTGACGTGCTGGCGCCGTTGCTCGGACGGTTGCCGACGAGCGCGTCCACCGTTGGCACCCTCATCGGCCAGGCCTCGGGTGAGGCGCTGCTGTTCGGCGCCATCGACGCGGTACTGCGGCGCCTGGCCGAGCGCGGGCCGACAGCCCTCGTGCTCGACGACGTCCACCTGGCCGGGCCCATCACGTTCGAGTGGCTGCACTTCGTCGCCCGCCGCGGGCTCCCTCCCGGCGCCGTCATCGTGGTGGCCCGCCGGCCCGAGGAAGGGCCCACCGTCCCGGCCCACGTGATCCCCCTCGCCCCCCTCAGCGCGGACGACGCGGCCGAGGTCGTCGGCCGCGACCGGGCCGCCGAGTTGCACGCCCGCAGCGGCGGGCACCCGCTCTTCCTCGTCGAGCTGGCCAACGCCACCGAGGGCGACGCGCTGCCGGCGTCGATCCGCGACGCCGTCGCCGCCCAGTGTGCACGGGCCGGGGACGCCGCCGACACCCTGCGGGCATCAGCCGTGCTCGGAGCCGATGTGGACCTCGACCTATTGGCAGCCGCTCTCGGCCGCCCTCCCGTCGAGCTGCTCGCCCATCTCGAGGAGGGTGTGCGCAGGCGGGTGCTCGTCGAGCAGGGCGACGGCTTCGCGTTCTCCCACGCCCTGGTGCGCGACGCGCTGGCAGCCGACACGTCGGCGTCTCGCCGGGCCCTGCTGCACCGCGAGGCAGGACGGGCGCTGGCCGGCCGCCCGAACCCCGACCCCCGCGCCGTCGCCTTCCACGCCCGCCTCGGCGGTGACGACGCCACTGCCGCCGCTGCCCTCGTCGGCGCCGCCGCCGAAGCGGCCGACCACTATGACTCGGCCGAGGCCGAACGGCTGGCGTCGGAGGCCATCGACCTGGTCGACTCGGCCCACGCCCGGCTCGCCCGAGCCCGTGCTCGCATCGTGCGGGGCGAGTACCAGAGCGCCATCGACGACGCCCAGGAGGCCCGCCGCCTGGGCGCCGGCGCCGAGGCCCTCGAGCTCATCGCGTGGAGCGCCCACTTCCTCAAGGACGATGCGACTGCGGTCGAGGTGGGCGAGGAAGGGGCGCGCATCGCCGTCGACCCGCAGGTGCGGGCCAGCTGCCTGACGGTCAGCGGCTGGTCACGGGCCACGGGCGGCGACGTCCAGGCGGCCACCCCCGAGCTCGAACAGGCCTACGCCATGGCGACCGGCCAGACCCGCACCGTGGCGGCGGCATGGCTGGGCGGCCTCGTCATCCTGCAGGGCCGGCCCGACGAGGGCCTGAGCCTCATCACGCCGCTGCTGAGCATGGGCATCGGCTCGCTGCACAGCCAGCCGCTCACCTACGCGCACATGCTGCGCGCCATCGCCTTCGGCTACCAGGGCCGGCCCGTCGAGGCCCTGGCGTCGGTCGAAGCCCTCGAGGCCGAGATCGCCCGCACCGGCAGCCCGCGCTTCGCCGGGCGGGCAGCCAACATCCAGGGGTGGATCGTGCGCAACCTCGGCGCGACCAGCGAGGCGGACGATCTCAACCAGAACGCACTCGAGGTGTCCGACCTGGGCGCGCTCATCGAGCCGCTGTCGCACGCCCATCTTGATCTGGCGACCGGCGCGCTCGGGCGCGCCGAGGTCGACGACGCGATCGCGCACCTCGACGCGGTCGACGCCATTCAGCACCTCCCCCACTCCCTGCGCTGGAGGCACCGTCTCCGGAGTCGCCTGCTCAGGACTCGCATCGCCATGGCCGGCGAGGCCTGGGACGACGCCGAAGCCGAGGCGGCCGGTGCGATCGAGATGGCCACCGGCCTGTCCGCCACCCGGCAACTGCTGCTGGCCCAGCTGCTCGTCGCCGAGGTGCGACTTCGGCGCCGCGACCCTGTCGACCTGGCGGCCGTGGAGACGCTGCTCGACCGGCTACCGAGCAGCGCAGGCCTCGAGGCATGGCGGGTCACCGCCGACATCGCCGACGCCGCCGACCTCGATGGGTGGCGGGCGTTGGCGCAGCGCCGTGCCGCCGACCTGGCCTCGCGCTCCGGTCCGTACCGCGCGTCGGTCGAGGCCGACGCCGCCCGCCGCTTCGCCTAGCCCGCCCGTCCGGCCAGAACGAGGATCAGCGCGCAGACCGGCTCGCGCACGGCGCCGATCTCGCCCACCGCGTCACGCCACAACTGCGCGCGCCGATCGGCGTCGAGACCTTCGACGAAGCCCGAGAACTGCGCCATGCCGAAGCGATACCGCACGATGGCGTCAGGATCGCGCAGGCCCGTGTCCACCGAAAGGCGCTGCACGTCGACCCCTACGAGGCCGGCGGCGCAGCCCAGCTCGGCGAGCCCCTCGGGACTCGTGAACATCGGCTCGGTCGTGGTCTTGAACCGCTCGTACCAGTCGGAGGGTGTCCACCCGTGGGCGCGTAGCGCCCGGTCAACGGCGTCCTTGGCGGGATGGCGCTCCTCGTCGAACGACGACGCCAGCACCCAGCCGCCCGGCTTGGTCACGCGGGCGACCTCCACCAATCCCTGCACGGGCGGATCGATGTGGGTGAGCGAGAAGGCGGCGACGGCGGCGTCGACACACGCGTCGCGCAGGGGCAGCCCGAGCGCGTCGCCGACCGTGGCGGGCGGTCGCTCGTGCGCAGCGAAGGCCAACATCTCCTGCGACAGGTCGACCGCTACCACCCGCCCACCCCGACGCAGAACGGCGGACGTCGCCGCGCCCGTTCCCGCCCCCAGGTCGAGCACGAGCGCGCCGCGCAGCGGCCCCGGCGCCAGACCGACTACCGCCTCGGCGAGACGGTCGTAGACGGGGGCAGGCCCCTCAGCCCACGCGCTGGCGTCGTAGCCCTGCGTCACAAACGGGCGAGGCCCGCCCGGGCGCGGTCTTCCCACCACGCCAGCTCGGCCCGGTCACCCAGCGCCTTCTCCCAACCGAACTGCACGAGGCCGCCGAGCAACGCGAGGTCGATGGCCGCGTCCCACCAGCCGTCGGTGGCGATGCCGTGGCCCCGAAGCGACGACGCGTAGGCGTCGATGGCCGCTTCCTTGGTGTGGGGCAGGCGGGCGGCGTTGATCGACAGGTACCACGCCAGCTCGCTGGCGCCGTTGCCGCGGCCCGACGTGGCCCAGTCGATGAGGATCGTGCGCCCGTCGGGATGGCTGCCGAGGTTGCCCATCTTCCAGTCGCCGTGCAGGAACGTCTGCGGCAGCGCACCCAGGGCGTCGACCAGCGGCCACGGCGCCGCCCGCAACGCCAGCACGTCGGACGCGATCGGCGACAGGTCGGCGAAGCGCTCCCACCCGTTGGTGGCGATGCGGGGCACCGCCTCGACCTCGGGCCGCGCCGTCTCGGTGCTGAGGTTCACGGCCGAGAAGTACAGGTAGCGGTGCGACGGGGGCTGGAGGTCGAACGCGTCCTGCCAGCCCCAGAAGTGCGCGTGCAGCGCGGCCATGTGGTCGAGGAAGCGCAGCTCCTGGTCGAGAGAAACCGGGTCGTCGCCCTCGGGGACCAGCCACGGCCCCACGTCGCGCATGAGCAGCGCCGCACCCCACCCGTTGCGGCCCAGGCCGGTGGCGACGCCGACGATGGCGTGGTCGAGACACGCCGGCAGGTCGTCGAGGATGCCTGCTCGCCACAACATGGCGGGACGGCACCCGAGGTCACCGGTGAGGCGCTGGATCCAGTCGTCGTCGACGTGCAGGTGCTTGACGACGAACGACTCGCCGCCGATGCGCACCCGCTCGAACAGGGCGCCCGACTTGGAGTCGGACGTCTTCATGGCCAGACGCTCCGAGGCGCCGGCCAGCAGGTCGTCGAGCGAGGTGGCGGTAGCAGCGGACATGAGTCGAGGATCCCCACCAGCCTTGCAGCCCGTTTGCAAGGACGCCTGCAACCCGGCTGCAGGGACGGTTCGCACGATTGGTCCCGCCAACCCCCTCAAATTCCAAGGAGACCAACGATGGCGATCGACGAGACCAAGCTCAACGAGTTCCTCGGCACGTTCGTGACCGACCTGGGCGCAACCATGAACGCTCCCCTGGTGGTGCTGGGCGACCGCCTGGGGCTGTACAAGGGCCTGGCCGAGGGCGGGCCCCAGACGCCGGCCGAGCTGGCGACCCGCACCGGCACCGCCGAGCGGTACGTGCGTGAGTGGCTGCTGGCCCAGGCCGCCGGCGGCTACGTCACCTACGAGGGCGACGACGCCGACCCCCGCTTCTACCTGACCGAGGAGCAGGCGTTCTGCCTGGCCGACGACAACAGCCCCGCGTTCGTGCCCGGTGGCCTGCAGGTCGCCCTGTCGACCGCGCTCGACCGCGAGCGCATCGAGCAGGCGTTCCGCACCGGCAGCGGTGTGGGCTGGCACGAGCACCACGAGGAGCTGTTCGTCGGCACCGAGCGGTTCTTCCGGCCCGGCTACCTCGGCAACCTGCTCACCTCTTGGGTGCCGTCACTCGACGGCGTCGAGGCCAAGCTGCGCGCCGGCGCCACGATCGCCGACGTCGGGTGCGGGCACGGCGCGTCCACGATCATCCTGGCCGAGGCGTTCCCCGAGTCGACCATCGTCGGCTTCGACTACCACGAAGCGTCCATCGAGGTCGCCCGCAAGCGGGCCGCCGAGGCGGGCGTGGGCGACCGCGTGCGCTTCGAGGTCGCCAAGGCGCAGGACTTCCCCGGCACGGGGTTCGACCTCGTGTGCTTCTTCGACTGCCTGCACGACATGGCCGACCCCGAAGGGGCGATCCGCCACGTCCGCCAGTCGCTGGCCGACGACGGCACGTGGATGCTCGTCGAGCCCATCGCCTGGTCGACGATCGCGGAGTCACTCAACCCGGTTGGCCGCGCGTTCTACGGTGCGTCCACGAGCATCTGCACGCCGGCCGGCCTCGACGGCGAGCCCGGCGCCGGTCTCGGCAACCAGGTGAGCGACGAGCGATGGGCCCAGCTCACGGCCGCCAACGGCTTCACCCGCATCCGCCGCGCCGCCGAGACCCCCTTCAACCGGGTCTTCGAGGTTCGCCCGTAGCAAGCGCGAAATCGTTCCGCGAGTGCCAGAGCGCGTTGGCCAGGCGTGACGGAACTCGCGGAACGATTCGCGTGCTGTCAGAAGGCGGCTTCGAGGATGGCGCGGGCGTCGTCCTCGGAGACCGCCTTCGGGTTGTTGGCGATGGTGGGGTTGCCGGAGGACATGCGCACGACGGCGTCGATGTCGTCCTCGGTCATGCCGCACTCCGACAGACGGGCCGGCAGGCCGATGCGCTCGCGGAGACGGTCGACGGCGCCAGCGGCGTCGTCGACGTCGCCGAGGGCCCAGCCGATGTTGCCCATGTGCACGACGTCGGCGTTGAAGCGCACGGCGTGGGCGAGGATCAAGGCGTTGGCGAGACCGTGGGGGATGCCGGTGCGGCCGCCCACCAGCTGGGCCAGCCCGTGGTGCACGCCGACGCCGCCGTTGGCGAGACAGCGCCCAGCGAGCACCGCCCCCTCGAGCATGCGGGTGCGGGACGCCAGGTCGTCGGGCTCGTCGACGACGCTCGGCAGCGCTTCGGCGATGCGGGCAATGGCCGCCAAGGCGATCGCCTCCGCCTCCGGCGTTCGGCGCGGGGAGTACGCGCACTCCACCCCGTGGGCCAGGGCGTTCATGCCCGTCTCGGCCGACACCCGCACCGGTGTGTCGAGCGTGAGCAGCGGGTCGTACACGACGGCGATGGGTGCGGTCGTGGGGCCGCCGGCGCCGGTCTTGCGATGCGTGTTGTCGTCGGTCATGCCGAAGAACGGCGTGAGCTCGGCGCCCGAGTACGTGGTCGGGATCGCCACGTGCGGGAGCACCGGGCGGTCGACGTAGGAGATGCCGGGCGTGCCCGCCCGCTGCTCGACGAAGAACGACACCGCCTTGCCGAGGTCGGCGCACGAGCCGCCGCCGAACGACACCACGCAGTCGACGTTGTCGTCGCTCGCCTGGCGCACGGCCGCCTCGACCGTCGACGTGGGCACGTGCGAGCGCACGCCGCTGAACGTCGACGCCAGCGTGCGGCCCAGGCGCTTGACCAGCCGCTCCCCCGCCTCCGACGCCAGCCGCCCCTCGGTCGTCACCAGCAAGGCCCGCCGTCCGCCCGCCTCCTTCACCACATCGGCGATCCGGTCGACGGCGTCAGGGCCGAAGACGATGCGCTGCGCCAACGCGGTATGGATCCAGCGATCAGGTCTGTCGGTCACGGTCGGCTTCTTAGCTCCTGCTTCTGGATCTTGCCGGTGCCGCCCTTCGGCAGCTCGGCCACCACGTCGATGCGCTTGGGCACCTTGAACCCGGCCAGACGCTCGCGCACCCACGCCTGCAG
>Ga0070741_10012650_pt1 | contig 15178 bp, 10 predicted proteins | sample Coa_R1_4_FD_66440 | JGI IMG/M metagenome (GOLD analysis project Ga0070741, IMG submission 66440) | Surface soil microbial communities from Centralia Pennsylvania, which are recovering from an underground coalmine fire - Coalmine... | ecosystem: Environmental > Terrestrial > Soil > Unclassified ... | reverse complement strand
CACGTGTTACTCACCCGTTCGCGGCTTTGCCCCAGGCCGAAGCCTGGTTCGTCGCTCCACTTGCATGTGTTAGGCACGCCGCCAGCGTTCGTCCTGAGCCAGGATCAAACTCTCCGTGAAAAGCGACTCGAGGTATCAGCCGCTCGCCCCGTCACGGGCGAGCGGTTCCTCTGTCTTCAGAGAGTTGCCATGCCTGAGCGGCCACCGGGCACACAAGCCGGCGGCCGGCATGACGGGTTTCCGTCCCGCCGCCGCGCGCGAACGCGGGCGACGGGTCAGGCCTGCCTGCTGCTCAGTTTTCAAAGACCGTCACGCGCCCGGCCCGAGGGCCTCTCCGGCCAGGCACGCGCAACCTCGGAAGGCGACCAAGCAGTATAGCCGCCGCCTTAGCTGTGCGCCACCCGTATCCGGCGATGGTGGCGCCGGCCCACCTGGAGGATCTTCCCGTCCAGCATCGACGCGGGGACGTCGAGGGGCTCGGCCGGCAGGACCTCGCCGTCGAGGCGCACCCCGCCCTGGCCCAGGAGCCGCCGCGCCTCGCTGCGGCTGACGCCGAAGTGCTCGGCGAGGACCGCGGGGAGGTGGATGGAGCCGTTGGCGCCGCTCGCCGCGACCCGGGCCTCCGGCACGTCGTCCGGGACCTCGCGCCGCACGTGCAGCTGGTCGAAGCGCGCTTCGGCGCCCTGCGCCGCCTCGGGACCGTGGAAGCGCTCGACCAGGCGCCGCGCCAGAGAGCGCTTGGCCTCCGCCGGGTGGACCGCCGGGTCGGGCCGCTCACCCAGCAGGAGCGTGAAATACTCGGCCATCGCCTGGTCGGGGATGCTCATGAGCTTGCCGAACATCTCCTCGGGCGGGTCGGTGACCCCGACGTAGTTGCCGAGCGACTTGCTCATCCGCTGGACGCCGTCCGTCCCGGGGAGGATCGGCATCGTCATGATCGACTGGGGCGGCTGGCCGAAGGATTGCTGGACGTCGCGAGCGAAGAGCAGGTTGAACTTCTGGTCGGTGCCGCCGAGCTCGACGTCCGCCCGCACCGCCACCGAGTCGTAGCCCTGAAGCACCGGGTAGAGCAGCTCGAGCGCCGAGATCGGCTGCCCGGCCTCCATCCGGCGGGCGAAGTCCTCGCGCTCCAGGAGGCGGGCGACCGTGAAGCGGCGGACCAGGTCGAAGAACGCCTCGCTCGGCATGTCGAGCCACTCGCTGTTGCGGCGCACCTCGGTCCGCTCCGGGTCCAGCACCTTGAACGCCTGCTCCTGGAACGTGCGGGCGTTCGCCTCGATCTCCGCGGCCGTGAGCACCGGCCGCTCGGCGGAGCGCCCGCTCGGATCGCCGACCCGGGCGGTGAAGTCGCCGATGATCAGGACCACGAGGTGGCCGGCGTCCTGGAAGGCGCGCAGCTTGTTGAGCACGACGACGTGGCCGAGGTGGATGTCCGGGGCGGTCGGGTCGATGCCGAGCTTGACCCGGAGCGGCCGTCCCTCGGCGAGCTGCTCGGCCAGGCGCCCCTCCGGGAGCGCCTCCGCGGCACCCTCGAGGAGCGCGGGTAAGGGCGTCGTGGTCACGGGAAGGCAATGCTAGACTCACGCGCCGGCCCTGCGGCGGCAGCGCCGCGGCGGGCGCTCCTGGTGAACACGATCCGGCGGTGCCGGCCCCGCCACCCGCACCGCCAGAGCCTCCGGGTCCTCTGCGCGCACGATGGCGTTCAGCTCGAGACGTACACGCTCTCCCCACGACCGCGCGAGGCGGCAGCGTCGCGAGCGGGAGCGGCAGGCGCGCACGGCGGGCGCTCACGGCGCCGCCGCCGAGCCCCCGCGCCGCAGCCCTCCCGGCCCGCCGATGCGTCCCGCGGCTGGCGGGCCGCGCCGCCGGCCGCGGCTGCGAAAGCTCCGCATCGCCCTCGTGCTCCTGGGCCTCTCGATCCTCGCCTTCGTCTCCTGGATCTTCGGGATCATGATGGCCGTCGCCCAGGATCTGCCGCAGCTCGAGGACCAGGCGCAGTACGAGCGCGCGCAGAACTCCGTCGTCTACGACCTCTACCACCACAAGATCGCGACCCTGACCAACAACGAGGGGCGCATCCTGATCCCGTCGGAGGACATCGCGCCGGTGATGAAGGAGGCCACGGTCGCGATCGAGGACCAGCGCTTCTACGAGCACCGGGGCGTGGACTGGCTGGGCATCCTGCGCGCCGTGAAGGCGGACATCTTCTCCGGCTCGGCCAGCCAGGGAGCGTCGACGATCACGCAGCAGTTCGTGAAGAACGCCCTCCAGGCGCAGGGCAGCCGGACGATCTTCGAGAAGCTCCGCGAGGCGGCCCTCGCCTACCACCTCGAGCGCCAGTGGTCCAAGGACAAGATCCTCACGGAGTACCTGAACGAGATCTACTTCGGCAACGGGGCCTACGGGATCGAGGCGGCCGCCGAGACGTACTTCGGCTGGAACCACCCGGGCTGCGGCGGCCTGGCCAGCCCGTGCGCGAAGGACCTCTACCCCTGGGAGGCGGCGATGCTGGCCGGGATCATCTCGTCCCCGAGCGGCTACGACCCGGCGACGAACCCGCAGGCGGCGCTGGCCCGGCGCAACGAGGTGCTCCAGAAGATGGAGGAGCAGGGCTACATAACGCCTGCCGAGTACAGCCAGTACTCGCAGCAGCCGATCCCGACGGCCGCCGAGATCAAGACCCCCACCGAGCACTCCAAGGCGCCGTACTTCACCTCGTGGCTTCGCCAGCAGCTCGTGGACAAGTACGGCGCCGGCGAGGCGTTCGGCGGCGGGCTCCAGGTCACCTCGACCCTGGACCTGGCCCTCCAGGAGCAGGTCCAGCGGATCGTGGACTCGCGCCTCGCCGGGCTCGGCCCGTCCGCGGCCGTGGTCGTGCTCGACAACGCGACCGGCGGGGTGCGGGCGATGGTCGGCGGCCTCGACTACTCGAGGCAGCCGTTCAACGTCGCCACCCAGGGCGCCCGCCAGCCCGGCTCCGCCTTCAAGCCGCTCACGCTGGTCACCGCGCTGGAGCAGGGGCGCTCGCCCGACCAGGTATTCCCCTCGGCGCCGCAGGCGCTGCCCTTCCGCGCCAAGGTCGAAGGCAAGCACGGCCGGTCGCGGATCGTGAGCGACGTGTTCCGGGTCAGCAACTACGGCGACGAGTACCTCGGCTCGGCGTCCATCGCCACCGCCACGACCTACTCCGACAACTCGGTCTACTCCCAGCTCGGGATGTCGCTCGACGGCGGCCCGGCGGCGGTCGCCGAGACGGCGCGCAGGATGGGCATCGAGAGCGACCTGCGAAGCGACGGCCTCTACTCGGTGAACGGCGGGCCGTTCGAGCACTACAACCCGGCCCTGATCCTCGGAGGGCTCCAGTCGGGCGTCAACCCGCTCGAGATGGCCCACGCCTACGAGACGCTCGCCGAGGGCGGAAAGCGCATCACCGGGACGATGGCCGCCGGCAAGGGCGAGCCGGTGGCGATCTGGAAGGTGACCGATCCGAGCGGGGATCTGGTGCCGACCGACGACGGGGCCTCCGGCCAGGACGAGGTCGAGGCGAGCCAGGTGATCCCGCCCGGGGTGGCCGACCAGGCCGTCTCGATCCTCCAGACGGTCGTGCAGTACGGCACCGGCGTGCGGGCGAACACGGGCGACTGGGAGTTCGGGAAGACCGGCACGACGGAGAACAACGGCGACGCGTGGTTCGTCGGCGCCACCCACGACATCACGGTGGCCGTGTGGGTGGGCTTCCCGAACACCGTGAAGCCGATGCTGACGGAGTTCGGCGGCGCGCCGGTGGACGGGGGCACGATCCCCGCCGAGATCTTCCACGACATCGTGAGCGCCTTCGACCAGCTCAAGGCCGAGCGCGCGGCCGGCAACGCCCCGAGCCCCTCGACTTACAGCACCACTCCCAGCACCCCGCCCCCGACGAGCACCACGGCCGCGCCGAGCCAGCCCGCCCCCGCCCCCACCACGGAGCAGAGCCAGCCCGCCCCCGGCGACAGCGGCCGCAGCGCGCCGAGCCAGCCCGCGCCGTCGCCAGCGCCGTCGCCGGGCGTGGGTGGCGGCGCGAGCGGCGGGTCCGGCGGCGGCACCGGCGGCACGAGCGGGGGCACCGGGGGCGTCTCCGGCTAGCGGGCTACGGCGAGCGGGCGCGAGAGGTACTCGCTGCCGGCGGCGCAGAAGCGCCAGGGGCGCTCGGTCGCGACCGAGATCCCGATCCGCGGGCCGCGCTCGACGGCGACGGCCCGCCAGTGATCGTCGCGCGGCAGGAGCTCGAACGGCGGCTCGGTGAGCGGCGCCCCGCTCCACTCGGTGCCGATGGCGAGCGCCTGGCCGACCTTGCCCGGCCCGGAGCAGAGGTCCCGGAGGTCGCTGCGGCCGCGCCGCCTGCGCATGACCTCGATGCCCCAGCGCGGCTCCAGCGCCCGCACGAGGACCGCGGCCGGGCTCCCCTCGGGCTCGCAGACGAGGTTGAGGCAGGTGTGGATGCCGTAGGACAGGTAGACGTACGCGTGAGCGGGCGGCCCGAACATCGGCGCGGTCCGCCGCGTCAGGCCGCGGTAGGAATGCGAGGCGGGGTCCGTGCCCTCGTAGGCCTCGACCTCCACGATGATGCCGCCGACGCCCTCGAACCGAAGCCCGCAGCCGATCAGGTCCGGCGCCACCTCGTGGACCGAGCGGGCGAAGAAGCTGGCGTCGAGGCGGCTCACGGGCCGGCGCGGCGAAGCTGGGCGAGCGCCGACCTCGCCAGCGCGAGCTGCTCGTCCACGCGGGCGAGCGCCGTGCCGCCGGCGGAAACCTTGGACTCGAGCCAGGCGCCGCCGGCGAGGGCGGCGTAGTAGTCGTCGCCGAGCAACGGCGACGCGGCCGCCACCTCCTCGGGGCTCAGCTCCGAGAGCTTGCGACCCGATTCGAGCGCTGCGCGCACGAGCGCCCCGACCACCCCGTGGGCCTCCCGGAACGGCATCCCCTTGCGGACGAGCAGGTCCGCGACGTCGGTTGCCGCCAAGAGCTCGTCCGACGCGGCCGCGGCTAGGCGGTCGCGGTCGAAGCGGATGCCGGCGAGCAGCCGCTCCGCGGCCGCGAGCGAGAGCTCGATCGCGTCCGCGGCCGCGAACAGAGCCTCCTTATCCTCCTGGAGGTCCTTCGAGTAGGAGAGCGGCAGGGCGTGCAGAACCCCGAGCAGCGTCGTCAGCGAGGCCACCACGCGCGGCGCCCGCGCGCGCAGGAGCTCCGCGGCGTCGGGATTCTTCTTCTGCGGCATGATGCTCGAGCCCGAGGCGAAGTCGTCGGCCGGCTCGCAGAACCCGAACTCCTGGCTCGAGAAGATGACGAGCTCGGAGCCGAGCCGCGAGAGGTGCGTGGCGCAGACGCTCGCCGCGTATAGGTAGTCGAGCGCGAAATCGCGGTTCGAGACCGCGTCGAGGGAGTTGGGAGCGATGCGCGCGAAGCCGAGGTCGGCGGCGGCGCGCTCGCGATCGAGGTCCCAGCCGACGCCCGCCAGGGCGCCGGAGCCAAGCGGCAGGGCCTGCGTCGCGTCGGCCGCGAAGCGGAAGCGCAGCGCATCGCGCTCGAGCATCCAGAAGTACGCGAGCAGGTGGTGTCCGAGGTACACGGGCTGAGCCCGCTGGAGATGGGTGTAGCCCGGCATCGGCCAGTCGCGATGGGCCTCGGCGAGGCTGCAGAGTCGGTCCATGAGCGCGATCACGAGCTCGCGGGCGCGCTCGGCGCGCCCGCGCACGTAGAGCGCCAGATCGGTCGCCACCTGGTCGTTCCGCGACCGCGCGGTGTGGAGCTTGCCGCCCACCGGGCCGGCGATCTCGGTGAGCCGCCGCTCGATCGCCATGTGTATGTCCTCGTCGCCCTCGTCGAAGCGGAACTCGCCAGCCTCGAGCTCGGCCGCCACGGCGTCGAGGCCGCGCTCCAGTTCGGCGCGCTCCTGCGCGCTCACGATCCCGGCTCGCTCCAGGGCTGCGAGGTGCGCCCGCGAGCAGGCGAGGTCCTCGCGCCAGAGGCGCCGATCGTAGGCGATGGACGCGTTCAGCTCGCGGAAGAGGGGGTCCTGGTCTTCGGGAAGGCGCGCCATCGGTCGGCGCAGGATAGATAGGCCAGATAGGCTCAGGCGCCGTGCGGGCGCTGGTGACGGGCGCGACCGGGAAGATCGGCAACGCGGTGGCCACGCGGCTGGCCGAGCGCGGCGACGACGTCGTCGCCTTGGTCCGCGACCCCGCGCGGGCCCGCGACCTCCTGCCGGAGGGCGTGGCGCTGGCCCGCGGCGACGTGACCGACCGCGCCTCGCTGCGCGCAGCCGCCGAGGGCGCGGAGGTCGTCTTCAACTGCATGGGCCTGTTCGAGCAGTGGCTCGCCGACCCCGGCGCGTTCGACCGGATCAACGCCGAGGGCGCCCGCGACGTGGTCGCGGCCGCCCGCGAGGCCGGCGCCCGGCGGGTCGTGCACACCTCCACCTTCGACGTGTTCGACGCGCCGCCGGGCGGCACGGTCAGCGAGGAGCGCGTCGCCGGCTACCCCAAGGGCACGGCATACGAGCGCTCCAAGCAGCGGGCCGAGGAGCTGGTGCTGGCCGAGGCCGAGCGCGGCATCGAGGTCGTGATCGTCAACCCGGCCTCGGTGTTCGGTCCCGGCCCGCTTCAGCTCACCGGGCTCGATCGCGCCTTTCGGGACGCGATCCGCGGCCGCCTCCCAGCCGTGCCGCCGGGAGGCATGACGCTGGCCTACGTCGACGACGTCGCGGCCGGGCACGTCGCCGCGCTCGAGCGCGGCCGCCCCGGCGAGCGCTACATCCTCGCCGACGGCTACGCCACGATGGCCGAGATCCTCCGCGTGGCCGTGGACGAGGCGGGCCGCGGGCGCGTCCCGTTCACGCTGCCCGTAGCGCTGGCGAAGGCGCTTGCCCGCGGCGGCGAGGCGGCGTCCCGCCTCACCCGCCGGCCCCCGTTGCTCGGGCAGGGCCAGCTCCACTTCCTGCTCTGGCAGGCGCGCGCCGACAGCGCCAGGGCGCGGAGCGAGCTCGGGATCTCCTTCACCCCGTGGGAGGAGGGCGTGCGGCGCACCGTGCGCTGGATGGGCGAGCGGGGGATCGTCTAGGCGGGCGGGCAACAGGCCGCCAGGTCGAGGCCGGCCGGGAGGCGCCCCGGTCAGGCGCGGCTTCGCCGCTCGACGGCCTGCGTGAGCGCCGTCGCCACGGCGTCGACGTGCGCCTCCGACATGGCCGGGTAGAACGGCAGCGCCAGGGTCCGCGCGCTCTCGCGCTCGGCGACCGGGAACTCGCCGCCGCGGAAGCCGAAGCGCTCACGGTAATGGGGCATGAGGTGGATGCACGGCAGGTACGCCTTCGACTCGATGCCCCGGTCGGCCAGATCGCGGATCACCTCATCGCGCGCCGTCCCCTCCGGCAGGCGCACGACGTACACGAACCAGCCCCGCCGCTCGGCGCCGCGCCGGGCGGGCGGCAGCTCGAGCCCCTCGATCCGCGCCAGCCGCTCGGCGTAGAGCGCGGCGACCCGCTCGCGGGCGGCGAGCAGCTCGCCGAGGCGCTCGAGCTGCGCGACCCCCAGCGCGCAGGCCAGCTCAGAGAGGCGGTAGTTGAACCCGAGGCGGTCGTGGGCGAGCCAGCCCATGTCGGGCGACCGGCCCTGGTTGCGCTCGCTGCGAATTCGCTCCGCGAAGTCGGCCGAGCCGGGCACGAGCACGCCGCCCTCCCCGGTCGTGAGCTGCTTGTTGGCGTAGAAGGCGAAGGCGGCGAGGTTGCCGCGCGCGCCCACCCGGACGCCGTCGGAGTCCACGGCGCCCAGCGCCTCGCACGCGTCCTCGAGCAGGCCCAGGCCGCGCTCGCGGGCGAGCGCCTCCAGGTCCGCCATCGCGGCGGGCCAGCCGAAGATGTGGACGGGCAGGATGCCGGCCGTCCTCTCCCCCACCGCCGCGCGCGCGACCTGCGGATCGAGGTCCAGCGTCTCCGCGTCCACGTCGCAGAAGACCGGCGTCGCCCCCTCGTAGAGCAGGCAGTTCGCGGAGGCGACGAAGCTGAGCGGGCTCGTGAGCACCTCGTCCCCCGGACCCCAGCCGAGGGCCCGCACGCCGAGGTGGAGGGCAGCCGTCCCGGAGGACACCGCGATCGCGTCGCCGACGCCGAGCCAGGCCGCGAACCCGCGCTCGAAGCGCTCGAGCATCGGCCCCAGCGAGAGGCGCCCCGAGCGCAGGACCTCGCGCACGAGCTCCTCCTCGCGCGGCCCGAGATCGGGGCGCGCGAGCGGGATCCGCTCAGTCGGCATCTACCGGGAGGCTCCGGCCGGCGTGCGCCGCCCGCGGCTGGAACGCGTACTCGAGCGAGTCCACGAGCGCCTCCCACGAGGCCTCGATGATGTTCTCCGAGACCCCGATCGAGCCCCAGGAGGAATGGCCGTCGGAGGAGTCGAGAAGCACGCGGGTCACCGCGCCCGTGCCGTGATGCTCGTCCAGGATGCGGACCTTGTAGTTGGTGAGCTCGATGTCGGCGAGGTGCGGGTGGAGCTCGGTGATCGCGTCGCGGAGGGCCCGGTCGAGGGCGTTCACGGGGCCGTTCCCCTCCGCCGTGCGCACGAGCCGCTGGTCGCCGACCCAGATCTTGATCGTCGCCTCCGTCTCCACGCGGCCGTCGGCGCGCTTCTCGACGATCACGCGGAAGCCCTCGAGCGTGAACAGCGGCTCGTACTGCCCGGCCTCGCGGCGCAGCAGCAGCTCGAAGGACGCCTCGGCGGCCTCGTACTGGTAGCCGCGGTGCTCGCGCTCCTTCAGCCGTTCGGCGACGCGGCGGGCCGTATCGTCGTCGAGCTCGAGGCCGGCGCGCTCGGCCCAGCTCAGCACCGTGCCCTTCCCGGACAGCTCCGAGACCAGGATCTCACGGCGGTTGCCCACCTGCTCCGGCGCGAGGTGCTCGAAGGTGCGCGCGTCGGCGCTAACGCCCGCGACGTGCATCCCGCCCTTGTGGGCGAAGGCGTTGCGTCCGACGTACGGCTGATCCGGCCGCGGCGCCCGGTTCAGGATCTCGTCGACGAAGTGCGCCGTCTCGGTCAGCAGGCGCAGGCGCTCGGCCGGAACGCAGTCGTAGCCGAGCTTGAGCTGGAGCGCCGGGAGGATCGAGACCAGGTTCGCGTTTCCGCACCGCTCGCCGATGCCGTTCATGGTCCCCTGGACGAGCCTCGCGCCCGCCTCCACCGCGGCCAGCGAGTTGGCGACGGCGCATTCGGCGTCGTTGTGCGTGTGGATCCCGACCTCGACGCGCTCGCCGAGCTCGGCGACGACCGCCGCCGTCGCCGCCGCGACCTCGTCCGGCAGGCTCGCCCCGTTGGTATCGCAGAGCGTGACGTTGAAGGCGCCCGCCTCGGCCGCCGCGCGGAGGCACTTGAGCGCGTAGCCGGGGTCGTCGCGCCAGCCGTCGAAGAAATGCTCGGCGTCGTAGACGACGCGCTTGCCCGCGGCGCGCAGGAACTCGACCGACTCAGCGATCATCGCCAGGTTCTCGTCGCGCGACGCCCTGGTGACCTTCTCCAGATGGAGCCCCCAGGTCTTGCCGACGATCGTGCAGACGGGGGCGAAGGAGGCCGCCAGGGTGCGGAGCGCCGGGTCCTCGTCGGCGGCGAGGTCGCGCCGCCGCGTCATCCCGAATGCGCAGACCACCGCATGCTCGAGGTCCGCCCCGGCGAGCAGGTCGAAGAGCTCGGCCTCCTTGGGGTTCGAGCTCGGGAAGCCGGCCTCGATGTAGTGGACGCCGAGGCGATCCAGCGCCTCGGCGACGCGCAGCTTCTCGGCCGCCGACAGCCACATGCCCTGGCCCTGCATGCCGTCGCGAAGGGTGGTGTCGTAGAGGTATGCCTGCGTCAAGTTCGTGCCTTTCGGGTTCGTGGTCTCGGGCGTGGAGCGAGCTGGCCGCGGTGGCGCCTAGGCCGCCGCGGCGCCCGTAATTCGCCCGATCGCCCGAAGCGCGCAGGCCATCAGCCGCTCACCTTACTGGGCTGCTCGACGACGTCCAGCCACTCGGCGTATTCCTGCGCGCGCCCATGCAGGGCGTCCTCGTACTTGGCCTGGATGACGCGGGTCGTCTCGCCCGGGTCGCCGAGCTCGTGGTCGTCGATCGCGCGGATCGGGACGAGCTCCGCCGCGGTCCCGACGAGGAAGGCCTCCTCGGCCAGGTAGAGCTCGGAGCGCGCCACGTCGCGCTCGGCGACGGCGTAGCCCAGGTCCTCGGCGATCTGGATCACCGACTTGCGCGAGATCCCGTCGAGGATCGAGGCTGTGTGGCCGGGCGTGACCAGCTCGCCGTCGCGGACCAGGAACACGTTCTCGCCCGAGCCCTCGCAGACGAGCCCGCGCTCGTCGAGGAGGATCGCCTCGTCGTAGCCCGCCTGGGCGCTCTCGGTCTTGGCTAGGATCGAGTTCAGGTACTGGCCGGAGGCCTTGGCGTGCGGGATCAGGCCAGCGGGCGAGATCCGCCGCCACGAGGAGACCTTCGCGCGCACGCCGGTCCGCTTGGCCTCCTCCCCCAGGTACGCCCCCCACGGCCAGACGGCGACGATCACGTCCACGGGCGCCGAGGGCGCGTACAGGCCCATCTCGCCGTAGCCGCGGACGGCGAGCGGGCGGATGTAGCAGCTCGACAGCCCGTTGCGCCGGATCAGCTCGTGCGTGGCCGCTCTGATCTCCTCCTGCGTGTAGGGGAGCGGCATGTAGTAGAGCTCGGCCGACATCGCGAGCCGGCGCAGATGGTCGTGGTGGCGGAAGATCGCCGGGCCGCGCTCCGTCGCGTAGCAGCGGATGCCCTCGAACACGCCCGTGCCGTAGTGGAGCCCGTGGGTGAGCACGTGGACCTTGGCGTCGTCCCAGGGGACGAACTCGCCGTTCATCCAGATCCACTCGCACTTTTCCACGGGAGCCGAAGTATGAAGGATGGCCGGGGGCGGGATTCAGCCCGAGTCCAGCTCCGCAAGCACCGCGTCGGTCATCTCCGCGGTCCCCACCGCGCGCTCCCCCGGCGCCGCCAGGTCGGCCGTGCGCAAGCCGCGCGCCAAGGCGGCTTCGACGGCGCTCTCGATCGCCTTCGCCTCGCCCTCCATCCCGAGCCCGTGGCGCAGCATCAGTGCGGCCGAGAGGAAGGTCGCGAGCGGGTTGGCGATCCCGCGGCCGGCGATGTCGGGGGCCGAGCCGTGGACGGGCTCGAACAGGCCTGGCCCGCCGTCCCCCAGGCTGGCCGACGGCAGCATGCCCAGCGAGCCGGTCAGCATCGCCGCCTCGTCGCTCAGGATGTCGCCGAACATGTTCTCCGTGAGGATCACGTCGAAGGCGGCCGGCCTGGCCACGAGCTGCATCGCCGCGTTGTCGACGAGCATGTGCTCGAGCGCAACGTCGCCGTAGTCCGCCGCGACCCGCTGCACGACCTCCCGCCAGAGGCGCGAGGTCTCGAGGACGTTCGCCTTGTCCACCGAGGTCACGCGGCGGCGGCGCCCGCGAGCCGCCTCGAAAGCGACGCGCGCGATCCGCTCGACCTCGCTCGCGGTGTACTCGCAGGTGTCGTGGGCGCGGTCGCCGTCGCGGCCGCGCTCCCCGAAGTAGATGCCCCCGGTCAGCTCGCGGACCACGAGCAGGTCGGTTTGCGCGATCACCTCGGGCCGCAGGGGGCTCGCGCCGGCGAGCGCGGGCGCGGGCCGCACCGGCCGCAGGTTCGCGTACAGGCCGAGGCCGGCTCGCAGCCGCAGGAGCCCCTGCTCGGGGCGCGGCGCGCCCGGGTCCGTCGTCTCCCACCTCGGCCCGCCCACGGCGCCGAGCAGCACGGCGTCGGAGCGCCGGCAGGCGTCGAGGACGGCGTCGGTGAGGGGCGAGCCGTGCGCGTCTATGGACGCGCCGCCCACCGGGTGCTCCTCGAAGCGGAAGCTGCCCACGGCCTCGAGCACGCGCCGGCACGCGGAGACGATCTCCGGGCCGATCCCGTCCCCCGGCAGGAGGGCTATGCGCGGTGGGTCAGCGATCCGCGGAGTCTCGCGCATCCCCCTCGGGAACGGCGTTCGGGCCGGGGGGCGGCGGCTTCGCGTGGGGGCCGTGGACGTACATCCAGAGCATCCGGTCGAGCGTCCGCTGCGGCACCTGGTCGGGAAGGTTCAGCGGCAGGCCCCTCGCCGCCCTGCGGTTCGCCGCCGTGTTCGGGTTCGTCTCGGTGAGCGAGACGTTGGGGACGATCGCGTCATAGGGGGCGGCGTTCAGCGGCTTCGACGTGAACGCGTCGTACATCGGCACGGCCAGGGCCTCCGCCAGGTACTTCGGCTTCAGCCCCATGACCAGCTCGGCGGTGCGCAGGATCGAGAGCTGGTCGTAGCGGGTGTGGATGACGGCGCCCTGCCTCGCGTAGGGGCTGATCGCCAGCGCCGGGATCCGGTGCGCGTCCACGTGATCCGCGCCGTCCTGGGAGTCGTCTTCCTCGACCAGGATCAGCGAGCTGCGCCAGATCGGGGAGTGCGAGATGAGCTGGACGATCTGGCCCAGCGCCCAGTCGTTGTCGGCGATGTCAGCGGCCGGCGTGCGCGCCCCGGGGGCGACGCCCTGGGTGTGGTCGAGGGGCAGGACGATGTAGCTGAAGGCCGGCACGCTGCCGGTCGCCAGCTCGGCCTGGAAGCGCTGCTTGAAGCAATCGAAGCGCGAGTGGGCCTGGAGCGGGCTCACGCCGGGAGGCAGCGAGGAGTCGTAGACGTCGAAGGGCCCCGAGCCGGCGGGGCTCTTGAAGATCGCGATGTCGCTGTCGTAGCAGCCGCCGTTGAGCTGGATGTCGGAGTTGGCGAGGACCTTCGCCGCGGTCGCCTCCTCCTCCTGGGTGCGGTCCTTGTCCGGCAGCGGCGAGAGCCCGGCCAGCGCCTCGCCGTAGTTGAAGAACGAGATGTCGGCGTCGAGCATGCGCTCGAAGATGTAGCCCTTCGGCGGCGCGCTGATTTCGTAGGCCCCGAAGTCGTAGGGCCGCCCGCGGCCGGCGTAGTTCTGGTGCCAGTTTCGGATCACGTAGTCGGACACCGTCCCGGCGGCGGTCCAGTAGTGGCCGTCGATCGAGGCCTCGGAGTCCGCGTAGACGTGGTCGAGGAGCGGGAAGCGCCGAGCGAGCGCGTGCAGGTTGGGCGTGTAGCGCTTGCCGAACAGGGTCAGGTTCGGGTCGCCGTCCCCGCGCGGGTCGTCGCCGAGGACCTGGTCGTAGGTGCGGTTCTCGCGGACGACGTAGAAGACGTGCTTGATCGGCCCGCCCGGGCGCAGCGGAGTGCCCGGCGGCGGCGTCCGCGAGTCCACGGGCACGATCTCGCGGTCCGCCCTCGGGGTCAGGCGAGCGAGGCGGCGCGGCCCGGGGAAGCGCAGGATGCCCGACTCGCCGCGGACGACCGAGGGCAGGTACTGGAAACTGTTGATGTGATCGTCCGAGTCGTCGGGCGAGGTCGGGTCGGGGCCGTTCGGGTTCGGCCCCACGCCGAGGCCCTTGGCCGCGATCCAGACGAGCTTGCGCCCGCGCGGCGTCGCCTGGGCCATGACCGGGTAGGCGGCAGTCGGCACGCGGCCCAGGAGCGTCCAGGGCGGCGGGCGGCGGTGGTGCCGCCACCTGCACGTGCGCCCGTCGCGGCGCGGGAGGGCGAAGACGGCGATCGCGTCCTCGCCGGAGTCGGCCGCGAGCAGGCGGCAGCCGCCGGGGGTCACGCTCACGCGGATCGGGGCGGAGCCGTTGCCGTCGGGCCGCGCGACCGAGAGCGTGCGCTCGACCCTCCCGGTGTCCGTGTTCACGACCGCGATCAGGTCCTGCGCCGTCACGGCGACGTAGGCGCGATCGAGCCTCGGGTCCATCGCCATGCCCTCGGGGTGCGAGAGGTGGGGCCCGACCTGGATCGTGCGGATCACGCTGCCGCTGGCGAGGTCGATCTCCGAGACGCTGCCCTGCGTCTCGCTGGTGACGAAGCCATGCCCGTCGCGGTCGATGGCGGCGCCGTAGGGGTAATGGCCCACGGCGACGTAGCGCACGGCCTTCGTCTGCGTATCCACCAGCGCCGCGCTGTCGGCCAGGTTGAGGGCCGCGAGCAGCGTCCTCCCGTCGGGGCTGATCGCGAGCTCCTGTGGCCAGGAGCGCTTGGCGGTGGAGTTCGGCGGGAAGTCCTGGTAGGGAGGCGCGCTGGAGGGGGGCGGGACCGGAATCGTGCCCGCGCGCCGCGCCTTGCCGCTGTGCGGACGGTACTTGAAGACGTGGATCACGTCGCCCTCCTTGCCCGGCACCCGCGGCGGCGTCTTCTCGTCCGCGTGGGAGGAGTCGGGCAGGCCGGCGACGTAGGCGGTGTTCGACGTCGGGTCCATCGCGATCCCGCCCGAGAGGCCGGGCATCAGGATCCGCTGCACGACCTCGCCCACCCGGCCCCGGCGGCCCCGCACCTGGACGATCCGGATGTCGTTCACCCCGCGTCCCGCCGAGAGCGTCCAGAGGAAGCGGCCGTTCCGGGTGAGGGCCCCCCCGTAGGGATGGTTCCCGAGCCTGGTCAGCTGGCCCGCCGGGTGGAGCTTGCGGCCGTTGGGCTGGATGAGGTTGCCCGGCCCGATACGGCCGGGGACCGTGGCCCCGAGCCCCCAGGCGATGCCGGCAGCCGCGGCCACCGCGGCGACGATGGCCGCGGCGGAGGCCCTGCCGCCGAACCCGGGAGCTCGCCGCACGGCCAGCGACGATAGCTGCTGCGGCGCCCGCTCGCGCCGGCCTACCGGGCCTTCGCCGCCGACACGTTCAGGCGGACGTAGCCGAGAAAGCACGGGTCGGCGAGCCGGCCCCGGACGGAGCTCACGAAGGCGTCGTGGAGCCCCGCGGGAAGCGCCCCGAGGTACGGGTTCAGGCACACGGTTCGCATGAAGCCCTCCGCGTCGCCGGGCGGGAGCCGGGTCGGGGCCCGGGTCAGCCAGGCGCGCGCCGGATCGAAGCCGGCCGCGCGCAGCCAGCGCTCGGTCTCGCCGGGAGCGGCGTAGCGCCACGGCTCGGCGAAGCCCTTCAGGTGGCGGGCGAAGGGGGGCTCGGAGGCGACGGCGCGGCAAGCCTCGCGCAGCTCGGCGAGGTTTCCCCTTCCGCCGTACTGCGCCTCGACGCGCCCGCCGGGGCGGAGGGCGGCGGCGATGCGCCGCCAGAGCGCCGCGTGGTCGAGGA
>Ga0070741_10012649_pt1 | contig 15179 bp, 14 predicted proteins | sample Coa_R1_4_FD_66440 | JGI IMG/M metagenome (GOLD analysis project Ga0070741, IMG submission 66440) | Surface soil microbial communities from Centralia Pennsylvania, which are recovering from an underground coalmine fire - Coalmine... | ecosystem: Environmental > Terrestrial > Soil > Unclassified ... | reverse complement strand
TGACCATTTGCAGCGTCGCGCCCTGTGCCCCGGTGAGCGTGAAGGCGAACAACCCGAGGATCACGAAGCCGAGGTGGCTCACCGATGAGTACGCGACGAGGCGCTTCAGGTCCGATTGCACGGCCGACACCGCCGCGCCGTAAAGGATCCCGACGACCGCAGCGGCCATCATCCACGGCTGCGCCTTCAGCGCGACGTGCGGGAAGAGCGGTATCGCGAAGCGGATGAAGCCGTACGTGCCCATCTTCAGCAGGACGCCGGCCAGGATCACCGAGCCCGCCGTCGGCGCCTCGGTGTGCGCGTCCGGGAGCCAGGTGTGGAACGGGAAGATCGGCACCTTGATCGCGAAGCCGAGGGCGAAGGCCGAAAAGAGCCACGCCTGCGTCGCGAACAGGATGTGTGGCGTCGTGCGGAGAAGCGCTTCGTAGGAGAACGTCGGAGCAGCGCCGGTGTTTCGAGACGCGATATGCAGGGCGACGATGCCGATGAGCATCAGCAACCCGCCCGCGAGTGTGTAGATGAAGAACTTGATCGTCGCGTAGATGCGCCGCTCGTAACCCCAGATCCCGATCAGGAGATACATCGGAATCAGCACCGCCTCCCAGAACACGTAGAACAGGACGAGGTCGATCGCGAGAAAGACACCGAGGATCGCCCACTCGGTCAGGAGGAGCGCGATGACGTACTCCTTCACGCGCTTGTCGACGTGACGCGACGCGATGAAGCAGATCGGGAAGAGGAACGCCGTGAGCATGACCAGGAACAGCGAGATGCCGTCGATGCCGAGGTGGTAGCTGATCCCCCAGTCCTTCACCCATGTCACGCGCTCGGTGAGCTGGAAGCCGGCGACGCCCGTCCGAAACTTCAGCAGGACGGCGACCGAGACCGCGAAGGTGAACAGTGAGATGACGAGTCCGGCGGCGCGCAGGACGGTGTCCCGGCGTGGGAGCAGGCCGACGACGATCGCGCCGGCCAGCGGACTCATCACGAGCACCGTGAGCCAGGGGAAGCGCATCAGCCGCGTCCCGCTCTGAGCACGAAGTAGGCGACGAGCACGGCGGCGCCACCGAGCAGACCGACCGCGTAGTTCCGAACGAAGCCGCTCTGCACGCGCCGCCACGAACCGGACGCGCGGGCGACGAGCGTGGCCGCGCCGTTGACGGCACCGTCGATGACGCGGCGGTCGACGACGCCGGCGAAGAACGAGGCGCCGAGGCGAACGGGGGCGACGATCGCCGTCGCGTAGATCTCGTCCACGAAGAACTTGTGACGGACGAGCGTGTTCACCGGACCGAGCCGGCGGCGGACGGCCTGACGACGCGAGAGATCGACGCCGTAGATCCACCACGCCACCAGGACGCCGCCGGCGGCGGCGGCCGTGAGGAGCAGGACGATGCCGATAGCACCCTTTTCGTGCGTGGTGCCGATCACCGGCGCGAGGAACCGGCTCAGCCGTCCCGAGCCGCGCAAGTGGAGGTACTCGGGCAGGTCGAATCCGCCGGCGACGACTGCGAACAGCGCGAGCACCGCCATCGGCAGGATCATCACACTCGGCGACTCGTGCGGGTGCACGCCTTCCGACCACCGCGGCACACCGAAGAACGTGAGCACGAGCATGCGCGTCATGTAGAAAGCCGTGAGCGAAGCCGCGACGACCGCGACGACGAAGATCACGACGCGGCCTTCCGACCACGCCGAGGCGACGATCGCGTCCTTCGAGAAGAAGCCCGAGAACAGCGGGACGCCGGTGATCGCCGCCCACCCGACGAGCGTGACGGCGAAGGTGCGCGGCATCGCCTTGCGCAGGCCCCCCATGCGGTCCAGTGCGGTCTCGCCACCCAGGCCGTGCATCACCGACCCGGCCGCGAGGAAGAGCAGTGCCTTGAAGAACGCGTGCGTCACGAGGTGGAAGATCGCGGCACCGTACGCGCCCACGCCGGCGGCGATGAACATGAACCCGAGCTGGCTGATCGTCGAGTAGGCGAGGACGCGCTTGATGTCGTCCTCGGCCATCGCGAGGATCGCCGCGTAGAGGGCGGTGGCCGCGCCGATCCCGGCAACGACCGTCCCCGCGTGGCTCGCAAACGTGTACAGCACGTTCAGACGCACGACCAGATACACACCGGCCGTCACCATCGTCGCCGCATGGATGAGCGCGGACACCGGCGTCGGACCCTCCATCGCGTCCGGGAGCCAGACGTAGAGCGGGATCTGCGCCGACTTGCCGACGGCGCCGGCGAACAGGAGTAGCGCGGCGAGCGTCGCGGTGCCGTGGGTGAGCCCGCCTTCGGCGATGGTGCGGTTGATCACTGGAATCGACAACGAACCGGTCGCGCCGAAGAGGACGAAGATGCCGATGAGCATTCCCGTGTCGCCGATACGCGTCGTGATGAAGGCTTTCTTGGCGGCCGTCGCCGCGCTCGGACGCTCGAACCAGAAACCGATGAGCAGGTACGAGCACACGCCCACGAGCTCCCAGCCGGCGAAGAGGATGACGAAGTTGTCCGCGAGGACGAGCAACAGCATCGAGAAGACGAAGAGGTTCAGGTACGCGAAGAAGCGCGGGTAGCGCGGGTCGTCGGACATGTAGCCGGTCGAATAGACGTGGATCAGGAAACCGACACCGGTCACAGTCATCGCCATAACCGCGGCCAGCGGGTCCCAGCGGAAGTCGACGCCGACGTGCAGGGGGCCGAAGACCGCCCACTGGTAGAGATGGACGACGATCGACCGGCTCCCGGGCGGGAGCCGCAGCGCCGACAACCACGACACCGCAGCGGCGAGGAACGCAACGAGGACCGCGGCCGATGCAACGGCGCCGGCGGCTTTGCCGACGCGCCGTCCGGCGCACAGGAGCACGACGGCGCCCGCGAGCGGCGCCGCCGGTATCAGCCAGACGAGCACGCGCCTACCACCGCATGACCGAGAGGTCGTCCACGTTCGCGCTGTGACGGCGGCGGAAGATCAGGACGATGATCGCGAGGCCGACGGCCACCTCCGCCGCGGCCACGATCATCACGAACAGGACGATCACCTGTCCTCCGATGACGCCGTTCAGCCGCGCGAACGCGACGAACGCGATGTTCACGGCGTTGAGCATCAGCTCGACGCACATGAACAGAACGAGCGCGTTGCGGCGGAGGAGCACGCCGAGCGCACCGACGGTGAACAACAACATGGACAGCCCGACGTAGTGCGCCGCCCTCGGCTGCTTCCCGCGCAGCACGATCGCCATGACGATCACGACGAGCGTGGCGAAGACGGCAACGATGCCCAGGACGCGGCCGAGGCCCGGACCCGGCTGCGCGGCCGAGACGTCCTCGCTCACGGGGATGGGCGTCGGATCGGCCATCTACCGCGGCTCCCGTTTGGCGAGCATGAGGATCCCGATGGTCGCGACGAGCAAGAGAAGGCCGGTCACCTCGAACGGCAGCAGATAGGTCGAGAACAACGAGGTGCCGATCGACTCGGCGCTGCCGAAGCCGGCCGGCGTGCCCGGCAGAGCCTGGAGCATGCGCGCGCCGCCGAGCGTGCCGGCCAGCGCGGCGAGGAGTATGACGCCGGCGATGCCGCCGAGCACCCACTGGCGGGTCTGGAAGCGCCGAGGCTCTGTCAGAACCTCTTCGCGGTCGACGCCGAGCAGCATGATCACGAACAGGAACAGGATCACGATCGCGCCCGCGTAGACGATGATTTGCGCGACGAAGAGAAACTCAGCCCCCAGCGTGAGAAACAGCACGGCGACCGAGAGCAGATTCACGACGAGCAGCAGGGCGGCGTGCACGGCGTTCCGCTGGAAGAGCATCCCGACGGCCGCTCCCAGGGCGACGGCGCCGAAGAGGACGAACAGCGTCACCCTAAACCCTCTTTCTCGTACGGTCCGCGCCACATCTGCTCGGGCAGCCACACGACGGGCACGTCGACGCCAGGCTCTCCCGGCTCGCCTTCCATGCCGGCGAGGTGGCCGACACCGGGCTGCTCCATCTCGTCCTGCGACAGCACGATCGGGTCGCCGTGGTAGCCGAACTTCCCGTACTCGACGTTGGGAGGCGGCGTGAGCAGCTCCTCCTTGGTGTAGACCATCGCGCTGCGCGAGTCGGAGGTGAACTCGAAGAACGTTGTCATCGTCAGAGCGTCCGTCGGGCAGGCTTCGACGCACAAGCCGCAGAAGATGCAGCGGAGCATGTTGATCTCGTAGACGGCCGCGTAGCGCTCGCCGGGCGACACGGGCTTGTCCGGCGGGTTGTCCGCACCCCAGACGAGGATCGCGTCCGCCGGACACGCACCGGCACACAGCTCGCACCCGATGCACTTCTCCAGTCCGTTCGGATAGCGGTTGAGGATGTGGCGCCCGTGCTGTCGCTTGGGCGGCACCTTCCGCTCGAGCGGGAAGTCGATCGTGTCCGGCTTGCGGAAGATGTGCTTGATCGCGATGTACATGCCCTTCGCGACGGCGAAGACCGCGGAGATGGGAGCGAAGGCGTCAGGCGTGTTCATGCACCTTCTCCTTCTCCTTCTCTTTGTCTTTTTGCGGTGAGGACTGCGGGACGAACAAGCTCAGGACGAACACGGCCACGACGGCCCCGATCACGATCACGATCCACCGGCGCGCCTCGATGACACGGGCGGCCGCGGACAGCGGAATCCAGATCATCGCGATCGGGATCAGGAACTTCCAGCCGATGTTCATCAGCTGGTCGTAGCGCAGCCGCGGCAGCGACGCGCGGAGCAGGAAGAAGAACAACACGAAGATCGACGTCTTGAGGACGTACCAGATGACCGGCCAGTAGAACCCGGGCAGCCGGGGGCCGATCGGGTTCCAGCCGCCGAGGAACAGCGTGACGGCCAGCGACGAGATCGTCACGACGTGGATGTACTCCGCGAGAAAGAAGAGCGCGAACTTCACGCCGGAGTATTCGGTGTGGTACCCGGCGACGAGCTCGGTCTCCGCCTCCGGGAGGTCGAACGGCGCGCGGTTCGTCTCGGCGATGCCGGCGAGCAGAAAGATCACGAACGACGGCAGGAGGACGATGATGAACCAGCCGCTCCGCTGTGCCGCCACGATGCCGCGCGTGGAGAGCGTGCCCGCGTAGAGCGCCACCGGGATCACGGACAAGCCCATCGCGATCTCGTAGCTGATCATCTGCGCGCTCGAACGCACCGCGCCGAAGAGTGGATATTTCGACCCGGACGACCATCCGGCCAGCGCGATCCCGTAGACCGACACCGAGCCCATCGCCAGGAAGAACAGCAACCCGACGTTCAGGTCGGCGAGCTGCAGGTACGTCCGGTGTCCGGCGATCGAAATCGTGTCGCCGAAGGGCACGACCGAAAAGGCGAGGAAAGCGGGGATCGCCGAGATCACCGGCGCCAGCGGGTAGACGTATCTGTCCGCGATGAGCGGTCGTATGTCCTCCTTCATGAAGAGCTTCACGCCGTCGGCGATCGACTGGAGGATGCCGTACGGTCCCGCCTTGTTCGGACCGATGCGCGACTGCATGTGCGCGAGGACCTTGCGTTCGGCCCAGATGACGAACAGCGTCAGGATCAGCAGAAGCGCGAAGACGAACAGCGCCTTGCCGAAGGTGATGATGACGTCAACGATGTCCATCTAGGCTCCGCAGTCGTCCATTTGGGTCTCGCTCGCTCCGTCGTCCATCACGCGCCTTTGACCGTGACGGCGGGAGTCGGGTCGTCCCACGCGCACAACGCCTGCGCCGACACACCCCACTGACTCCACGGGACGAAGACGACGCCCTCGGCGATGCCGTCCGTGACCCGGGCACGGACGTTGACGGATCCGTGCTCCGACGAGACCGTGACGTGCGCGCCGTCGGCGATGCCGAGGCGTTGCGCGTCGGCGGTGTTGAGCTCGGCTGCGGCGCCGGGCGTGAGCTCACGGATGCCCTTCGTGCGGCGGATGCGTGATCCGTCGTCGTAGAGAAGTCGGTAGGTGAGGAGGCGCATGCCGTCGCCTTGTGGCTCGCGCTCGTGTCCGCCGGTCATCTGCGGCCAGACGGCGGCCGAGTCCAGGAAGCCGCGGAGCTCGCCGGATGCGTCGATGTACGTGCGGCAGCCGATGCTGCGACCGAGGCGGCGGGCGGCTTCGGCGAGGATCGCGTAGTCGGCCCGCGCGGAGCCGGGCGGGTCGACCGCGGCGTGGACGGGCTGGCGGCGTCCTTCCCAATCGGTGATGTTGCCCTCGCGCTCGACGAAGGTCGCGGCCGGGAACACGAGGTCGGCGTGCTCGAGCAGCGGTGAACGCTGGACGTCCTGGACGACGACGAACTTCGCGTCGGCGAGACCCTTCGCGCCGAGCGCAGCGTCCGGAAGATCTCCGAGGACATCGGCGCCGACGAGCCACAGCACGTCGAGGCCCGCGCGAAGCATCCCGGCGACGTCGAGTCCTTCGGTCGGGTCGAGCTCAGGCCCCCACGTCGTCGCGACTTGTCCGCGCGCGCCCTCGTCCGCCAGGCGGCGCCATCCGGGCAGCAGACCGGGGTGCGCACCCGCAGCGAGCGCGCCGTAGGAGTTCGAGCGCCGCGGCGCCCAGCTCACCTTGGCTCCCGTGCTCTCGGCCAGCGCGCACCAGGCGGCGGCGTCGGGAGCCAGCCGCGGGCCGAGCAGGATGACCGGACGCTCCGCGGCGTTGAGCGCTTCGATAAGCGTTGCGTCCTGCGTCGCGCTCAGCTCGTCGCCGGGCTTCGGCCGGATGTGGACCTTCGCGAACTCCGACAGCGCCACGTCGCGTGGATGGACGAGAGCGATCGGCAGGTTGCGCTTCGTCGCCGCGATGCGCAGACGCAGGAACAGGATCGGGATCTCCTCGCGCGCGTCGAGTCCCACGAGCACGACGAGGTCGGAGTTGAGGACCGTGTCGTAGGTCAGCTGCGGCGGGAGCAGCGCGTCGGCGCTCATACCGCCCTCGATGCGGTGGTCGACGTTGTTGTTGCCGAACACGCAGCGCGCGAACTTCTGGGCGACGTAGTAGTCCTCGTCGCACAGCGACTCGCCGAGAATGACGCCGCCGGTGCCGTCGCCGTCCACCGCCGGCGCAACGCGCTCACGCAGCGTGCGGAAGGCTTCGTCCCACGTGACGGCGACGAGACCGCCTTCGCGGCGGAGCAGCGGCTGCGTGAGCCGCTCGGGGGCCGAGATGTACGCGTTGCCGTAGCGTCCGCGGTCGCAGAGCCACTCTTCGTTGGTCGCCTCGTTGGTGGCCGCCGAGAAGCGCGCGACGTTGCCGTCCTGCACCCGGACGCCGACGTTGATGCTGCAGCCGGCCGAGCAGAGGTTGCACGTGGACGGCGTGATCTGCAGGTCCCACGGACGCGCCATGAACCGGTATTCGCGGCTCGTGAGCGCGCCGACGGGACAGATCTGCACCGTGTTGCCGCTGAAGTACGAGTCGAAGGTCTCGTTGATGTCGTCGTCGACGGGTCCGCGGATCCCACCGTGGCCGTTGGTCTCGCCCTCGAACGTGTAGAAGGGGAAGATGAACGCTTCGGGCCCCCGGTCCATCACGCCGATGAGCACGTCGCCCGACAGCTCCTCGCAGAAGCGCGTGCAGCGGTAGCACAGGATGCAGCGCTCGCGGTCGAGGTTGACCAGCGGCGAGATGGGAACCGGCTTCTTGTAGCGCCGCTTGGCTTCCTCGAACTTCGACTCCGAATGGCCGTAGTCCTGCGCCTGGTCCTGCAGCGGACACTCACCGCCGCGGTCGCAGATCGGGCAGTCGAGCGGGTGGTTGATCAGCAGCAGCTCGAGGATGGTCTTCTGCGCGGAGTTGATCTCTTCGCTCGTGAACTGCGTGTGGACGACCATTCCTTCGCGGACGGTCGTCGTGCACGACGTCTGCGGACGCCGCTGCTGGGAGCCGGGGATCGGGGGCGAGCCCTCGACGTCGACGAGGCACATGCGGCACGCACCGACCGGATCCATGCGCGAGTGCCAGCAGAAGCGCGGGATGTAGACGCCGTTGCGCTCGGCGGCGGCGATGAGCAGCTCGCCGGGCTTCGCCTCGAACTCCCGGCCGTCGACGGTGATGGTCACGGTGTCCTTCTTCACGTCGGTCACGCGGGCACCTTCTGACTCTCGAACGGGCATGCGCCGAGCCGCACGTGCTCGTCGTACTCGTCCCGGAAATGGACAAGCGACGAGCCGACCGGACCGGCGGCGAACTCCGCCAGCGCGCACAGCGACTTGAACCCGGACATGCCTTCGTTCACGCGCCGCAGGCGGTCGACGTCGTTCGCGTCGGCACGGCCCGTCTCGATGCGTTCGAGGATCTGCTCGACCCAGTACGTGCCCTCGCGACACGGCGTGCACTTGCCGCACGACTCGTGGGAGTAGAACTTCGAACCGCGCCACACGGCCCGGACGATGCACATGTCCTGCGGAACCACGATGATCGAGCTCGCGCCCAGCACGGAGCCGGCCGCGACCATCCCCTCGTAGTCCATCGTCGCGTCGGTGCGGTCGCCCGGCAGCATCGGTGTCGACCAGCCCCCGGGCGCGAACGCCTTGATCCCGCGGTCGTCGACACCACCGGCGAGCTCGAGCAGATCGGACACCGGTGTCGCGAGCGGTACCTCGAAGTTGCCGGGGTTGTTGACGGCGCCGGACACGCTGCACACCAGCGTGCCGGGCGACCTCTCGGTTCCCCACTGCCGGTACCACTCGGCACCGTTGAGGACGACCTGTCCGGCCGCCTGCAGCGACTGCACGTTGTTGACGACCGTCGGCGACGCGTACAGACCCTCGGTCACCGGGAACGGCGGACGGGGACGGGGCATCCCGCGGAACCCTTCGAGCGACTCGAGCAATGCGGTTTCCTCGCCGCAGATGTAGGCGCCCGCGCCGCGATGGAGCACCAGGTCGCAGGAGAAGTCGGTGCCGAGGATCTTTTCGCCGAGGTAGTTGTTGTCGTAGGCCTCGCGGATCGCGTCCCGCAGCCGGTTGTGGGCGTGGATGAACTCACCACGGCAGTAGATGAAGCAGTGCTTCGCGCCGATCGCGTAGGCGCAGATGACCATGCCCTCGATGAGCGCATGCGGGTCGGTCTCCATCAGCTCGCGGTCGTGGAACGCGCCCGGCTCCCCTTCGTCTCCGTTGCAGACGACGTAGCGCGCCTTCGGCGAGTCCTTGGGGATGAGCTTCCACTTGAGCCCCGTCCCCATGCCGGCGCCGCCCCGTCCGCGCAGGCCCGAAGCCTCGACGACGTCGATGACGTCCTGGGGCGACATCTCGGTGAGCGCTTTGCGCAGCGCCTGGTAGCCGCCGGTCTCGACGAACGGGCCGAGTGTCCAGCCGTTCTCGAGTCCCCGGCGCTTCAGGACAACCAGCGTCTGCTCCATCACACGCCCCCGCTTCGCTGCGCCGCGGCACTTCCCGCTTCCTGCAACGACTTCGCTGCGCGGAGCTCGGTCAAGACCTCGTCGAGGGTGCGTCCTGCGCGCAGGTCATCGACGAGCTTCTTCGCGCGATCGGGCGTGAGATACGGCACATCGAGATAGTTCACCTGTGCTGCGACGGCCCAGTGGCACGTCGCGAGGCACTCCACAGTTTCCCAGGAGCACAGTCCGTCGTCCGTCGTCTGATTCGGATCTCCGAGCGTCTCCTGCATGGCCGCGATCGTTTCGTCGGCGCCGTTGATCATGCAGGACAGGTTGCGGCACACCGAGATCAGGAACTTCCCCGGGTGCTTGTGCTTGTACATCGTGTAGAAGGTCACGACGCCTTCGACGTCCGCCGCTTTGAGATCGAAGATCTCGGCGACCTCGCGCACCACGTCGTCGCTGACGTAGCCGAGCTCCTCCTGCGCGGCGTGCAGCACCATCAGCAGCGCCGACCGCGGCTGCGGATAGCGCGCCATGACCTCGCGCGCGTTCGCCCGAAACGCATCGTTGAGCACCGTCACCGATCGACGTCTCCCATGACGGGGTCGATCGAAGCGAGGATCGCGATGAGGTCGGCCAGCAGGTGGCCCTTGCTGATCTCGGGAAGGATGCGCAGGTTCGCAAACGACGGCGCGCGGATGTGGACGCGCCACGGGCGGCCGCGTCCGTCGGATGCGACGAAGAAGCCGAGTTCGCCGCGCGGTGACTCCACGCCGACGTATACCTCGCCCTGAGGCACGTGCGGTCCGTCGGTGAACAGCTTGAAGTGGTGGATGACCGCCTCCATAGACACGGGAAGACGGTTGCGCGGCGGCGGAACGAGCTTGCCTTCGGTCCGGAACGGCCCGCCGGGGAGACTGTTGACCGCCTGCTCGATGATCCGCAGCGACTCGTGCAGCTCGGCCATCCGGACCAGGTAGCGGTCGTAGCAGTCGCCGGTGTCGCCCGTCGGTACGTCGAAGGCGAAGCGGCCGTAGGGAAGGAAGTACTGCTCGTCCTTGCGAAGGTCGTGGGCGACGCCCGAGGCGCGAAGGTTCGGACCGGTGATCCCGTACGCGATGGCGAGCTTCGGATCGAGCACGCCGATGCCCTTGTTGCGCCGAACCCAGATCGGGTTCTTCGACAGGAAGTCCTCGTACTCGCGGAAGCGCTGGCGCAGATGCGGGATGTAGGTGTCCTTGATCAAATCGACGTGGTCGGGCCGTAAATCGAGCGCGACTCCTCCCGGACGGAAGTACGCGTGGTTCATACGCAAACCGGTGATCGACTGGTAGAGGTCGAGGATCATCTCGCGCTCGCGGAAGGCGTATGTCGCCATCGAGAGCGCGCCGAGCTCGAGGCCGCTGGTCGCCAGCCACACCAGGTGCGACGTGATGCGGTTGAACTCGAGCATGATCATGCGGATCCACTGGGCGCGTTCGGGAATCTCGACCCCCGCGAGCTTCTCGACGGCGGTGCAGTAGCCGAGCTCGTTGTGGAAGGGCGACAGGTAGTCGGCGCGCGTGACGTCGGTGACGCCCTGGATCCAGTTGAGCGTCTCGGCCTGCTTCTCGATGCCGGTGTGGAGGTAGCCCATGATCGGCTCGACGTTCAGCACGGTCTCGCCCTCCAGCTCGGCGCGCAGACGAAGCACACCGTGCGTGGACGGATGCTGGGGGCCGAGGTTGACGCGCATCGTCTCGCCCTCGACCCACACGTCGCGGACGTCGCTGCCCACCGGCGGAGTCTGGACGTCTGTCACTCTTTGGCCTTCTCTTCGGGCGTGGCCTCGTCCGACGCGGGCGCGCCGCCGGCCTCGCGACGGACGTCGCTGGCCGGAGGGCCGGTCCACGTCCAGTGCGACTGACGCCCGCGGTCGCGGCGCAAGCGCGCGGGTACTCCGCCGGCGGCGGGCCGGGCACGGGACGGCACGATGTTCGCACCGACGTACGCCGGCTCGATGCGGTACTCGACGGGGACGCCACCGACCGGGTAGTCCTTGCGCAGCGGGTGTCCGATCCACTCGTCCGGCATGAAGATCCGCCGCAGGTACGGGTGACCGTCGAAGACGAACCCGAAGAAGTCGTACACCTCGCGCTCGTGCCAGTCGGCGGCCGGCCAGACCTCGATGACGGACGGAAGGTGCGGCGCTTCGACATCGGGCAGCTGCACCTTCACCCGCAGCCGGCGGTTGTCGTCCAGCGCGAGGAGGTGGTAGTTGACGTCGTACCGCGGCTCACGCGGCACCCAGTCCACGCCGGAGATGTCGAGGAGCATCTCGAACCCGAACTCGTCCCGCAGCAGCGTTGCCGCCGGCACGAGGTGTTCGGCGTCGACGACGAGGATCTCGTTGCCCAGCTCCGTGCGCGCTTCGAGGACGGCCTCGGGAATCGATTCACGAATGCGCGCGTGGTAATCGGTGAGCGGGCTCATGCGTCTGCTTTAGTGCGCCCGTCCGAGACGCAGCGGCATCTTCTGGATCTTCTCGTGCAGCTGAAAGATGCCCATCATGAGGATCTCGGGTGTGGGCGGGCACCCGGGCACGTAGACGTCCACCGGCACGATCTGGTCGACGCCCTGCAGGATCGCGTAGTTGTTGAACATCCCTCCGCAGGACGCGCACGCGCCCATCGAGATGACCCACTTCGGCTCGGTCATCTGGTCGTAGATCTGACGCAGGACGGGCGCCATCTTCTGGGACACGCGTCCCGCGACGATCATGAGATCGGCCTGGCGCGGCGATGCGGAGAACCGCTCCATCCCGTAGCGCGCGAGGTCGTGGCGCGGCGCGACCGTCTGCATCATCTCGATCGCACAGCAGGCGAGCCCGAACGTCGCCGGCCATACGGAGTTCTTCCGCGCCCAGTTGATGAGCTTCTCGGCGTTGAGCGTGAGGACGGCGGGAAGGCGTTCCTCTAGTCCCACTCGAGACCTCCGTTCCGCCACTCGTAGACGAAGGCGACGAGCAGCAGACCGATGAAGACGCTCATCGCGATCAGCGAGAAGACGGGGAACTGCTTGAAGCTGACCGCCCACGGGAAGAAGAGGATCACCTCGACGTCGAAGATCACGAAGAGCATCGCCACGAGGTAGAAGCGGACCGGGAAGCGCTCGACGACCGGGTCGATCTCGGTGATCCCCGATTCGTACGGCATGAGCTTGGCCGGGGTCGGGTCCTTCGGCGACAGGATTCGCTGGGCGATGACGGACAGGCCCGCGAAGGCGCCCGCGATCAGGAGGAGAAAGGCGATGGGTAGATAGCTCGCAAGGCTCATCGGTGCATCAGGCCTTCCGTGACGTACCTCCTGCGTCCGGCGACCAACCCTAGCGCGGCGAAAGCTTGTGATTCAATTCACAAGATACGCGATCGAGGCTCAGCCGAGGCGGATGACCGAGGCCGCACGGAGCATTGCGCGCATGAGCACGTCGCCTGCTCCCCCGCCCTCCTCGCGGTACAGATTCGCGAGCACCTTGAAAGCGAACTCCATGACCGGGGGCACCCGCATGCCGACGACGGTCAGGGCACGCATGACGCGCGGGTTTCCGATGAGACGGACGAACGTGCGGCCCAGCCGGTAGTACGGCCCCCAGAGGGCGTCGAGCTTCTCCTCGTAGGCGGACAGGTCCCTCGGGCCGGCGCCGCCGAGAGCCATCAGCGCGACCTCGGCCCCCACGACGCCCGACTCGACGGCCTCCGAGATGCCTTCGCCGTTGAAGGGATTGACGACGCCGGCCGCGTCGCCGCAGGCGAGCACGCCGGGCCGCCACGGTGAGCGCACGCCGAGTCCCATCGGGAGCCGCCAGCCCTTGAGCTGGCCCGTCTCGCGCAGCGATGCGATGTCCGGCAGGTTCCACTCGCGCGGCAGCGAGCGCATGAACGCTTCCATGAGGTGCGCCGTGTTGACGTCGCGCCAGCCCTTGTAGGTGGACAGGATGCCGACGCCGACGTTGATCCGTCCGGCTCCCATCGGGAAGATCCAGCCGTAGCCGGGAAGCAGCGCGTGGTCGTCCCGCAGTTCGAGATAGCTCTCGATGACCTCGTCGTCGGCCGCCGGCCTCGCCGCGTCGAAGTGCGCGCGCACCGCGAGACCCATGGGACGCTTCGCGTCCATCACCATGCCCAGTGCGCGAGCGACGCGCGACGACGCGCCGTCCGCCGCGACGACGACCGAGCCGCGAATCTCCTCGTCGCTTCCGTTGCGCCGGACGACGAGGCCGCGCACGGCGCCGTCCTCGACGATCGGCGCGCGTGCGGCGGTGGATTCTCTGACCTCGGCTCCCGCGTCCTCCGCATGGCGAAGGAGCATTTCGTCCAGATCGGTGCGCGCGACGACGTAGCCGTGGTCGGGAAACGAGTCCGATTTCGGCCAGTCGAAGGTCAGCGTGCGCTGCGCGCCGTGGACGCGCAGCTTCTCCACGCGGTTGAACTTCTTCAGCTCGTTGTCGAGACCGAGCGCACCGATGGACGCCACGGCGCGGGGCGTCAGGCCGTCACCGCAGGGCTTGTCCCGCGGAAACGTCGCCTTGTCGACCACGAGCACCTTCGCGCCCGCGCTCGCCGCGCGCCACGCCGCGGCGGAGCCGGCCGGGCCGCCACCGGCGACGACGAGGTCGTAGTCCATCGGAGTTCGAGTCTACGCGCGCGAAACGCGGGCTTAGGAGACCACGATGGTCCCCGACATCGACGTCGGGTGGATCGTGCATTCGAAGAACAAATTCTTGCCCGGCGGACCGGTCTTGAACGTCTCCGACGTCTTGGCGACCCCGGTGATCGTGTTGCCGGGCTTGATCGCCTTGCTCGTGTCGCCGGCCTGCGCCACCGCCTGACTCGGCCAGACGGTGAAGTTGTGCGGGACGCCCGCATCGTTGTTGGCGAAATTCACGGTCACGCTCGAATTCGCCTTCAGGTGCAGCGAGGTCTTGTCGAACTTGATGCCGCTCGCGGCGATGTCCTCGGACGTCGACGGCGCTCCTCCGCCGCCGCCCGACGAGACCGCGGGGGGCGAGGACACGTTGATCGTCCCGAACATCGACGTCGGGTGGATGGTGCAGGCAAACACCAGCGTTCCGACCGGACCGCTGTTGAACGTCTCGGTCGTCGTCGCGACGCCGGTGATCGTGTTGCCCTGCTTGATCGCCTTGCCGCCCGTCACCTCGGCCTGGGTCTTGAAGACGCTGAAGTTGTGCGGGACGCCGGAGTCCTTGTTGTCGAAGGTGATCGTGATCGGCGAGTTCGCCTTCACCGTCAGCGTCGAGACGTCGAACTTGATGCCGCTGGCCACGACGGTGGCGCTCGTCACCGGTCCCGAGGGCTTCGCGCTCGCGGACGGGGCCTTTGTCTCCGCCTTGGGAGCGAGAGCGACCGCGTTAAGCACGTACAGCGCCGCGAACAGCGGAATGAGCACGTAGAACCCGTAGAGCCAGCGCGGGACCGGAGCGCGTCCGACGAGGATGCCGCCGACGACCTCGGGCTGGTCGTCGACCTCCTCCTCGAGCGTCGGCGGCGCGGCGGCGAGCGCGCGGCGGGCTTTCAGTGCCCGGTCGAGGCCGAGAGCGCCGACGACGAACACAACGGCGACGACCAGGAGGATCACCGTCATCGCGAGAACGACGTTCGCGCCGGAGAGCACGCCGCGCGCGTGCTCCGTCTGCTGGGGGTTCTGTCCGCAGGCGGCAAAGGCAACAGCGAACCCGGCGGCGATCAGCGTGAGCTTCGGGATGCGCTTCATCGGACGAGAGCATGACAACACAAACCGACTGAAGACGTCACTTGACCAAGCGGTCCACCGCGATCGCGGCGAA
>Ga0070741_10012647_pt1 | contig 15180 bp, 14 predicted proteins | sample Coa_R1_4_FD_66440 | JGI IMG/M metagenome (GOLD analysis project Ga0070741, IMG submission 66440) | Surface soil microbial communities from Centralia Pennsylvania, which are recovering from an underground coalmine fire - Coalmine... | ecosystem: Environmental > Terrestrial > Soil > Unclassified ... | reverse complement strand
CGACGCGCCGCACGACCGGCGGGTCGGCTCCGGTGCGGTAGGAGATCGGCGGTGCGACGTGCGGTGCGATCGTGTCGAGCAGAGGCAGGGCCACTTCCATGATCTCGCGCGGCACGCGATAGGCGTGACGCAGCTCCTCGACGACCGCTTCCGCCTCGCTCGCGACGAACGGCAGTAGCTCGTCCCAGCCCGCATAGCGGATCGCCCCCGTCCCTTGAGCGACGTCGCCGAGGATCGTCAGCGCGCCGCCACGGGCGCGGCGTACGACCATCCGCAACTGCATCGGCGTCAAATCCTGCGCCTCGTCCACGATCACATGCCCGAACGCCTGGGGCGGCGCGTCGAGCAGCGTTCGCGCTTCGTCGAGGAGCGGCACATCGGCGTCCGACCAACCGGTGCCGCGACGGGCGAGGAGCTTCTGCTCCTTGCTGCCGAGGATGCCGTCGGCCGCCTCGGCGAGCGCGGCGCGCGAGGTGAAGAGCGAGCGCACGAGGCGATCCGGTGCGACGCTCGGCCAGGCCGCTTTCAGCACGCGGTCGAGATAGCCCTTGGCGCGGAGAGCGCGCTCGACGTCCTCGAAGCTGCGGATCGCGCCAGCGCCGAGGACGCGGCCGTATTCCTCGTAGAAGCGGCGAAGCAGCGTCATGCGAAAGCGCTCGCGCGCGGCCGCGCCGAGACCGAGCTCTGCCCGTGCCTGCTCGACGAGCTCGCGCACCTCGCGCTCGTGCACCCACACGAACGACCCTTCGAGCCGGGTCACGAGCTCCTCGGGCTCCGCCTCGAGACGCAGCTCGGCGGCGCGGCGGACGACCTCTGCCAGCCGCAGGTCGGCCTTCAGCACTGCGACATCCGGCGTGTCGCGGACACCGGGCACGACGCCGTCGACGAGCTCGCCCACGGCGCGTTGCTCGACGGCGTCCTCGCCGAGCGCCGGCAGCACGTGCGAGACGTACTCCATGAACGTCCGGTTCGGGCCGACGACCAGCACGCCGCGTGTGCGGAGCCGCTCGCGGAGCGTGAAGAGGAGCCACGACGCGCGATGCAGCCCGACCGCGGTCTTGCCGGTCCCCGGGCCGCCCTGGACGACGAGCACACCGTCCGGGTCGTGCGTGATCAGGCGGTACTGGTCGGCCTGGATCGTGGCGACGATGTCGCGCATGTGCGCATCGCGGTTCCGCTCGAGCTCTTCGAGCAAGAAGTCTCCGACGGCCGCGCCGTCGAGGATCGAGCCGTCGAGCGCCTCGTCCGAGATGTCGAGCAGCCGGCGGCCCTGCGTGCGAAAGCGCCGGCGGAGCGAGACGCCCCTCGGGTCCTGCGGCGTGGCTGTGTAGAACGCTCGCGCTGCGGGTGCCTGCCAGTTGACGACGAGCTGCCGCTGCGCCTCGTCGTGCACCCAGCGGCGACCGATGTAGAGCGGCCGCTCGACGGTCTCGACGTCCAGGCGCCCGAAGCACAGCCCGCGCTCGGCGTCCTCGAACGTGCGCAGCCGCCGCGCCGCCCAGGCCTCCATCGCGACCTGTGCGACCTCGCCGTCGACAGCATCCGCCGCGCCGGCCACCGCCGCGCGCATCCGTTCCAGGTGCTCGTAGGCGCTGTCGACGTAGGCCTGCTCGGCCGCGAGCTCGGGATGGGCCATCTCTCTTCACCGTAACGGGACCTCGGTGCCGGTCGGCGACGTAGTTCGTGCGTGAACCGCCGTGCCTTCGTCCGGGCCGCCGCGCTCGCGCCGTTCGCGCTCCGCGCTGCGCCTGCGCTTGCCCGGATGCGCGCACCGACTGCGCTCGTCACGTGCGACGCGGAGGCACGGCTCGCCTGGGTCGACCTCGGCTCTCTGCGGGTCGTCGGACACGTTGCGACGCTGCCGGACCCGCGTGCGGTCGAGACGGTCGGCGACGCCGCCGTGGTCTGCCACACCGCCGTCGGAGCGCTGTCGGTCGTCGACCGCGGCGGTGTGCGCCATGTCGTGCACGGCGTCGAGGAGCCACGCTATGTCGCAGCACACCCCGACGGCAGACACGCATTCGTCACGGACTCCGGACGGAGCGGAGTCGTCCTGCTCGACGTGCTCCGTGGACGCATCCTCGATCGCGTGGCGCTGCCCGGGTGGGCGCGGCACATCACGATCTCACCCGACGGCGGCCGAATCTGGGCCGGCCTCGGCTCTGCGTCGGTGCACGTCGCTTCGCTCGCGACTGCGCCGCTGCGCCACACGGGCATGTTGACGCCGGGCTTTCTCGCGCACGACGTCGGCCACGCCCCCGATGGGCGACTGTGGATCACCTCGGGCGCGAGCCGCGTGCTGGCTGTCGCAGGCGTGGACCATCCTGCCGACCTCTCCCCGCAGCACGTGACGTTCGGCGAGGGGCGCGTGTTCGTGACGAGCGGCGACTCGGGCACGCTGCATGTGCAGGCTCCCGACGGCCGGGTGCTCTCCCGCACGAGCGTGCCGATCGGCTCCTACAACGTGCAGTACGGCGCAGGCTTTGTGATCACGCCCTCGCTCAACCGGGGGACGCTCGCCGTGCTGAGCGGCCGCGGGCGGTCTCTCGGTGTGGTGCAGGTGGCGGGTTCCTGCCACGACGCCTGCATTTTCGCCTGAGGTTTTACACAAGCCTTACCGCTCGCAAGGTGGATCTTCGTGATCGGCCGGGAACATGGCGGCGAATGGCCCGCGTTGCCCTGCTCGCCGCGACCCTCGGCTCCGTCCTCGCGGCGCTTCTTCCCGCGTCCGCGAACGCCTCGGTTCCGTGCCGCGACCGGATCTACAACGACTGGTACAAGGACGGCAAGATCGCGAGCACGTATCCGATTTCGTGCTACCGCGACGCGCTGAAGCACGTGCCGGCTGACGCGCTGACGTACTCGAGCCTCGGCGACGACATTCGTGCTGCGATGCAAGGTGCGCTCGCCCGGCTGCACGGCAAGAAGAACGTGCCGAGTCAGATCGGAAGCGGGGGTGGTGCGAGCTCGCCGACGTCGAACGTCAAGCACCTCAAGAAGCCGGGCTCGTCGACGCAGCCGTCACAGGGCCCCAACCCGAAGACAGGCTCGACGTCGACGGTTGCGGTGAGCTCGTCGTCGGGGTCCGGTGGCGGTGTGCCGACGCCGATCATCGTGCTCGGTGCGCTCGCGCTTGTGCTCGTGGCCGCCGGCGGCGTGGGCGCCGGCGTGCGGCATTACCGTCGTCGTTAGAACGTCGGGACGAGGCGCCGTAGGCGCGCGCGCTCGGCGGGCAGATAGAAGCCGCAGACGGCGAGCGCGATCGGGTAGACCGCGACGAGTGCGAACGACGGCGCGAGCGACAGATGCCATGCGCGGGCGATGACGTTCAGCGCGGCGGCGACGCCGATGGCGGTGACCACGCGTCGCCACTGGTAGGAGACCGGGTAGACCCGCTGTGCGTACAGCGTCATGCCGGCAAAGAGGACGACGTACGCGGCGAGCGTCGAGATCGACGCTCCGACCATTCCCCACCGCGGGATCAGCCAGAAGTTGAGGCCGATGTTCGCGGCGGCGCCGACGCCGGTGACGACCCAGTTCAGCTGGGTCTTGCGCGCCCGGCCGCTGCCGATCGCGAGCACGGTGTAGCCCGCATAGATCGCGCCGGCGAACGCGAGCAGCGCGACGCCTTTCTCGGCTCGCAAGTAGCCGGCGCTTCCGGTTAGGAGCCTCGTCCACCATGGCGCGAGCCCGCCGAGCGCGAGTGCGACCCACGATGCGAACGCGAGCAGGTACGTCAATACGAACGCGTACGTTCGCTTCGCTTCCCGCTCGTCTTCGATCGAGTACGCAAACGCCGGCCATGCTGTACGGAACGCGATCATCACGAACGTGATCACGGAGGCGATCTTCACTGCGGCCGAGTAGACGCCGACCTCGGTCTTGCCCTTGTACCAGACGACGAATTCGCGATCGATGAAGTTGATCGCCCAGAGCGCAAGTGCAGACGGGACGAGTGGCATCCCGAAGTGCTGCATGCGCCGGAAGAGTGCGCGGTCGAACTCGAGACCGAGCTGTTCGGTGCGATAGGCGACGAGCGCCAGATAGACGACGAGCGTTCCGGTGAAGTTGCCGACGACGAGCCCGACGGCGCCCCAGTGGAAGACAGCGACGAACACGACCATCGCAACCACGGTGACGAGGACATTTGCGACGCTCGCGATCGCGAACGCCGTCGATCGCTCCTCGGCGCGGAAGAGGTTCGTAAGCTGCTGGTAGTTCGTCTGCGCCCAAAGGCCGACTGCGCCGGCGCGTACGAGCCAAGGGTCGTGCCCGAGCCCGATCCAGTGGCCGACTGGGTTCGCGAAGACGACGCCGAGCACGAGGCCGAGCGTCGCCATCGCCATCGTGAACCAGAAGGAGGTGCGGACGACGGTGAGCTTTCCCGCGTCTTCCTTCTCGTCGAAGTAGAAGCGGAAGAACGCCGAGGCGATCCCAAGTTGGAGCATGATCGCGAGCACCGCCGTCGCCGCCGTGACGATCTCGACGCGACCGAAGGCACCGGGCGGCAGGTAGTGCGTGTACAGCGGCAGCAGGATCGTCGCGAGGATCCGCGAGACGAGCCCGCCGATCCCGTAGACGGCCGAGTGGCGTGCAAGACGCCGCATCTGGAACGCGAGACTCATCCGCTCTACAGCGAACGGTAGACGGCGAGCAGGCGGTCGGTCACGCGGTCGATGTCGTGTACCTGCTCGACGTAGGCGCGGCTCGCGGCGCCGATCTCTCGCCGCAGGTCGGGTCGCTCGACGAGCGGGCGGAGCGCCTCGGCGAGGGTGTCCTTCGTCGCGGGCACGATCGGGATGCGGACGCCGTAGCCCTCGGCGCTCTGCTCGACCACGTCCGGCTTGAGATAGGTGACGACCGGCTTCCCGAGCGCCATCGACTCGAGCGCGAAGACGCCATGCCAGCCGGCGTTCAGCTGGTCGACGACGATGTCGGCGCGGGCGTACCGCGCACGCGCCTCGTCGTGTGGCACTCCTTCGACGATGTCGAGCTCGACCGGCAGCTGCTCGCAGGCGGCGATCACGAAGGCGGTGCCCTTCTTCTCTCGATTCGAGGGTGCGTGCACGACGAGCGGGCGCGGTGCGTCCGATGGGGGCGCCGGCTCGTACTCGCGTAGGTCGAGCCCGGGTGGGACGACGTGCGCGCCGGGCACCCAGCGTGTCGCGTCGTAGCTGCCGACGATCTCGGCGTCGGCCCGCTTTCCGTAGGCGAGCTCCGTGCGGGGTTTCCCGCGGATGTCGCTGCCGAGGTAGTGGAACACGCTCTTCTTGCGTAACGCACGCAGCAGCGGGAACTGGATCGACTTCGGTAGCAGCGTCAGCCCGAAGTAGAAGTGGAAGACGTCGGTGCGCGGCGCGAGCTTCGCGAACGCTGCGAGTTGTTGTGCGAGCTTTTGCGGCAGCGGGCCGTGTCGCTCGAGCGACCAGTCGGCCTCGGGGTGGAGCTTCCCGCGCTCGAAGACGACGAGCCGCGCGTCGACTCCGTGCCGCCGCTGTGCGACGACGTTCTGCCAAGGGATCCCGGCGACATTGACCGGACAGTGCGTGACCCGAAGGGGCTGTGGAACGCGCGTCACACTTCTGTCACCCTTCCCGGGGAACGGTCACAGAAGTGTCACGCGTCGAACTCGAGCTGGTCGAAGTAGCGGAGCGCCGTTCGGCCCGGGCGGACGCGCGCGGCGAAAGAGGGGAGCTCGTCGTCGGAGATCTCGCCGAGCGCGCGCTTCACGCCCAGATACGGCAGGTTCAGATCCTCCTGATAGACGATCGTCGAGATGCGCGGGTTGATCTCGATCACGTAGTCGCCGACGAGCTGGATGTTGAAGAAGTGCTCGATGCCGAGCTCGGCGACGATCAGGTTCGCGAGCCTCATCAGCTCCGGGTCGTCGAGTGTCTCGAAGTACATCGCGAGGCCGGCACGCATGGCCTCGCGTGTCTTCGGATGACCGAGCACGATCTCGCGGCCGTTCGCGATTCCGTCGATCGTCCGCTCGCCGCCCGTCGCGAGCTCCATCACGAGCAGGTCCGGCCCGCCCTCCGCAGGCAATAGCTCCACGGCTTCTTCGAGCCGCATCGCTACGGACCCCGGACGCTCGTGCAGCAGCTGGTGAGCGCGGTCGACGGTCGGATCGAGGATGCGAAAGCCGCGTGAGCCCGACGAGAACACCGGCTTGAAGCACACGGGCCGATCCGGATAGCCGAGCTCCGCGGCCGCAGCCGCGACTTCGCTTGCTCCGTTCACGCGCCGGAATGCGGGAGCCGGCACCCCGATCCTGTGCAGCAGCTCGTAGCTCTCCGCCTTGTCGTTCGACCTGCGGATCGCCTCAGGGCTCGACACGAGCACCGGCATCGGGAAACGGTCGACGTGCGCCGCGAGCCCTTCGAGGTCGAACGACGACTGCGGCAGGATCGCGTCGACATGCTCGCGCGTCGCGACCTCGAGCATCGCGTCGGGAAACGCAGGGTCGGCACCGCCGGGCACGAGGTGGAACGCGTCGCAGAGGTGGCGGCCCACCGACCGCTCGCTCATGTCGGTGCCGACGAGCCGCACCTCGCGCTCGCCGTTCCGCTTCAGCGCGCGTAGGAGCGCCGCGGTGCCGGGCGCGCCCGAGGCGGTGACCATGACGGTGATCGGCTTCACGCGTCGACCGTAGCGAGTCGAGCGAAGGCGGACGGCGCCGGACCGTCGGCGAGCCGGGCCGCGATCGCCGCTGCACATTCCGCCGGGCTTGCGAGCGACGTATCGAGCTCGAGGTCGTAGGCCCAGCGGTGCACTGCGCGCTCCCAGCGCTCGACCATCGCCCGCTCCGTCGTGTAGGTCGCAGGGTCGGACGCGCGCCGCTCGATCGCGACGTCGACAGGGCAGCGCACGCCGACGAGCAGCACCGAGAGGCCGTCCAAGCGGCGCGCGCCGTCCGCCGCAACGGCCGGGTCGTGCAGCCCGATGTCCGCGGCGACGTTCAACCCGAGCCGCTCGTGCGCCGCGATCGACTCCCACAGCGCCGCCCACAGGACGGGGGCGATCGAAGCCGCGGGATGCTCGTTCTCGCCCGGCCGGAGTCCGATGCCCGGCTGCGCGGACGGCGGGGTCGTCCGTCGCGAGACGTCGACGCCCAGATTGATCCACACGCCGGGTAACAGCTCTTGCAGCGCGGCCGCGATCGACGACTTCCCGGCGCGTGGTGCACCATTCAGGAGCACGATCATTCGAGGCGCGCCGCAAGCGCGGGTGTGTGCAATTGGAGCCAGGCGATGTTCTGCTCCACCGCGTCTCGTCCCGTGACGCGCCAGTCGGCTCGAGCGAGGCGCCCGCGTCGTTGCGCCATCAGCTCCGGCAGCAGCGACGCGCGCTGCTCCGCGCCGAGCCCGTAGGAGTCGCAGAGGATTCGCAGCCGCTCGCCGCGCCGTTCGAGCGGAACGCCCCACGGTGCGAGCTGGTCGTCTGCGCGGATCCCGGCCCAGTACGTCGCAGCGAGCGCCACGTCGAGCACGCGAGTGCACGGCGCGGCGAGCTCCCAGTCGATGAGCGCCGCCGGCAGCCCGTTCCTGAACACGACGTTCGTCCAGAACAGATCGAGATGCCCGATCACCTCGCCCGCCTGCACTCCGGCGACATGCGTGTCCCAGTTCGGCGCCTGCGGGGGCACGAACCCGTCCTGCGCGTCGTGCGCTCGGCGAAGCAGCGTCCCGATCGCGGCCACGACCTCGTCACCGCACGGCACCGGCGCGAAGCCGGGCTCGCCTTCCACGAACGAAAGCACCTCGCGGCCCTGTTCGTCGAAACCGAGGAATCGCGGCGCGCCGTCGAACCCCACATGCTCGTACCACTCGAGCAAAGCCCGCACGCCGGGCGGCTCCGGCGGCCGGCGGACCGTGTCGCCCACCCGCACGACGACGTTGACGTCGCCACCGACGAGCGGCACCTCGGTCACGAAAGATCGATGCGGTCAGCGCGCAGATGCTCGAACCTCGCTGCGCGGTCGGCGTCCAGCATCGACTCCATCGTCTCGCGCATCGTCGTGCCTTCGAACGCCCAGATCTCCGGATGCGTGAGGAGTTGCAGCCACTCGAAGCGATGCTCGTGCAGGTCGTCGTGCGGACAGCCGTTCCGCCAGTGCTGGTTCGAGTCCGAGCGATAGCGCTCGCGATCGAAGAACGGCGCCGCCATCACGTTCACCGCGCCGGGGATCGGCTGCTCCATGTACTCCGGATCCGGGTTGTGCCAGGCGACGACCGGGTCGAAGCGGTCGTCGAGGTCGACGTTCGGCCACACCGCGTGATGCGCCACGCGGTGCCCGAGCTCGCGCAGCCGTGCGATCGCACGCTCGCCCTCCGCCGATGCGAGGTTGTAAAAGACCGAGCGCGTCATCAGGAACCACGTCGACCACGCGTACTCTTCCGCCTCGAGCTCGGCGACCGCGAGCGCGCCGTCGAGCGACAGGTCGACGTCGTGGCGGAGGATGAGGTCGCCCTCGCGCGGCGCACGGTCGAAGCCGGCGAAGCGGTAGCCGCCCTCCTTCGCCGCGCGCAGCAGGTCGCGGTAGTGCGCAAGCGAGAAGTCGCACGCCGTCACGTCACTCCACCTCCACGTCGAGCAACGTCGCCGCCGCCTCGGCGCGCTCGAGCGCCTGCAGGTTCGTGTCGCCGGTCGCGATCACGTAGCCGCGTCGGTCTCCGTCGAGCCGCACAGGCCGAATCGTCTCACCGACCTGCAGGTAGACGTCCGCCTGCACGACGCCGGGGAACGCAAGCACCTTGTCGAGCGGCCCGATGCGACTCACCGTGCCCGTAGGGAGCGGCCCCGGCTCCGCGGTGAAGAAGCGGATCGCGAGCGGCTGCGCGAACTGCGGGTGCACGACCTCGTCGGACAGCTCGTCGCCGAGAGCAAGCTTGATCTGCACGCCGACGAGATCGACCCCGACCGCGAATCGCACGAGGTCGGCCATCTGGCCTCCCGGGATGCGCGCCGCACACTCGACGACGACGACGCGACCGTCGCGTGCCGCGATCAGCTGCGGGAAGCCGATGCCGTCGCGCAGGCCGAGCGCATGCACCGTGTGCGACGCGACCCGCTCCGCCTCGATCAACTGCTCCGGCGGGATGGTGGGCGGATAGACGTGGATCCAGCCCACGCCGAAACCGATGCCCGGCGGGCGCATGCGGTCCGACAGCGTCAACAGATGAGGCTCACCGCGGCGCGCGACGACGATCCCGTTCAGCTCGACGCCGTCGACGAACTCCTCGAGGATCGCCTCGCCGGTCGGCGACGCGACGAGCGCTTCGTGCAGGTGGCGATCGACGTCGTCGAGCGAGTCGACGCGGAAGACGCCGCGCTGCCCGCCCGAGTCGGCCGGCTTGAGCACCGCAGGGAAGTCGACCTCCTCCGCGGCGCGCCGCGTCTCCGACAGGTTGCGCACCGCTGCGAATCGCGGCTGCGGCACGCCGGCGCCCGCGAGCCGCCGCCGCATCGCGACCTTGTGCGTCATCAGGTGCGCCGTCTCGACGCCGATCCCCGGCAGCCCGCGCGCCGCCGCCACCGTGGCGACGACAGGCACGGCGCGATCCGCGCTCACCGTCAAGACGCCGTCGAGCCGCAAGCGCCTCGTCGCCTTGAGCACGGCATCGACGTCCGAGAAGTCGACGGCCTTCGCGATGTCGGCCTCGGCGAGCCCGGGCGCGTCGGGGTTGCGGTCGACCGCCGCAACACGCAGGCCCATCTGCTTCGCCTGGAGGATCGCGCGGCGCTGATGGCGCCCCGCGCCGACGAAGAGGACGGTTCTCACGGGCGACTGAGGATGCTACTTCGGTGCGAGCGCGGACCGCAGCAGCTCGATCGTCCCCTCGACGTCGATTGGAATGCCGAACCGCGCCGCCTGCTGCACCGCGAGGCCGTCGAAGACGATGCCGAGGAAGCGCCCGAGCGTGTCGAGCGAGACGTCGCTGCGGATCGTGCCGCTCGCCTGCAGCGCGGTGTAGCGCGCCTCCAGCCGCTTCTGCGCGTCGGGATTGAGCGACTGCCACCGCGCCCGGAGCGCCTCGTCGGTGCGCAGCATCCGCGACACGTCGAGGTACACGCCGAGCCAGTCGGGGTCGTCCTCGACGATGTGCCGGACAACCGCCTCGTGCCCTCCGGCGAGCCAGAGCTCGAGGATGCGGTGCTGGTCCTCCTGCGCGAGCGCGACGAAGAGGTCGAGTTTCGTCGGGAAGTAGCTGAAGATGGCGCCGCGCGAGAGGCCGATCTCCTGTTCGAGCAGCTCGACCGTCGTCCCGTGGTAGCCGTTCGCGCCGAATGCGCGCCGGGCTCCAAACACGATCTGCCGGCGGCGCTCCATGCGGTGGGACTCGCTGACCTTCGGCACGGACGTACTTTACAAAAACGGACAGACGTACTATTTTTCTCGGGTCATGCGGAACCGGACGCTGACGGCGCTCCTCGTCGCCGAGCTCATCTCGACGTCCGGCAGTGCGATGACGTTCCTCGCGCTCCCCTGGTTCGTGCTCGTCACGACCGGCTCCGCGTCCCGAATGAGCATCGTGCTCGCTGCGGAGATCCTGCCGATGGCGCTCTTCGGGATCCCGAGCGGATCCGTGGTCGCACGGTTCGGGTCGCGCAAGACGATGCTCTTCTCCGATGCGTGCCGCGCGCCGCTGATCGCGCTGATTCCGCTCCTGCATTGGACGGGTCACCTCGGCTTCGCCGGTCTCATCGCGATCGTCTTCGTCTTCGGCCTCTTCACGGCGCCGTACCTGACGTCACAGCGGACGATCATCCCCGAGCTCTTCGCCGACGACGAGACGGCCGTCGCGAAGGCGTCCGGCCTCCTCGGCGGCGCAAATCAGCTGCCGCTCGTGATCGGCCCCGCGCTCGCCGGCGTCCTGATCTCGTGGTTCGGCACGCCCCCGCTCCTCATCGTCGACGCGGTGACGTTCCTGTTCGCGTTCGTCGTCGTGTTTACGCTGGTGCGAGCCGGCAGCCCGGTCGCGCCCGACGACGAGAGCAAGGGCGTGCTCGCAGGCGTGCGCTACCTGGTGCGCGACAAGCTGCTCGGGCCGATGACGCTGACGTTCATCGTGCTCGACGGCGGCGCCAATGCGCTCACCGTCGCCGTGCCCCTGCTCGCGTTCTCCCGCTATCACCGGAACCCGCACATCGCCGGCTGGGTCTTCACCGCCTTCGGCATCGGCGCGGTGATCGGCTCGGTGCTCGTCGTGAAGCTGCTCGACCGCGTCAAGCCGCTCACTCTCTCGTCCGCCGCGATGGCGCTCGTGACGCTGCCGCTGTGGGCGATCGCGTTCGACGTGCCGTGGCTCGTCGTCTGCGCCGCGCTCGCCGTCACGGGTCTGCTCGTCCCGTTCGTGAATGCCCCGTTGATGGGCATCATCTCCACCCGTCCGCCGCTCTCGCTGCGCCAGAAGGTCATGACCGCCGTGATGACGGCGAGCGGCGTGGGCTCGCCGCTCGGCCGGCTCGTCGTCGGACCGGTGTACAGCTGGGACGGCAACGCGGCGGTGTGGATCGTGCTCGCCGGCGCGATGACGTTCGGCGCCGTTCTTTTCATCGGCGCGGCGCTTCGGCCATCAGCGCGTGACGCGGCGAACGTCGTCCCGGTAGCGCCGGTCACGTAGCGCGGGCCGCCTGAGCTCTGGGTCTCGCTCCGCGCGACCAGGCTAACCTTGCCGGGATGCTCGAGGGCAAGCGGATCTTCGTCACCGGCGGCGCCGGCTTCATCGGCACGACCCTCGCGCGGGAGCTCGTCGAGCGGAACGAGGTGATCGCCTTCGACAACCTCCATCGCGACGCGCTCTCCGGCACGGAGCTCGGCGACCACGAGAACTACACGTTGATCCAGGGCGACGTTCTCGACGCCGATGCGTTGCGGGCGGCCGCGGAAGGCGCGACGCACTTCGTCCACTGCGCGGCGATCGCGGGTGTCGACACGGTGCTGCAGAGCCCGGTGCGCGTGATGCGCGTGAACGTGATCGGCACCTACAACGCGCTCGAGGCGGCGCTCGCGACGCTCGGCTCCATCGAGCGGTTCGTCGATTTCTCGACGAGCGAGGTCTTCGGCACGCACGCCTTCAGGGTCGAGGAAGGCCAGGTATCGACGATCGGCTCCGTCGGAGAAGCCCGCTGGACGTACGCCGTCTCGAAGCTCGCCGGCGAGCACATGGCGCACGCCTACCACGACGAGCTCGGACTGCCGGCGGTCACTCTTCACCCGTTCAACGTCTACGGGCCCGGCCAGATCGGCGGCGGCGCCATCCGCGCGTTCATCGAGAACGCGGTCGCCGACCGCGACCTGACCGTGCGCGGCGACGGCTCGCAGATCCGCGCGTGGACGTACGTGACCGACATGGTGCGCGGCGTGCTCGCCTGCCTCGAGCATCCCGACGCGGCCGGCCAGACGTTCAACATCGGCAACCCCCGGTCGACGGTGACGGTGTACGACCTTGCACAGCGCATCAAGCGCATCTCCGGCACACGGGGCGAGATCGTGTTCGCGCCGCTCGACTACGTGGACGTCGAGCTGCGCATCCCGAACGTCGAGAAGGCTCGCACCGTGCTTGGTTGGGAGCCCGAGGTCGAGCTCGACGACGGCCTCGAGAAGACGATCGCGTGGTACAGGGCGAGAACGCTCGTATCCGGCTAGGCCTGCCCGACGTCGGCGAGGCCGAGCTCGCCGAGATCGCCGAGGTCTTCGAGAGCGGCATGCTCACGATGGGCCCGAAGGTCGACGCGTTCGAGGCCGAGCTCGCTCGGCTCTGCGAGGTCGAGGACGCGATCGTCGTCACGTCCGGTACCGCGGCGCTGCACCTCGCAGTGCTCGCGCTCGGGCTCGAGCAGGGCGACGAGGTGCTCGTTCCCGCATACACGTTCCCCGCGACCGCCAACGTCGTCGCGCTCGCGGGGTTGCGGCCGGTGCTCGTCGACGTCGACCCGGAGACGATGAATCTCGATCCCGCGAAGGTCGAGCCTGGCCCGCGCACGCGCCTGATCCTCGGCGTGCACCTCTTCGGGCGGCCACTGCCGGTCGACGACCTCCCCGCCGATGTGCCGTTTCTCGAGGACGCGGCCGGCGCGCTCGGCGCGCGCTACCGCGGCCGTGCGTGCGGCGGGCTCGGGATCGCGGGCTGCCTCAGCTTCCATCCGCGGAAGATCGTCACGACCGGCGAGGGCGGGGCGATCACGACGTCCGACGCCGGCTTCGCCGATCGCGTGCGGCAGATGCGCAACCACGGCTGGAAGTCGCTGTCGCCGCCGGACATGCCGGTGGCCGGGCTCAACTACCGGCTGTCCGACATCCTCTGCGCCGTCGGGCTGCCGCAGGCGCGCCGCCTGGACGAGCTGCTCGCCGCGCGCACGCGCATCGCCGGCGGCTACAGCGAGCGCCTTGCGCATCTGCCGGTCCAGCTGCCCCACGCGGACGAGGGCGACGTCCACGGCTGGCAGGCCTACGTCGTGCAGGTGGACGACCGTGACCGGATCATGGCGGCGCTCCGCGCCCAAGGGATCGAGGCGCAGATCGGCACCTATGCCTTGCCGCTCCTCGGCGCCTACCGCGACCAGGGCGAGTTCCCCGGCGCCCGCCGGGTCTTCGAGCGAGCGCTCGCGCTCCCACTCCACACCCGGCTCTCCGACGGCGATCTCGATCGGGTGGCTGAAACTCTTGACAGACTAGTGAGTCGTCACTAACCTAGAGAGATGGTCAGCACGACCGAGCGGAAGTCGAAGGAGGAGCGGCGCGAGGAGATCCTCGACGTCGCGCTCGAGGCGTTCGCGGAGCGCGGGCTCCACGGCGCGTCCACCGAGGAGATCGCCCGCCGGGCGGGCATCTCGCAGCCGTACGTCTTCCGCCTGTTCGGGACGAAGAAGGAGCTCTACAAGACGGTGGTCGCCCGCTGCTTCCGGCAGACGCTCGAGCGGTTCCAGCGTGCGGCGGAGGGCAAGCGGGGCGAGGAGGCCCTGCAGGCGATCGGCGAGGCCTACCGGCAGCTCCTGGACTCCGACCGGACCTACCTGCGGGGCCAGATGCAGGCCTACGCCGCCTGCGACGACCCCGAGATCTGCGCCGTCGTCCAGGCCGGCTACGGCGATCTCGTCACCTACGTCGAGCGCGTCTCCGGCCTGGACGAGCAGACGATCGCCGAGTTCTTCGCGAAGGGGATGCTGATGAACGTGCTCTCCTCGCTCGAGCTCCAAAATCCAACCGAGCCGTGGGCGGTCAGGCTGCTCGCGGGCTGCAAGCAGCACGACTAGTCCTCTCTCTTTTTTCGCACGGAGGTAAGTGATGACTCACAAATCGCAGATCGACAGCCGGACATGGTGGACGTTCGCGATCACCTCGCTCGCGCTCTTCATGGTGACGCTCGACAACCTCGTCGTCACGACGGCGATCCCCGTGATCCGCCGCGACCTTCACGCCGGGATCAGCGGCCTCGAGTGGACGGTCAACGCCTACACGCTCGTGTTCGCGGTCCTGCTCCTGACGGGCGCGGCGCTCGGCGACCGCTTCGGCCGCCGCACGCTCTTTGCGCTCGGCATCGGCATCTTCACGGCGGCTTCGGCCGCGGCGGCGCTCGCGCCCACGATCGGCGTCCTCGATGCGGCGCGCGCCGTGCAGGGGCTCGGCGGCGCGATCGTGATGCCGCTGACGCTCACCATCCTCTCGTCGGCGGTGCCCGCCGAGCGCCGCGGCGTGTTCCTCGGCGCGTGGGGAGGCATCAGCGGCCTCGCCGTCGCCTTCGGCCCGCTCGTCGGCGGCGCCGTCGTGAGCGGCATCTCCTGGCACTGGGTGTTCTGGCTGAACGTGCCGGTCGGCCTCGTCCTGCTGCCGCTCGCGCTGCTCCGGCTCGACGAGTCGAGAGGCGCGTTCGGACGCGTCGACCTGCGCGGGCTCGTGCTCGCGAGTGCAGGTTTGTTCGGCGTCGTCTGGGGGCTCGTGCGCGGCAACTCCGTCGGCTGGAGCTCGCCGGAGATCGTCGGTGCCCTCGTGGCCGGCGCGCTCCTGACCGCGCTCTTCGTCGCCTGGGAGCTGCGCGCCGAGCATCCGATGCTGCCGATGCGCTTCTTCCGCAATCGGGCGTTCGCGCTCGCAAACGTCGCGTCGCTCCTGATGAGCTTCGGGATGTTCGGCTCGATCTTCCTCTTGGCCCAGTTCTTCCAGACGGTGCAGGGCTA
>Ga0070741_10012646_pt1 | contig 15180 bp, 14 predicted proteins | sample Coa_R1_4_FD_66440 | JGI IMG/M metagenome (GOLD analysis project Ga0070741, IMG submission 66440) | Surface soil microbial communities from Centralia Pennsylvania, which are recovering from an underground coalmine fire - Coalmine... | ecosystem: Environmental > Terrestrial > Soil > Unclassified ... | reverse complement strand
GGCCTGCTCATCGGCGGCATCTACGCGCTCGTCTCCATCGGAGTGACGCTGATCTTCGGCGTGGTCAAGATCGTCAACTTCGCCCAGGGCGAGTTCGTGATGATCGGCATGTACATCACGTTCTTCCTGTTCAGCACATTCGGCATCGATCCCCTGCTCTCGCTGTTCATATCGATGCCGGTGCTGTTCGTGCTCGGCGCGCTGATCCAGCACTTCCTCATCCGGCGCGTGCTCGGACCGAACGACATGCCCCAGATATTCCTGACCTTCGCGCTGTCGCTGTTGCTGCTCAACCTGTCGCTGCTGTTCTTCAGCGCCAATTACCGCACCGTCCACACCTCCTATTCGGATGAGGCCTTTCACTTCGGCGGACTCTATATCCCCGAGGCGAAGCTGATCGCCTTCGTGGTTGCGATGATTCTGAGTGCGGCGCTCTGGGTCTTTCTGCGCACCACCGATCTCGGCAAGGCCATGCGCGCCGCATCCCAGAAGCCGGATGTCGCGGTCCTGATGGGCATCAACCCGAACCGGGTGTTCGCGGTCGCCTTCGGTGCCGCGCTGGCGCTGGCGGGGGCCGCCGGCTCGCTGCTGATGCCGTTCTACTCGGCCTATCCGTTCGTCGGCCAGGTGTTCGTGCTGATGGCCTTCGTCGCGGTCGTGCTCGGCACGCTCGGCAACGTCATCGGCGCGCTGGTCGCGAGCCTGATGATGGGCGTCGCCGAGTCGCTCGGTATCCAGTTCGTCGGCGCCGATTCCGGCCTGATCGTGGTATTCGCGATGCTGCTGCTCACGCTCGCGTTCAAGCCGAATGGCCTCGGCGGCAGGAGAGTGCGCTGATGCAGGGCGCCTCCGCCTGGAAGATCGCAGCCCTTGTCGTGCTTGCGATTGCGCTGTTGGCATTGCCGCAGGTGGTGACGAGTTCGTTTGCGATCGACATCTTCATCCGCATCCTCCTGTTCTCCTTCATCGGCGTCGCCTGGAACCTGATGGGCGGTTACGCCAAGCAGCTTTCGCTGGGACATGCCGCCTATTTCGGGCTCGGCGCCTACACCTCCACCATCATGCAGGTCGATTTCGGCATCTCGCCCTGGATCGGCATGGCCGCTGGCGGCGTCGTGGCTGCGCTCGCAAGCCTGCCGATCGGCTGGCTCTGCTTTCGCCTGCGCGGCCCCTATTTCACCATCGCGACGATTGCGACCGCACAGGCGCTGATGCTGATCTTCCTGAAATTTCGCGATCTCGCCTGGGGCGCTGAGGGCACCACGATCCCGAATCTCGGCAGCGCGCCGCTGATGCTGCAGTTCGAGACCAAGGCGTCCTATTATTATGTCGTGCTCGGCCTGCTCGCGCTGGGCCTTTTGATCACATACAAGATCGAAAAATCCTGGATGGGATACTACCTCGTCGCGATCGGCGAGGACGAGGATGCGGCGGAAGCCGTCGGCGTCGACGCACCGCGCATCAAGCGCGACATCTATATGATCTCGGCCTTCCTGACCGCGCTCGCCGGCACCTTCTACACGCAGTACATTTACTTCATCGATCCCGCGACCGCCTTCAGCTTCAACATCTCGATCGAGGCCGCGCTGGTCTCGATCGTCGGCGGCATCGGCACGCTGTGGGGACCGGTGATCGGCACGGTGCTGCTGGAGACCACGTCGGCGCTGTTACAAAGCTGGCTCGGCTCCAGCACCGGTGGCATTCAGCTCACCGTCTACGCGCTGATCCTGATGGCTGTCATCCTGTGGCGGCCGACCGGGTTGATGGGTTGGATCAACGAGGCGATGCAGCGCCATCGCGATCGGGATCCATCCAACCCCAGGACCGCACCATGACCGACGCGCTGGTCATCAAAGGACTGAACAAGCGCTTCGGCGGCCTGCGCGCCGTGCAGGATGTCAGCTTCACCGTGAAAGAGAACGAGACATTGGCGCTGATCGGGCCGAACGGCGCCGGCAAGACCACGAGCTTTCATCTCATCACCGGCTTCCATCGCGCCGATTCCGGCTCGGTGCTTGCCTTCGGCCAGGAGATTGTCGGCTTGAAACCGCACGACGTCTGCGCGCTCGGACTGGCGCGCACTTTTCAGGTCGCCAAGCCCTTTGGTGCCATGACCGTGCTCGCCAATGTCATGACCGGTGCGTTCCTGCGCGACCGCCATGTCGCGGCGGCGCGGGAGAAGGCGCGCGAGGCAATCGATTTCGTCGGCCTGTCCGCGCGGGAGAATACCGCCGCCAAGGACCTCACCACGATCGACCAGCGCCGGCTGGAGATGGCGCGCGCACTCGCGACCCAGCCGAAAATCCTGTTGCTGGATGAAGTGATGGCAGGGCTCAATCCCGCGGAGATCGACCAGGCGGTGGCGCTGGTCGGCAAGCTTTCCGCGCGGGGGCTGACGATCGTTATCGTCGAGCATGTCATGCGCGCGATCATGGCGGTTGCCAGACACATTGTCGTGCTCGACCACGGCCAGAAGATCGCAGAGGGATCGCCCAAAGAGATCGTCGAAAACCCTGAGGTGATCCGCGCCTATCTCGGCTCCTACGTGCATACGCCGGACGGAGGCGCGCATGCTTAAGCTCTCCGGCGTCAGCGCGCGTTACGGCTCGGTGCCCGCGATCACCAACGTCTCGATCGAGATCGGCGAAGGCGAGGCCGTCGGCCTGCTCGGCACCAACGGCGCGGGCAAGAGCACGACACTGCGCGCGATCTCCGGGCAGGTGAAGCTCACGTCGGGCAACATCAATTTTGCCGGCACGGAGCTGTCTTCGCTGCCGCCCTACAGGATTCCGGAGCTCGGCATCGCCCATGTGCCGGAGGGCCGCCAGGTCTTCCCCGAGATGACAGTGCAGGAAAATCTGGAGATTGGCGCGTTCGTGCCGAAGGCCAGGGCCGAGCGCGCCCGGACCATGGAGCTGGTCTACGGCATCTTCCCGCGCCTCGCCGACCGCCGGAAGCAGCTCGCGGGCACCATGAGCGGCGGCGAACAACAGATGCTGGCTGTCGGCCGCGGGCTGATGCTGAAGCCGCGGCTACTGATGCTGGACGAGCCGTCGCTAGGACTTGCGCCTGTCATGACCGACGTCACCTTCGAGAAGATCGGCGAGATCCACAAGATGGGCACCGCGATCCTGCTGGTCGAACAGAATGTCAGCCGCGCGCTGTCGCTGGTGCAGCGCGCCTATGTGCTGGAGAGCGGCAACGTCATCATGCACGGCTCCAGCAGCGAGCTTGCCAACAACAAGCAGGTGCAGGCTGCGTATCTGGGGATTTGAATAAGGTCGTCATGGCCGGGCTTGTCCCGGCCATCCACGTCTTGACTGTGCGCAAGAAAGGAAGACGTGGATGCCCGGCTCAAGGCCGGGCATGACGAGTGAGTGTGTCGGCCACGCCGTGTCCTAACTCACCATCGTCCGCTTCGGTTCGACGATTTCGAACATCCGCGGAAACTCGTCCATCAGGCCCATCAACTCCGCGAGCTTCGTCGCATTGCCGGTGAACTTGACCTTGCCCGCCGCGACCGCTTCCGGAAAGCTCGTCTGCCTGGCGATCACCTCGTCCAGCAGCGCACGCGTCAGCGTGAAGCTGGCATCCGCCTTCTCCGACTGCACGCCTTCGGTATAGGTCAGCGCCGAGTTTTCGAGATTGAGCGTGAAGGTTTCGCCGGTGTCGGTAAAGCTCCAGTTCAGCACGATGTGCTTGCCCTCGGCCCTCGGGCCGTTGAGGCGCACGCCGAGCACGTCCCACAATTGCTCGGTACGAAGTGCTGCCAGTGTCTCGCGCGGCATCGGCGCGCGTGGCGACGTCTTCGGCATGCCCTGCCGCAATTCCTGCGCGCCGAACAGATAGGCGTTGCGCCAGGTCGAGCTTTCGGCGGCATAGCCGAGCTGCTCGAAGGTGTCGGCGAGCATCGCGCGCGCCGCCTGATTGTCCGGCTCGGCGAACACGAGATGGCTGACCGCCTGCGCGACGAAGCGAAACTCGCCATTGGCGAAATCCTTCCTTGCGCGTGCGAGGATCGCATCCGCGCCGCCCATATACTCGACATATTTCTTGGCCGCCGCGACCGGCGGCAACGGATCGAGATTGACCGGATTGGCGTCGTACCATCCGAGATACTTCTGGTAGATCGCCTTCACGTTATGGCGGATGTGGCCGTAATAGCCGCGTCCATGCCAGGCGCCGTCGAGACTCTTCGGCAGGCTGATGGTCTCGGCGATCTCGGTTGCGGTGAGACCGTGGTTCATCAGACGGATGGTCTGGTCATGCGCGAATTTATAGAGATCGCGCTGCTGGCGGATCATGGTGTCGATGCGCTCACGCCCCCACACCGGCCAGTGATGCTGGCCGCACATCGCCTCCGCCTTGCCGCCCCACATTTTCAGCGCCTCGTTGAGATATTTCGACCAGGCCAGCGCATCGCGCACGTCGGCGCCGCGGAATGGCAGCAGATTGTGGAAGTTATGCGTGCAGTTCTCCGCGAGATTGAGCAGTTTGTAGCGCGGCGCATAGAAATGCATCTCCGCCGGCGCCTCGGTGAACGGCGCCATCTGGAATTCGAACTCGACGCCGTCGATGACGCGCTTGTCGCCGGTCGCGATGATCAGATCGGTCGGCCGCAGCAGCGCCACCGAGCCGGCTGCCATCGACTTGCCGAGCCCGCAATCGACCTGCCCGCGTACGCCTTTGGCGAGCAACGGGCCGAACTGATATTGCGCCCGGCGCAGCATCGCCGGCCCCGCGATGATGTTCTCGGAAACCGCGTGCTCCATGAAATAGTTCGGCGCGATGATCGGCACCTTGCCGCTTGCCAGCGTTTCGTCGTCGAGCACGCCGCGCGCCCCGCCCCAATGATCGGTATGGGTGTGGCTGAAGATGACGGCCGCGACCGGCCTCTTGCCGCGATGCTTGAAATAAAGCTCCATCGCGGCGCGCGCGCCCTCGATCGAGGTGAGCGTGTCGAACACGATCACGCCGGTGTCGCCCTCGATCAGCGTCATGTTGGCGATGTCGAGCCCGCGTACCTGGTAGACGCCGGGCACGACCTCGAACAGGCCGTGCTGCATGTTCAGCCGTGACTGCCGCCACAGGCTGGGATTGACCGTCGGCGGCGCTTCTTCAGAAGACAGGAAGCCGTAAGGCTCGAGGCTCCAGACCGTCCGGCCGGAGGGATGCATAACCTTGGCGTGCTCGATGGTGCCGAGGAAGCCGCGCGCGGCCTCCTCGAAATCGCGCTTGTCCGAGAACGGCAGCGCCGCCAGCATGGCCTGATGCTGGGCGATCACCGGACGGGAGGCATCCTTCGGGCGTTCTTGCGGCGCTTCACTGACGGCTGCTTGGCTCATGATCGTCTCCTCATACAAACTGGTTACGCCGGATGCGCGGCGAGATAGGGCGAGTCGGCGATTGACCATGACGGCATCGCCTCCATGCGGAAGATCTGGCGCAGGTGCACCTCGTCGGGTCCGTCGCCGATCCGCAACAAACGCCCCCAGGCCAGCGCCTGATGGATCGGCGTGTCCTCCGAGCCGCCCATCGCACCGAACACCTGCAGCGCGCGGTCGGCGATCCGTTGCAGCATCGCAGGCACCGCGACCTTGATCAGCGACACATCACGCCAGGCGCCATGATGGCCGGTCTGGTCGAGCCGCCAGGCGCAACGATAGCAGAGCAGCCGTGCCTGCTCGAGCTCGACGCGGGATTCCGCAATCCAGCGCTGCACGGTGTCATATTGAATCACGGTGCGGCCGAACGCCGAGCGCTCGGAGGCGCGCACCATCATCAATTCGATCAGCAGCTCGCACAGGCCGATCGAGCGCATGCAATGATGGATGCGCGCCGGCCCGAGCCTGATCTGCGCGACCTTGAACCCCTCGCCTTCCGCGCCGAGCAAGTTCTCGCGCGGCACGCGCACATGATCGAAGGCAAGCTCGCCGATCGGCGCGACATGATCCTCACAGCCCATCCAGCGCAGCCGCCGCACCAGCCGCACGCCCGGCGTATCCATGGGCACGATGATGCAGGAATGCTTGGCTGTGCGCTCGGCGTCGGCGTTGGTGACGCCCATCACGATCAGGAAGCTGCATTGCGGATGCGCCGCTCCCGTGATGAACCATTTGCGGCCCGATATGACGTAGTCGTTGCCGTCGCGGACGATCTTCGTTGCGATATTGGTCGCGTCCGATGACGCCACAGCCGGCTCGGTCATGCCGAAGGCCGAGCGCGTCTTCGCATTGAGCAGCGGATCGAGCCAGCGCTTCTTCTGCTCCGGCGTCGCACAGTTCTGCAGCGCGATCATGTTGGGCACATCGGGCGCCTGGCAGTTGAATGCTTCCGGCGCCCAGAACAGGCGGCCCGTGATTTCGGCGAGCGGCGCATATTCGAGATTGGAAAGACGCGTGCCCGGCTCATCCGGCGCCAACTCCGGAAGGCCGAGATTCCAAAGGCCCTGCTCGCGCGCCCTGGCCTGCAGCTCGGCCATGAACGGCGCGGCCTCCCCCTTCGCGGCATGCGCGAGATACGCGCGGTTACGCGGCAGCACGTCGCGGTCGAAGAAAGCCTGCAGCTTCCTCCGCCAGCCTTCCGAGCGCGCCGATAGCTCGAAATCCATGCTCCCTCCCGGTTTTCGGTGGTTATAGCCATATGTCGAACCGAATTGCAAATATTGTTTCGATATATTGACAACTATAGCAGAAATGGCCGATATTCGGACGATGATGGCGATCTCGGCCAGGAAAACGGCCCCAAAACCGGCGGCGGATCACACCGACCCCTCCTTTGCGACCACGCTCGCCCATGGGCTCGACGTGCTCGCCGCTTTCCGCAATCGCAGCGGCGGACTTTCCAACGCCGAGCTTGCCGCCGCGACCGGCCTGTCGCGCCCGACGGTGTCGCGGCTGACCTATACGCTGGCGCAGCTCGGTTATCTCAAGCGCGACACAAGAGGCCGCTTCGAGCTCGGGCTCGGCGTGCTTGCGACCGCCTATCCCCTGCTCTCGGCGATCAAGGTGCGGCAAACCGCGCGTCCCCTGATGCGCGATTTCGCGGCCTATGCCGGCGGCACCGTCTCGATCGCGATGCCGTTCGGGCTCGACTTCATCTATGTCGAGACGCTGCGCACCACCGATGCCGTGCCGCATCTGCCCGACGTCGGCTTCTCGAGCTCGCTGGCGCCGACCGCGGTCGGCCGCGCGCTACTGTCGCTTTACAGCAAGGACGAGCTCGATGCCTATGTAAGGCAGGTGAAGAAAGTGCGGCCCGGCGAAGCCGACTATGTCGAGCGGCGCACGCTGCCGGACATCGAGCTTTGCAGGGAGCGCGGTTTTGCCGTCTCGCTCGGCGAATGGCGTCGCGAGATTTTCGGCGTGGCCGCGCCGCTCTATCGTACGCCGAGCGGAGACTGCCTGTCGGTGAATTGCGGCATTCCCTCATTCCGCTTCAATGCCGAGCAGATCGAGCGCGAATGCGGTCCGCGTATGCTGGGACTTGCGCGCAGCATCCGCTCGCTGGTCGCCAACGAACAATACGGCGCGCTGTAGCGGCGGACCATTCGAACGCATCGAAAGATGTGACGACGGGAGGAAACACCATGCGCGGAACAAGCGCCCTGAATTTTGCTGCCGCCATCGCCGCGGCGTTGCTCGCCGTGGCGCCCGGCGCACAAGCCGCCGACAACTGGCCGAGCCGGCCGATTCACGTCATCGTGCCCTACCCGTCCGGCGGCATCGTCGACATCGTCGCGCGCGCCGTCACCGAGCAGGTCGGCCGCGACACCAGGCAGCCGGTCGTGGTCGAGGGACGGGCCGGCGCCAACAGCAATATCGGCACGCTCGCGGTCGCGCGCAGCGAAGGCGACGGCTACACGTGGCTCGTCACCGGTCCCGCGGTGCTGGTCAATCCCACGCTCTACAAGGATGCCGGCTGGGATCCGCTCAGGGATTTCAAATGCGTCGGGCTCGCAGTCTGGAACCAGAGCGTCGCCTTGGTGCATCCCTCGATGCCGGTGAAGACCATCGGCGAGTTCGTCGCGCTCGCGAAATCGAAGCCCGGCGAGCTCAATTTCGGCAACCCCGGCACAGGCTCCTCGATCGACCTTTCCGCGCAAAAACTGTTCCAGGCCGCCGACATCAAGCTGCTCAATGTCGGCTACAAGGGCCAGCCGCAGGCGCTGATCGACCTGATGACCAATTTGATGCATTTCGAGATCGTGTCGCTGGCGCTGGCGCTGCCGCACATCAAGGAGGGCACGGTAAGGCCGCTCGCTGTGTTCACCGACAAGCGCGTGCCTGATCTCCCCGATGTGCCGACCATTGCGGAAGCGGGTTTTCCCGCCGCGGCCTATGTGCCGTGGTACGGCATCTATGTGCCGTCATCGACGCCGGACGCGCTGGTCGAGAAGATCCATGACGCCATCGACAAGGCGCTGCAGAATCCGGACGTGCAGAAGCAGCTGTCGATTGCCGATATCCCGGGCAAGCCGATGCCGCTGAAAGATTTGTCTGCGTTGATGCGCGCGGATTATGAGAAGCTGAACAAGGTGGTGAAGACGGCGGGCATGGCGCTGCAGTAGTCAAAACCTCGTCATGGCCGGGCTTGCCCCGGCCATCCACGTCTTTCTTGAAAATGGCACCAAAGACGTGGATGCCCGCGACGAGCGCGGGTATGAAGAAATGGAGCGCGAGGAGCGCTCTATTTCTTCACCTTGCTCGCGTCCATCCTGATCGATGGATCCAGCATCTTCGTCGTGAACGCCGTCTGCACGTCGAACGGTTTCTCCATGCCGAGATAGGTCTGCACCAGGTCGTAATCCTTCTTCATGCGCTCGCCGTCGATCCAGCCCAGGCCCCTGGTCGTGGTGAACTGGTCCGTCATCAGGAACTTGATGCGCTCCCACTGCCGCTCCTGGTTCTCCTTGTCCAGTCCCGAGACCTGACCGAGCAGCGCCTTCAGGCAGGGCGCGGCATCGGCTACGCACGCGGCGAAGGCCTTCTGCGTGACGCGAACGAAGGTCTCGACCAGCTTGGGGTTCTTCTCCAGATAGGCGCCGTTGACGATCAGTGAATTGCCGTAAGGGTTGAGCCCGATGTCCTTCCAGTTGATGAAGCCGAGGTCGCTGCCGAACTCGATCACCTTGAGATCGTGCTCGTTGTAGAAGTCGCTGATGATATCGGTGGCGTGGCTCTTCAGCGCCGCGATCTTTGCCGTCGGTCCGACATTGACGAAGGTGACAGAGTCCGGCGCGATGCCGGCAGCCTTGGCGAAGGCCGGCCACATCACACGCGAGGCGTCGCCCGGAGGATTGCCGATTTTGTGGCCGGGAAAATCCTTCGGCCCGTTCACGCCATAGCTCTTCAGCCAGTAGAAGGTCTGCCCGGTATTGGCATAGATGCTCATGACAGCCACCGCATCGGCGCCCTTGCTGCGCGCGACCAGCATGGTGGCGAGATCGGCGATCCCGAACGGCGAGCCGCCGGAGCCGACCTTCAGCGAGGAGACGCCGGAGCCCTTGCCGGTTTCGATGGTGAGGTCGATGCCGGCCTTCTCGTACCAGCCCTGCGCCTTGGCGTAATAGAACGGCGAATGGTCCGCCGTCGGCGTCCAGTTCAGCATCAGATTGACGGCTCCGCCGGCCGTCGCGGGAGTTGCCGCCAACAGCGCGAACGCCAGACCCGCAAACGCATTACGCTTCATGGCAACGCTCCCTCCGTTCGTCCGGACTTGACGCTGCCAATGCAACAAGGGACAGTCCTGGATGTCAACTGTTTGGTTGGAAATGCCGAAGAGACAGGCAAACGGCAAGACGCCGCAACGGCGCAATCCGGCGGCGACCCGCCAGAAGCTGCTGGCGGCGGCGCGGCGCGAATTCGCGGCGAGCGGGCTTGCTGGCGCGCGGGTCGACGAGATTGCCGCGCGCGCGGGCGTCAACAAGCAGCTGGTCTATCATTATTTCGGTGACAAGGACGCGCTTTACCTCGCCGTGCTGGAATGGGTTTACGAGGAAATCCGGGCGCAGGAACGCAAGCTCAATCTCGAGGGACTGCCGCCGGAGCGCGCCATCCGCAAGCTGATCGAGAGTTCCTTCGACCACCTCGCCGCGCATCCCGATTTCATCGTGCTACTAAATGATGAGAACCGCGGCGGCGCGCGGCATGTGCGGGGATCGCGCCGGCTGGAGGCCATGCATTCGCCGCTGGTCAGCATGGTCGGCTCCATCCTGAAACAGGGTGTGCGCGCCGGCACGTTCCGGCGCGGCGTCGATCCCGTGCATCTCTACATCTCGATCGCGGGGTTGAGCTATTTCTTCTTTTCCAACACGCCGACGCTGTCGGCGATCTTCGGAACCGACCTTCGCAGCGCAGCGGCAAAGCGTGCCCGGCGGAAACATGTCGTCGACCTCGTGCTCGGCGCGTTGCGGCCTTAATCAACCAGATGGTTGAAACTGCGGGCTTACCGCGATAGGTTGAGCCAACGAATGGAGAGCTATAGCGGTGTCAGGAGGCAGGCGATCGGCACGGTCCTTCGCGATCATCCTGATCGCGCATCTCGCCGTGATCGTCTTCTGGCAGCTCGCGGTCGACGTGTTCCAGGTGCCGAAATTCATCCTGCCCTCGCCGCTATCAGCGCTCGCCACGCTCGCCCATCCCAACTATGCCTGGACCTCGAACCTGCTGGTGACCGCTGCCGAAATCCTCGGCGGCTTTGCGCTGGGTGCGGCCGTCGGCGTCACGCTGGCGTTGGTCTTCACCTGGTCGCGCGTGGTCGCTCTGATGCTGCTGCCGCTGTTCGTGACGCTGAACATGATTCCGAAGGTGGCGATGGGCCCGCTGGTCATCGTTTGGTTCTCCTACGGCATCTTCGCCAACATCCTGATCGCCTTCTCGATCTGCTTCTTCCCGATCCTGCTGACGACGGCGCGCGGCCTGAGCGAGGTCGAACCCGACCTGCTCGACCTCGTCAAATCGCTACGCGGCTCGCGCTGGACGCTGTTCCGCAAGATCCAGCTTCCAGGCGCGCTGCCTTACGTATTTTCAGGCATGAAGGTCGGCGCCATCCTAGCGGTTGCCGGCGCCATCGTCGGCGAGTTCATCGCCTCCGATCGCGGGCTCGGCTATCTCATGATCCAGGTGCAATCCGCGCTCGACACGCCCGCGATGGTGATGGCGGTGATCCTGCTGACGCTGCTCGGCGTCGCGCTCTATGGCCTGGTGCTCGGACTCGAACGCCTGTTCGTGGTCCGCGACATCCGGCTGCAATAAGAGAAACCAATGCTGCTGACGCGCGACACCCTGCCGAAGACGATACCCGACATCGCCGCACTCGACGATCTCCTGTGCCAGCCGAGCCAGGCCTTGATCGACGATCTCGGTAAAGTCGACGGCGATATCATGGTGCTCGGGGTCGGCGGCAAGATGGGGCCGACATTGGCCGGCCTGGCAAAAGCCGCCCTGCCCGATCGCCGCGTCATCGGCGTGGCGCGCTTCAGCGAGCCCGGCGTCAGGGAATGGCTGCAGGCGCGCGGCATCGAGACCATCAATTGCGACCTGCTCGACGAAGCCGCGATCCGGCGCCTGCCGCAAATTCCGAACATCATCTTCATGGCCGGGCGCAAGTTCGGCGCCGAAGGCGATCTCGCGCTGACCTGGGCGATGAACTCGCATGTGCCGGCACTGGTGGCGCAGGCCTTTGCGAAGTCGCGGATCGTCGCGTTCTCGACCGGCTGCGTCTACCCGTTCGTCCCCGTCGACGGCAAAGGTTCGGCCGAAAACATGCCGCCCAATCCGCCCGGCGAATATGCGCAGTCCTGCGTCGGGCGCGAGCGCATGTTCGAATATTTCTCGGACCGGTTCAAAACGCCGGGCCGGCTGTTCCGCCTGAACTATGCGATCGACATGCGCTACGGCGTGCTGCACGACATCGCAACCAAGGTGCTCACGGGCACGCCGATCGACGTCAGCCTTGGCCATGTCAATTTCATCTGGCAGGGCGATGCCTCGGCACAGGCGCTGCGCTGCCTCGCGCATTGCGACATACCGACATCGCCGATCAATGTCAGCGGCCATGAGATCCTCGCGGTGCGCGATCTCGCGGCGCAATTCGGCAAGCTGCTCGGCAAGACGCCGGTCATCGTCGGCAAGGAGGAGCCGACCGCCTGGCTCACCGACACCACGCAAGCCGTCAAGCTGTTCGGCCTCCCGATCGTCGATACCGCGCAGCTCATCTCATGGACCGCCGACTGGGTGGCGCGGTCGATGCCGAGCCTCGGCAAGCCCACCAAATACGAGGTGCGCGATGGGCGATACTGACCATCTCGTCCTCACGCAACTCGGCGCCGGCGACGTGGCCGGCGGACTTGCGCTGTCGACGGAGGCGCATTGGAACCAGAACGAGGCCGACTGGCTGTTCTTTCTGAGCAAGGGCATCGTGTTTGGCATGCGCGATCGCGGCCAGCTGATCGCAACCGCGGCACTGCTGCCCTACACCGCAAGCGATGCCTGGATCAGCATGGTGCTGGTGACCGAGAGCTGGCGGCGGCGCGGGCTTGCGACCCGGCTGGTCGACACCTGCCTCAACACCGCAACCAAGCTCGGTCTCACCACCTGGCTCGATGCGACGCCCGCGGGCGCCGCGGTCTATGGCCCGCTTGGATTCACGCCGACCATCCAGTTGCGGCGGCTGCGGTTCGCACATGCGTCTGGTTCGGCCGCGCCGCCTTCCGCGGGCAAGATCGACGAGTTCATCACCTGCGACATCGGCGCGATGGGATTCGATCGCAGCGAGCTGCTGCAGGAACTGGGCGGCCGCGCCGCGTCACGCCTTGTCTCCAGTGGTGATGCGATGGCGCTGGTCCGGGACGGCCGTATCGCGCGTCATATCGGCCCGCTTTTCGCGACCACGCCAAAGGCCGCGCTCGCATTGGTCGCAAACATCGTCGCAAGCGAGCAAGGCGCGATCCTGATCGATGCGGTCGCGAACCAGAGCCAGTTTCTCAATGGCCTGACCGGCAACGGCTGGACCATCGAACGGCCGTTCCAGCGCATGCGCTTCGGCCGGGCCACAACACAAGGCGCCGAGTTGCCGTTTGCGGTCGCAGGCCCCGAATTCGGATAGAACACGCCATGCATCACAGCCAGATCAAGTCCGAGGTACGGCGCCTGATCGCCGAGGGCACGGTGCTGCCCGCGCATCCACTCGCGCTCGATGCCGACCGCAAGCTCGATCATGTGCATCAGCGCGCGTTGACGCGTTACTACATCGATGCCGGCGCCGGTGGGCTCGCGGTCGGCGTCCACACCACGCAATTCGCAATCCGCGATGTCGGTCTTTACCGGCCCGTACTGGAGCTTGCGGCCGAGACGGCATCGAACTGGACAAAGCGCCCGCTGGCGCTGGTCGCCGGCCTCTCGGGCCCGACGCGACAGGCGGTGAGCGAAGCCAGGACCGCGCGCGGCATCGGCTATCACGCCGGGCTGCTCAGCCTCGCCGCGATGAAATCGGCCAGCGAGGACGAGATCGTCGCGCATTGCGCTGATGTAGCGAAGGAAATTCCGCTGGTCGGCTTCTATCTGCAGCCCGCGGTCGGCGGTGTGATCCTCAGCGCCAATTTCTGGCGGCGCTTTGCCGAGATCGGCAATGTCGTCGCCATCAAGATCGCGCCGTTCAACCGCTATCGTACGCTCGACGTGCTGCGCGGGGTGCATGCCGCCGGCGCGCTCGACCGCATCACTCTATATACGGGCAACGATGACCACATCCTGCTCGATCTGATACTGCCTTTCGATCTGCGCGACAACGGCGTCGCCACGCGGACGCACATCCGCGGCGGGTTGCTCGGGCACTGGTCGGTGTGGACGCGGAGCGCGATTCTGCAGTTCGAGGCTTGCAAGGCCGCGCGCAACAAGCCGACCGTTCCCGCCGACCTGCTCGCACTCGACGCCCGCGTCACCGACTGCAACAGCGCCTTCTTCGACGTCGCCAACAATTTCCACGGCTGCATCGCCGGCTGCCATGAGGTGCTGCGGCGGCAGGGTTTGATGGCCGGCATCTGGTGCCTCGATCCGCACGAGGGCCTGAGCCCCGGTCAGTTGCAGGAGATCGACCGCGTCCGTAACGAGCACGCCGATTTGTCCGATGACGACTTCGTTGCCGCCAATTTGCAGAAATGGCTGGCATGACAGAACCCTTCATCAGCCTGCGCAACGTCCGCAAGGTCTATCGCTCCGGCGGCAGCGAGTTCCTCGCCGTCTCCGACGTGACCATGGACGTGCAGGAGGGTGAGCTGGTGTCGTTGGTCGGTCCCTCCGGCTGCGGCAAGACCACCGTGTTGAAGATCCTCGCGGGTCTGCACGACGCCGACGGCGGCAGCGTGCAAATCGGCAATGCGGCGACGCCGTTCGACCCCGGGCGCGACATCGGCATGGTGTTCCAGCAGGCGCTGCTCTTGAAATGGCGTACGGTCATCGACAATGTGTTGCTGCCTGCGGAGATCGTCGGCCAGCCAATGAAGGCGGCGCGCAGCCGCGCCCGCGACCTGCTCAACCTGGTCGGCCTGTCCGGCCATGAGGACAAATATCCGCAGCAGCTGTCAGGCGGCATGCAGCAGCGCGCCGCGATCGCCCGCGCCTTCATCCACGATCCCAGGCTGATCCTGATGGACGAGCCGTTCGGCGCGCTGGATGCGCTGACGCGCGAGCAGATGAACCTGGAGATGTTGAAGATCTGGCGCGAGAGCGGCAAGACCATCATCTTCGTCACGCATTCGATCCAGGAGGCGGTGTTCCTCGCCTCGCATTGCGCGGTGCTGTCAGCCGGCCCGGCGCGAATGGCGGAATATTTCCCTATTCGATTGCCGTTCCCGCGCGCGCTGCCGATCAAGACCACGGACGAGTTCGGCGCCTATGCGCGGCGCATTTACGAAAGCCTCGGTCTAGCTGCGATTTAGTGCATGCCGAGCAATCGCGGCAAGAACAGCGTCAGCTCCGGCCAGTAGGTCACCACGACCAGGAAGCCCAGCATCGTGCACAGCCACGGCAACACCGCCACGGCGAGATCGGTGATGCGCATGCGCGCGATCATCGAGGCTACATACAAGTTGAGTCCGACCGGCGGATGGCAGAGGCCGACCTCCATGTTGACGTCGATCACGATGCCGAAATGCACGAGGTCGATGCCGAGCTTCTTGGC
>Ga0070741_10012645_pt1 | contig 15182 bp, 13 predicted proteins | sample Coa_R1_4_FD_66440 | JGI IMG/M metagenome (GOLD analysis project Ga0070741, IMG submission 66440) | Surface soil microbial communities from Centralia Pennsylvania, which are recovering from an underground coalmine fire - Coalmine... | ecosystem: Environmental > Terrestrial > Soil > Unclassified ... | reverse complement strand
GCGGCGATCGAGTTGGTGACCGCGGCGCTGTTCTTGTATCGACCGACTCGTTTCGCCGGCGCCATGTTGCTGTCGGCGTACCTGGGCGGGGCGATCGCCGCACACCTCGCCGACCATCCGCTGACGGGCACTGCCCCGATCATCGTGTTCAACTACTACCATCACTATCTCGGCACGCTGCCGGCGGCTCTCGTGCTCGGCTGCGCCTGGCTCGGATTGTCGCTGACCGTTCCCAACCTGTTCCACCGCGTCGGCGCGTCTGACCGGACAGTACACGCGCGAGCCGGTGAAATCGTTACGAGCCACGGCCTGTAACGCTTCCGCCGCGGACGGCGTGTTTATCAATGTGGGGACATCGAGATCGCAGCGCTCAACGGCGGCCTTGAACTGGGTCGCCATCCGCATGCTGACGGGCGACCGCGCCAAGTATCTGGGTCTCATCTTCGCGATCGCGTTCAGTTCGTTTCTCATCGTGCAGCAGTCATCGCTCTTCTGCGCGCTGATGAACCGGACGCGATCGGTCATCCTCGACGTCACCGACGCGGACGTGTGGGTGATGGATCCGGCGACGCGGTACATCGACGAGGTCTATGCGCTCAAGGACAGCGACGTCGATCGCGTGCGCGGGATCGCCGGCGTGCGCTGGGCGGTTCCGTTCTTCAAAGGCACCCCGCGCGCGATCGCGCCGGATGGCCGGTTCCGTGTCGCCGCGCTGCTCGGGATCGACGATGCGTCGCTCGCGGGGGCACCCGAGCCGAGGCGGATGGTGCTGGGCTCGATTCAGAGTCTTCGCGATCCCGACGCGGTCGTAATCGATCTCGCCGGGTACCACTTCTTCTTCCCGGGACGACCCCTCGCGCTCGGTGAGACGCTGGAGATGAACGATCACCGGGCGCGGATTGTCGGCATCGTCGATTCGTCCCCGCAATTCGGCACGCTGCCGACGTTTTATACGCGCTATAGCCAGGCGCTCCATTTCGTCGGGCAGGAGCGCAAGCTCATGTCGTTCGTGCTCGCCAAGGCAGCCCCCGGCGTGTCGGTCGCCGATCTCACGAAACGCATCACCGAAGGCACAGGGCTTCAGGCACACAGCAGCGACGAGTTCGGGTGGATGACGATCTGGTACTACATCCACAACACCGGCATTCCCGCCAGCGTCGGCATCACCGTCGCCATCGCCATGATCGTCGGCGTGGTCGTCGCCGGCCAGACCTTCTACATGTTCACGCTCGAAAACCTCAAGCAATTCGGCGCGCTGAAAGCGATTGGCGCCACGAACGCTCGCCTCGTCGGCATGATTCTGCTGCAGGCGATCATGGTCGGCGCGATTGGCTACGCGCTCGGGATGGGGCTCGCCGCGACCTTCTTCGCGATCATTTCGAAGAAAGAAGCAACCAAGGGCTTCATCCTCCTGTGGCAAACGGTTGCCGGCACTGGGATCGTCGTGTTCGCCATCGTCATGGCGTCGAGTCTGGTGAGCCTACGCACGGTGCTGACGCTCGAGCCGGCCATCGTCTTCAAAGCGTGACGCGATGACGGCCGCAGCCGTGTGCGCCGGGATCGACAAATGGTTCGACGCCGGCGACAACAGAATCCACGTTCTCCGCGGTCTGGACCTCGAGATTCCGATGGGATCGATGGCGATGCTCGTTGGACCGTCTGGATGTGGAAAAACGACGCTGATTTCGATCGTTGCCGGGCTCCTCGATGCGACGGGTGGAGAGTTGACCGTCCTCGGCCAGCGCCCCGCCGTGATGTCGACGACGCAACGGATTGTGTTTCGTCAGAAGAACCTCGGTTTTGTGTTCCAGCAATTCAATTTGCTGCCGGCGCTGACCGCCGCCGAGAACGCCGCCGTGCCGCTCTTCGTCGCGGGTTGGAAGCGCCACGAAGCGGTCGAGAAAGCCTCCGATCTGCTCGTGACGCTCGGACTCGGCGATCGTTTGCATGCGCGCCCGTCGCTGCTGTCCGGCGGTGAGCAGCAGCGCGTCGCGTTCGCACGCGCGTTGATTCACGAGCCGCGGCTGGTGGTGTGCGACGAGCCGACGTCGGCGCTCGACGCGAAGACCGGCCACAACGTGATGGAACTTCTGTCGCGGATCGCCGTGCGCCCAGACCGTGCCGTCATCGTCGTCACGCACGACAGCCGCATCTTCCAGTTCGCCGACCTGGTGGCTCACATGGAAGACGGTCGAATCATCGACGTCGAACGTATGAACGCGAGGAGCGTGATCCAGTGAAAATCTATGTCGTGCCGCTCCTGGCGGCCATCAGCTTCGTCGCTGCCGTTGGATGGACGTACAGCGTTCGGCCTCGACACGAGCCCACGCTGCCCGCCGCGCCTCCACCGGAGTCGACTTCGGACAAAACGATCGCGGCGGTCGGGCTCGTGGAACCCGAGTCGGAGCACATCGAGCTGAGTTGTGCCGTGTCGGGCATGGTCACAAGTCTGTACGTGAAAGCCGGGGACCGCGTTTCGAAAGGACAACGGCTGTTTGCCGTCGACGATCGCGATCTGATCGCCGATCGTGGCGTCAAGCAGGCGGCGCTGGGCGCCGCGCGCGCCAAGGTCCGGAAGCTCGAGGAGGCGCCACGGCCGGAAGAAGTATCGCCAGCCGAGGCGAAAGTCGCGGAAGCGGAAGCGCTGCTGGCTGACGCGCGCGTCCAGATGAATCTCATCGAAGGCATCGAGGATCCGCGCGCGGTAAAGCGCGAAGACGTCGAGCGCCGTCGGCTCAACTTCCAGGCCGCGGCGGCAAGGCTCGAACAAGCCAAACGCGATCTCGCGCTGCTGACGGCCGGTACCTGGGCGCCGGATCTCGAGATCGCGCGCGCCGAACTCGCGCAGGCGGCTGCCGCTGTTCGTCAGGACGAGATCAATCTGGAGCGTCTCACGGTGACGGCGCCGGTCGATGGGACGATCCTCCAAAACAACGTGCGACCCGGCCAGTTCGCGCAGTGTGGCGCCGTCGCGGAGCCGTTGATGGTCGTCGGCGGCGGCACCAGTGTGCACGTGCGTGCGGACATCGACGAAAACGATGCGTGGCGAGTGACGCCGGGCGCCGCGGCTGTGGCACACGTGCGCGGGAACAGCGCGATCACCTATCCGCTCGCATTCGTTCGACTCGAGCCGTACGTGGTACCGAAGAAGTCGCTGACCGGCAACGCGACAGAACGCGTCGACACGCGCGTCCTTCAGGTGATCTATCGAATCACCTCGTCGGCGCCCAAAGTCTTCGACGGACAGCAGATGGACGTGTACATCAACAGGGCCAGGGAGCGACGTCCGTGAAGCTGTCGAGACTCTCGATCGCGATCGGCACAGCGATGATGGTCGTCGCGTGTGCCAGCCATCCACCTGCGCGCGTGCAGCCGAGGATGCCGGCTCCCGACGTCGAACCCCAGACAGATGCGTGGTGGAAGTCGTTTCACGATCCCGAGCTGGATTCGCTCGTCGCGCGTGCCGTGGCGGCCAATTACGATCTCAAATCGGCGGCGGCGCGCGTCGAGGAAGCGCGCGCGGTGCGAGGCGGCGCGCGGTCCGACTATCTGCCGCACTCATCCGCGAGCGTGAGCGCGACGCGGAATCGGTTGTTCACCGTCGTGCCGCAGCCGTTCGCGGTCGATACCAGCATCTATCGCGTCGCCTTCGACACCGCCTGGGAAGTCGATGTCTTCGGCCGCGTTCGCGGCGAAGTCGATGCGGCGACCAGTGAGCTCGTCGCATCGGAACAGGACCGCCGCAACGTGCTCGTGTCGCTCCTGGGGGATGTCGGCCGCAACTACACCGACCTTCGCGGGCTGCAAGCGCGACGGACGATCGCCGACCAGAACATCGCCGCCGCCCAAGTGACTGTTTCGCTGACGCGTGCGTTGGCGCAGGCCGGCCAGGCGACGGAACGCGAGGTGGCACAGGCGCAGGCACAGCTCGAATCGCTGCGAAGCCAGATTCCCGGTCTCGAGACATCGATCCAGTTCGCGATCCATCGTCTGGGCGTGCTCCTTGGCGGGCAGCCCGACGCGCTGCAGGCGGAGCTCGCGAGTCCCGCATCAATTCCGTTGGAGGCGCCGGCAGTCCCAGTCGGTTTGCCGTCTGATCTGTTGGAACGGCGGCCCGATGTGCTGAGGTCCCGCGCGCAGCTCGCGGCGGCGCACGCGCGGGTGGGAGAGGCGAGGGCAGACTACTTTCCGCGGTTCACACTGCTGGGGACGGCTGGACGCCAGGCCTCGCAGCTGCACGATCTGCGGCTGGGACTCGGGAACTTCTTTTCGATCGGGCCGACCGTGTCGCTCCCGTTGTTCTCGCGGGGTCGGATCCGATCGAACGTTGCCGTGCAGGAAGCCCGCGTCACCCAGGCCGAGGACGCGTTTCAGTCGACGGTGCTGACCTCGCTCGAGGAAACCGAAAATGCGCTTGTCGCATACGCACGCGAACAGGAACGACGCGATCGCCTCGAGGCGGCCGTGCGTGCGAGCCAGACGGCGGTGGATCTGGCGACGGTCCAATATCGCGCCGGCTTGACCGACTTCCTCACGGTGCTGCAGGCGCAACGCGATCTCTACACGAATCAAGATCTGCTGGCGGCCAGCCAGACGGCAATTGCAACGAATCTGGTCGCGCTCTACAAAGCGCTCGCCGGCGGATGGCCGCTGTGACGTGCTAACGTCATGGTTTCGCATCCATGGCTTTCAGGAACGTCTACGGCGAGTTGCGGTACGCGGACACGTATGCCACCCTGGATTGGAGCGGGACGTATTGGCTCGTTCGCCGCGATCTGCCCGGCATTCTCGCGCGGCACGTGCACGGCTGTCATGCGCTCGATTTCGGTTGCGGGACGGGCCGATCGACGCGGCTGCTGACCGCGTGCGGCTTCGCCGTCACCGGCGTCGACATCTCCGAGCCGATGCTGGAGCGCGCACGCGCCATCGATCCCGCTGGCCGATATCACTTGATTGCTGATGGAGACATCGACGGGATCGACGGTGATTTCGATCTCGTTCTTGCCGCGTTTCCGTTCGATAACATCCCGAACCCGGACAAACCCAGTCTTCTCCGCGCGCTCGGGCGACGATTGTCCGCCGAAGGTCTGCTTGTGAACGTTGTTTCGTCGCCGGACATCTACACACACGAGTGGGCGTCGTTTTCGACGCAACGTTACCCGGCCAACGCGAGCGCGCGTGATGGGGACGTCGTCCGCATCGTGACCCGTGAATTCGATCATGCGCTGCCGGCCGAGGACATTCTGCGTGGTCGCGAGTGCTACCGCGGCATGTACGAGCGATCTGGATTCGACCTCGTCGCGACGTACACGCCGCTCGGCAAAAGAGATGATGGATGCCACTGGATCAGCGAGCTGGATGTGGCTCCATGGGTCATCGACGTTTTGAAGCTGGCCTGATTCCGAAAAACCTAGCGAACGATGCCGATGCCGTTGATCGGCGCGGCGATCGATGCGCGAGAGACCGGCGTCAACGTTCCATCGGCTGACACTGAAAACTGCGTCACCCGCGAACCGCTCGCATCGCCGTCGACGACCGCGACAAGTCCGTCGACCGCGGCGATGTCCGTTGGGGCGCCGATCGTCGTCGCCGCGACCAGCTCGTCGATGACGACGTTGTTACCCGTTGCCACGAGCCGCGAGATGCTGCGGCTCGGTGAGTTCGCCGTGAAGAGATAGGGACCGACCACCGCGATCCAGCACGGCGCGTGCTGCCCGCCGCCGCCCGGCGTGCCGGTGGCGACGAGCGCGACGAGACGACCGTTCTTGATGAGACTGACCTCGTCGGAGTGCGCGATCGTGACGTAGGCGTTCGCGCCGCGTGTCACCAATCCGAACGGCGCGTTGCTGTTGGGCGGCAGCGCGACCGACTGCGTTGGTCCGGTCACGGCGCCGCCACGGAGTGCCACCGTTTCAACCGTGTTGCTCTTCTCGGAAATGACCAGTTGATCGCCGGCCACGCCGACTTGCGCCGCCGATCCGTCGGCCTGCACGAGCGTCGCGATCCCGTCGGGAGCCTGATCGATCGCGTTTTCGCCGCGCCGATGCGACTCGATCGTCGTCGTGCCCAGGACATACAGATGATCTTTCGAGAACGCGACGCTGACCGCGGCAGACGCGGTGCCAAGCGTTTGCGTCGTCGTAAACGTGTCGCCGGTGCGTTCGAACAGCGTGACCGTCGACGATCCAAAGTTCACGACCGCGACTGTGCCGCCTGACACGGTCACGCCGCCGGCATTGCCGCCGACGCCGCCCTGGCCGCCGGTCGGAATCTGGTGCAGGAGCGCGCCGGTGGACGAGAAGACCAGAAGTTGATTGAGAGATTCGTTGGAGGCGGTTACGACCAGCGGATCCGGCGCGGCTTGCGCGCGCAGCGCCGTTGTCGTGAGGAGTATGGCACCCAGAACAAACACACCGATTCGTTTCATCTCGAGTCCTCGTTTCCGCACCGCACAGCGGTGACGACAGCAACATCACCGCCGTGCGCTGCGTTATTCCGAGGCTCGGCGCGCGGGTTACGAGCAGGACGAGGCGATCATCTTCAGCGACTTCACGGCGAACGTCGTCTTGCCGTTCATCATGTCGTCGCTGCCGGTGACGGACACTTTGTGGCCGACGTGCTTCGACAAGTCGACGTTCTTGCTCGACAGCTCCGGCGCCATCGTCATCGAATCCTTCATCATCGTGTCCTTGGCCATCGAGTCCTTCTTCATCGAGTCTTTCTTCATCGCGTCGGCGGCCATCGCGTGGTCGAGCGTGAACGCGCCGCTGTCGGATCGCATGACGCAGCCGGTGAGTGTTTTCTCCATCTTCTTGTCCATCGGCATCTTCTTGTCCATGGGCATGGACTTGTCTTGCGCGGCGGTCAGCACGGTCGTCGCTGCCAGAACACACACGGCTCCGCCAATCTGTCGTAGGGTCATCGGATGCTCCTTTTCTGCGGGTGTGATGTTCGGAGACGGACGAAATATTCCCTGACGCGACTCCTACGCCCCCGCGAGGGCACGCGACAACGGATCGCGCATCGCGTCGGCCACGCGCTCGAGGTCCTCGGCTGCGATCGCCGACACGACGAACGTTGTAAACCGTCCCGTCGGGAAGCCGATCACCCGTTCACGGTCGACCGTTCGGATCTCGGATGTGAGTGCCGGACTATCGACGGGCACCAGGACGGATACGAGTTGATCGTGATAGGAGAGGACGATGTGCGCGAATCGACGGCCCTGGAAGACACACGAATGCCGCGCGACGACCGTCAACGGGCCTTTGACCCTACCGGCGTCCGGATTGACGGTCGCGAAACGCCGATACACTGGATCAAATCTCCGTGCCGCTTCCTCGAGCGAAATCGGCTGTTCAGAGAGCCGGAATTGCAGCGCGCAGTCACGGTGGTCGCCGGCCGCCGCTCGCGTCAGTTCTGCGACACGACGCGCCGACAGCCACGCCTGCAGCGCAAATGACGTCGCCACAAGGATCAACGCCGCCGCGATCGCCAACGCCGCGCGCCAACTACGCCCAGCGTCGCGTCGTCCCGCGATCGACCGCGTGCGGTCTCCGACGGCCGCGAGGAACTCGGATGACGGCTGCAACGTCGCCGAGCGCTGGAAGGCGCCCCGTAATGCGTCGCGTAACCGGCGCCGATCCTCGATCTCCGCGCGACACTGTGGGCACTCGGCCAGGTGCCGCAGGATGGCGTGATTCGTCTCCACAAGGAGTTGATCGGCGAGATACGAGTCCGCCAAGGCAAGCAGTTCACGGCAGTGCATGTTCGTTCCTTCGTCCGGCGTTGTGCGCCCGCGCGAGCTGCGATCGCAACAGCGCGCGGCCGCGATGCAGCCGAGACATGACGGTGCCGATGGGGACGTCGAGCGCCATCGCGATTTCCTTGTACGTGAGGTCTTCGACGTCGCACAGGACGATGACCTGCTGGTACGGTTCCGGCAGAGCCGCGAGCGCCTGCAGGACGTCTTCATCGGTCAACTGCTGCGGGATCGGCGGAATAAACGGAACGGTGTCTGCGATGGTGTCGTTGATATCGGCGACCACCGGCGACCGGCGGCGGGCGCGTAGTCGATTGCTCCGTACATGACGCAGGATCTTGAGCAGCCAGGCGCGGCAGTTCGTGCCGGGCGCGAACCGATGGAACGATTGCAGCGCCTGGACGAACGTCTCCTGGACCAGATCCTCGGCCGCCGCCCGGTCCCGCTCGAGCCACATCGCGAACCGAAACAGACGGTCGGCGTGTGGCAGCGCCTCCGCCTCAAAACTGGTCCACCCCTTCATTCGTTACTGTATAAAGGCCGGCGGGGACCGATTTATTCCCGCAGGCGTCAAAGGCCAATGATGTTCATCCGCTGGTGTGCCGTTTTCGCGCTGGTTGCCGTCGTCGGCGCCAGCGACGTGCAGAAACTCGGACCTCAAGTCGGCAGCCGCGTGCCGGACTTTCGGCTGACGGATCAAAACGGGGAGGCGCACACGCTCGCGTCCTCGATGGGTCCGAACGGCGCAATGATTGTCTTCTTTCGCTCGGCCGACTGGTGACCGTACTGCAAAGTGCAGCTCGTCGAGCTGCAAGGCCGACTGAAGGACATCCAGCGATCGGGACTGGGCCTCGTCGCGATCAGCTACGACCCAGTGCCGATCCTCGCCGACTTCGCGAAACGGCGTGGCATCACGTTTCCGCTGCTCTCGGACGAGGGCTCGCGCGTGATCCGCGAGTACGGGATCTTGAACACGACGGTACCCGAAACGAACCGTGAACAGTTCGGCATTCCGTTCCCCGGCACGTTCATCGTCGATCGGCGGGGCGTCGTCACTTCTCGTTTCTTCGAGGAGGCCTACCAGGAGCGCAACACCGTGGCCAGCGTCATGGCGCGACTCGGTCGGGGGCTTTCGGCTCCAGGGACGAAGATCAGCGGCAGTCATCTGGACGTGACGACGTATGTCAGCGACCAGACCGTGGCGCCCGGTACGCACTTTTCGATCGTGCTCGACGTCCGCCCAGCCGCGCGGGTCCACGTCTACGCGCCTGGCGTGACCACCTACAAACCGATCGCGCTCACGATCGAGCCACAGCCAGGTGTGACGCTGAGAGATGCGCAGTTCCCCGCGTCGGAGGATTTCTATTTCAAGCCGCTGAACGAGCACGTGCGCGTGTATCAGAAGCCCTTCCGGATCGTCCAGGACGTCGCCGTCGACGCGTCGCCCGCCGGCACGCGCGCACTGAGCGGTGTCGATCGCCTCACGATTTCAGGGACGCTGAGTTATCAGGCGTGCGACGACAAGGTGTGTTTCAATCCGCAGACGCTGCCGCTGCAGTGGACCGTCGGCCTGAAACCGCTCGATCGCGAGCGCGCGAAAAAATGACTGCCTGGGTCAAGCGCAAGTTCGCTTGTGGCGGGAGGCCGGACGAGTAAAACTCGTCCGGCCTCCGTTTGTTACCGCGCGAAGTAGCCGAAGATATCGAGGATCAGATGGGTCACGTTTGACGCGAATGCGTCGATCGACCCATTGATCGTCGGCACGACCGCGAGGTTCGATGTCACCGCGCCGTCGCCGGCGTTCAACGTCGACACACCCGGCTGGCTCGTCCCGTCCGGCCACAACGTCAAGAAGCCGAGTGAACTCTGCGGAACGACCGTCGCGTTGAAGACGTAGCCCTGCGCGGTCGACGGCGTTCCGCAGCCCCCGCCGGTCACGTCCACCACGAGTGTGCCGCTGAACGGTGATGCGTCAGCGGGCGCGTCCGGCTCGAGACTCGACGATGATCCGGGCGTGGTGCGTGTGTCGAGTACACGGCACGGCGTCAACGCGAAAAACGACAGTCCGCCCTGGTCGGGCGCAGCGAAATAACCGTTGATGTCGATCACCACATCGGAGTCATTCGATGCAAACACCGCGATATCGCCATTGGATCCGGCGCGGACGAGCGCCGCGTTCGCCGTGACGGCGCCGGTCGGCGCGTTCAGCGTGGACACGGCGGGTTGCGCTTGACCGGCCGGCCAGGTGGTGAGGAAGCCGAGCGCGCCTCGCGGTACCGACGTGATGTTCAACGAATACACCTGCGCCGTCGACGGAATCTGACACGAACCGGCGAGTAACGGGAACGTTCGCGTCGTCGATCCGACGAGCGACGGGCCACCGAGCGGTCCGGCGGCGCCGCGGGTATCGACGAGACGGCAGGGCGCAAGGGGATAGAACGCCAATCCGGTCGGGTTCGTTGCGGGAACGAAGTATCCGCTGACGTCGAGCACGAAATCGGTGTCGTTGCTCGGAAGCACCGAGACCTCTCCGCCAGTGCCGGCGGGCACAATCGCCGCGACCGCCTTCACGCGGCCATCGATCGAATTCAGGTTCGAGGTCACCGGCTGCGACTGTCCCGTCGGATAGACGCTCAGGAACCCAAGCGTGCCGTGCGGCACGACGGTCGCGTTGAACGCGTACGAGACAGCCTCGCTCGGAATACCGCACGAGCCCGCAAGCACGTCGAAGACGCGCGCACTTCCGCCGGTTAAGGATGGCCCACCGAACTGACCGGCGGGATTTCTCGTGTCCACGAGTCGGCATGGCGTGGTCAACGCTACGAAGCGCGTGGCGGTCGGCGGTGTCGCGACCAGAATCCTCGTGGCGGCCTGCTTCGAGATGTTGTTGCCGTCGGTGCCGTTGATGACCGCGCTGTACGTGCCAGGGCTGACGGTTGACGCAACCGTCACGGTCAGCGTTGTCGCCGCGGTCGCCGGATTAGGGTTGAAAGTCGCCGTAACGCCGGCAGGAACGCTGGGTGCGCTGAATGTCACAGGCCCTGCGCTCGTGCCGTTGATCGCAATCGTGCATTGACCGCTGCCACCAGGAGGGACGGCGAGATGGTCGCAGGCGGTCAGCGTGAAACCGTTGACCGTGACGTCGAGCGACGCCGAACGGCTCTGACCGCTACTCGTGCCAGCGATGAACGATGTGAACGTACCGAGTGGGCTGGACCCGTTGGCCGATATGGTGATGGTGCCTTTCGTCGTCGCCGACGATGGACTGAAGGCGAACGCGACGCCGGTCGGAACATTCGACGGACCGAAGTTGACCGAGCCGTCAAAGCCGTTGATCGGATTGATCGCGATCTGTGCCGTCGCGCTCGCGCCCTGCTGAACGGTCACGCTGCTGGGATCGATCGTCAACGTGAAATCAGTGACTTGAACCGTCGCCGTGTTCGAGTGCTTCGTGTTGCCGTTGGCGCCGGTGATTGTCATGGTAAACGTGCCGGCGGGAGGTCTCGTCGTAATCGTCACTGTCGCGTGCGTATGCGTCACGTTCGAGAAGGTCACCACGTCGTTCGACGGCACGCCTGACACCTGCAGCGATACTTCGCCAGTGAACTGGCCGCTGCGCGAGATGTCTACTTCGAACGTCGCGCTGGTGCCGGCGACGACCTTTTGTTGGCTCGGCGTGATGGTGAAAGAGAAGTCGCCGGTCGCGGCCGATTGATTGATGGTTTGGGTCAGCACCTGATGATCTTCCGTCTCCGTGACCATGATGAAGCCTGTCCGCGCAGCGAGGTCCGGATTGGGGTCGACCGTGAAGGTGACGTCCGTCTGAACCTGCGCTCCGCCAGACAGTGGTGACGGATGAAGGAATGATGTCGATGAAATCTCCCAGTCGCAGCCGGTGTCGGCGGTGAGATTGGTACCGCGATTGACCAGGAAGTGACTCGATCCGCCATTGCTCGGAAACGTCGGAAAGGTTCCTTGCGGGCTCAACGAAAAGTTTGTGCAGTCGGCGAAGCTGTTCCTGCCGATAGCGAGAAAGAACACTATCAACAGAAACGTGAGTGGCCATCGGTGTCGGGTCGGTACGTTCACGAATCACTCCTTGGCGCGACGAAATGTCGCGCCAAGGTGGTGATACCGATCGTGCGCGGATTATTCCGATAGCCGAGGTAGGTTGTGTGCAGCTATTCCGCGCGCATCGCGATCAACGGATCGACGCGTGTGGCACGATGCGCGGGCACGTAACACGCGAGTAACGCGACGGCGAGCAATCCTGCGATCACGACCGCGAATGTCAGCGGATCTGTCGGCTGCACACCGTACAAGAAGACCGTCATCGTCCGCGCAGCGATGACAGCGGCAGCTGCGCCGGCCGTGACGCCCATCACGGCCAAGCCGGCACCGTCACGCAACACCATCCGCATCAAATCAGCGCGCCGCGCACCAAGCGCCAGCCTGATTCCGAATTCCTGCGTCCGGGCGAGGACGGTGTGCGAAATCGTTCCGTACAAACCGATACACGCCAGCATCATCGCCACGATGCCGAACGCCGTCACGAGATACATGGCGAAGCGCGGCTGCGCGACCGCATTGCCGACGATCGTGTCGAGCGGTACGACGTTGGCGAGAGGAACCGCGCGATCAACCGATGCGACCGCGTCGCGGATGGACGCGGTGGCCGCGCTAGCGTCGCCGTGCGTCCGAACCGCCACGTGGAGCGTTTGCATCGACGGCCACGGCTTTTGCGTGTACGGCACGAACACCTCTGGCCCTGGCGTCTCGCGCAGCGTCCCATGCTTGATGTCCGCGACGACGCCGACGACCATCATGTTGAACGGCATGATCGGGATGCCGACGGCTTTTCCGATCGCCGACTGACCGGGCCAGAACCGTTCGGCCATCGTCCGATTGATGATGGCGACCTGCTGGCTGCTCGCGACGTCGGTCGACAGGAAGTCGCGTCCACGGAGTAGGGGTGTGCCCACGGCAGCAAAATATCCTGCCGACACGATCGTGTAGTTCGCGAACGGCCGCTGTTCGTTCGTCGCCACAACGCGATCCGGAATGCGCACCACCGTGCTTTCGCCGGGCCCGCCGAGCGGAATCGTTTCGCCCAATCCCGACGCAGTCACGCCCGGCACGGTCGCGATCCTCGGCAGCACGCGGTCGTAGAAACGGACGATGCGGTCGGCGTCGGGGTATGTCGTTTGGGGCAGCGTCAGCTCGAACGTCAGCACACGATCCGCATTGAAGCCACCGTCGGCGCGCATCAGGCTGACGAAGGTGCGGACGAGCAGTCCAGATGCGATCAGCAGGACGACGGCGAGCGCAAGCTGCGACAACACCAACCCGTGACGCATTCGCCGGCCCCGCGTGCTCGTGCCACCGCGTGCGCCGCCATCGTGCAGCGACCGATTGAGCCGCCGCGCATCGAGGAGGATGACGGGCGCCAGTCCAACGAGGAACCCCGAGACGATCGACGCCGCGATTGCAAAGCCGAGGACGCGTGGATCGATCGACACGTCTTGCAGTGCGGGGAGCGTGGAGGGGCCAAGGATCTTCACCAGATCGATCGCCATCGACGCGCCGAGGACGCCAATTGCACCGCCGAGCGACGACAAGACGACGCTCTCGATCACGAGCTGCTGCACCAGTCGGCCGCGGCTGGCGCCAATCGCCGCTCGCACGGCGAGTTCGCGCGACCGACCGATCGCGCGGTTCAAGAGCAGATTCGCCACGTTCGAACAGGCGATCACGAGCACGACGCCGACGGCGAGGAGAAGCAGCAGTAACGGCCGTCGCGAATCGCCGACGACCTGTGCCGTCATCGGCGTCACGCGCGAGGCAAACCACCCTTTCCCGCTCGGCTGAAAGCGGTCCATCTGCTGTTCGAAGCGATCGAGTTCGCCCTGTGCCTGTTGAATCGACACGCCGCGGTTCAGCCGTGCGACGACGGCGAGTTCGCTCGGTTCGCCGCGTCGCCATGCGCCCGTCGGTAAGGCGAGCGGGACCCACAGGTCAGGCTGCGGCGGAAACGAGAAGCTGCCCGGCATATCGGCGCTGCGCGGAAAGGAAAATCCCGGCGGCATCACGCCGACGATCGTGTAACTGGCGCCGTTCAAGTCGATCGAACGGCCGACGATCGTGCGATCGCCCCCGAATCGCTCGCGCCACAACCGATCGCCGAGAATGACCTCGCGTTCGCGCCCGGGTTGATCCTCCTCGGCCGTAAACGACCGTCCAATCGCCGGCTGCACACCGAGGGACGGAAACACGCCGGCGGAAATGCGCGCGACGCCGAGGCGAACGGCATCGCCGGCGCCGGTCAGGTTCATCCAGTCGCCGAGGAAGGCACCGAACTGCTCGAACGTCTGCATCTCCGCTGTAAACGTCTGGAACTCCCAGCGGCTCCAGGGGAGATCGCGGAAGCCGATGTCGATGTTGCGTGGCGCCTGTCTCCACGGAAAGACAATGCGGTTCGCGTCCGGATACGGGAGCGGCTTCAACAGTACGGTGTTGACGACGCTGAACACCGCCGTGCCAGCGCCGACCCCGAGACCGAGCGTCACGACCGCAATCGCGGAAAAAACCGGCTGTTTGACGAGGAGTCGCCAGGCGTACCGGATGTCCTGAAGGAGAGTCGTCATCTGGACGTCAGACGCCGGCGTCGGGTCTATGGTTTCAATGACGTCAGTTGCTCGCTGATCTCCCAGAGTTTCCGGGCGATATCGCGATCGTAGGTGATGCCCGGGCTCTTGCGACGTTTGCGGCTGACGAAGTATTGGCCGGTGACGTCCGCGACCGCCGGGTCGGCGGCGAGGTAGATCGGTCCCTGCGCGCCTGCTTCCGGGCTCCGCATGATGAACCGCAGAATTTTCGACAAGCGAAGCAGCGTACCGCCGGCCTTCTGCGTGAACTCCGTTCGCACCGGACCCGGGTGCACGCAGTTGGCCGTGATTCGCGTGTCGTGCAAGCGGCGGGCGAGTTCGTACGTGAACAGAATGTTGCTCACTTTCGACGTACGGTACGCGCTGAACTGGCTGTAGTGCTGCTCGCCTTGAAGATTCTCCAGGAACGACGCGCGCCGGACCGGAATGCCGGCCGTCAGCGTCACGATGCGGCCCTGCGGCGCTTCGCGGACGAGATCGAGCACGAGGTTCGTGAGGAGAAAGGGCGCCAGGTGGTTCGTCGCGAACGTGCGCTCGATCCCGTCGGTTGTCAGCTGCCGTGTCGCGAAGGCGGCGCCGGCATTGTTGATCAGGACGTCAATGCGAGCGAGCTGCGCGTGCAGCGTTGCGGCAACGTGATGGATGTCGCGCTGCGACGACAGGTCGGCGATGAACAGCAGGGGAGGACGGGACGCCACTTCGGTGATCGCCTTGATCGCGGCACGTCCCCGAGCGGCGTTGCGGCAGACGAGGCAGAT
>Ga0070741_10012644_pt1 | contig 15182 bp, 22 predicted proteins | sample Coa_R1_4_FD_66440 | JGI IMG/M metagenome (GOLD analysis project Ga0070741, IMG submission 66440) | Surface soil microbial communities from Centralia Pennsylvania, which are recovering from an underground coalmine fire - Coalmine... | ecosystem: Environmental > Terrestrial > Soil > Unclassified ... | reverse complement strand
TTCTTATTTCCTTGGACCAGACTGCAACATCCGGCGTATCCGTTATGTCCATTATACCACTTGTGTTGCCGGCCTTTGCAGGATTAGTTTCTTTTCTAAATCTTGCAGTTTCATCAGCCAATAGAACATAATGCCCAACAAAGTATTAATCATCTTCAATTCTGCCGCGGAAAAGAACGCTTATCTAAGGCTTGCCGCCTAGACACAAGCATTGGCGTATGCAACTGACCAGCAACCGGTGCGCGACAACCTCAAATTATTCGGGTACATGGTAGGCGCAGCACTGTTCTTTGCCGTGACTCTTCTCGCCTCGTTTTTTGTCATCATTGTCATCATAAACCAGATGCACATACCCGGTGACGTAGCCCCAAACTTTTTCATGCTCGGGCTAGTGCCGCCGTCGATAGCGACGGTTCTGCTCTTTACTAAAGTCCTTGGCAGGTTCATGTAAAAACATAAAAAGAAATAGCCAAAGCAAAGACAGGCGTCGCATGCATGTTATCTTACTTGGCTCTAGAAATCGGGACGTCGATCGTTGAAACGTTTCTTGTCCTGCCGTCCTCTGATTGCACGGTCTCTGAGCCCAGCTTGATCGGTCCAATCTTGTACCCGAGCGTGTCCATGCGCTTGACAATTATCTGGGCCACGTCTACTGCCCTTGTGATGCTCTTGCCCCTTGCCTTTATTATCACCGTTGGCTCGTTTGCCAGCTGCACCAGAGTGGCTGTGACGTAGGTCATGAGTGGTTTTTTTCCGATAAATATTTCGTTGTTTGGCTTGCTTTGCCTGACAGTGTTGGTGTTTGTGGTGTTTGTAGACATGGTGCGAGAGTATTCAGCACCCTAGAATATAACGTTTGTTCTGACATCTTCTAGCTAACTGGGCTGTGTGTATTTTTTGAGTATGCTTTCAAGCTGCGAAGGGTTCTCAGCTATTTCCCTGACTGCATCGGGATTTTCCACTTCATAGCAATGGAGCAAGCTATCTTCATCCTTGTAGAACAGGAATACCTTGCCGTCATGGATAATGTGGTAGAGTTGATCCGGCACCATCTTTTCAGTCTTGAGCTTGATGCCTTCTTCGTTGGCAACCACCGGGTAGTCGTCGCCTGCCGCCATGCAGCATCTAGTTTGTTTCTCTCTATTAATTCTGTTGCGCCTTGTACATGAATGGCTGAAAGTGCAAGACTTGAACCGAAAGACTGGAACAAATTGCTTGCAAAAGCTATTGCTCATACTAAACCTAAAATTGCTTTGTGCAGTTCTACAATACCAATTAAAAGAATGATGCATTAATGCCACCAACCAAAAATGAATAATCAAACGCGACAACCAAAGAATAGACAGCGCCCAAAAACCCGTGCTCAGTTTTTGCCACTATACAAAATCCACGCACGGCGTTCCGCGTATTGCGCCCCTAGAATGGGTCTGCACACACAAGGATAATAAGACAAATCCTACATAATCTAACTGTGTACACGAAAAAGGCTCCCTGGCAGCACAGGGATACTGGCCTAACGATAAGGATGATAGTCAGCTTTGCAGTCCTCACGATACTCTACCTTGTTTTCTTGAGCGTCCTTGCCTATGTCGGACTTGGCGCCATCCCGATAGCATTAATCGCCGGAATGATGATACTTGCCCAGTGGTACTTTTCCGATAGGATTGTGCTGTGGAGCTCTGGCGCAAAGGTAGTGACAAGAGAGCAGTTCCCCGAGCTTCACGACCTTGTCGAGCTGATTGTCGCAAGGAACAACCTTCCAAAGCCAAGGATTGCAGTCATCAACACCAAGATGCCAAACGCGTTTGCAACTGGCAAGAGCAAGAAGAGCTCGGTGGTGGCGGTGACCACCGGCCTGATGGAAATGCTTGACAACGAGGAGCTAGAAGGAGTCGTCGCGCACGAACTTTCGCATATCAAAAACCGCGACGTGCTGGTGCTGACGCTTGCAAGCCTCTTTTCAACGATAGCGTGGTACATGATGCAGTTTGGCATGTACGGCGGCATGTATGGTGGCGGTTACGGCGGCCGCAACAGGGACAACGGCGGAGGGATGGCACTCGTGCTGCTCGTCGCGGTCATCACGTGGTTTGTCAGCTTTTTGATAATCAGGGCGATATCGCGCTACCGCGAGTTTGTAGCAGACAGGGACGGCGCAATGATGACAGGCAAGCCGGTAAAGCTAGCAAACGCTCTGCTCAAGATAAGCGGGACCATGAAGCGCATACCGACCCAGGACCTGAGGCAGGTAGAGGGCATGAACGCGTTCTTTATCGTGCCAGCCATTTCTGGCAGCTCCTTTACCGCCCTGTTCTCCACACACCCGCCGGTGGAGCAGAGGGTGAAAAAGCTCATGGAAATGGAGGCGTCCATGAGCTGAGTTTTTTTCGCAGGATACGCGACGACATCAACGCCAAGCGCCTGCCAAAGGCAGACTCGGAAGTGCTGTTCTCCCTATCTTCCGGCTACATCACACTTGAAACAAAGCTCGGATTGAAGGTGACCGGCAGGTGCGCCCTCACATTCAAGGGCGTCAGCGGCACCTATTTTTATGAAATGGAGCAAGATGTCAAGCGATTCCTTAACAGCCTGAACCCCGAGTTTGACCTGGCTTATCGCATAGTCACTGACTCGTACGGGTATGTGTGGATAATACTGGAAGGCAAGAGGATCGAAGACCTGCTGGCGGGCCTGACCGCGGTTGGCGACACTGTGGAAGAAAAAGGGTTTTCAGACCAGATACTGGCCGCTGTCTTTGAATTTTCAAGTGAGCGTCAGGGCGGATACCAATATCTGATATACAACTACAAGCGCAACAACTTTTACCCTTTTGTGCCTGCAGGCCAGAAAGACAGAAGCACAGAACAGGAAATGCAGATCATGGCTGCGGTTGGCGATGAAATGCCGTTTGAAAAAGATATGACCCGGTGGTATCCGATGTGGGACCTTCCACTCAGATCTCGGGGATGACGCCTTCTCCCTGAAACAGCCTTTTTGCCTCGTCTATTGATAGGTCGGCGCTTGGCAAGATAATATCTGACCTAATTATCTCACGCGGGTTAAGTGGTTTGCCGTTCTTCATGACCATATCATTGAGCTCTGAGAGCAATTTCTTGAACTCGCTGTCGTCTGACCGCTCTTTGCTCACCAGCTCAACTAGGGCATTATCAATATCGTTGAGCTTTTTCAGCGTCTTGCTATCTACAGTAAACTGCCCGTGACCCATGATCCTAACGATCTTTTTGCCAGCAGGCTTTTCAGCGACGCTTTTCGCTTTCATCTTGGCTGCCACAGGCTTTTTTCTGACCCTTACAGTTGGCTTTCGCGCAGAAGCCGCCTTTTTTGAGCGTAATTTACCCTTTACAGCGCGTTTTGACTTGAGCTTGCTTGCCGCCCTGTTCTTGCTCTTTACTTTTCTCTTCATTGTTGTGCTTCTTGCTCCACCTGTTGCTTCTTCTTACGTTCCCTCTCTGACTTTAACTTTGCTAATTCTTCCTCAACCGAGCTCTGTACTGTAATTTTTTCAAGTTCTTTCTCAATTTCATCCTTATTTGATGTATAGTCTGTCAATACCCCTGAATTCATCATGTCATCCAAGGCTTGGGACTTTGCCTTCATTTTCTCGGTCTTGTCCTCGGCCCTATCCATCGCCATGCCGACATCTGCCATTTCTTCAGAGATGCCGGTGACACTTTCCTTTATTTTGACCTGCGCTTCTGCCGCGGAATATTGCGCCTTTATAACCTCTTTCTTTGATTTGAATTCCTCAACCTTGAGTGCCAGCCTCTTAGCAGTGTCTTCCAGCTTTTCTTCCTCTTGCTGCATGTCGGCTATCTGCTTGTCAAGGCTCCGTACCTGAAGTAGGTTGGCGTTCTTGCGCTCCAGCGCGAGTTTTGCTAGGTCTTCCCTGTTGACGTCAAGCGACCTTCGCGCCTGCTCGTCAAGAAGGTGGATATTGTCCCACAGCTTTGACTTTTGCATTTCCAGCCTCTTTCTAGCTGTCATGACCTCGGCAAGGCTTCTTCGCAGCTTGTTCAGCATTTCAAGCTGCTTCACATAGGAATAATCAAGAGCTTCTCTTGGATCTTCGTATTTGTCAAGGAGCGTGTTTACTTTTTGCTTAACAACGGTTGAGATACGGTTCATCAGTCCCAATTCTTTGTCATTCTATTATTCGAGTTATGATTATTAAAATATGACGATTCTACCTGCCAGACCTGCGCCAGTCATGCTCGTCAGGTGGCCCATATTCTTCTTTCTTTTTGAAGTATCCCCAGTATAACAAAAAGCCGCCAGCGGCAAGCATTGCGATGACAAACTTTTCATTTGTTATTTGCGCGTTGATAAAGTTGTCAAGGAAAAACCCTGTCGTATACTCAATGCTGTAAAAGACAAGATTTCTTATCGCGATAATTGCAGCCATGATGATGAAGAGGATGCCCATTGCAGACATCCAGTTCTTGCCGCGCCTGCTACCGCCAGCCTCTTCCTTCCACCGCATGATGCTACTCTAAAGAAGCCATTGCTGATAACATTTGCGTTTAGGTAAGCTTGACTCCTGGGTTCTTCATCTTGTTCTTTTTCGCGGCGTTTAGCAGCATCGGTGTCAGTATCTCTGCCTGGTACGTGAGGGCAAGTGGCCCGAGGTAAACGGGGCGCAGGCCGCTTATTTCGTTGACGAGTTCCGTCAGCTTGGCTACGACGTTTAGGTCGTCACCGCAAATGAACGTGTCAGCATCGAGACTCTGCCCGACATTTTTCAGCTTCGCTTCAGATATAGTGTGGAATGCAGACACTACCCTCGACCTAGGTTGAAGCTTGTCCGCGACCAATTCTCCTGCGGGCTTTTTATGCTGCTCTAGCGGGATATAGACAAACCCGGCATCAGTCCTGGTCATCGGCACTATCGGAGACACGACTATGCAGTCGTCCCTTATCTGGCCGGCCAGCTTGCCGCAAGTATCATCGATAAATTCGTAGGGGATTGAAAGTATTAATACGTCAACATTTTTCGCAAGCGAAAAGTTGTCGTCGCCCGAAATGCTTCCGGAAATGCCGCCGTAGGACTGCTTTGCCGCAATTGTATAGTTATCTGCAGCTTCTTTTGCCTTCTGGGCATCCCTCGAGCCGACAATGATGTCATGCTTTTGGCACCATCTGAGCGCAAACCCTTCGCCCATGCCGCCAGTGCCGCCCACTATTCCGATCCTCATAGATTCGTTCACAAGTGATTTGGATATTAATGTTGCATCAACTTGCACATTAGTCTTCTTGGCGATGCTTGAATTACACAGGCTTAATCAACTGCAACTATTGCCAATAGCGCCACACAACGGTCATGTAAAAAATTATTAAGTGATCTTGTTATTCACAGGTGTCCAGCCATTGCCTCTAGCCATCTTTATGCGTCATGGGCAGGCCGAAAACAACGTCAGCAGGATACTTGTCGGCAGGCATATTGAGGCGCACCTGACAGAGCAGGGCAGGCAGCAGGTCGAAGATGCAGCCAGGCAGCTAAAGAGTGTAGAGATAGACAAAGTCTATGTTTCGCCAGTCATCAGGGCGGTAGAGACTGCGCAGATAGTGTGCAAAGCGCTTGGCATGAACTACGAAATAGACGAGCGACTGTACGAAATCGAGCTAGGCAAGCTTGTCGGCATGAACTACGAAGAGGTGACAACAAAGTACGGCGACCTGTTTTTGAGATTCTACTCTGAGAGCGATCCTGTGCTTGCAAACTTTGGCGTAGAGACATTTGCCTCCGTCAAAAAACGCGTCAGGAATCTCCTTGATGAAATCCTGCAAAAGTACGAAGACAGCAATATCCTGATGGTCACTCACCTTGACCCGATAAAGGCCGCGCTTGCGTCCCTGCTGGACCTAAAGCCAGAGGCACTTTACCGATGGCACATACGCAATGCCTCACTGACCATCCTGAAGCAAGAGAGCAAGGTCTACTCGCTTTCAGGCGTCAACGTAATGGCGATGCACAGGTATCCAACCGAATGACTCCCATTTCCAAAACCTTAAATAAGATAACGAAACTGACACATAACAGAAAAAGGACGGGATGATATGGTCTCATATTCGAAGTTGGCTTTGTTCCTGATTCCTGTCGTGGTTCTTTTCCTTCTTGACGTCAACTCTGCATTCGCCCAAGAATCATCAAAGCAGTACATGAGTGCAAGGATAGAGATCTGGGCATTATTCTATAGGCTCATGGTTGTGGCATTCGTTATTGGCGCGGTAGTGATGGGAACCATTACATGGGTCGTCTGGAGGTTCCGCGAGTCACATCCAAAGAACAAGGGGAGCATAACCCCTTCTAGATCGGAGGGTGCGCATCACTAATGGGCCACGCGACGATCGAATGGGTGTATGTCGGCGTAGTGATTGCAGTGCTCGTCTACGTAGGTGCTGACGCATGGAATGTTGAAAAAATGCTAACTGATGCTCCGCCAGAAGCCAAAGTCATTAAAGTCACGGGTCAGCAGTGGTTCTGGACCTTCGAACACGAAGACGGCACACAGGAGATAGGTGAGCTGCACCTTGTCAAAGGAGTACCATACAGGTTTGAAGTGACGTCCAGAGATGTGATTCATTCGTTCAACACGCCAGACTTTGCAATGATGATTGACGCGGTGCCAGGCAGGATCAACACGATATGGTTTGCTCCTGATCAGTCAGGCCAATTCCTTATACAGTGCAGGGAATACTGCGGATTTTCACATTACCAGATGAGGGCCAAGCTGTTCGTAGAAGAGCCAACCACCAGTGGAGGCAAAGTCACCAATGCTTCAGCTGATTTGACGCCATCGATAGGCGCCACGGCAGCTGCAAGCTGAAATTCTTTTTCATAATTTTTCATCTAATCGCCTTCCAGCATCTTTGCTAGAATATCGCGCGGTACCAAAAACAAAATGCTTTTATTGATATAGCATTCCATCTATGAGCAATATAGAGGGATGGATGCGAGTTGGTACTAGAGGTTAAAAAACCCCGTCCAATGTGGGAGATTCTTTTTTCGACCCATCACACCGATATCGGTCTGCTGTATATCTACCTGTCCACCACAGCTTTTATCATAGGCGGCGCGCTGGCGATCGGGATTCGTTCAGAACTATTCCTTCCCGGCAATCAGGGCATAATTCCTGATTCCAACACATTCCACAGGATATTCACCGTCCATGGCACAAACATGTTGTTTTTCTGGCTCATCCCATTTGCTTCTGGCATCGGCAACTACCTGATACCGATCATGGTCAGGTACAAAGACATGGCATGGCCAAAGCTCAACGCAGTCGCGTTCTGGATGCTTCCAGTAAGCATGGCGCTTGTCTGGCTTGGCTTTGCTGATACGACATGGAACGCTTATCCGCCTTATTCGATCATCAGAGCTCCTGGCCCCGCGGCTGAAATGTGGATCTTTGGACTCAAGATCGCAGGTATCTCTTCAGTTCTTGGAGCTATCAACTTTGTCGTGACTATTCTCAAGATGAAGCATCCAGACCTGCCGCTCATGAAGACGCCGCTCTTTGTCTGGGCGACTCTTGTAACGTCGCTGATGATAATCGTCGCAATGCCAACATTTGCTGCGGCTCTCATCATGTTATATACGGACAGGCTCGGGATATCCGGTTTCTTTAACCCTGCAATGGGTGGCGACCCCATAGCCTACCAGCACTTGTTCTGGTTCACGTTCCATCCCGAAGTGTACATATTCCTCATACCTGCGGTAGGAACTGCATACGAGCTCATACCCAAGTTCTCCAGAAAGCCAATCTTTAGCTATGGCTCGGGAGTCATCGCATTCGTCATGCTTGCCATAGTAGGGTTCGCATCATGGGCCCACCACATGTACGCAACAGGCATGAGCTTCACAGAAAAGACAGTGTTCATGGTAGGGACGCTTGCAGCAGTTCCAGCTTCAGCCATGCACATCTTTAACTGGATAGCCACTATGTGGGGCGGAAGGATCAAGTTTGCCGCTCCGATGGCTTTCACGGTTGGAGGAATTGTATTGTTCTTCTTTGCAGGAGCCGGAGGCATCGTCAACACCGCAATGCCGTTGGACTTCCTCACACACGACAGCTACTGGGTAGTAGGGCACATGCACCTGTTCCTCATGGGAATGATAACCTTCGGCTTCATAGGCTTCCTGTACTACATGTTCCCGCTGATAACGGGCAGGATGTACAACGAAAGGGCCGCCATGATCCAGTTCTGGCTGATGTTCGTTGGAGTATCCATGATATTCCTGACCCAGCACGTCTTGGGCCTGTACGGCCAGCCAAGGAGGACGTTTGACTACATCCCAGTCCAGCCACTCATCATACTGAACCAGATATCGACAGTTGGCGCATGGATAACCGCAGCCGGAGCTGCTGTCTTCATTGCAAACCTGATCAAGAGTACGGTATCGGGCAAGCCCGCAAACATGGAAGACCCATTCAAATTAGGCGAGCAGTACTACGACTACGCGAGGCGCGAGCCTCACCATTAAGGAGGTAGATGAGCTACGAGTTCACACGACGAACACAGCCACGAAAAAGAGCCGATCATCCTGACATCGCCACGGCGCATGGCAAAGGGCCTTGCGATAGTAATAGTCACCTTGGCAGTAGGAGCGGCAATCATCATCCCATTCTTCCATGACATGTACAAGAACCCGCCTCCAGTGACCCAGATAAAGACGTCCAACCCTGCCCCAACACCGGCACCAGAAGCAGGGACAACCGTCATATCTATACTACAGGGCGCTTCAGCTCAAGGCAACAAAGCATTTGACCCTGACCCGGCACAAGTCCCGGTTGGCAACAAGGTAGTCTGGCAGAACCAAGACACTATTCCACATACTGCAACGTCAGGAACTGGACCGGATGACGCCAACCACGGCAAGATATTTGACACAGGCATCATCAATGGCGGCTCCAAGTCAAAGGCCATGGATCTGACAGGTGCAAAGGAAGGCGACACCATCAACTACTTCTGCTCAGTCCATCCATACATGAAGGGCGAGATCAAGGTTACAGCTGCGCAGGCAGGAGGAGCAACTGGCGGCACGGCAGCCGGACCCACGATAAAGATCCTACAGGGCGCGTCAGTTCAGGGTAGCCAGCCGTTTGACCCTGCAGAGCTGACTGCAAAGAAAGGCGACAAGGTGAGTGTCACAAATGAAGATACGCTTCCACACACAGTGACTTCAGGAACTGGGCCAAGCGACTCTGACTCGGGCAAGCTGTTCAACACCAACATAATCGAAGGAGGCAAGACTGTCACGATAGACCTAGCTAATGTGAGCCCTGGAGAATATGCCTATTACTGCATGGTCCATCCATACATGACGGGTAAGATGAAAGTAGAGTAAAAATGCAATTACTCAAAGCCCTTTCTTTTACCACCCTTTCTGTCCTTTTTTCACTCATGTTTATCGGAGGGTACGTTAGCGCTTCCGGCGTAGGGCTCACCTGCCCCGACTGGCCACTCTGCCCGCAGGGGCTGGTCCCGCATCAGGACTTTATCATAGAGTATTTCCACAGGTCAGTTGCCGCAACGACGGGCCTGCTTGTTATCACAACGATGGCCTTTACGATCAAGTCAAAGGTTGCCCCAAGAGGCATGAAGATAGCCTCCATAATAGCAGCGGGCGCGGTGATAGGTCAGGTGACTCTGGGTGCCATAGTGATAGTCGAGCGATTACATTCGCTTCTTGTAACAGGCCACCTTGGACTTGGGATCGTACTTTTCTCGATGATGCTCATGACCGTCATTTACGCCTACAGGATTGACTACAGCAAGAGCACAAAGGCGACAACGCCGCCGCAAAAACTGAAACATAATGAAGATATACGTGAATGATGGATTTAGTATGAGGCTATAAAATGGCTCAGCCTAGACGCGCCATCTTTTCTGTCCGCAATATCGCTGTCGTGGCGGCGCTCTTGCTGGTCTCTTCTTCATTGCTGACAGCTATGACAATGCAAAAGGCGTATGCGCATTTTGATCATTTTTCTCACTACAACAACAGGGGAGATAGCGTGGGCAATTACTATGCCTATGAAGCTTTAGATCCAGAGTACGCCCGCCCAAACGAGCCGACAGCTCTCATGTTTAGCGTGCAGGATAATGACGGCCATGATACGTACAACATCATCACGATGGTCGAGGTTTACTCTGCTGCCACAGGTGAGCGGCTAAAGGCGTTCCCCTGGACAAAGCAAGACAAAGGAGACTTCCAGCTCTTTTACAACTTTCCAGACGTTGGCAACTACCAGATAGTGCTTAGTGTGGCAACGGGCACAGGTCCGGTAAATCTGAATGCGGTGGACCCGCCAAGGGTCACTCTCGTAGGTACAACTGGATGCAACTGCGACCGCGCTGTCTTTAACGCAAGTGTTTCCAATTCTTTTGGCACCATCTGGAATACTGCCATGGCCGCAGCGGTGATTGGGCCGCTTGTGATATTTGGCAGCGTATTAGGAGTTGTACAGATGGGTAGGAGAAAAAGAGGCGTAGTGGGCGAGCGTTTTGAGGTCATAAAATGGATCATCATGTTATTGGCTATCGCAGGGGGGATGGTTCATTTGGCCGTATTTGCAGAACATGCTTCTTTGCGAATAGAATACAGCATATTCTTGATAACAGCTGGAATCATGCAAATACGGTATGGCATATCCTATACTCTGCTAACTCTGAAAAGTTCCAATGCCAGTTTCAAAGATCCAATCTACGCACGCAGTTACTACAAAAAGACGGTTGGGCTCAACCTGTTTGGCCTGCTAGGTACTGCCGTCTTGATTGGCCTTTACATATATGCAGTGACCTTTCCGCCTCCCTTGTCTCCCAACAATAGGCCTGAGGATGTCGACGTGGCTGGCATAATGGCCAAATCTACAGAGGTTGCGCTTGTATTTGGCATAGTTTATCTCATGAGGGCAGAAAAGAAGAGGCTAAATGAACGCATCAGCCAGACACCTGATGAAGCAGGTCGCGGCGAAGTCAGCGACCTGCGCTAGGATAAGTATACAATAACCAGTAACGCATAAAACACCAACAGGGCGACCCTTACTCATATGGCTTGGAAAGTAATGATGCCGAAAAAAATAATGTTCGGCGAAAATGCCGCAAAAGAATTCCCCTACCCGAAAAATTCTCTTGTTATTACCACGACAACACCTGATATTTACAGCAAATGGCTGGACTATATGAGCATCAAGAACTATGAAGTTTACGACAAGGTGACTCCTGATCCTGCGATAGAAACGGTCGAAGGCATAAAGAAGCAATACGAAGGCAAGGAAATTGGCGCGTACATCGGCCTTGGAGGAGGGAGCTCGATGGACGTCTGCAAATACCTTAGCAAGCTTACCGGCGTGCCCAAGATACTGATCCCGACAACATTTGGAACCGGCGCGGAAATGACCACCTATGCAGTTATCAGCTTTGACCACAAGAAAAAGCTCCTGCAGGACGAGGCATTCTTGGCAGACGCGGCTATAGTTGACCCGTACTTTTTGGCCGGCACCCCGTTTAACATCATGAGAAACTCAGCCTGCGACGCGGCAGCCCAGGCGTCTGAGGGCTATGACAGCAAGGCAGGAAATCCGTTTACGCAGTTCTTTTGCAAGGAAGCGTTTGACATATTGTACGACGCCATAGTCAACGACAAGCCGAACATGCTTCCATACGGAGCCATGCTCTCCGGCATTGGCTTTGGAAATGCTTCAACCACTCTGGGACATGCGCTGTCGTATGTGTTTTCAAACGAAGGTGTGCCCCACGGCTATGCACTGTCATCGTGCACTACAGTAGCACACAAGTTCAACAAGTCGCCCTACTACGAGAGGTTCAAAAAGATAGCGCAAAAGCTAAAATTCGAGCCGCTTAAGCTAAAGCAGTCGCTTGACCAAGCAGCAGACGTCATAATGCCTGACCGCGGACACCTTGACAACAATCCGATACCGGTGAGCAAACAGGACGTCATAAAGTGCCTTGAAGAGATAGTAAACGCCAACCCGCTGGCATAGCCAGCTCTTTTCTCTTTCAAAACCTTTAAATTCAGTTCGCCAGTTTCAATCCACTAATGACCGTTATCCAAAAGAGCATGGAAATTAACGCTCCGGTAAGTGAAGTGTTTACTTATTTTGCAAGGCCGGAGCACATGGCCGACCAGTTCCCAGAGAACATGGGTCTGAACGTCATCCCGGTTGAAGTCAAGAATGGGTTTGGCGTTGGCACGATTTTCAGGATTAGCGGAGATTTTGATGGCAAAAAGCTCGAATGGGATTGCGAAACAATCGACTATATCCCGCTGCGTAAGATTGTTGCCAAGATGATTGAAGGCCCGTTCAAGAGCTGGCAAATAACAGTCGAGTTTGAAGAGCTGGCCGAGAAAAAGAGCAAGATCGGTATGAAAGTAGAGTACGAAATGCCAATGGGCCCGCTTGGCAGCTTTATGGACAAGGTGAAGCTGAAAAAGATAGCCGAGCGCGGAATTGAAAATGGTCTGCTTCGCGTAAAGGCGCTGCTTGAAGGCACAGGCTCTATACCAGTCTACATTACACTTGACGCCTACAGGCATATCCTGTCGGAAAAGGAAAGGCTCAACTGCTCTGTCTCTGAAGCGATCGTAAAGATCATCCAGCAGAGTCAGCAGCAAAAGGCAAAGATCGCCTAAACTCTTTTTCCTTCCTTTCTAGTTTCATTTAAATATCGCTTGCTTCAGCAAATTTTCTGCGGGTTCGTAGCTCAGCCAGGTAGAGCGTCTGGCTCTTAACCAGTCAGTTATTCTGGGTTAAAATGTCGAGGGTCCGAATCCCTCCGAACCCGCTTATACTTTACAAAAATGTAGCAAACAGTTGGATTTTTTGATTATGTTTTCCAGAAACCGGGATTTGAATTTGTCTACGATCGCAGCAGGGCTTTAAAGCCATACCAAGAAAGCAATAGGTAACCGGCTTGTTTGCATAAAGTTGTTAACCGGCGCCAAGCGCGGATAGCTGTGCCTATAGAGTTTAGCAGACCCGCGCAACAGGCATTTAGCCCTGAATTCAAGGCAAGGATCGTCAAGATATACAGTCTTTTTCCGGAGCTACAGGAAAAAAGAATACTCTGCGGCTCGATGAGAAAGCGCGGCTGGATCGAGGGCACCGCCACAGGCTGGACATCCCCACCGGTCTTCCGGCTACAGGCTAACGTGTCAAATTACACGATAGCACACGAACTGACACACCTCGTGCAGGGAAACGGTTCGGGAATACCCCATGGCGAAATGGCTTGTGACATCTGGACTGTAAACAGAATGCCTACAAAACTGTTGGACCAGCGGCCATATTATTTGCTAAAAAACTACAGGGTCGACTGGAAGCATGACAGGGCCGCTATCAAGGAGCTGTGCGGGCAAGCAATCGAGCTCCGAAAAACGCAGCGAGCCTACATTGTCTGGCTGCGTGACCAGATTAAAAAGCTGGAGTAATATGTCGGCAAAGTTCAGAAGATTATTCTATAACACAAATCCGTTAATCTTATATTCAGACAGCTATTGCCATTAATCCAGAGTAGGCATGCGCAATCGGCAGAAAGACGAAATCATGAGAGACATTCTCTACAGTGCGCAGGGCGGGGCCGGCATTACCAAGATCATGTTTCACGCGTATCTTACCCACAATCAGGCCAAGGAATACACCCAGATGTTGATTGGCAACGAGATGCTTGAGCTGGACGTCGAGGCGGGCTCGCTCAAACAGTACCGCACCACCCCAAAGGGCGTCGAGTACCTTGCTGCTGTGGAGAGGATGTCGGACCTGCTGGCGATAGAGACAAAGCGCGCTGCAAAGGCAAACACGTTTCTATTTTAATTTATTTTCTTTTACTTCACGCACCAGCTCTTCACGCAGCATCTTTAGGTGGTTCTGCTCATCTTCCTTTATCGCGGTCCACAGCTTGGCAAGCTCTGGCTTGCTGTCCTTTTCCGCATCCCGTAGGTACTTTTCGACCGACGAGTACAGAAAATCAGCCTTCTTCTCAATCTGTGTTATCACATTGAATGTTGAATCTTCAAGCAGCGCACCTTGCTTAGTTGCAGTTTCTGTCATGCCCATACTGGGTCATAAAGCCTAAAAAGAGTTACACGGAATTCCGTGCAAGCTCAAACGTGCCCACGAGTGTATGCTCCTCTGCTTCAAGGCATTTGATCTTTCTTTTTCTCAGCTCCTTGCTTGTAAAGGGCCCTATGGATATCACTAAGGTAAGTTTATCGAGCTGAACGCTGCCCATTATTTCAAAGAAAGAGCTGACACTAGAAGCGCTTGTAAAAATGACAGCGTCAACCTGCTTCTTTTGCAGGAGGCTTGAAAACTCACTCCAGACTGGAGATGGCTTGGATGTCTGCACGGCATAGAGGAAAACTTCGTCCACCTGCATCCCAAGTGCAGTCAGGGCTTGTGCAGCAAACTCGTTTGCTTCGCTGCTTCTTGGGATGATTATCTTTTTTCTTGCAGGCTTGAGCTTCGATAACATCTCTACCAAGCCGGCTGATGAAAACTTGTCTGGCACCAGCTTGACCTGAATGCCGTGTTCTTTCAGGCTCTGCCGGGTTTTTGGCCCTACTGCGATGACTGTCGTGTAGTTCAGAGCAGGCATAGCTTTTTCACCAGCAAGATCAAATATGACTTTTACAGCCTGCGAGCTCATGAACGCGCAATAATCGTATTTTTTGCTTTGCAACTTTTCGAGAAATTCTTGTACAGCCTGCAGCCCAGCCGGCACTATTTCTATTGTTGGCAGTGCTATTGCCTTGCCTCCTTCCGCGCTTACAAGCTTCAAAAATTCAGATGCATCCCGTTCATTTCGCGTTATTGCAAGAATCTTGTTTTTCAGCGCAGTCATCTTTTATTAAACCATTCAAGTTTGTCAAGGCCGGCCACCTTCCCTATCACGATTACAGCAGGAGGCCGGACCTCTGCTTTTTTAGTAACACCCGCTATTGTCCCAAGCGTCCCCCTGACGACTCGTTGCTTGTCAGTCGTGCCGCTTTCCACTATTGCAACCCTGGTACTTTTTTTCATTCCCGCCTTTATCAAGTCATGGGATATCTGCTCCAGCTGCCCTATGCCCATCAGCACGACTATGGTGTCAACGGCGCCGGCCAGCCTGTCCCACTTTATCACCAGCTCGTCTTTTTC
>Ga0070741_10012643_pt1 | contig 15183 bp, 18 predicted proteins | sample Coa_R1_4_FD_66440 | JGI IMG/M metagenome (GOLD analysis project Ga0070741, IMG submission 66440) | Surface soil microbial communities from Centralia Pennsylvania, which are recovering from an underground coalmine fire - Coalmine... | ecosystem: Environmental > Terrestrial > Soil > Unclassified ... | reverse complement strand
CCGACGGCTATGTCGGCTTTTACAGCGCCGGTCCGGCCTTGCAGGGGCTGACGACGTTTCTCAGCCGGCTTTTTCTCCGGCGGGTTTCGCCGATGGAAGCAGGAGCAGGCGCGCGCTGACCGCCTGCCGCCGCCCCATCCGCCCGCCGCAATTTAATCCGAGGCCACCTTGAGACGGCGGCCCGATGGAATTTCGGCCCACGCGGGCTTACCGTTGCAGCGATCCATTCGCCCGGAAATCGGCGGATGGAGTCTCAGCCATGGAACTCACCAGCCCGGAATTCAAAAATGGCGGGGTCATTCCCGACCGCTTCAGCCAATATCGCGACAACCATTCCCCGCCGCTTACTTTCCGCGACGTGCCCGAAAGCGCCGGCGCCCTGGCGCTGATCGTGGACGACCCGGATGCAAAGCCGCACCGGTTCACTCACTGGGTCGCGTTCAACATTGCTCCGGACGCGGGCGGCTTCGGCGAAAATCGCGTTCCCGAAAATGTGCGGCACGGCCGAAACGACCTCGGCCAGGCCGCCTACGCCGGGCCGAAGCCGCCTGACGGGGAGCACCGTTATTTTTTTCACGCCTACGCGCTCGATCGTCCCCTCGATTTGCCGGCCGGCGCCAGCCGCGAGCAGATCGAGGACGCCATGGTCGGACACGTCGTCGACGAGGCCGAGCTGATGGGGCGTTTCGCCCCTCCGAAGTGACGGCCGCCGCGGTGATTTTCCGCCGGGCAATTTCACAAAGCAACATCCAACCAAGGACCAATCATGAACGACTCGGATCGGAACAAGGAAAATGCCATCAGCTGGGCCAGCGGCATAAATCTTTTTCTCGGCGTCTGGCTGTTTATTTCGCCCTGGATCATCACCTATGTCGCCGCGGAGAGCCGCTGGAACGACCTCATCGTCGGCGCCGCTGTTGTATTATTTTCTTGGATACGTCTGGTCAACCGCGGTCGGGCCGGCGTCCCGAGCTGGATCAATCTTTTGCTCGGCCTCTGGCTGATCTTCGCGCCCTTTGTCATGCATTATGTCTCGAACGGGCAGCGCTGGAACAGCGTGGTGGTCGGTGTCATTGTCGCCGTCCTTGCCATCACCAGCGGTGCCGCCGGGGCGACCCGCCATCATCCCACCGCCGCTGCCTGAAAACGGCGGAATCCCAAATTTGGCCTCCGGTTGAAAAGCCGCTGGCCGTGCAACCCCGGCAGTCTGCCCGGCTGCCGGGTTTCGCCTGTCCGCTGGCCGGGCCGAAACGTAGCGGTGCGGCGAAACGCCTCTCCGGCCTACCGGGCCGGTTGTTTTTCAGTCCGCGCCAGCGTTCGCGAATGCCGAATCCGCCACGCCCAGAAGATTCCGACCGCCAGTGCAAGCGCGATGCCAGCCGGCGCCACCCAGCTCGTCGGGCTGGAGGGCGGCAGGCCGCAGATTTCCTTGCCGACAAAACCCAGGCCGGTGGCGGCGCCAAGGTAGGCGACCAGGCAGAGCGGGCATTTCGGCACCAGCATTGCGAGCGCGGCCGGCACGAGCCAGCCGGCGCGTGCAGCGAACCGCCGCACCCACGAGCGGCGGCGCGGCGCCGGTGATCCGGCGCCGCGCGAATGAGGTGACTCCTCACGCTTCATAACGGTCGTGGTGGCGCAGCCACTCCATTGGCCTCTCGAATCCGTCCTCGTCACGGCCTTTCGGCACGAGGTCGAGGTAGTTATAGGTGCCGATGAGCAGGTCGAGCCCGCGCGAGTAGGTGGAATAGGTATGGAACACCGCGCCGCTCTCGTCCTTCGCAAACACGCTCAGGCCCGGCGCCTCCTCCATCGGAAACTCGAAGTCATCCGTGAAGTTGTAGTTCATCTTGCCGCGCGCGACCTCCTCGTCGGTGAATGATACGCGGTAGTCGAAGTTGAAGCTGTTTTTGGCCGACGAGACCCAGGGAAACGTCCAACCCATCCGGCGCTTGAACGGCGCGAACTCGGCCAGGGGCGCGCGCGAAACGACGGCGAGCGAGACGTCGCGGGCGTTGAGGTGGGGGAGGGCGCCGGCGAAATGATCCGACACGTAGGAACAGCCGCGGCAGCCTTCGTCCCACCCCGGGCCGAACATGAAGTGATAGACGATCAGCTGGCTGCGCCCGTCGAAAAGCTCGGCGAGCGTGACCGGGCCGTCCGGTCCTTCGAAGATGTAATCTTTCTCGACGCGCATCCAGGGGAGTTCGCGGCGCTCGCGGCTGAGCTCGTCGCGCAGGCGGGTGAAGTCTTTTTCTTTTTTCAAGAATTGCCGGCGGGCAGCCAGCCATTCGGCGCGCGAAACGACGCGCGGTGATTCGATGGTTTTCATTGTGATTTCCTGTGTTTTTGAAGGTTGTGCTGAAATGGTTCTCGCCGAAAAAACCGGCGGTTATTTTTTCGCGGCCTCAGAGGCGCAGCTGACGTTCGTGACCACGACCTCGCCGGTCTCGAGCAGGCTCTTCAGGTTGCTCATCACCGCCGGCCAGCCGTTGTTGATGCCCTTGAACGTGTTCGGGTTCATATCGACGTCCTCCGGCAGGAGGTTTTCGTGAACGAGGCGGAGGCGGACCTGGCCGTCCATTGGCGTGATCTCGTAGGTCACGCGCGAGAGGCCATCGCGTTTTTTGGCGACCTCGGGCGTGTCCTTGATCGCCCAGGTGTAGGTGAGTTTGCGGGGCGGGTCGCAGACCAGGACCTGGCCGGGGCTGAACTTTCCTTCCGTGCCGTCGGACTGAAGGATGCGGAAGGCGCCGCCGGCTTTTTGCTCCACTTCGATGCGGGAGCCGAACCAGTATTTCTGGCTGAAGTCGCCGCTGGTCAGCGCCTGCCAGAGTTTTTCCGGGGTGGTGCGGATGTAGGTGGTGTAGACGAATTGTGGCTTTTCCATGATGGTTAATTTTTTCCTTCGAGACCTTTTTTCAGATCGCTCAACGCCTGGAGGCGGTGGGGCTCATATTTGCCAATCCAGCGCTCGTAGATCTCGTGCAACGGCAGCGGATTGAGGTAGTGCAGTTTTTCGCGCCCGTGCCAGACAGTGGCGACGAGGTTGGCCGACTCGAGCAGCTTGAGATGCTTCGTCACGGCCTGCCGGGTCATGTCGTGGTGGGCGCATAACTCGGTCAGGGTTTGTCCGTTATCTTTGCGAAGTTCATCGAGCAGCTTGCGACGGCTTTCATCAGCCAGGGCTTTGAAAACAGCGTCCATGCCCGGAACGATATGCAACCTTTTGGTTGCATGTCAAGCGCGGAATTTTTTTTCTCGAGATCGGTCCGCTTGGCTGGCGTGAGAGGGCTTTAGATCGGATGTTCGTCAACTTCGACTGACATCACGTAGAAACCGACGCTCTCATAAAAAACCGCCTTCAAAAGGAAACCTTCCCCATTCGATTCAACTGTTTTGCCATACCAATAACGGAAAACTTGGTCATTAGTTATATCTCCGGTCTTCAAATTGGGCACCATTTCTTCAAGCGCAACGATCGCAGGACGTACATCGACGTTTGGATGCACAATGTGAGTATTAGCGAGAGAGATTTTGCCCTTTAGGAATGTTTTGTAATGCCAAAAATGTAGACCTCTGGCCAATCGCTCGGAAAATTTTTCAACATCGCCTGCTTGGACAGAGCTACACACTCCAAGCTGTCCATCCGCCAAAGCCGGCCGCATTGAAACCAATATTTTCTTAAGGAGTCCAGGAGCCTCTGGTTTCAAAAGCCCCCGGAGCGTTGCGTCAGCAAAAGCTGCTTCGCCAACTGAATTTTCAGCAACTGCCTGGACGTAAAAACGCATACGCTCATCGAGGCAGTGAAAGCCGCTATTGTGCTCCATGCACGATGGCACCTTGATGAGGTTATTCCTCAATTTTGTAGAATAAAACCCTTTGGGCGGAATGTGATCATAGCTGGTTGCTGGATTTCCGCACCAGTAGCAGTGCAAGTTATTCGGCCTCATTTGATGAGCATCGCTTGGACTCGGCTCAATAATTCCGGCATCGATTCGACGGTTAACTCAATCTCGTATGACTTTGCGAGACACTCGAAAGTGGAGTCATGAAACCAGAAAATATAATGGTTTAATGAATTCCAAAGAGCAGGATTGTCGTTGGGATGAGCGCTGTTTGTCTTGGCCACTTCAGCAAGCCATGGAGAATTCCTTACAATTTGTGCCGTATAAGCTTCTAAACCTCGCCCCTCAAGTGGATGGCCACGCTGAGCTTCGTCATTGGGATGGCCCAACTTGGCAGATGCGCAGTGATGAAACTTCACCAAACAAAGAGAGGCTTCGGCTTTTGATGCAGGGTCAACAACCCTAGCATAAGTCCCGTCCCAATGCGGCTCGCGCTGGCTTACGTAAAAAGTCAGAAATGTCCGGTAATCGCTGCAAAGGAGAAAGGGCAAGGGCGCCCCAACATCCCATTTCACGGGAAAATCGCATGGAACTGCATATGGCTCATGTCTGGACCCAGCCAATTCCCGTTCCAATCGAAGCACTTCTTGATTTGCGGCATGGAATTCCTCCATTTCGCCGCCCTTGTGTTTTCGCGCTAGTACAGCAATTGCAGCATTGAGTCGGCGGTTGGCCTCGGCCAGCGATTTTTCGACGCTCATATCGATTCAACCGCTTATCCCGTGCTTGTCCAGAGAGCAAGTAATTCGCCGACGCGGGCAGGGTTGGGCACAGTCCACTGGGATTGTTCTGATCGCGGCGCGAGGCTTGTCCGTCCGGCAAGGGTGGCCGAAGGAGGCCATGCTTTACTTTTACCTAGATTCGGATGGAGCCACCCCAGATTATTCGTTTTGAAATCCAAGGGTGCCGCGCTGAAGAACGCGCGGTCTGGCTTTGACACTGTGGGGGCTGGAATTTCTGGTTGGATCGTCGCATGTCACTGCACCGAAAAAAGATTTTCCGCATCCCCGCTCCGGCGCCCACCACGATCTATGTGCGGCCGGGCTACAACCGCGTGCTGGCCGAGCAGTTCGAGGCGCTCAAGCGCAAGCGCGTTGACCTGGTCAAGGACAAGGTCGAGGCCCACAGCCAGGGCGACCTGCGCGAAAACTTCGGCTTCAAGGCGGCCAAGGAGGCCATCCGCGCCGTCGACCGCAAGATGACCGCGCTCGATCGTTTTGTCGCCCGCAATACCTTCATCGAGGTCGATCCCGCCACCTGGCTCACCAAACCGACGGACACGCTGCAACTCGGGCACGTCGCCGTCATTGCAAAGCAGGATGTGGCGACGAAGCGGGAACACCGTTTCACGTTTCTCGTGACCACGCATGGCGAGACGGCGAGCGACCCCGAGTCGGGGATTGAATGCCTGCCGCACAATTCTCCTCTGGCTGCGGCCGTGCTGGGCCTGGCGATCAACGCCCAGACCAGGGTCGCGCTCCCGGCCGGCGAGGCGATCCTGACCGTGCTCTCCATCCGCAATCCCACCCAGGCTGAACTCGATCGCCTGCTCACCGCCATCAAGCCGCCCGAAATCGAAGACGATTAAATTCCGGTCAAGAAGGGGTGGTTGATGCTATTGTATTTTGTCGAGACCCAGGCGGGCTTGCCATGAACGCCTCGTCCCTGGCCCCTCGGTAGCTGAGGATGGGTTCAGTGCGGCGTAGCGTGGTTTTGCCGAGCTTCAGTCTTTGTTCGCACGGCGTTGTTTCATCCACAGCACGTACGCGGTCAGGCTGGGATTGTTCTGGTAGCGATGCGAGGCCACCGCCGCCCTGGCCACGAGCTCGTAGGCGGCCGGATTCCAGTCCGCGCAAAGAATCCATTCGCCCAGCATGTAATTTCCGCCGCGTCCGTTTCCGTTCACGGTTGGCGCAAACGTGCCGTCGCTCCGGGCGATGACATAGACGAGGGCGTTGGCGATCGGCTGCAGGTCCGTCGTGGTTAGGCCGTAGGCCGGCCGCTCCCATGCGCGGTGCAGCCCCAGCACGTCATAGGCGGCGTGGCCCACGCTTTCGGAATCCCGCCGGTTCGCGCTCCACGGAAAATAATGCCAGTTGTAGACCAGGTGGCCGTTCACGGTTTTCGGATCGAATCGCTTGATGCCAGCGAGGCACTCGGTGACGGACGCCTTGACGATCGCGTCGTAGCGGCGGACGCGGTCCGGCGCATCGCCGAGGAGTTCGTGGCATTCGGCCAGCCGTTGGTAGCCGCCGTCGAACATCATCTGGCGGTTGATCGCGTCGACGTTGTTGTTGATCGCCGCCCAGGCCGGCTGATCTTTCGGATCGCGAATCAGATTGGTGCCGGGCTCGACAAACCATGTCAAAAAATACTCGTCGTTGGCCTCGTCGCATTTTGCGAGGTAGGTCTGGGCGCGCGCCAGGTAGGTGGCGCCATAGCCGTGCGGGTCGCCGCCGGGCACGGTGGTTTTCCACAGCTCCTTGTGCTGGAGGATGAGCTTGGCGCAGAAGGCAATGTGGGCGATGGCGTCCTCGGTTTCGCAGCCGGCGTATTTCGCGTTGCGGTGTGCCGGCGGCTCGGGGCACCAGACCTGGTCGATCTTGCCCGTCCACATGACGCGCTGGCCGCCGCGGTCGGCGGGCAGGAGGTCGTTGCGCTCGGAAACACAGGTGTCGGTCCAGCGAATCATCAGGTTGAGAATCTCGGGGTCGGCCGTGGCTTCGTACATCAGCCCCATCGCCTCGATATCCCGGCCGCCCGGACCGAACGACCACGCGTTGTGGCTGGGCTGGAACGGCGTGGGCGGCGGCGTTTCATGTTCGATGAACGCTTTGAAGGCGGCGATTTCATAGGGCGTGACGGGACCGGTGAGGCTCTCGATCACCAATCCCGCCCGCGCCGCGCCGGCGAGGAGGAAAAAAATTCCCCAGCAAGCGACGGTGAAACGGACCCTTTTCATCCAATGGCTAGACGAGCGCCGCACCGAAACGTTACGGACGAGGGGCGCAGCCGCAAGCCATGGGCAAAACGCGAGCTGGTCGAAAGCCGCGTCGTACCGGCTTAGCGACCTCAGACATGACTGCCCTGGCTGAGGTCGTTTTCTGCGCGCGTCAACGGTGAGAGACGTAAAAAGCGCGCAGGCGGAGGCCGTCTACGGCTCCTGTCCGAGGACAACCCTCCAGGCGCTTGGCTGTCCGTCCGGATTGACTCCCAAGCCGGTGATGACCCGCCCATCCGCCGAAATGGCAGTCGCGCTGATCAAGGTCCAGCCAGGCAAGGGATCTCCCGTGCCGAGACATTCCAAAATATCCTTTAATGGCCAGATTCCCCAATCCACGGTCCAGATGAATGCCTCGCCTCCGGCACCGCCGACGATCACCCGCCCATCCGCCGATACCCCGGAGGGAATGGTATCACCCTGTTGTCCGGGAAGCGTTCCCAAAGTTTGCAGTCCGGAATCCACGCTCCATCGGAATCCGTGAAGTGGGGCGGTTCCAGAGGCGCTGGTGCTCCATCCGACAATAACCGATGCGTCGGGGGTGGTGGAGAGCCCAAAAGCAAGATCGTCGCCGGGCAGGAACGGAAGCACCGCCGCACCGGTCGCCTGCGTCCAGCGGAACACATGGTTTGCCTGGCCGGAGCTATCCGGGCGGCTGATGCCGACAACGACCGAGCCGTCCGCCGAGGCGAACGCCTCGGTTGGGTAGGTATCGCCTGCCGGCAAAGGGATATGCGTGATCCCGGTCGCTTGCGTCCATTGGAAAAGATCGCCGGTCAATAATGAAGGTCCGTAAAGATAGGTGCCGGTGATGACCGAACCATCCGCGGAAATCGCGGTGCCCGCACTCGCGTCCGCGGGCGGCGTTCCCAGACCCCAAATTCCCGTGGCTTTGGTCCAGCGAAACGCATGAAGCGCAAGGTTATCGGTGGACTCGCCGGTCACGACCGACCCATCGGCCGAAATCGCCATTGGGAATGTGGTCACGCCGTGCGACGGATCGCCGGCAATATATCCGAGCGACTGCATCCCGTCGGCCGGCGTCCAGACGAATCCAACCTGGGTGACCTGTTCGGTGCCGGGTGCACCCGGGTCCGGGTACTGGTAATCGCAAAAACCGAATGCCGTTCCGCCGTCAGCAGAGAGGCCGCTCGCCGTGCTGCCCAACACCTGATAGATGGATTCCGCTCCAGGCACCGGCACGCTGCCCAGGCCGATGGCGCCGGTTGCGCATGACCAGATGAAAGCCTGGTTGCCAGAAGGATTATTGTCGGCGTTCAGGTCGGTGGCGCTGCTCGTTCCGGCCAGAATCTCGCCGCCGTCCGAGAGGTTGGCCGGACTGAGGTAAGCGAGGTTTGAACTTTCACCGAATAACGGCAGGGCGGGCCCGAGGTCGTCGAATTGCTGGGCGGTCACCGCGCCAGCCGCAAAAAAAAGGACAAGAATTCCTGTCCCTGCGATACCTAAGGTACGTGGTGCATTCATGGTTGGCCCCCGGGAGGGCGGGATGGGCCTGGTTGGAACCAACGGCGAATCTTGCCGTGGCCCGGAATTCCGGTCCATGCCGCAGTGGGGTGGGGCACGGACCGGTCGCCCTGCTTGGGAGTTCCTCGGGAAAATCCCGGTGCGATTACCGGAGGTTTTTTGGAAGAATCTCTTTCGCAGCGGGCTTCTGGCCGTGCCGCGGCAGGTCAATCAATCCGCTTCCATACCTCGGCCAAAGGTTTTCCGTTGGAGAGCGTGCCGGTCTGGGTGAACGTGTCGCCGTCCATCTTGATAGTGAACGGCTGATCCTTGCCGATGAGAGCGGAGATTCGCTCGCTCGCGAAATCAAGGTGCTCGGTGTAGGAATTTTCTTTCAGCGTAAACGTTCCGCCGCCGGTATAAAGCGGCTTTCCCGTTGCCGAATCGTAGGCCACGAAAATGACATGTCCGCCGGCGATAATCTTGATGTCACGGGCTCCCTGGGGCAGCGGTTGTCCGGAAAGGAGTTCCCAGGTGCCGTCCAACGGGCTGTTCTTGGTCTGGCGGTCGGTGGTCTGCGACTGCGCCGGCAATGCTGCCGCAAGTGCGATGGCCGAAATGAGCAATGTTTCCTTCATGATATCCTCCTTGTTGGCGGATCGCTGGGCCTGCCCGAACCGCATTTTTCAAAAATCGCCGCGAATGACCGTTCCGTCAAATCGATCGCCGGCACGCTTTCAGCGCAAGGGTACTTGGTGGGGAGACTTGTGCTCGAAATTCAGGAAGCGAGCGAGGGGTCATTTATTGTTTTCGGTTGCCGATCGAGGCGTCTGAGAATTGAGGATTTATTAAACGCCATTTTCTGGACCGCACCAAGGGCGGCGCCGAGACCACCTTCCCAGCGCCGCGTCGAAAGGCCTAGGCGTTTGCTGGCATTGGTCGAAAGCGTTGTACCCACATTGCGACGGTCTCGATCAGTTCCTCGGAGGGCTCCTTCGCGGCCCATTCGGTCGGCGAGCCCGCATCGAGCAGCAACTTCGCAACGCCGTCGTAGTTCCGGTCGCCGCGCGTGCGCGCACCATCCGCGGCCCAAAGTAACGGCGTGCCCTGGAACTCGCGGTCCGTCACGGTCACGGAGGCACCGCGTTGCAAGAGCAGTCGCACGGCGTCGATTTGCGCTTCGTGCGCCGCACTGTGCAACACCGTCTTGCCAATGCTGTCGTCGGGTCGGTTGGGATCGAAGCCGCACGCCAGCATCACGTCGAGCGCCGCCGTGTCGCCGGTCTCGGCCGCGCGATGCAGCGCGCCGTAGTGCTCCTCCGTCAGCTGTGCGCGTAGTTCCGGATGAGCGGCGAGCATCGCTTCGGCCCGTTGCCGATCGGCGGCCCGAGCGGCGGCGACAAATTGATCGACCAACGCCACCTCGGCGTTCGCTCCGTGCTCGGCGAGCCAGCGCGCTACCTCCTGGTTCCCGTTGAGCTGGGCAATGGCAAAGGGCGTCCGACCGTCTCGGCGCCGACGATTCACGTCCGCGCCATGCGCGACCAACACTTCCGCCACGTCGCTTGTCCACCGTGCGGCGGCAAGGTGGAGCGGCGACTCGCCATTCTGCTCAAACACGGCATCGGCCTTCGCGCCATGTTTGAGCAGCCAGCGGATGCCGCCCGGTTTGCGACCCCACGTCATCATCGCGTAGAGCGTTGGAGCGCCATCGGTCGCCCATGTGGTATTGGCATCGGCGCCGTGCCGCGCCAGCAGGTCAAGCACCGGACGATCGTCGCTTGCGGCCGTCAGCGGCAATGTGACGCCGTCGTTCGGATTCGCCCCGGCCTCGAGCAGCACGCGCGCCAGCTCGAGATTATGCACCGTGCAACACGCGCCCCACAGCACGGGCCGACGGACGCCGTGGTGGAACCAAGGGTACCGCTGGTTCGGGTCAGCCCCGGCGGCAATCAATCTCCGCGCGATGGCCGCGGCCTGCGCTTCCGCCGCCGCGCTACGACGATTCGGCAACGAGGTGTGGCAAAGGTACTGCAGCGGAGTCCAGCTGCGCGGGCCGCCCGGCTGGGTTGCCAACGCCGGCTCTTTGGCCAATCGTGCGGTAACGGCATCGGCATCGGCGAGGAGCAGTTCGCAATAAAAATTCGCGTGGGCAATGGCCGGACGGATTTCGAGCAATCGCGCGGCGCGATCCGAGCAGCCGCTGGTGGCGGCCGCGATGAATTCGTCGATCGCGGCGCGCAGGTCGAGCGTCAGCTCCTCGACGCGGTCGCGCAGTGCGTTCCACGAAGCGAAGCCATGCTCGCGCGCGATGACCGACTGCGCGTCGTGCAGTGAAAAGACCGCTTCCGCCATTTCGGTGGCCGTTTTGCCGCTATAGGCCGGCAGAACGCGAAAGCGGACAAGTTGAACGGGATCGCGATGGCGCGCCGCGTGAAGCAGGTCTTTCGCCTGGCGCTTGAGCTGCTCGAGATTCGGGCGCTCGGGTAACAGTGACGTCATAAGTCCTCCATGCTGAGAGCCAGCGGTCCGCAAGCGGGCCAGCACGGGGTGACGTGCCGTTAACGAGGAGTAAGGGGGTGGACTCAGTCCTTCGCGCGGACCCGCGGGCGCCCCAAGCGCACGACGGGAAGCTGCGAATCAGCCGTCGAAAGTCAACTTAGCATGCGCGTGCGACGAGACCAAAGCGGCGGTCCAAGTTCACGCCGTAGGCTGCGGCTCCATCGATATTCGGGATGTAATTGCCGTTATTGTCGGATTCGGTGATCGAATCTAACAGGACGCCTGCCGGACAGTGGATTTTAATGGAGAAGCCCAACAACAATTAAGTCATTGGGCTTCATGGCTGCCCGGGCTGGGATCGAACCAGCGACCAAGTGATTAACAGTCACCTGCTCTGCCACTGAGCTACCGGGCAACAAGATTCTTTTTCTACCTCTGAAAACGGGCTTTTGCGGGTGAATCGCCTCGTGGGTGTTGTCAAAATATCAGTTGACAAACTTAACGGATGCTTGCAGATGGTTGCACATGGATGCAACATATTTGACAACAGCTTTGACAACACCGAGCGGGGACGATCTGGCTCCGCGGCCGCGCAAGAAGTCTCTAAAGAACCTGATGAAACGGGACGGTGTGTGGTACTTCCACAAACTGGTCAAGGGCAAACGGGAATTCCACGGCCGCAAGACGCCGTTCTCGCTCGACACGCGCGACCTGGAGGTGGCGAAGGCGAAGCGCGACGCGATCCTGAAGGCGGCCGGGGGCGCGGAGGTGGATCGGGTGCTGGGCCGGAGCGCGCGGCCGGCCGCCACGCTGGGCGAGATCTTCAAGGCCTACCTGGCGGCGCCGGCGGTGCGGGCGAACGAGGAGACGCGCGCGCGGAACATCGCGGACCTGGTGCGGATGGTGCGCCTGGTGCGGGGCGAGGCCTGCGAGGTGGAAAGGGAATCGTGCGGGATCCTGACGAAGCAGCTGGTGAACGACTGGCAGGCGAAGCGGCTGGCGGCGGCCGCGGCGGAGCACGCGGATAATCTGGCGGCGCTGGAGGGGGCGAAGCGCAGCCTGAACAGCCTGCTGACGCACGCGCAGTCGATCTTCTCGGCCGAGGCGCGGGACTTCTACGGCAGCCTGTATTTGCCGCCGAATATCGCGGAATTCATGGAGGCGCTGCCGGTGCCGGCGCGGCGGCAGGACGATCCGGAGGACCTGGGCGACGCTTTCGTGGGCGAGCTATTGGCGGCGGCGCGCGAGCTGAAGCAGGCGGACGCCGGCGCCTTCGCGGCCTTCCAGCTGATGACGTGGGGCGGCCTGCGGAACAAGGAATGCCTGCACGCCCGGCGGAGCTGGCTGGAGGCGCTGCCGGCGGCCTACCGGCTGAAGGTGAAGCCGACAAAGGATTTCCTGCCGAAGGGGAACAGCCGGGCGGCGGTGCTGCCGGCGGAGATCGTGGACGAGCTGCTCGAGCTGGTGCCGGAGGGGGACGAGGCGCACCTGGTGCCGGCGGCGAATGCATCGGAGCGGTTTGACGCGATCTACCGGCGGCTGAACGCCTGGCTGAAGAGCCGGGGGGTGAAGGAGGAGGCGGGAAAGATCGCCTACCGGCTGCGGAAATACTTCGCAAAGAAGGTGGCGGAACAGCAGGGCTTGCTCTTTGCCCAAGCGGCACTAGGACATGCTTCGATGATCACCACGCAAAACCATTACACCGGCAAGCCGGTGATGAAGGAACCGCTGAGACTTATTTCGTAGTCGGTGCTTGGGCGTCGCCCCACTCATTTGTGGGCTGCACTAGTTTCAATTCCCCAGTGCGAGTATCCATCCGCACTAGTTCTCCTTTGTAATTCACTAACACATAAGCGCCAACTTCTGGGATCACTGGCGCCCAGTCTTTTCCGTTTGTGGATTTTGGATCGTTTCCAATTAATTCAGCGAGCGTCTGCTCTTTTGAAGGCGGAGCTGGCGGAGGAGTCTCGGGTTTATTTTGCCACCAATAATGCCCAGCAAATAAACCAAGCACTAGAAATCCGATCGCAACGCTCAAATTTAACTCTGATTTGGAAACAGCCATGATCACCTTTTACTTCGTCGTCCGCTCTTCTGACCAGCCGAATATGTAGCTTGCGCTTCCTCTACTCTGTGGGCTGTAAGTTCCGGAATCTGCTCTAACAACCGGGTGCGAATGAAATCGGACAATGTTTGTTCGTGAGCTGTAGCGAGTGCTTCCAGCCGGATTTTTAATTCAGACGAGCAGCGGAGCTTTATCAGCGCATCTTTGGCCATTGGAGGCAGCGAACGAGCCGTTCTCGTGCCGAGCAAGGTAAAACCTGCAAGCATCTCTAACGACCGTCGAGACATCCGACTCGTGGATGCGGGCAAGATGCTGCAACCGCGCCTTTAGGCCGACCGAGCAACGCGCCTTCAAAAGGGTCTTTTTATTGCTGGATTCGGTTAAGGTGTTCTCCCCATTTTTCATTCGGGGTACGAATGTAGCCACAATCGGGCCAGAGGTAAAGAGCTTTTTCGGGCTTGACAGTGTGTTCCGATTGTGGCCACAAACGGGACTATGGAAGGACACAATGATCTTGGACTCGATGACATCTTGCGTTTTCGGATCGAGCCTGACCTGAAGAAGCGCCTGGCCGAACTGGCCCGGAAGAAGCGCAAGCCCACGGCACAATTCCTCCGAGAGGTTTTGTGGAACGTGGTCGAGGAAGAGTTCAAGGCCACTCAAGCAGAGCTGCCACTAACGTCGAGCAGGGGGAGGAGCAATGACTGAGATGGAGGCAGACCTTCTGCTGCTGCAAAGGCTGATCGCCGTATGCCACGAGCTGCGCGCGGGTGACGATCTCGACCTCGCCCAAGCGGCGGCACGGAAAGAGGAGTTGTTCCGCGCGGAGGTGCAGAACTTGCAGGAGCTGCTGAAGCAGGAGCATGCGATGTTCCTCCGGGCCGACCGCGCCGCCGGACTGATCCACGAAGACGCGCAAGGAGGTGGGCGGTGAAAGACTTTCGCATCAGAGAGTGCGATTCGCCTCCGGCCGAGGGGGTCGGCCGGGGATTGTTAGTTGAAGCTGGACCTGGGGGCGGAGCGCGGAGCTCCGCCCCCTTGGCGGGCGTCTCTTTTTTTGCCCGGAGCCATGGGGGATTTCCCCATGAAGGCCGTCGGAGATTTTCGGTGATGATCCATCGGGGAGGTGCCCGATGACTGCGCTGGAGCGCCGAATCTACCGGGTGACGCGGGGCGCCTACCCGGTGCTGTATCGCCGGCAGCTGCGGCAGATCGTGGTGGGGCTGGAGACCGGCGACGTGCTGACGTTTCGCGAAAAGGGACGCAGGCACCGGTGGTCGCTGCCGATCGACGGCGCGTTCCGCTACGCGGTGAGGATAAAGGCCGACGCAGATCGGCGAGAGAAGCAGGCGCGACGCAAGGAAGCGCGGCGGCGTTGAGGAATTTTAGCTCCCAACCATCAACCAAAAATGAAAAACAGTAAATTCTATCGACAGGGCGATGTCGCGATCCAGCGCATCGGCTCTTTTCCGGAAGGCATCAAGAAGGCCGGGCACGAGAACGGCCGCGTAATCCTCGCCCATGGCGAGGTGACGGGCCACGCGCACAGCTTCTCCATCAAGGAGGCGCAGAAGTTCACGGCCGAGGACGGCACCGAGCTGTTCGAGGTGAAGGGTTCGCCGTTCGATCTGACGCTGCCGATCCTGCAGCGCTGGAGGAACCAGGTGAAGGTGAGGCACCCGAAAAAGGGCATCATCGAATTCAACATCGACGACGTGGAAATCGTCGGCGACGAGGTGAGGATCAAGGGCGACTTCGGCCTGCTGGCGCATGACGAGCATCACGCGCATGGCGTGCCGGCCGGCCTGTACCAGGGCGGCGGCGCCGACAACAAGGTGCGGCAGCGCGAATACACCCCGCAGGGTTTGCGGCCGGTGGGCGACTAAGGAGGCACCATGATCACCAAGCTTCCCAAACAGGTCGAATCACGGCTCGCGGAGTTTCGCGACAAATGGGTGCGCATCGGGCTTTCGACGGAGCGTGTGCAGCGCGAAGAAGTCGAGAGCGCGATGGCGAAGGTTTACGCGGGGGTGGGGAAACCCCGTCCGCGTCACGTCATCATGCTGCGGAGCCCGCGCGAGGTCATCCTGGCAGTTGCGCTTTTGCGAAGCAAAAGCGCCGAGTTTGAAAACAGCGCCCAGGTCAGCGACCAGGTCATCGCCCAGGTCCGCGCCCAGGTCCGCGCCCAGGTCAGCGACCAGGTCATCGCCCAGGTCAGCGACCAGGTCATCGCCCAGGTCCGCGCC
>Ga0070741_10012641_pt1 | contig 15187 bp, 14 predicted proteins | sample Coa_R1_4_FD_66440 | JGI IMG/M metagenome (GOLD analysis project Ga0070741, IMG submission 66440) | Surface soil microbial communities from Centralia Pennsylvania, which are recovering from an underground coalmine fire - Coalmine... | ecosystem: Environmental > Terrestrial > Soil > Unclassified ... | reverse complement strand
ACATTTTCCATGAAGCTGACGCCCTTGCCTTTCACCGTCTCCGCAATGATTACCGTGGGTTTTCCGTTCGCACTGGACTTTGCGTTCTGGAGCGTGGTTACGATCTGTTGCATATCGTGACCATCAATCGTCATCACATTCCACCCGAACGCCTTGTACTTATCCTCGAGCGGCTCGATGTTCATGACGTCGCTCACCGCGCCATCGATCTGCAGCCCGTTGTGATCCACAATCGCAATCAGGTTTTCCAAGCCGTAATGCGCGGCTTCCATCGCAGCTTCCCAGATTTGTCCTTCCTGCTGTTCGCCGTCGCCCATGATGCAAAAGCTCTTGAAGGTCTTGCCGCTAATTTTTCCGGCAAGCGCGATTCCGACCGCGATGCTGAGACCCTGACCTAACGATCCCGTGGATGCCTCTATGCCCGGCAGTTTCAACCAGTGGGGATGGCCTTGAAATGGCGAGCCCAGCTTCCGCAACAGGGCCACATCTTCTTTCGGATAAAATCCGGCGAATGCCAGGCCCAGGTACAAGCTTGGAGCTTTGTGTCCACCCGACCAGATGATCCGGTCGCGACCGTCCCACGAGGGCTCTGCGGGATCATGGTTCGCTATCTTCAGATAAAGCGCGGCTGTGATGTCCATGATCGAAAGCGTGCCGCCGGCGTGACCTGAACCCGCTGCACACAAGGACACCAGGTCGTAGCCACGCATCAGGTTGGCCGCCTCCCTCAGTTCCGCAACCGAATAATCCCGAATTTGCTGGCCTGTTTTTGAGTTGATCAACGCCATGGAAGTCTCCTCATCCGCATTCGAGCAGGGTCTTGACGGGCAGACGTGCCCCCGTACTCACGCGATGGCGTAAGTACCCGGTCATCTTCTCCCCTCTCGGAACATCGTTCGGTGATGGCGCTCACAGTGGCGAGTGATGTGCTACCAGCGGAATGGGGAGCGGGGGATGTTGGGACTAACGGCTAATGACAGTCACCGTTTCTTGGCGGCGAGCCGTCGCAAATACTCCAGGTAAACTTCCTCGTCAGGTTTGTCATTTTGACGGATGATGTGCCGCACGCTGCAGCCGCTGACGAGATGGCAGATTTCCTCCGCCAGGTTCTTGGCATGATCCCCGCAGCGTTCCATCGCCTGCGCTATGAACACTACATGGAAACTTTCACTGCGCGCGTCTCCGGAATGGTTCTCAATGTGGCGCACAAAGATAAGGTTTCGTAGGCGATCGAGTTCCGAATCGGACTTTAGGACGCGTAGCGCGCTTTTGACCTCACGCCGCGTGAATGCTTCCTGGATATCGCTCAACATCTGGGCCACGATCTTCGCCATTTTCGTGAGCTCTTGCCCATCCTGAGCGGCAAGCCGTGGGGCTACCACCACCGCGCGGTTGGCCACGCTCAGCAGCAGATCGCCGATCCGCTCCAGTTCAATGATGAATTTCAGGCAGGCCAGCAACTCACGCGTCTGCTTATCGGAAGCGTGATTGATGATCCCAGTCACGCCTTCATTGATTTCCCGATCCAACCGGTCCAGATCTTCTTCCAGTTCCCGCATCTGCTCCACGAAATTCTGCGATCCGCGCGCCAGTTCACTTCCAGCGAGCACTGCTGCTGAACGTGCCGCTTCACAGCCCCGAAGCGTTAGTTCCAGCAGCTTGGCAGGCGTGTATTGCCGTAGTGGAGTTGCTTGCGAGCTCATGACCTTCACGGGTTCCTTAGATGCCGGAGCGGGGGGCAGAGGCAATAATAGTCCTTTTTCTTCTGCCTGATCGGAACACTGATCACGCCCAGCTGTGACACAGCTCACACGCTGCACCGGTCACCCGCGACTGTGTATGTGGATCCGAGCAGTTCCCACGGCGCTGCCGTGCGACCTCCTATGTTCGGCTCCCGCATCGTTGGGAAGGCAGAAGCATCTACATTATTTCAAGGTTAAAATACCTGGCATGAGCAGGCGTGGAACCAACGGCTCGCAACAGCGCGCACTCGGCGTATACGTCAAACTCCTGCGCGCCAGCGAATCTGTGCACGGTGAAGCCATGCGCTCCCTCGGCCGAGAGGACCTCACTCCGAGCCAGTTTGCGGTGCTCGAAGCTCTGTATCACGTCGGCCCGATGTGTCTTTCCGTGCTGGCTGACAAGATCCTCAAAACCAGCGGTAATCTCACGATGGTGATCGGCAATTTGGAGAAACGTGGTTTGGTCCTCCGTCAACAAAGCACGGATGACCGGCGTTTCGTCAGCGCCGCGATTACAGAAAAAGGGAAGCGCCTCATCGCCCGCATCTTTCCCGATCACGCAGCCCGTATCGCCGAACTGATGGGCCGCCTCACTCCTCATGAGCAGGACACTCTTGGCGAACTCTGCCGCAAGCTGGGAACCGCGTCCAGCGCTCCGGACCGCCACAGCTAACCTTGCCTGTCCCAAATACTTAGAAATGTCAGGAACGTTTTCGCAAGTACTGAAACTATTTTAATGTTAAAGCATCTAAGCCTTTTGAATGCGGTTTTACAGGAGCTTGCCATGATTACTTTTCGTCCCGCTGCCGAACGCGGCCACTTTAACCACGGCTGGCTAGACACGTATCACACGTTTTCTTTTGCCGACTACTGGGATCCCAAGCACATGGGATATCGCAGTCTCCGCGTCATCAACGAGGACAAGGTCGCGCCCCAGGGGGGATTCGGCACGCATCCTCATCGTGATATGGAAATCATCACCTACGTCCTTGAAGGCGCACTCGCCCACAAGGACAGCATGGGCACCGGTTCCGTGATTCGTCCGGGCGAAGTGCAGCGCATGAGTGCCGGGACGGGCGTGCTGCACAGCGAGTTTAATCACTCATCTTCCGAGCTGGTGCACCTGCTCCAGATCTGGATCCTGCCTGGGAGTCGCGGTCTCCAGCCCAGCTACGAGCAGAAAAAGTTCGCGACAGACGAGAAGCTGAACCGTTTTCGCCTGATTGCATCGCCGGATGGCAGCGATGGCTCGGTGACCATCCATCAAGACGCGAAACTCTCGGCCGCGATTGTCGAGCCCGGAAAGTCGGTGACCTACCAGCTCGGAACCGGGCGTTACGCCTGGATTCAGGTAGCGCGGGGCGAGATCTCGCTGAATGGCACAACCCTGCGCGCGGGTGATGGCGCCTCGGTTGAAAACGAGCCGGTTATGGCCGTCACCGGTCAATCCGAACGATCCGAGGTGCTGCTCTTTGATCTGGCATAAGCCGTCACGCCATAATTTTGGGAGAGTGAAATGTTTAGGAAACTGTTGCGTACGGAGAACGACTATCTGCTGACTATGACTCGCGTCATTTTGGGCGTGGTTTTCTTTCCCCACGGGGCACAGAAAATGCTGGGCTGGTTTGGTGGATTCGGCTTCGACGGCACGATGGCGGGCTTTATGCGGGAAGGCATCCCCGCTCTGTTTGCGTTTCTTGCTATCTGTGCCGAGTTTTTGGGAAGCATCGGCCTTATCTTCGGATTTCTTACACGAATTGCTGCTTTTGGGATCGCGTGCGTGATGTCGGTCGCTATCAGCATGCATATTCACAATGGTTTTTTCATGAACTGGACGGGCATCCAGAAGGGCGAGGGGATTGAATATCACCTGCTGGCCTTGGCGATAACCGTTCTGCTGATGGCCCGGGGGGCCGGGGCGCTCTCGCTCGATCGCGCATTTGGCCGCCAGTCGCAAAAACGTGAAGCGCAGGGCAGGGAACTGGCGTTCAACCGCTGATTGCAACGAAAAAAATAGGACTGGGCTCAGGTACAGCCCAGTCCTGTCTGTTCCGGAGGGAATCTACTCTTACGGTTGGTAAAGTTCGGCGGACGTAAGATAGTTTGCGTTTCCGATGCCGCCGATCGCCAGCAGTTGCCCGCTCGGCAGGAGCGCGACCGAATGCTCGGTGCGGCCGTCGTGCATGCTGCCCGTCGCCGACCATGTACCTGTGGCCGGATTAAAAATCTCCGCGGTGTTTAGAGAAACGTACTGACGCGAGCGGATGCTGGTGCCGCCCACCACAAGGACTTTTCCATTTCGCAGCAGGGTGGCCGTGTGATCTTCGCGGATGACACTCATGGACGCCACTGGGCTGAAAGTTCTCGTAGAAACATTGAAGATCTCCGCGCTCGACAGCAACGCTCCGTAATTACCGTTTCCGCCGGTCACCAGAACCTTGCCGCTGGGCAGAAGGGTGGCGGTATGCTGCGCCCGGCCATTCATCATGTTTCCGGCGGCTGACCAGGTTCCGCTGGCGACGTTATAAATTTCGGCACTGGTCAGATTGCCTGTGTAGCCGAATCCGCCCGTAATCAGCACATTGCCGTTCGCCAGCAAGGTCGCGGTGTGATAATCCCGCGCCACACTCAGGCTGCCGGTGGGAACCCACCGCCCGGTCGCGGGATCATACAGCTCCGCACTCGTCGTCACGGCGCCACACCCCGGCGCGTTACATCCGCCGACCACCAGTACCTTGCCTGTGCGTAGCAGGGTTGCGGTGTAGTAATACCTGGGGCTTCCAAGGTATCCCGTGAAAGACCAAGTTCCGGTGGCGGGATCGTACAGTTCTGCCGCCGGAGTCGTGTTGGTACACGTATTGATGCACCCACCTGCCACCAGAACTTTTCCGTTAGGCAAGGCCACGGCGGGAGCGCCGAAATGATCCAGGGCCATGCTCCCCGTCACTGACCATGTTCGGGTCACGGGATTGTAAAGCTCCGAGGCTTTCAGGTTGTTGGGCAGTGACCAGCCGCCCGCCACCAGTACTTTGCCATTGCCCAGCAGGGCTGTTGCCTGGCCGGCGCGCGGAGCGTGCAGAGGCCCCGTCATACTCCACGTCCCGGGCAACCCTGCATTGATGATCTGCGCGTGTGACATCGCTACACTCATAACTACCATCAGGATGAAAAATCCGAGCACCAGGCCGGCGCGGAACAGGACTCGTTCGAAGTTCGATTTGGAATTCAAAAAATTAAGCTCGCTTTCTTCTCGCTGCTTTGACGAGAGGGGGAGGTGTGATTCACTGCTCGCGAATCAATGCGACATAAGGCAATTGGCGAGCCAACTCCCGCTTGACTTCCATCCAGTTGAAAAAGTTGAGAATCACCCAGAGTGGACGGAATTCCGCGCGCTCACCGTGCCACGCATCCGGCGCAACAGCGCGACCCTGCCGCTGAGTTTGCTTGAAAATGGCTTACTTGGAGGGAGTGGCACTGCCACTCTAATGCGGCAGCTTGGATGGTTGGTGGCCGACAGCCGCAAATGCTATTTGCGAAACTCGATCGTCTGCAATGCGTACTTTGCCATCAATCTCTGGAACGCGCTGCGCTTCATCCCCGAGCGCCTTGCCGCTTCCGAAACATTTCCGGTCGTTTCGGACAGAAGTTGCGACAAGTAGCGTGGCTCGAATTCTTCAATCAGCTGTCGTTTGGCGGCGCGAAACGATTGATCCACCGGCCGCACCGCGCCCTTCACTGCTTCCAGGATACTGAGCGGCAGGTCGAGCGGCGTGATCTGGTTAAACTCGGTCATGGATACCGCCCGCTCAACCGCGTTCATGAGTTCGCGCACGTTTCCCGGCCACTGATATTTCTCCAGAATCATCATCGCCGCATTGGATATTTTTACGTCTTTGCTATTTTTCTGCGCAAAGTGACGCAGGAAATGCTGAGCCAACGGCGCGATATCGGACCGCCGTTCCCGCAGCGCCGGCAACTCGATGGTTACTACATTCAACCGGTAATAGAGGTCCTCGCGGAAAGTGCCCTCTTTCACCATTTCCGGTAGGTTTCGATTGCTTGCCGCAATGATCCGAAAATCGGCTTCCAGCAGTTCCGTCCCCCCGACCCGGCGGAATTGATGGTCCTGGAGCACGCGCAATAGTTTGGCTTGCATGGTCAGCGGCAACTCGCCGATCTCGTCGAGAAAGGCGGTGCCCGCATTGGCGGTTTCGAGCAATCCCCGCTTCATCCCCACGGCCCCTGTGAAGGCGCCTTTTTCATAGCCGAACATCTCGCTTTCCAGCAGATTCTCCGGCATGGCCGCGCAATCGATGGGCACAAACGCGCGATGACAGCGGCGGCTGGCTTGATGCACAGCCCTTGCCGCCAGCTCTTTTCCCGTGCCGCTTTCGCCGCGCAGCAGGATGTTGGCGTCGCTGGGCGCCACTTTGCGGATGGTCTGCAGAACCTTCTGCATCTGCGGGCTTGAGGCGACGATCTCGCTAAAAGGCTTAATGCTGCGCAATTCCCCCTGCAACTCGCGGTTCTCCTCCACCAGCCGCCGATGATTCAGACCCCGCTCTGTCGTGATCTCGAGCTGTGCCATGGAAAAAGGCTTGAGTAGGTAGTCGAACGCGCCTTCGCGCACCGCCTCGATGGCCGTATCCACAGTCCCATGCGCGGTCACCATGAGTGCGATCAGATCGGGATTGAGCTTCTTCGCTTGACGCAGCACGTCCATTCCATCCATGTCGGGCAGGCGGAGATCAACTATGACCAGGTCAAATTCGTGCTCGCGCAATCGTTGCAGGCCTGCCTGTCCATCCTCCGCCAAACAAATCTCGTATCCCTGGCGAGCCAGGATCTTTCGACAGGTTTCCCGCATGTCGGGCTCATCGTCGATGACCAGAATTCTTGCCGTATTAGCCGCTACCATCTCTGCTGTTGCCATGACCGTTTCCCTGTACCGGAAGTACTATGCTGAACGTTGATCCCTCGCCGAGCGAGCTGCTGACGCGAATTTCGCCTCCGTGGTCGCGCACGATGCCGTAGCTCACAGCCAATCCCAGGCCCGTGCCTTTGCCCGGCGGCTTGGTCGTGAAAAACGGATCGAACACCCGGGTCTGGTCTTCTTCCGAAATTCCGCTGCCCGTGTCGGAAACGTTGACCGCAACCTTCTCGTGTTCTGCACTGACAATGCTGATGGCAATACACCCGCCGCGGGGCATTGCATCAATGGCGTTGTTCATCAAATTGACGAGTACCTGTTGCAGGCGGCCGGGATCGGCTTGAATGAGGGGAAGGTTGTCCGGCAAGGAACGCTCGATCTTCACCTGTGCCGTACGGCAACGCGGAGTTTCTAATGCGATCGCGTGTTCCACTACTTTCCTGAGATCCACGCGCTCCATGCGCAGCGATGATGGCCGAGCAAACGTCAGCAGTCCCCGCACCGTGTTGGCCACCCGCTCTGCCTGATTTTTCACAACCTTGAGGTCTTCCTTAATTTCCGGAGATAGATCCTTTTCGGTGGTGAGGACGTAATCGGCGCGGCCCAGAATGATCCCGATGGGGTTGTTGATTTCATGGGCCATGCCACTGGCCAGTTCGCCGACCGAAGCCAATTTCGCCGCCTGCAGAAGTTGCCGGTTGGCTACGTCCAACTGTTCTTTTTGCCGCGCGATCGTGTAGCGCGCTTCCTGCACTCGCAAGCTGATTAAAACCAGAAATAGAAATCCCAAGCTCTCCAGGGCTTCCATCGAAGCGTGTACGACGAACGTGGTGCTCCATCCCTCGGTAGGGATAAGTTCGGTGTAGTCCTCGTAGGATTCGAAAAAAAAGTGGCTCGCCGCGAACAGGATCGCGATGATCAGGATGGGAGTTCGCGGCAACGCCAACTTGCGATTGCGCACACGCCACAGCAACATCGCAAGGACCACGAAGGTGATTGCCCAAAAGAGCAGCTCGGTTCTGGCAAGCGCCGTCATTACGAGCAGTTGGCCGGGCATGTCGGGTCCTATGCGCGAGCCTAGCATTTCAGGGCTGTCCGACTCTGTGACATGCCTCACGGGTTGTTTCACCACAGAGGGCACAGAGGACACGGAGGAAGGCACATTTCGTGCAAGAAATCGGCAAAAGTCTCTTGGTGGTGATTTTTCCTCCGTGTCCTCTGTGGTGAGGTGATGAATTCCGGTTCTGCAACAACCCCGAGATGGGAACATTTTGCCCAGCATTACGCTCCTATAATGTTGGTTTAATCTTTTCTTAATCATCGGCCGCCACAATGCACCCGTATGTTGAATCCAGGCTTGCTGCCTGTCTCGCCGGGAGTGTTGGTCGCCAGTCCTGACGCGCTGTTCCGCCGTCACATCGTCAATACGTTGCACTCGGGCCGTTGGCCGGTGCAGGAAGCTCTGGGCGGCGCCGACGCTCTCGGCAAATTGGAGGGCGGCTCTTGCCAGTTGTTGCTGCTCGACCGGCGCTTACCTGATCTCGACGTTGAAGAACTGCTGCAGATCATCAAACTGCGGTTTCCTGGTATCGAAGTGATCTTGCTCGATCCGGAAACGGGCAAGCCTGTTCTGTCCACAGCTGCCAGTCCCGTCGCTGCGCCTGTTCTACACACACTGGAGAAAGTCGTGGGCAGTTCCATGGCTCCCCATGCAGATAGGGCCGGCGAGCCTGTAAAGCGGGACGCACCTTTGGTCGAGCCCCTCGACGGTATGATCGGCAACTCGCCTGTAATGCAACGCCTCTACCGGCTGGCGAGGCTGGTTGCACCGCGTCCTACTACCGTACTGCTCGTGGGCGCCACCGGGACTGGTAAGGAGCTGGTCGCGCGGGCGATTCACAAGTTAAGCCCGCGCGCCCTGCGGCCTTTCATTGTGGTGAATTGCGCGGCGATCCCCGAGGCTTTATTGGAGTCTGAACTGTTTGGCCATGTCCGCGGCGCATTTACCGGTGCGGTGCAGTCCCATCTTGGGCGCATTCACGCTGCCCAGGGCGGCACCCTTTTTCTCGACGAGGTGGGCGAACTGCCTCTCGGAATGCAAGCCAAGCTGCTGCGGTTTCTAGATCAAAAAGAGGTTCAGCGGTTGGGCAGTCAGGATGTGTTTCAGGTGGACGTGCGGGTGATTGCCGCGACCAATGCGGATCTTGCCCGGCGCGTGGCGGAGCGCCAGTTTCGTGACGACCTCTATTACCGCCTGGCGGCCTTTCCTATCCCGTTGCCGGCTCTGCCCGAGCGCAGCGCAGATATTCTCCTTTTAGCCGAACATTTCATCGCGGAATGCGCGGGCGCTGCTGGGATTGGCGCACCCGTGCTGAGTGCCGAGGCCGTCACCCTTCTCCAGCGCCAACCCTGGAAGGGTAATGTCCGCGAACTGCAGCACATCATCGAGCGCGCCATGATCCTGGCCGAAGATGGTCCCATCATCCAGCCGGAACACCTGGCTCTTATTCCCGGTTGGAATGGGCGCGACCTTTCGCTCGCGAACTCACCGATGCTGAGAAGAAATTAAGACGGGGCCCTGTTTTCTGGTCTCGCCCGTGCAAATCGTGCCCTGGGAACCTGGGCAAATTATGCAGGCCGAATCGATCGAATCGTCGCCTTCTCCTCTCGATAAGCAGCAGCAGGAGCTTTCCCGCGCCTTCGCCAGCTTTACCCATGCGGCAGGGTCCCTGGAAAGATCCTACGCAAAGCTTCAGCTCGAGGTGATTCGCCTGCGCCATGAACTGGAGGAGACCAATCGCGACCTTGCCCACAGCCTGGAACAGAACCGGAGGATGCGCGACTATCTCAACCGCATTCTCGAAGGACTTCCCTGCGGTGTGCTCGTGGTGGATGGCGCGGGACGGGTACGGTTGGCAAATCCGGAAGCGCACCGCCTGCTGGCTATTGCCCCGGGGATGATTCTTCCTTTGGAACCGCTCCCTCCCCCAGCCGAGCGTGCTCTTTCCTGCTGTGCCGGCGACTGCGCTGAACACGAATGCATGTACGCAAGTGAAGAAAACGGCGAAGGTTGGGTGGCGATTCGACGGGCCTCGCTCGGCGACGTCAGGGACGAGCACGCGATTTACATCCTGCGCGACATTTCCGAGCAGAAGCGCATGGCGAGCGAGCAGGAACGCATTCGCCGCCAGGAGGCTCTGGCCGAGATGTCAGCCTTGCTCGCCCACGAAATCCGTAACCCGCTGGGCAGCCTGGAACTCTTCAGTGGGCTCTTGGCCAACGTTGACCACGGCAGCGAGGAAGAACGTGGACAGTGGATCATGCAACTGCAGGCCGGGTTGCGTACCCTCTCCGCGACCGTCAACAACGTGCTCCATTTTCATAGCCTGCCGCCGTCCCTGCTCGTGGCCTGCGATCTGGGCGAGGTTTTGGACGCCGCTTTCGCGTTTCTCTCTCCACTGGGAAAGCAGAGTGGCGTGGTCATGCAAATCCGCAATGCCCTTCATGGCGTGATGCGCCCTGCGGATGGCAATCGCTTGCAGCAGGTTTTATTCAACCTTGCGCTGAACGCCTTGCGCTTCACGCCCAGCGGTGGCCGCGTCATTTTCCACGGCAGATTACAGGCGGGGACGGATTGGCCCACGGCGCAGATGCAAATCACCGATACCGGTTGCGGCATTCGTCCCGAGCACCTGGCGAGGATCTTCGATGCGGGATTCTCCACGCGCACCGGCAGCCCGGGACTGGGACTGGCGGTGTGCAAACAAATTATCGATCAGCACGGCGGACAAATTCGAGTGACCAGCGCGCCCGGCGGAGGCGCGACGTTTACCGTCGCTTTGCCCATGTCATGAGCGAGAACTTCAATCGCGTGCTAGTGGTGGACGACGAGCCGCCCATGCGGGCGGCGCTGGAGGCGAACTTCCGCCTGCATGGTTGGCAGGTCGAAGCGGCAGAAAGCGTGACCGACGGCCTGGCCAAGTTCCGCCGCCTGCGTCCGCCTCTGGTAGTTACCGACATCCGCATGCCCGACGGCGATGGTCTGGCTGTTTTGCGTGACGTGCGCACCCTCGCACCCCGGACCGGGGTCATTCTTCTTACCGCGTACGGTAATGTTTCGGAAGCCGTCGAGGCGATGAGAAGCGGTGCTTGCGACTATCTTCTGAAACCCGTTTCCTTCGACCAGTTGCAACGCGTGGCTGCCCGCATCATCGCGTCTCGACAGGAGCAGTCGCGGGGTATTCGCCTGGTCGGTCATTCGCCGAAGTTACTTCAGGCCATCGAACAGGCGCTGCAGGCCGCGGCCAGCGATGCCGATGTCCTCATTGAAGCGGAGAGTGGTACCGGCAAGGAATTGCTCGCGCGCCTCATTCATCACGCCAGCCGGCGCTCTGCCCGGCCATTCGTTGCCGTTAACTGCTCGGCCTTTCCCGAAACCCTGCTTGAAAGTGAACTGTTCGGCCACGTGCGCGGGGCGTTCACGGGGGCGACCGCGGCCAAGCCGGGCAAGTTTGAAGTCGCGAATGGCGGCACCTTGCTCCTTGACGACATCGGTGAAATGCCGATAAGCCTTCAGCCCAAACTGCTCCGGGCGCTGCAGGAGCGTGAGATCGATCGTCTGGGCGACACGCGACCGGTGCAGGTGGATGTGCGTCTCGTGGCTACCAGCAATCGCCCGCTCCTCGCGCTGGTCAACGAAGGCAAGTTTCGCGCCGACCTCTACTACCGCCTGAACGTCATTCCCCTGGGCCTGCCGCCGCTGCGCGAGCGCCGGGAGGATATCCCCGAACTCGCCGAGCATTTTCTTCGCCTCTGCAGTGATCGAGCGGGCACGATGCCGCCGCACATCGCGCCTGATCTAATGTCGCACCTGGTGCAGTATGCGTGGCCGGGAAATGTGCGCGAACTTGCGAATTCCATCCGCCGTGCGGTCGCGCTTTCACCCGGCCCCGAGTTGACGCTTGCCGCCCTGCCTCACCTGGCCGCCCCTACTGCTGTTCCCGACAGCTTGCATCCCGGGTTGTCGCTGCGGGAAGTGGAAAAACGTCTGCTCGAAAAAACTCTGGATGCGACTTCCGGTAACCGTTCGCGCACCGCGGAAATGCTGGGCGTAAGCCTGCGTACCGTGCGCAACAAAATTCGTCATTACGGCCTACCTCCAAGGAGCACGTATGGGCATGATTGACAATTCCACGATCCAGTCCCTGGAACGCTTTCTCGATCTCGCTTCCTATCGCGCCTCGCTCATCGCCAACAACATGGCCAATGTCGACACCCCGAAATATCGCACTCGCGACATCGACTTCGGTGCCGAATTGCGCCGCGCCAGCGCCGGTCTGGACGCAATCTCGCCCCAGCCGCAAGAAGTTCGCGGGCTGACCGAACGTCCCGACGGCAATAACGTCAGTCTTGACCGGGAAGCCATGCTCCTGGCCGAAACTCAGCTGAAATTCCGCACTGCGGTGCAGTTGCTGCGCGCGGAATTTCACCGCCTCGCGACGGCGATTACCGAAGGGAGCAGGTCATGAATCTATTCGGAATGTTCTCGATCAGCGGTTCTGCTCTAACGGCGGAGCGCCAGCGCGCCGAGGTGGTCACCGCCAACATGGCGAATGCCGAAACCACGCGCGGTCCTAACGGCGGTCCCTACCGCCGCCATCTGATCGTTTTCCGCGCCGGCGCCACTCCGCCCCGGTTTCACATGATGCTTGCCTCCTACGGAAAGCAGGAACAGCCGGGGGTGCGGGTCGATCAGGTGGTCGAAGATCCTTCGCCGCCGCTGCGCCGCTATGAACCTGGCCACCCCGACGCCGACGGCCAGGGCTACGTCTCTTATCCCGCCATTAATCCGGTCGACGAAATGGTTGACCTGATGGGAGCGGTGCGCGCCTACGAATTGAACGCTTCCGCACTGCAGGCGGCGAAGACCATGATTCTGGATTCGCTGCAGATTATTTCCTGAAGCTGAGGAGCCGCCATGAACAATACGATTGCCGGGCTGAGAATTCTTCCCGTCGAAGCCGACCGCCCCGGGGGAGTCGCGAACGCGAAAGCGGATCGCTCCAGCTTCACCCAGAGCTTGTCGCAGGCCATGGACGACGTGGAAAGCCTGCAGACCGAGGCGCAGGCGCAAGTCGCCGATCTGCTGCAAGGCAAGGGCGCCGATGTGCATAGCGCCATGATTGCGGTGGAAAAAGCCGACCTGTCGTTTCAGCTGATGATGCAGGTGCGCAACAAAATCGTGGCCGCCTACCAGGAAATCACGCGCATGCAGTTCTGAAACTGTTTGACACACGATCATGGCGGACGAGGCCAAGAAACCCGAAACCAATCGCTCCTTGGCGCAGATCCAGGATTTCGTGGGTGGTCTGACGCTGAGCCAGCGCGCCATGATCCTGGGCGGCGCCGTGCTGGTCGCGGGCACGCTCTGGTTGTTTGTCACCCTGCTCGCCAAACCAAAATTCACCACCCTCTATTCCGGCCTCAAGCCGGCGGAGGCGCAGTCTTTGGCCACCCGCCTGGCTGCGAAAAATATCCCGTACGAGCTCTCGCCCGACGGCGCCAGCCTGCTGGTTCCCGCCGACAAGCTCGATCAGAGCCGCCTCGAAACCGCCGCCCAGGGTTTGCCGCGCAGCGCGCGCCTCGGTTTTGAACTCTTCGATACCCCGAACTGGATGGGGAGCGACTTCAGCGAAAAAGTGAATTATCAGCGCGCTCTGGAAGGCGAGTTGGAGCGCACGCTGGCCTCCCTCAGCGACGTGGAAGCGGTGCGCGTGCATGTCGTCGTTCCCCCCGATTCGGTTTTTTCTGAGCAGGAGCGCGAAGCCAAAGCGGCCGTCATCATCAAGACTCGCGGCGGCCGTTTGTCGCGGGAAACGCAAGCCGCTATTCCGCAATTGGTCGCGAGCGCTGTGGATAAGCTTCGCCCGGAAAATGTCACGCTCGTGGACGCCGACAGCAATGCTCCTCTCTCTCACAGCCGCGGGCCTGGAGGGGTCGCCGGAGCCGCCGAAATGGAAACCCAGATCCAGGCCACGCTCCTGCGCACCTTCGAACCTGTTCTCGGCGCCGACCATGTACGGGCCAGCGTGCACGTGGAGTATGACACGTCCAGCAGCGAGGACACGGAGGAAACCTACGATCCGAAATCCGCGGTGCCGATCTCGAAGCAAATGTCGGAGGAGCAGATCGGCGGCGCCGGAATTGCGCCTGCGGGGGTTCCCGGCACCGCTAGCAATGTTCCCGGCGCACAAGCCGCGAGCCCGGCTGCAGTCTCCGTCGCCGGTCGTGAACGCCAGTCCTCGCGTTCTGAAACCAGCACCTTCGCCGTGAACAAACTTCTTCGTCACACGGTCCACCCTGCTGGACGGCTGAAACGGATCGCCGCCGCCGTGCTGGTGGACGATGCCGTCGAAAGCGAAACCAAGGAAGGCGGCGCCTCGGTCTCTGTGCGTCGCAAACGCACCTCCGAGGAGATGAAGGACTTCGAAAAGCTGGCCCAGGCGGCCATTGGCTTCGATTCCTCTCGTGGCGACATTCTTGCTGTGCAAAACCTCTCTTTCGCCGAGTTGCCGAAAGAAGCGCCTCCCGAGGCTCCGCCCGCCTTGGACCGTGTGCGGGGTGTTGCCTCGCAATGGTCGGGCGCGCTTCGTTTCCTCGCCATCGGGGTTCTGTTCGCCGTGGTTTATTTCCTGTTGCTGAATCCTGTGAAGCGGCAGATCGTGACTGCCTTCCGCGAGTTGCCCTCGCACATTCGTCCTGAACGCTCGCCGTTCAAGGAGACCATCGCAAAGGCGGCGCACCTGGAGAGCTCGGTCGAGGTGGCCGAACTTCCTGGGGCCAGCGAGGAAGCCAAGCGCATGACCGCCCTCAAGAAAAATCTGATCGATAAGGTGAAGAAAGAACCGGCCAACGCCAGTCGTCTGGTGCAGAGCTGGATCCGTGAGGCGAAGCCGTGAGCACGACCGCCGGTCTTACCGGCACTCGTAAAGCCGCTATCCTTCTTGTCGTGTTGGGCGAGGAGGCCGCCAGCGATGTCTTCCGCAGCCTGCCCGATTCCGTGGTCCAGAGCCTAACCCAGGAGATTGCCGAACTGGACTACATTCCGCCCGAAACCGCCAGCGAGGTGCTCGAAGACTATCACCGCCTCACTCTTACCCAGGATTACCTGGCCCAGGGGGGCGCCGATTACGCTACCAAGCTGCTCGTGAAAGCGTTCGGTGACGAAGGTGCGCGTGAGCTTTTGTTGCAGGTCTCCCGGGCTGCAGAAATCAGCGCCAGTAAACTTGATTCGCTGCAGAAGGCTGACCCTCAACAGCTGGCAAAGTTCCTCGAGGAAGAGCACCCCCAGACCATCGCGCTCATTCTCGCTCACCTCGACGCCCGCCAGGCTTCGTCGCTCTTGATGCGCTTGCCGGAAGACACTCGCGCCGAAGTCATCAAGCGCCTGGCTCAGTTGCGCCTTTTTTCCCCGGAGATGGCCCAGAAAGTTTCCGTGGTGCTCCATAAGCGCCTG
>Ga0070741_10012640_pt1 | contig 15188 bp, 12 predicted proteins | sample Coa_R1_4_FD_66440 | JGI IMG/M metagenome (GOLD analysis project Ga0070741, IMG submission 66440) | Surface soil microbial communities from Centralia Pennsylvania, which are recovering from an underground coalmine fire - Coalmine... | ecosystem: Environmental > Terrestrial > Soil > Unclassified ... | reverse complement strand
ACGTAATCAAGAGCTGGCCGGCGGACGTCTACAACTGGCCGAAGGACTTCGAGGAAGGCACGAAGCGGAACGCCGGCCAGTACAAGATCGGGAAGCACGGCGAGATCGTCGAGAACACGAGCGACAAGCAGCCCGACTACATCATCGGCTTCCCGTTCCCGAAGATCGACGCCTCCGACCCGACCGCCGGCGTGCAGGCGGTGTGGAACTTCTTCTACCGCACCTACTACTTCGGCAACCTCCGCGCCGAGTCGCAGCTCAACTGGATGAAGCCGCACGCGCTCGAGCGGCGCGTCGATGTGAACGTGTACTTCATGTACTACGACGGCGTCCCGAAGGACGAGCGGGTCGCGAACGCGCAGAACATCCTCTACCAGCAGCTCGTGCGCGTCATGAGCCCCGCGGACGTGAACGGCACCGGCGCGCTCACCTGGCGGTATCGCGACCCGGAGAAGCGCGACTCGTCGTGGGCGTACGTGCCGGCGCTCCGTCGCGTCCGCGCCGTGAGCCCGGCGAACCGGTCCGACGGCTTCCTCGGCTCCGACATGAGCCAGGACGACGGACCGTTCTTCGACGGGAAGCCCGAGGACTTCGAGTGGAAGCTCACGGGCGAGGCCGACCAGCTCCGCCTCGTCGATCCGCTGAACCTCGAGGGCAAGTCGGGCAACGTGTGGCTCCCGCGCGGCGGCTGGCGGGCGAACTGGCCGGACACGAAGTTCCTCGGCTACATGGACCCGGCCTGGAAGGGGCTCGCGTGGGCGCCGAAGGACGCGGGCCTCGCGAAGCGGCGGTTCTACGTCGTCGAGGGCGTCCCGCGCGACAAGTACTATCTGTACGGGAAGCTCCAGCTCTACATCGACACGATCAGCTTCCAGGGCGCCTGGAACCGCCAGTTCGACTGGCGCGGAGATCTCCTGAAGGACCTCCAGGTGATGGCGTACAATCCCCACACCCTGACGCGTCCCGACGGAAAGACCGACTGGGTCCAGGGCTCGAACCAGGCCTTCCAGTGCGCCGAGGCCGTGAAGCTGAATCGCGCGACGATCGCCGGCATCAAGTCGGCGCCCGAGGCGGGCTTCGACGGACGGCTCATCTTCGACAAGTCGACGTTCGACATCGACGCGCTCTCGCACATGGGCAAGTAGCGCGGCGCGCGGTCAGTAGCGGTAGTGCCAGAGGAGGTCGATGGCACTGTCGCCGCGCGTGCTGGTCGACGCGCGCACCGAGACGTTGCCACCGAGCGAGTACTCGAGCCCGACGACCTGGGCGACCCGGCGGCCGAACTCCTGGCCGAGCGACACGAACACGTCCTCGGCGACGTAGCGGCCGGCGCTCACCCGCCCCGCCTCGGTCCCCTGCGGCATCTCGACCTCGAGCGTGTCGACGCCGAGCGCGTCCATGACGGACGTCCGCAGCTCCGGCATGACGTAGCCCGCGGCCAGCTGGAGCGCCTGCTCCTGGAGCGCGACGCTCTGTCCCTTGCCGAGCTGCTGCGCGGGCTTCCCGAAGAGCAGCACGGAGAGGATGTCCGCCTGCTCGAGCGGTGGATCCGAGGACAGCGTGAGCGTCGGCTTCTCCGCCGACCCCGTGATGCGCACCTCGATGCGATAGCCGGTCGCGGTCGCGGTGCCGTGCGTCGTGTACACCGCCGTGATGTCGAAGAGCGGCTTCGGCGGCGACGTTCCGGTGAACGTGATCGTCCCCTGCTCGATCGTGAAGCGCCGTCCCTGGAACGCGTACCAGCCGCGCAGCAGGTCGATGTGGCCGATGATCCGCAGCGGCCCCGACGCCGGCTTCACGAGCTGCACCTCGCCGCCGAGCTCGATGTCGGCGTCGCTCCGGCGAATCCACGCGTTCTTCGCGATCGTGACCTTCACGGAGAGCTTCAGCGGACCGGCGAGCTCGCTCGCCGGCGACGGCGGTACGTTCGTCGTGGCCTCGGGCTCCCCGGCGACCTGGATCGTCGGGTCGTGCGGGATGCTCGGCCCGGACGCCGGCAGACCCGCGGGCCGCACGACGGCGCGATCGATCTGGAGTGCGCCGGAAACGTCCGGGGCGTCGAGCGAGCCGCCGACGGCGACGTCCCCGCTGAGCGCCGCCTCGTACGCTTCGCGTCGCGCCGCGAAGAACTCCTGGAGATGCGCGTGGACGTCGACCGCCGTGGATCGGCCCGGCACCACGTCGGCGGAGCCGGTCACGTCGAGCGTCCCGTCGCCGCCGCGCGCGTGCAGTTTCTCGATCGCGACGTGCGTCCCGTGCGCCGTCACGCGCGCGCGGACGTCCTCGTAGGGCACACCGGCGACGGCGAGCTCGATGCGTCCGTCGTCGAGGGCGAGCTGCCCCTCGATCGACGGCGCCGCACGACGCCCGCGGACGTCGACGTCGAGCTTGAGCCGGCCCGCGGACGACTTGAGCGTCCGCGGCGCGAGCGCCTGGACGATCGTCAGGTCGAGGTTGTCCGCCCGGGCGGTGACCGCGATCGGCGCGTCGTCGAGCTTCTGTCGGGGCCCGGCCCACGCGAGGTCGACCGGGACGTCGCCGTCGATCCGGAGCTCGCCGGCCTGCGGATGGCGGAGGGTCGCGTGGAGACGCGCCTTCCGCTCCGCGTACCGACCGCTCAGATCGAAGACACCGTACGCGACGGTGCCGACCTCCAGGTCACGGGCCTGGGCGCCGAGATCGAGGACGGGCGCGAACGCCGTCCCGCCGACCGTCGCGCGCCCGAAGAGCGCGCCGCGACACGGCGGCATGCCGGCGACCGTGCAGAGCGGCTCGAGCGTCAGACCGTCGAGCGTCAGCACGGCGTCGGATGCGCCCGTCGTCCCGATGCGGCCGGTCAGCGCGGCGCGTCCGGGGCCCGACGACAGCGCGATACCGGGCGTCGTGAACGCGGAGTCGAAGACGAATTCGGCCGGCTGCACGAGCTGCCACGGCGGCCCCTCGGGCGGCGTCAGCAGGACGGTCTCCACCCGGCCGCTGGTCCGTCCCGGCGCGCGCGCGACGCTCATCGCGAGCGCCTGCTTCCGTCCCTCCTCGCTGTCCGCCTCGACGGCGAGCGTCACCCGATCCTCGAGCCCGCCCCGACGCCAGTCGGCGTCGACGTGCGCCTCGTATCGCGAGCCGGTGCGCAGCCGGAACGCCGTCGCCTCGACGCGCGCGTGGCCGCGGGGTGCCGTCCCACCGAGGCCCTGGAGATCTGCGCGGAGGCGCGCCTGCTCGGCGCTGACGCTGCCGAACGCGGCGCCGTCGATGGTCGCCGTCGCCTCGACGGCGATCGCGTCGAGCGCGCCGGTGGCGCTCGCCGACGCGCTCGCGCGACCCGACAGCGGCTTCCCCATGTGCGCGCCGACCACGCCCAGGTCGGCGGCGGCCGTGAGTCCCACCGTCGCCGAGCGCGCGTCCAGGTCCGCCTTCCCGGAGCCGTCGAGGCGGACGTCGGGACCGAGCACGGACAGCGTGCCGACGTCGATCTGGTTCCCCGTGAGCCGCGCGCGCAGGTCGGCGTGCGTGATCGGCACGCCGTCGAGGGACGCGCTCGCCACGCCGACGTCGAGGCTCGCGCGACGCGACGCCGGATCGCGGCCGCGGCCGGCGACGCGCACACGTCCCGCGGCCCAGCCCCACGCCGAGGGGACGAGGAGGTCCAGGCGCGCGAGCGTCCAGCGCGCGCTCATCCGGTAGGTCGGCGGGGTGTCGAGCGCGAGCGCGGCGCGGAGCGCGACGTCGCCCGCCGAGGCGCGCGCGCTCGCGTGCAGGCGGTGACGACCGTCGGCGCCCTGCCCCGCGACGACGAGGCGCTCGACGAGACGGCCGGCGACGTCGGAGTCGTGGAGCGCGAGCCGGTACGCGATCGGCGCCCGCGCGTCGACGCCCTGCCCGCGGACACGCAGCTCGCCCTGGAGCGAGGCACGCGTCTGCCCGACGACGACCGCGCTCGGATCGAGGCCGGCGAACGCGCCACTCGCCTCGTACCTCGGCGGCGTCGCCGTCGCGTCGACGGCCGTCCGCGCCCACACCGTGCCGCCGTCGCCGGCGTCCGCGCGTGCCACGGCGGCGATCCGCGTCCACGGTCCGCGCGCCCGGGCCTGGGCGCGGACGTCGGCGGTCACACGGAGCGACGGCACGAGCGCCCGGACGTCCGCGGCGGCGAGCGGCGCGAGGCGCGCGCGCGCGTCGACCCAGCGCCCGCGGTCGAGCGTGCCGGCGATGTCGACGTGCGTGCGCGCCGTCGCGAGCTGGAGCGCGTCGAGACGCACGACGCCGTCCGCGTCCCGCGCGACGCGCGCCGAGGCGGTGACGGGCGACAGCGCGACGCCGCGCGGAACGAAGCGGAGCGAGCGAACGTCGACGTCGGTCGCGCCGCGCCGGACGTGCGCCCCGGCGTCGAGGATGACGCCAGCGACGGCGACCCGTCGCGCGGGCGCGGCATCGAGCAGCGCGACGGACACCCGTCCGTCTTCGATCTTCAGACGCTCGACGGTGAGGGCGAGCGTCGATGGACGCTCCTCGGCGTGCTGCCGGCCGCTGCCCCGCGGAAGCCGCCAGCCGTCGGCGGTGCGGACCGCCCGGACGCGCGGCCCGACGAGCGTCACGCGCGCGAGCCGCACCTCACGGTGGAGCAGCGGCCAGAGCGCGTAGACGATCTCCACGTGCGGCACGCGGACGACCGTGCGGCCGTCGACCGCGATGCGGAGGTCGTCCGCGACGAACGTCCGTCCCAGGTTCCCGCCGATGGCCTGGAGACGCACCTCCGCGCCCGTCGCGTCCGCGAGGAGCGTCTCGAGCCGCGCGCGGACGAGCTCCCGGACGGCGGACGTCCGCGCCGCCACGAGCAGCGCGGCGACTGCCACCACGACCAGCACGACGACGCCGAGCCCGAGGCGAACCGTCCAGCGAACGACCGTCCGCATCAGAACGTCTGCCCGATGCTCACGTGCACCTGCCAGCTCGCGTCGCCCGCGGGCCGCTGGATCGGGAAGCCGAGGTCGAGGCGGAGCGGACCGACCGGGCTCTTGTAGCGGACGCCGACCCCGGTGCCGTAGCGGAGGTCGTCGAACGGGAAGTCGAAGGTGTGGAGCGAGACCTGGCCTCCGTCGAGGAAGACGGCGCCGCCGATCTTCTCCGTGATCGGGTGGCGGAGCTCGGCCGATCCTTCGACGAGCGTCCGCCCGCCGATCGGATCGTTGTGGCCGCGCGCGCGGCAGGCGGCGGCATCGACGGCGCCGAGCGGGTTCTTGTCGAAGTCGCACGCGAGCGGACCGACGTGGCGGCGCTCGTAGCCGCGGACCGAGTTGATGCCGCCCGCGTAGAAGCGCTCGAAGACCGGGATGTCGTCGCTGCCGCCCATCGGATCGGCCGCGCCGAGGCGAAGCCGGAGCGCGCCGAGGAAGCCGTGCACGAGCGGCTGGTACCGGCGTCCCTCCGCCGTCAGCCGCAGAAAGCCGAACTTGCCGCCGAGGAAGCTGCCGACCGGCTCGACGGCGGCGCTGCCGGCCCAGCCGCGGCTCGGGTCGATCAGGTCGTCGGTCGCATTCCAGTCGACGCCGAACGCGAGGCCCGAGAGGATCCCGTTCCGCGGCACGATGTCGGGAAAGACGCGCGCGATCACCGGGTTCACGTTCGAGAGCGAATCGTACTCGACGCGGTACGACGCGTACGGCGTCACGTTCGGCAGGGCCTGCCATTCGATCCGCGGCGCTAGGCGGGAGCGGTCGTTCGTGTAGGGGTCCTCGTCCTCCTGCTCCTCGGACAGGAGCAGCCGGACGCGATCGTTCGGCCCGGGGAAGTGCGGCTGGAGGAAATCCGCCGCGATCGTGCGCCGGAGGAACGATGCGCGTGCGGTGAATCCGAGCTGACGGGCGCCCCCGAAGAAGTTGTAATCGCGCCAGGCCGCGAGCACGCGGATCTGCTCCTCCGTATCGTACCCGACGCCGAGCCGGACCTCGCGGGACGCTCCCGCGGCCACCCGGATGCGAACGTCGACGGTCGGGTCGTTCGTCTTGTCCTCGTCGACGCGGACCGAGCTGAAGATGCGGAGCGCAACCAGGTTCCCGCGCGTCCGCTCGATCACGCTCTGCTTGAACGGCTGTCCCGGCTCGAACGGCACCTCGCGCCGGACGACGTCCGGGTCGCGGGCGCCTTCGATGTGCACCGCGCCGAAGACGCACGTCGGGCCGCTGTCGACCTCATAGCGGACGGAGACCGTCCCGCGCGGCACGTCGACCTGCGCCGATCGCCTGACCGTCACGCGCGCGAACCCGTGCTCGCGGTAGTACGTCCGGAGGTCGCTGTAGGCCCGCTCGTACGCGGCCTGCGTGAAGCGATCGTCCCGCTTGATCGGCAGCTGCGTGAGGAGTCGCTCGCGCGCGTCGTCGGGGAGCGGCTCGCCGCGGAGGGAGACCGAGACCGCCTCGACGTACACCGCCGCGCCCTCCTCCACGTAGACGACGATCCGGAGATCGTTCCCTTTTGTGGGAAGCTCGATGTCGTGGAAGACGCGCGCCTGGTAGTAGCCGTTGTTGCGATAGAGCTGACGGAGCCGATCGATGTCCGACCGGAACGCGACCGGATCGAAGACGGCCAGCGGCCGCCAGATCTGCCAGAACTCGTACCAGGGCCGCGCCTTCGTGATCATCGCGTTTCGGAGCTCGCTCGTGCGAAGGGCACGGTTCCCGCGGAACACGAGCGCCGCGACCCGCCATTCGCGGCCGAGATCCACGGCATCGACCTGGACGGCGTCGGCCACACCAGCCGTCACGACGACGAGCGCCGTCAGAACGGCGGCGCCGGCCGGGCACGCGAGGCGCGCGCACCAGGCCCGTACGCGTCGCGGCGCGCGCTGGCTGGACATCGGCATGACGTGCTGCGGGCGCGAGAATCGCCGATTTGGCCTCGATGATCGAGAGGTCGCGTTTTCCGACAGCGTGTAGTGCGTGACCGCACCCGACCCGGGTCGCGTCCTCCGCGTCGCTCTCGCCACGACGCCGATGTGCGCTGGCACGCCGATTGTTATTCGTCCGGATGGAAGGAGACCTCATGCGAATGACGATCTTTTCCACGCTCTGTCTCTGCTTGCTTCTCACCAGCATCGCCTGCGCGGGCGTCCACAGCGAAGACGAGGACACCGCGCTCCACAAGCTCGGACGCGGGCTCGCGGGCATGACCACCGGATTCCTCGAGCTCCCCGGAAACATCGTCGCCGTCAATCGCGATCAGGGTGGCGCGGCCGCCGCGACCGTCGGCTTCGCGCGCGGGCTCGGGATGATCCCGGTCCGCGAGGTCGTCGGCGTCTACGAGTTCGTCACGTCACCGATCCCGGTACCGCGGGACTATCGACCGATCATCGCGCCCGAGTATCCGTGGCAGTACTTCGAAGGTGCCCCGCCGGCGCGCAGCGCAATGCGCTGACGGGGAACACGCCGCGCCGAGCGCTGCGGCCCCCGGCGCTCGGCGCGGCTAACACGCGACCCAAGACTTCTTGGGTCGCGCGCCTTGGGTCGCGCTTTACGGGGGGTAGCGGGTGACCGCTTCGGCCGTCACGTCGGGCGTGCCGGCGACGACGATCGAGTCGCTCACGGTCACGCGCTCGTCGCCGCGGAGGGACACCGGGACGTCCTTGCGGCCGACGACCGCCCCGCCCGCGCGGTCCCGGAGGGTGAGCTCGAGGACGATCTCGCCGTCGCCGCCGCGGTTCCGGACGACCGCGGTGACGATCACCGTGTTCCGCTCGACCGCCGTGACGCGGACCGACTCGGCCTCCGGCAGCGGACCGTTGCAGCCGGCGCCGACGACGGTCAGGAGCGCGAGCGCCGCTCGCCTCATTTTCCCGGGACCCACGGCGGGTGGATGATCATCCAGACGAGGATCGCGAGGAGCGACAGCACGACGAGCGTCGCGCAGCCGAGCGTCGCGACCGGATCGGCGTGCTGCTGCTCGCGCTTCACCTGCATCAGCGCGAGCGGCTCGGGGATGATCGGGATCGTGAACTCCGCCGAGTACTCGATGTCGGGGAGGAGGACGTCCTCGCGGAGCGCCGCCGTCGCGTCGCGCATGAGGGTCGCGATACGGCCGACGCCCGCCTCGTCGACGCGGACCGCCGGCCAGAGCGGCGCCCCGAGCGCCTGCTCGAGGCGCTTCCACGCGCGGACCCCGGAGCCGTAGCGCTCGGCACCCTCGGCGTCGATGCCGCCCCAGGCGACGATCTGCGGCGCGCTGTCGGTGCCGTCGAGGACGCCGACCGTGCGGAGCGCGGTCACGGCGAGCGTCAGCGGCGAGTGCGACAGGTGCTCCGGCACGTCGACGAGGGCGATTTCACCGCCGTCGAGACGGAGCGTGCCGATCCGTCCCCACCGGTCCTCGATCGGCACGTCGATCGTGTCGTTGTCGGGGCCGCGCACGATGACGTTCAGGTACGCGCGCTTGGTCGCGCGCGGTGCGTGGCGCGCGCGTTCCTGGAGGCGCGGCTGTGCCCGCTCGACGCCACCGAGGCGGAGCGCGAGCAGGCGGAGCGATCCCATCGTGCTCGGAAGCGTCGAGACGAGCAGGTACACGACGAACACCGCGATGAACGCGAGCACGAGCGTCTCGACGTTCGACCGCTGAGTCAGCGTCACGAGCAGCCGCACCCGCCACACGAGCAGGCCGAGGACGGCAGTCGCGGCGGCGCTCAGCACTAGGTGAATGCCGATCAACCACGAGGTCCGACGGTACACGCTCGCGACGTCGGTGATCGGCGACTGCATCGCTTCCCAGAGCCAGTGCACGCGCTCGTCGAACCGACTGCCCCAGCCGGGAAAAGTCAATCACGAGTCGCACCGGTGACCCGACCTCCCGCGGACGACGGATTGCGCCGTCGGCGAGCCGATGCGAAAGGCATCGGGTGACGCGGCGGACGTTCCTCTTCGCGGCCGCGGCCACGAGCGCGATGACGCTCGTCTTCCGGCGCCGCACGTCGGCCGACACGGAGCACGCGATGATCTACCGGACACTCGGCCGGACCGGCGAGCGCGTGTCGGCGATCGGCCTCGGCGGGTTCCACATCGGGCAGCAGAAGGACGAGCAGGAGAGCATCCGGCTGATCCGCAGCGCGATCGACCGCGGCATCACGTTCCTCGACAACTCGTGGGACTACAACGGCGGGGCGAGCGAGATGCGATGGGTGCCGCGCTCCGCGACGGCTACCGGCAGAAGGTCTTCCTGATGACCAAGATCGACGGCCGGACGCGCGACGCCGCGGGGGAGCAGATCGACGAGTCGCTGAAGCGCCTGCAGACCGATCACGTCGACCTGATGCAGCTCCACGAGATCATCCGCATGGAAGACCCGGACCGCATCTTCGCACCGGGCGGCGCGCTCGAGGCGGTCGTCGCGGCGCAGAAGGCGGGGAAGCTCCGCTACATCGGCTTCACGGGCCACAAGGACCCGGCGATCCATCTCCGTATGCTCGACGTCGCCGCCGCGCACGGGTTCCGCTTCGACACGGTGCAGATGCCGCTCAACGTGATGGACGCGCACTTCCGCAGCTTCGAACACGAGGTCCTGCCCCGCCTCGTGCGCGACGAGATCGGCGTCCTCGGCATGAAGTCGATGGGCGACGGCTTCATCCTGAAGAGCGGCGTCGTATCCCCGATCGACTGCCTGCACTACGCTTTGAACCTCCCGACGTCGACGGTCATCACGGGGATCGACCGCATCCCGATCCTCGACCAGGCGATCGAGGCCGCCGCGACGTTCCGGCCGATGAGTGCCGAGCGGGTCGCCGCGCTACTCGCGAACTCGGCGACGGTCGCGGCGACCGGCACGTACGAGCTCTTCAAGACGAGCGATCACTTCGATTCGACCGCGCACAACCCGCACTGGCTCGGCTGACGACTTTTCCACCGCGGATTGACTTGCGAGCGGCGGTTGGGTTTCCGATGCGCTCGGCCATGCGATCATGGACGATTGGCATGCTGCTGCTCCTTGCCGCCGCGCCGAGCGCTGCCGCGCCGACGCCGTCGACCGCCGAAGCGCTCTCGCTCTGCCAGCGCGCCGACGCGGCGCCGGCGGGCGAGCGGCGCGCGCTCCTCGAGCGCGGCCTCGCGGCCGCGGAGGCCGCCGTCGCGCGCGACGAGCGCGATCCCGCGGCGCACTTCGCGGTCTTCTGCAATCTCGGCAAGCGCATGCGGCTCGACGGGGCGAGCGTCGCGAGCTTGTTCGCGCTTCGCCGCCTGCGGCGCGAGGTCGATCGCACGCTCGAGCTCGCGCCCGAGCACGCCGACGCCCTCGTCGGGAAGGCGGCGCTGCTCTACTACACGCCCCGCCTCCTCGGTGGCGATCCGGTCGAGGGCGAGCGGCTCCTCCGCCGCGCGCTCGTGGTCGCGCCCGACTACCTCGAGGCGCGGCTCGCGCTCGCCCGTCTCCTCAGCGCGCGCGGCGAGCGCGGCGAGGCGCGCGCCAGCGCCCGCGAGGCGCTGCAGATCGCCGAGCGACAGGCGAACGTCGCGCGCGAGGACGACGCGCGGCGCCTCCTCCAAGAGCTCGAATAGCGCCCCGAGACTCATGTCTCGGGGCGGGACGGACGCGAGCGTGAAGCGTTCCTGTCCCGCGCGACCGCCGTGCCGCGGCCGGCAGAAGCCGGCGCGGCAAGCTGACACGCGCGCAAACACGCGACACCACTGCGAGCGTTCGCTTCGGGCGTCGTCGCCGCCGCAATCGTCATCCCCGCTGCGACCGGGGGACGGACCGCGGACGAACCGTCGTCCGAACACGCGTAGCGCCGCGCCGGCCGTGCGGGCGGCGGCGGGCGCGGGTCGGACGCTCGACCGGGACTTTGGGGGATCGGAAGATGTCGATGCCGAGCTGGGCGAGGACGGTGAAGCCGGCGACAACGACCACCAGCTCGCTCGCGTGGATCGCGACGGCGTAGGCGATACCTTCCGCGCGCGAGCGGCCGACCAGCTCGAAGGCGCCGGCGATCCCGCCTTCGTATGCGCCGATCGCGCCGGGCAGGAAGGGTACCGCCATCAGGAAGATCGTGATCGCGAACATGACGACGACCTGCGGGGTGGTGAGGTGGAGATCGAGAAAGGCGTTCGTCGCGAGCGCTCGCACGAGCGCGATGGCGATCGCCGCGAAACTCCACGCCGTGGCGCCGACGATGAATCGCCACGGCGCGCGGAAGAAGCTGGCGACGTCGCGGCAGAAGCCGATCGCGGCGTCGATCGGCCGCTGGAAGATCCGCGGCAGGACGCGGCGGACGGCGGTGAGCGTCCGGCGGACGAGGCGCCAGCGGCGAAAGAGATCGAGGTACGCGATCGCGACGGCCGCCACCACGAGGAGCGCCGCCGCACGGACCGCGGGCCGCGAACCGAGCTCGCTCAAGAGCGTCATCGGCAGGATGAGCGCGTAGGCGGTGAGCTCGAGAAAACGGCTGATGCTGAACGAGGCGAGCCCGCGCGAGAACGGGACGCCCTTCCGCCGGAGAAAGTAGGCCGCGACCGGGATACCCGCGACGAAGCCGGACGGGATCGCCCATCCGGCCGCGAACGCGGCGATCGTCAGCCGGAAGAGGAGCCAGGGCGACACGCGGTGTCCGTAGCTCCGGAGGATCGCGTCCCAGGCGAGCGCCGTGAACGCGGACACGCTGAACGACGTCGCCACCAGGGCGGTCGCCTGCCACACCGACAGGCGCGACAACATCGCCACGGTCTCGCGGACGCCGGCGGACCAGACGGCAAGCGCGAGCAACCCGAGCGCCGCCAGGCCGGCGATCGCGACGTAGAAAGGTCGCCGCATGGGCGAGCGGCCGTCGGGCTCGCTACGTCCCCGTCAGGTCGCGCACCTTGTCGCGGAAGATGGTGAGCGCGATGCGGCCGCGGTGCGGCTGTCCTCGCGCGAGCGCCTCGGCGAGGTGGAACGCCTGCTCGGGTGTCACCTGTGCCGGCATCGGCGGCTCGTACGGGTCGACGACCGCCTCGACGAGCGCCGGCCCGGGCGTGTGCAGCGCGGCGTCGAGCGTCGACTGCACCTCGTCCGGCTTCTCGCAGTGGAAGCCGACGGCGCCGCACGCCTCCGCGACCTTGACGAAGTCGATCGGGTGCAGCTCGACGCCGTACTCGGGATTCCCGAGGAACACCATCTGCTCCCACTTGATCTGGCCGAGGGTGTTGTTCTTGATGACGACGACCGTGATCGGCAGGCGATACTTCGCCGCGGTCGCGAGCTCACCCATCAGCATCGTGAGGCCGCCGTCGCCGACGAACGCGACGACCTGCCGGTCCGGAAAGGCGATCTGCGCGGCGATCGCGTACGGCAGCCCCGGCGCCATGGTCGCGAGGTTCCCGGAGCAGGAGAACTGCATCCCGCGGCGCACGTCGATGTGGCGGGCGGCCCATGTCGTGATCGTCCCCGAGTCCGTCGTGATGATGGCATCGTCGGCGAGGAGCCGGTTCAGGCGATCGGCGACGACCTGCGGCTTCATCGGCATGTCGTCGCGTGAGGCCTGCCGGCGGAGCAGCTCGCGCCACTCGCGCATGCCGGCTTGCGCGTCTTCGAGGAAGCGCCGCTCCTCGCGCCGCTGGAGGAGCGGAATCAGCGCCTGCAACGTCGCGCGCGAGTCGCCAGTGAGACCGACCTCGACGGGGTAGCGGAGCCCGATACGCGTCGAGTCGCGGTCGATCTGCACCGCGCGCGCCTGCCCCGGGTCGGGAAGGAAGTTCATGTACGGGAAGCTCGACCCGACGACGAGCAGCGTGTCGCACTTCTCGAAGACCGTCTCCGACGGCCGCGTCCCGAGGAGCCCGATGCCTCCGGTCGTGTACGGCGAGTCATCCGGCACGGCCGCCTTCCCGAGGAGCGCCTTCACGATCGGCGCCCCGAGCAGCTCGGCGATGCGTTCGAGCTCCTCGGCGCACCCGAGGGCCCCCTGTCCGGCGAGGATCGCGGTGCGCGTGCCGGCCTTCAGCACCGCGGCGGCGGCGCGCAGGTCGGATTCCTGCGGGACGACGATCGGCGGCCGCCACGCGGACGACGTATGGCCGTACACCATCATCTTCGACCGCTCGTCGTCGGAGAGCTTCTGGTCCTGGACGTCGACCGGCGTCGTGATGTGGGCAACGCCGCGGCGGTCGAGCGCCGTCCGGCACGCGATGTCGACGAGCGCGCGGGCGTGCCCGGCCCCGAGCACCATCTCGTCGTAGACCGCGACGTCCTTGAAGAGCGTCAGGAGGTCGACCTCCTGCTGGTACGACGTGCCCACGAGGTCGTGATACGTCTGCCCGGTGAGCGCGAGGACGGGCGCGCCGTCGAGCTTCGCGTCGTAGAGGCCGTTCAGGAGATGAATGGCGCCCGGCCCGGACGTCCCGAGACAGCAGCCGAGGCGTCCCGTGAACTTCGCGTAGCCGCACGCCATGAAGGCGGCGGCCTCCTCGTGCCGCACCTGGACGAAGCGGATCCGGTCCTGCCGCGTCCGCAGCGCCTCCATGATGCCGTTGATGCCGTCGCCGGGGATGCCGAATACGACGCCTATGCCCCAGTCGACCAGCGCGTCCACGAGGATGTCCGCAGTCGTCTGTGCCATACCTCGAGCTTTCCCCGTCCGCCGCCGTCGCGGCATCCCGGCGGCGCGTGACGGCCTCTACGCGCCGTTGGACGCGACGCATTCCGGGACGCGGCGTGGCCGCGTCCCGGATAATCCGCGCCGCGTCGCTACGGAACCGCGGGTGGGCGACGGCCCGCCAGCAGCCCCACGATCAGGAACACGATCGCCACGACGACGAACACCCAGCCGATCTCGGCCGAGAGCCCGGCGACACCGCCGAATCCCATGAGGGCGGCGATGAGCGCGATCACGAAGAAGGTCAATGCCCACTGGAGCATGATCTTGCACCTCCTCTCGCCCTTTCGAGTTGCAAGTCGAAGGCCAGATGTGCAGCGCGTCAGGTGCGACGGCGCTCGTCGACCAACCGAGCGCGTCCGAGAAACGTCGTCGCGACCGCGCCCGCGGCGGCGATCGCGACGGTGACGAGCGCGGGGTGCCTGGCGATCGACGCTTGCGCGCTCGCGGTGTGGGCGCGCGCATCGAAGTCCCCGTGCGCGCCGTGGTCGCCCGCGACGGGACGCCACAGGTTGTGCGGACGGCCCGGGTCCTCGGCGCCGTCGTACTGCTGGGCGTCGTAGCCCGTCCACGCGAGGTAGCGATCGAGGAGGCCCGGCACGAACTTGTCGAGCCAGATCGCGGCGACGGTCGGCAGCCCGACGTTGACCTCGCGTCGCGCGTGATGGGCCGCCCAGACGATCGCCTCGGCGGCGACCTCGGGCTGAAAGATCGGGGGCACGGGCTGCGCCTTCCGCGGCAGCCGGCTCTTCACCCACGAGAACTGGGGCGTGTTGAGCGCGGGAAGGTTGACCTGCGTGATCCGCACGCGACTCCCGTCGTGGAGAAGCTCGCAGCGGAGCGAATCGGTGAATCCCGCGATCGCGTGCTTCGCGGCGCAGTAGGGCGCCTGAAGCGGGATGCTCCGGTACGCGAGCGCCGAGCCGACCTGGACGATCACGCCACGGTCGCGCGGCAGCATCCGGCGGAGCGCCGCGAGCGTGCCGTGAACGCATCCGAGGTAGGTGACCTCCGTCACCCGACGGACCTCCTCGACCTCGAGCTCCTTCACCGGCGAGAAGACGGACGCCATCGCGTTGTTCACCCAGACGTCGATCGGGCCGAACGCACGCTCGACCGCGGCGGCCGCGCCCTCGACCTCGCTGGCGTGCGCGACGTCCGTCGGCAGCACGAGGGCCTCGCCACCGGCGCGCTCGACCTCCCGCCGCGCGCCCTCGAGCCCGTCACGGCCGCGCGCGAGGAGACCGATCCGTGCACCCCGCCGGGCGAAGGCGTCGACGACGGCGCGCCCGACGCCCGCCGACGCGCCCGTCACGACCACGACCTCCCGACGGTCCGTCGACGCCATCGCCGTTGGAGGAGCAAGGCGGGTGCCGCCGCTTTGCGACGCGCGCTGTCGAGAAACCGGACGGCGCTCTTTCGCCCTCCGACTCCCTCAGCGCGTCGGGAAGGCGTTCGCGCGGGCGATCGTGCCGAGCCAGCGCGCGCTCGGCTTCGGCGTCCGGCGCTGGGTCTCGCGGTCGACGGCGACGAGGCCGAACGTCGGCCGGTAGCCGAAGATCCACTCGAAGTTGTCGAGCAGGCTCCAGTAGAT
>Ga0070741_10012639_pt1 | contig 15188 bp, 17 predicted proteins | sample Coa_R1_4_FD_66440 | JGI IMG/M metagenome (GOLD analysis project Ga0070741, IMG submission 66440) | Surface soil microbial communities from Centralia Pennsylvania, which are recovering from an underground coalmine fire - Coalmine... | ecosystem: Environmental > Terrestrial > Soil > Unclassified ... | reverse complement strand
CGCGCCTTCTCCGTCTCCGCGTCGATCTCGGCCCAGCTCGTGTCTCGCTCGCGCTCGGCCGCCTCGAGAGCCTGCATGACCTCGACGTGTTCGGCCTCGAGCGCGCGCAACCGCGTCTGGATCGCCTCCCGGCGCTCCATCACCTCGAGCTCGATGTCCTCCAGCTCGCCCTGACGGCGGCGCAACGACGCGATCTCCGACTGGAGGTTCTCCAGCTCGCGCGGCGACCCGACCTGGCCGCTGTCGAGCCGCTGCTGGTCGCGGGTCATCCGGGAGCGGACCAGCTCGACGTCGGCGTCGACCTTCTCCTGCTCGCGTCCGAGATCGCTGTCGTCGGTCTGGGCGCGCACGATGTCGTCGTTGATGTCCTCGTGCCGCGCCTCCAGCGAGGCGAGCTGTTCGAGCGCGGGGAGCGTCCGGCGCCGATGCGCGAGCCGGTCGACGGTCGAGTCGAGCGCCTGGACGTCGAGCAGCCGACGCTGGTCCTCGGGTGCGGCCTTCACTTGTCCTCTGATGGGTGAGCGTGCAGCGTCCACGGGTCGGTGACGATCGTCGACGCGGTGACCTCAACCGTAATGCCCCGCGCTCCGAGGTCGCCGGCAAGGAGGTCGCGAGCGCTCGTCACCCACGGCTGCTCGGTCGCCCAGTGGGCCGCGTCGACGAGCGCGATGTCGTGGTCGGCGACCGCCTCCGAGGCGCGATGGTGCTTGAGGTCGGAGGTGACGAACGCGTCCGCGCCGGTCTCCGCCGCCGCTCCGGTCAGGTCGCCGCACGACCCGCCGCCGACCGCGACGGTGCGGACCGGGCGGTCCGGGTCGCCGGTGGCCCGAAGCCCCCACGCCGTCGCAGGGAGCCGGTCCGCGAGGTAGCTGACGAACTCGCGCAACGGCATCTCCGCCGCAAGCTCGCCGACCCGGCCAAGGCCGCGTTCCTCGGCCGGCAGCAGCGGCCGGACCGCGTCGAGCCCCACGGTCGCCGCCAGCGCGTCGCTCACGCCGGGGCTCGCCACGTCGGCGTTGGTGTGCGCGGTCAGCAGTGCGACACCATTGCTGATCAGGCGGTGCACCGCGCGGCCCTTGAAGCTGGTCGCCGCGACGCCGTGCACCGGCTTGAGCAGCAGCGGATGGTGCGTGACCAGCAGGTCCGCGCCCCAGGTGATCGCCTCTTCGACTACCGCGTCCACTGGATCGACCGCGAACAACACCTTGTGCACCTGGGCCGCCGGGTCGCCGCACACCAGCCCGACCGCGTCCCAGGACTCGGCCCAGCGCGGATCGTAGGCGGCGTCCAGAATCCCGACCACGTCGGCGAGCGTTGGCATGGAGGAATGCTACGGTGCGGCGATGTGACCTCCCAGCCCGAAACCCCGACAACCGTGCCGCCGATCGCGGACAGCGCCGCCCGACGCGTCCGGCCGACCCCGCAGCAGCTGGCCGCGGCGCAGGCGAAGACGATCCCTGACGTACTCGGCCCGAATCTTCGAGTGCTGTTCTGCGGGATCAACCCGGGCCTGTGGTCGGCGGCGATCGGCAAGCACTTCGCGAACCCGGGCAACCGGTTCTGGCCCGCGCTGCACGCCTCCGGATTCACCCCGCGGCTGCTGGGCCCGTGGCAGCAGGAAGAACTGCTCGACCTCGGCCTCGGCCTGAGCAACGTGGCGTCGAGGGCGTCGGCGCGCGCCGACGAGCTGGGGCCGGAGGAGCTGCGGATCGGCGGCGCGATCCTGGCCGCAAAGGTCGCCGAATACCGGCCGCGCTGGGTGGCCATCCTCGGGATAGGCGCCTACCGGACCGCGTTCGGCCGCAAGGACGCGACGATCGGCCCGCAGCCCGTGAAGATCGCCGACAGCAGGCTGTGGGTGCTGCCCAACCCGAGCGGCCTCAACGCGCACTGGACCGCGGCGACGCTGGCCGCGGAGTTCGCCAAGCTGCGCGCCGCCGCGGACGAGGGCTGACTTACGTACTGAGGGCGGGCGGCTCGGAGCGGCCAATCAGAACTCGATGATCGAGCGGATGCCCTCTCCCGCGCGCATCTGGTCAAGGGCTTCGTCGACGCGCTCGACCGGCAGCCGCGCTGTGATCATCGATTCCAGGTCGAGCCGTCCGGTGCGCCACAGGCGGACCAGACGTCCGTATTCGACGCGCACGTCCGCGCCGCCGTACCAGGTGGGCAGGATGCGCTTGCTGTCGTAGAAGAGTTCTGCCATCGAGAACGAGACCTGATCGTCCCGCGCTCCCGCGCCGACGACGACTACGGCGCCGCCGCGGCGGGTCAAGTCATAGGCCTGACGAACCAGGCCGCCACGGCCTACGCACTCGAATACGTAGTCGAAGCCGCGCTTCCCGGTCAGTTCCTCGCGCGCCGCTCGTGCGTCTTCCGGGGCGACTGCCCGGGTGGCGCCGAATCGCGCGACCAGTTCGCGCTTGGCTTCGCTCGGGTCGATCGCGACGATGTCCGCGGCACCGGCGATGCGCGCGCCCTGGATCGCCGCGATGCCCACTCCCCCGCAGCCGATGACCGCGACCGTGGATCCGGGCTCGACCCGCGCGGTGTTCAGCGCCGCGCCGACGCCGGTTGTCACGCCGCAGCCGATCAGCGCCGCGACGTCGAAGGGCACGTCCTTCGCGACCGGAACGGCACACTGCCAGGGCAGCACGACCTCCTGCGCCCAGGTGCCCGTGCCGCACATGCCATACAGCGGCGCGCCGTCGACGGCGAAGTTGGCGGTCAGCGCAGTCTTGGCGAACAACTCAGTGCACAGATTCCCCTCGCCGCTCAGGCAGTCGGCGCATCTGCCGCAGGGCGGTACCCAGCACACGATGACGTGATCGCCGGTACTCAACCCCGGTACCTGTTCGCCGACCTCGACGACCTCGCCGGCGCCCTCATGTCCGAGCACGAACGGCTTCTTGTTCGGCAGCACGCCGGCCATCGCGGACAGGTCGGAATGGCACACCCCGCTGGCCCGAATCCGGACCCTCACATCACCGGACCCGACCTCGCGCGTCACCACGTCGTCGCGCACCTCTGTGCGTTCTTGCCCGCCCTTCCGCACCAGCGCCGCCCGCATCACGACCACCTCTCCGCCCGGCCTGTCCCCGCCCGAAGGACTGTACTGACCGGACCCGGGGTTTGAAATATTTCATCTGCTTAACCTTCCGGGTACCATGGATTCATGCGGCGTGATCCGATAACCCGTGAGGTCGTAGACCTGATCGCCGACATGTCGACCCGGTTCCACGACGAATACGAGGCCGCGGCCGCGGCTCACGACCTCACCGGCGTGCAGGCCAAACTGTTGGGCGTGGTCGCGGACCACCCGGTGCCGATGAACCAGATCGCGACGGTGCTCAAATGTGAGCCGTCCAACATCACCGGCCTGGTCGACCGGCTGGCGGCGCGGGGCCTTGTGACGCGGCAGCCGAGCCCGACCGATCGCCGGGTCAAGCTGGTCGCCGCGACCGCGGTCGGTGCGGAGGTGAGCGGGAAGGTCTGGGCGAACCTGGACTTCGCCGCCGAGCCGCTGGCCGCGCTCAGTGACGACGAGCGCCGCACGCTGCGTGACCTGCTGCGGCGTATACAAGCGGGCGTCGCGGCGCCAGTCGGCTGAGGCCGCGTTCCGGCTCCGGCCCGCCGCACCGCACCGCACCGCACGACTGTCGCCCGCGGGCCGCCGCACCCGGTCAGGAACCGAGAAGCACGGCCGCCACCGATTGCGTACCGTGGCGGCCATGGATGCGGCTTCCACCGACGAGGCAGCGCAGTTCTCCGTCCGGCCCGTCGGCCGAGTCCGGTCTCCACTCAAGCGCCGCGAGGACGCGCCGAGGCAGGGCGACGAGGGCGCCCCCGAGGCGTGGCTCGACTTCGCACCTGAGTTCGCCCGTGCGGCTCAAGAGTTGCGGGCGGATACCGATGTGCTGGTGCTCACCTGGCTGGACCAGGCGCGGCGCGACGTGCTGGCGGTACACCCGCGCGGAGAGACCGACCGGCCGGAGACCGGGGTGTTCAGCACCCGCTCGCCGGACCGGCCGAACCCGATCGGGCTGCATCGGGTGCGTATCGCGGAGGTGGCCGGGCTGAGCCTCCGGGTGCACGACCTGGAAGCTCTCGACGGTACGCCGGTTATCGACGTCAAGCCGGTGCTCGGCGGCCCTGAGGAGCGGTGATCCGCGATCGGGGTGGCACGCCCCGAGTTGTTACTGCCTGGTAGCATAATCCGCCCGTAGTAGCATTCACTTTTCGCGGCGGCACCCAGGGAGTCGGACGTGGATCAGGTCGGGCAGTCCGGCGCCCGGAGCGTGGCGAACGCGCAGGCAGCGCAGGGTTCGCTGCGTATCGCGCTGCTGTGTTACCGCGGCAATCCATTCTCCGGCGGCCAAGGGGTTTACGTACGCAACCTCTCCCGCGAGCTGGCCGCACTCGGCCACCGGGTAGAGGTCCTCGCCGGCCAGCCGTATCCGATCCTCGACGAGGGCGTCGGCTTCACCCCGGTGCCCAGCCTCGACCTCTACCGCGAGCCGGACCCCTTCCGCACGCCGCGGCCCGGCGAGTACCGGGACCTGATCGATCTGCTGGAAGTCGGCACGATGTGGACCGCCGGCTTCCCCGAGCCGCGCACCTTCTCGCTGCGGGCCGCACGCCTGCTGGCCGCGCGCCACGGCGAGTTCGACGTGGTGCACGACAACCAGTGCCTCGGCACCGGCCTGCTGCGGCTGCCCCGGCTCGGCTTCCCGACCCTCGCCACCGTGCACCACCCGGTCCAAGTCGACCGGGGGCTGGAGCTGGCCGAGGCGCGCGGTTTCCGCCGGATCTCGCTGCGCCGCTGGTACGGCTTCACGCGCATGCAGGCCCGGGTGGCCCGCCGGCTGCCCGAGATCATCACGGTGTCCTCGTCCTCGGCGGCGCAGATCACCGAATACCTCGGGGTACCGCCTGAGCGCATCACCACGATCCCGATCGGCACGGACGTCGAGCGCTTCTCGCCCTCGCCCGCCGTGGCGAAGGTGCCCGGCCGGATCGTGACCACGGCCAGCGCGGACTCGCCGCTCAAGGGGCTGGCAGTGCTCGTAGAAGCGTTCGCGAAGGTACGCGCCGAGCACGATCACGCGCAGCTCGTCGTGGTCGGCGCCGCGAAGGAGGGCGGCGCGGTCAGCCGGGCGATCGAACGCTACGGCCTTGAGCCCTACATCCGGTTCGTCTCCGGGATCAGCGAGGACGAGCTGATCGAGCTGCTGCGTTCCGCCGAAGCCGCCTGCGTGCCCTCCATCTACGAGGGCTTTTCACTTCCCGCCGTCGAGGCCATGGCCGTCGGGCTGCCGCTGGTCTCCACGACCGGCGGCGCGATCCCCGAGGTGGCCGGGGCCGACGGCGAGACCACGCTCGCCGTGCCGCCGGGCGACGCGCCGGCGCTGGCCGCGGCGTTGACCCGCGTGCTCGGCGACGCGCAGCTGCGCGCCCGGCTCGGCGCGGCCGCCCGTGAGCGTGCCGCGTCCCGGTTCACCTGGCGTGCGGCCGCCGTGGCCACGGCCGAGCGCTATCAGGTACACATTGACGCGCGGCGCGGCGGCGGCGCATCGCAGAGCCCGGATCACGCGCTCGGCGACGGCCGCCTCTCAGAACACGGGTTCGCAGACGCCGAGCTCGAGAAGCTCGCACAGGAAGGCTCCCCCGCATGCTGACCGTCGATTTCGACCGGTTCCCGGTCGGGCCGGGCGACCGGGTGCTTGACCTGGGCTGCGGCGGTGGACGGCACGCGTTCGCCCTGCTGCGCAAGGGGGCGGACGTCGTCGCGCTCGACTATTCGCTCGCTGAGATCGAGTCGGTCAACGCCATGTTCGCGGCGATGCGCGCGCAGGGCGAGGTTCCGGCGGACGCGCGAGCGGTGGCGGTCCGCGGGGACGCGTACCGGCTCCCATTCCCCGACGATTCGTTCGACGTGGTCGTCGCCGCGGAAGTCCTCGAACACTTACATGACGACGCGCGTGCCTTCGCCGAGTTGCGCAGGGTCCTGAAACCCGGCGGCCGGATCGCGGTGACCGTCCCGCGCTGGTTCCCCGAGAAGGTCTGCTGGGCGCTGTCCGACGCCTACCACGAGGTGGAGGGCGGCCACGTCCGGATCTACCAGCGCAGCCAGGTGCTGCGCAGGCTCAAGTCCGAGCGCCTGCGCCCCTACGCCATGCACCACGCGCACGCGCTGCACTCGCCGTATTGGTGGCTCAAGTGCGCGCTCGGCGTGGACAACGAGAAGGCCGCGCCGGTCCGGCTGTATCACAAGCTGCTGGTATGGGACATCATGAAGGCGCCGAAGCTGACCCGCGTCGGCGAGGCGATGCTCAATCCGGTGCTCGGCAAGAGCCTGGTCGTCTACGCCGTCAAGAGCGCATGACGGCCGCGCAGCTGATCGCGGCCGGGCTGCTCGACGCGCCCGGCATAGCCAGGACCGTCGGTGGCATCAGGGCCCTGCAGCGGCCGGACGGCGCCATTCCGTGGTTCGCCGGGGACAAGCTCGACCCGTGGGACCACGTCGAGTCCGCGATGGCCCTGGACGCCGCGGGCGAACACGAGGCGGCGCGCCGCGCGTATCTGTGGCTGGCCCGGACGCAGAACGCTGACGGTTCCTGGTTCGCGAACTACGCTGATACGCCTGAGGGCGTATCAGTGGCCGCAGTCACCGACAAGACGCGCGAGACGAACTTCAGTGCGTATCCCGCGGTCGGCGTCTACCACCACTACCTCGCCACCGCGGATCGCCGCTTCCTGGCCGAGCTGTGGCCGACCGTCGTCGCAGCCATCGAATTCGTGCTGCGGCACCAGCGCGCCGACGGCGCGATCCGCTGGAACCCGGACGGCGACGAGGCGCTGCTGAGCGGGTGCAGCTCGATGTACCAGGCGCTGCGATGCGCCGTCGCCACCGCGACCGCGCTCGGCGAGAACCAGCCCGGGTGGGAACTGGCCCTCTCCCGGCTCGGCCACGCGCTCACGGTGCACCCCGAGCGGTTCACGCCGAAAGAGCGCTACTCGATGGACTGGTACTACCCGGTCCTCGGCACGGTGCTGCGCGACGAGGCGGCCCGGCGGCGTATCGACGAGGACTGGGACAGGTTCGTCGTCCCGTCATTGGGCGTCCGCTGTGTGGACGACCATCCGTGGGTGACCGGAGGCGAGAGCTGCGAGCTGGCGATCGCGCTGTGGGCGGTCGGCCGGGAGCGGCAGGCACGCCGACTGCTGGCCGATATCAGCACGCAGCTGCGCGACGAGGAAGACGGGATGTACTGGACCGGCTACGTGTTCGCCGACCTAGCGATCTGGCCGCAGGAGAAGACCTCGTGGACAGCCGGCTCGATGCTGCTCGCGCTGGCCGCGCTCGGCGGCGAGCCGGCGACGCGCGCGGTCTTCGGCGGCGAGGCCCTGCCGATGCCGCTGCCGGTCGAGTGCGTCGCCGAGTCCTGCGTTTCAGCGCGCTGATTCGATGGGGGCGCGCGACGGCGCCAGACGGCCCCCACACGGCAGCACAGGGCCGAACGGCGCGCGGCCGAGTCCGGCCGCGAGCCCACCGAATCAGGGGTTGAGCAACGCCTTCAGGGCTTCCAGCGTCGCCTCGGGATGCAGCGCGTCCACGGAGATCCGGTCCATCGCCCGCGCATACTGCTCCACGTCCTCCGGCCGCTCGATGTACTGCGCGCCGGTCAGGTGCTCGAGGTAGACCACGTCCGGCAGGTCGGCCTCGGCGAACCGCAGCAGCGTGAAGGCGCCGCCCTCGGCCGCGTGCGCGCCCACCGAGTACGGCAGCAGCTGGATCGTGATGTTCGGCCGCTCCGCCTGCTCGATCAGGTAGGCGATCTGAGCCTTCATCACCTCGGGCCCGCCGATCGGGCGGCGCAGCGCCGCCTCGTCCAGCACCACCCACAGGATCGGCGCGTCGTCCCGCTCGAGCGCGGCCTGCCGTCGCTGGCGCAGCTCGATCCGGCGCCTGAGGTCGGTCGTGCTCTGCGCCCGGTTCGAGGAGAGCACAGCGTCGACGTACTGCGGGCACTGCAACAGTCCGGGCACGAACTGCACCTCGTAGGTGCGCACGACCGAGGCCGCCGACTCCAGGCCGATGAAGGCCTCGAACCAGGACGGCAGCACCTCGCTGAAGCTGTGCCACCAGCCCTGCGCGTTCGCCTCGCGCACCAGGTCGAGCACCTGGTCGCGCTCCTTGCCGTCCAGCACGCCGTAGAAGGTCAGCAGGTCCTCGACGTCCCGCTCCTTGAACGAGACCTTTCCGGTCTCCAGGCGGCTGATCTTCGACTCGGTGGCCCGGATGTGGTAGCCGGCCTCACGCATCGAGATGTTCTTGGACTCACGCAGCCGCCGTAGCAGGGATCCGAGGAGTATGCGGCGCACCGTCGAGCTGTCGCCGACTCCGTCCATCCGCTCCCTCTCCCCGTCCGGGGCCGTACGGGCGCTGCCGCGCGGCGTCTGTTCTACCGGTTCCCGCTGCTCTCACGGCCGGGCGAGGTGTAGCGCCCGACGGCGCGGACGCGGCGTCGCGGCGTCCGGCGTGGAGCCAGTCTGCCACCGTCCCCCGGAGAATTGAAGTTCTCTTCGAGCAACAGGGCGTGACAAGACGTCACTCGGCGCTACGATGCACTTGCATCGGCATTCGCTACGTTTGCAGTTGCATCGGCTCTTGCTAAATCCCAAGAATGGGCGAATGCTGATTCACACCGAGCGTGTGCCGCACCCACCGGAGCGCGAACGGAGTACCGCCACACCGTGTACTACCAGCGAGCAAGCCGAGAACGGCAGGCACCACCAGCACAGTCGTCGCCTCATCCGCCTCGACCCCACGGACGCCCATATGTCCATCGCAACCTCCATGCAGTCTGAGTCCACGCGCGCCGACGAGGATCGGCCGGGGGAACCGGTACGCAGTGCCGGCCTCGACCTTCCCGCGTCGCCGCAGTCGGCCGGCACGGCCCGCAGGTTCGCCACCGCCGCGCTGGCCGAGTGGCGGCTCGCCGCCCTCGCCGACGACGTGGACCTGGTGATCTCCGAGCTGATCACGAACGCGCTGCTGCACGCTCGCGGGGACCGGCGGGCGGCCGCCGGCGCCGGGATCAGGCTCGACCTCGAGTACGACGGCAGGGCCGTGACCTGCCGCGTCGCGGACGGAAGCCCGCTGCCTCCGACCCCGGAGCAGGCCGGGGACACCGCCGAGTCCGGCCGTGGCCTGCTGCTGGTGGACGCGCTGTCCGCCGCCTGGGGCTGGTCCCACGAGCCGACCGGAAAGGTCGTCTGGGCGCGCTTCGACGTGCAGTGACGCCACCGCGTCGAAGCACTCGCAGAGCACGAACGTTCAAGCACCACAGCAGGCACGAGGCGTACCTGCCTCGTTTCGAGTGAACTGAGCCGCCGCGCAATCGGGCTTGCCGGCGGCACTCTCGTATCCAGGCGCCCCGCGCCGCGGCTCCTTCTCGAGTTCCCCAGCGCGATCCAGGGAGCCCGGCCGATCGACCGGGCATCTGCAAATGCGGCCGCATCGGTAGGCGCGGCAAGATCGCTGAAACACCGTCAGAAGATCGACTCTGGGCCGTTCCCCCGCGTGGGAAGGGCCTTCTTGACGTGCGCCAGGATTCGCCAGGGGCGGAACCATGAAGATTTCCAGATTTTTTGCGGATGCACGTGCATCAGCACTCGCATCCGCAGTATCTTCTGCATGGGACGTACCGTGTGAGCCATCAGACGCTCCCGCACCTACAGCGTGTCCGGGACCGGCGCGCGACGGCTCTAGTCCCCCGGCGGACGTTCCTACATCCCCCACATCCCGCCGCGGCCGGAACCATCAGCCCTGACGGGTCCACCCACCGAAGCGGAACCTGAATCCGGGAGCGAAGATGACCATTCCCACCCCCTACAACGGAATTCCGGCGACCGACCTGGTCGGCGCCGCCTGGCGCAAGAGCAGCCACAGCAACTCGCAGGGCAACTGCGTCGAGTTCGCCGAGCTCGCGGACGGCTCGGTCGCGGTGCGCAACTCGAGGTTCCCCGACGGGCCGGCGCTGGTGTACACCCGCGCTGAAATCAGTGCCCTGCTGGCCGGCGCCAAGGACGGCGAGTTCGACGACCTGGCCTGATCGGGGCACCCGCCTGCATTCGGCGGGTCGGCCTCCGGTCGGCGTTCGGCGGCCGTGACCGCCGCGAAGCGGGAGCGACGCCGAAGGCCGGACGGCAGCGAGAGCAGTGGAAAAAAGCAGTCCCGGTAATGCGCGAACTGCGATGAGACGACGCGGGCCGGCCTCGGTCCCCCACCCCGGGCCCGCCCTGCCGTCGGGCCCCGCCGCGGCTGACTAGCCGTCAGGCGCGGCGGGGTCGACGACGGTGAAATCAGTGCTCAGACGATCTCGGGCGACCGCCGGCACTGAGACGGGCCATCGGAATGGCCCAAAAGGTACCGTGATACAGCCGCGCGGCGTACCCTTCTCAGGAAGAGCCGACAAGGGTCGGCGGCGCGGAGATCTGAAGCGGCGGCGGACGGATCGGGGAGGCGGCAGGATGGTGGACGGGCACACGCCCTGGGACCAGGAGCTCGCCTCCAATTGGGAACCGCCGCAGATCGACACCTCGGTCCCGCACCCCAACCGGATGTTCAACTACCTGATCGGCGGCAAGGACCACTTCAAGGCCGACAGGGACGCCGCAGAGGCGCTGATCAAGGCCCGTCCGGACACCGTCATCACCGCGCGCGCCGCCGAGGCGTTCACCCGCCGCGCCGTGCGCAAGCTGGCCGAGCACGGCATCCGCCAGTTCCTCCAGATGGGCGCCGCGATCACCATCGCCAACAGCAACGACCAGGCGGCCGGCGAGAGCGCCCCGGACACCCGCACCTTCGTGTACGTGGCCGACGACCCGATCTCGCTGGCCCACGCCAGGGCCCTGTTGGTCGGCCGGCCAGGACCGCCGGTCACCGTGATCGGCGGCAACTTCCGCGAGCCGCAGGACATCCTCTCCCGCCCCGGCCTGATCGGGAAGCTCGACTTCGACCAGCCGGTCGGCCTGCTGCTGTTCGGGATGCTCGATTACATCGCCTCGGACCGGCGGGCCAGGCGCGCGCTCGACTACCTGATGCAGCGGGTCGCGCCGGACAGCATGGCAGCCCTCTTCCACGTGGTCGAGGTCGAGTCAGAGGAAGTCAACAACGCCCTGGACAAGACGCTGGCGCAGGACCAGATCGAGCTGACCCCGCGCACCGCGCAGCATGTGCACGAACTGGTGGACGGCTACGAGTTCATCGATCCCGGCCTGGTGCCGATCACCAACTGGCACCCGGACGGCACCGGCCCCGGCCCGGAGCTGGCCGAGCGCACCGCGGCCATCGGCGGCGTCATCATCAAGCGCTAGGACGCGCCGAACGCGGGCGCGTCACAGCCGGCGCAGCACCCTGAGCGAGCCGGTGCCGCTCAAATCCGGATCCTCCGCGAACCATCCGGACTCCAGCGCGCGCCGATAGATTCGGAACGGTGCCTGTCCCCCGTCCGCCGGATCGGGAAAGACGTCGTGGATGGCCAGTAAGCCGCCCGGAGCCACCAGGGGCGCCCAACCGGCGTAATCCGCCTGCGCGGCTTCATCCGTGTGCCCGCCGTCGATGAACACGAATCCGAGCGGGGTGCTCCACAGCGCGGCCACCTCGGGCGAGCGTCCGACGATGAGGATGACGTCGCGCTCGACCCCGGCGCGGGCCAGCGTCCGGCGCGCGCCCGGCAGCGTGTCGAGCAGCCCGACCTCGGGGTCGACCAGGCCGGGATCGTGGTACTCCCAGCCCGGCTGGTGTTCCTCGGAGCCGCGGTGGTGGTCCACGGTGAGCAGCTTGCGGCCGTGCGCCCGGGCCGCCGCGGCCAGCAGGATGGCGGATTTCCCGAGATACGTGCCGACCTCCACCAGCGGCCCCACCAGCGCGCCGGCCAGCGCCGCGGCGTACAGCGCCCGCGCCTCGTCCTGCGGCATGAAGCCGGTCGCCTCGGTGAACGCGGCCCACACCCGCTCGTCGATGGCGCGGGCTTCGGCGAGCGGTCCGCTCCCGTTCGTCTCTTCCATGCGGCCCATCCTGCCAGGGAGCGCTAGCGTTGCAGTATGGGAGAGATCATCCTGCTGCGGCACGGCGAGACCGAATGGTCGAAGAGCGGACGGCACACCGGGCGCACGGATGTGCCGCTGACCGCCGAGGGCGAGGCGCGGGCGCGGATGGCCGGAAAAGCTTTGTCCGGGCGGGACATCGTCGCGGCCTGGTCCAGTCCGGCGACGCGGGCGCGGCGCACGGCGGAGTTGGCCGGGCTGCCGGTCCAGGGCGTCGACCCGGACCTGTGGGAGTGGGACTACGGCGGCTACGAGGGCCGCACCACCAAGGACATCCAGCAGGAGCGGCCCGGCTGGTACCTCTGGTCTGACGGGGTGATCCCCGGTGGGCCGGACGGTCCCCCGGGCGAGAGCGCGGATCAGGTCGGCGAGCGCTGCGACCGGGTGATCGAGCGAGTCAAGCCCCTGGTGCTGCCCGGCTCGCCGGACGCGCACGACGGCGACGTGGCCCTGGTCGCGCACGGGCACGTGCTGCGGATCCTGGCCGCGCGCTGGCTCGGCCTTCCGGCGGCGGCCGGGGCGTACTTCATCCTCGGCACGGCGGCGATCTGCGCGCTCGGATTCGAGCACGCACGCCCCGGCATCGTGCTGTGGAATCAGAACACCTGCGTCTAGCCGCGTCGGTTTCTCGGCGCGGCTCTGTTTCAGCACAGGGTCATAACGGCCGCAACCTGCGCGGTTCCCGAGTCGTCTTGAAGTTGCCACAGCGAAGAGCATTGCCATAGTCGTGGGGGCGGACGGTCCGAGAGAAGTGGGTGGTGCCAGTTGCGACGAATATCCCGTGTCCTGGCCAAGTCCGGCGCGGCGCTCGCCCTCGCGGGCGTCACCGCCGGTTGCGCGGCCCAGGCCAACGCGTCCCCGGCCGCTGAGGCCAAACCGCTGACGGCCACGTCGGCGAACTCCCCTTCACCCGCGGCCGCGGCGCCCTCGCCCTCGCCCTCGTCGGCGCCCGCGACCAGCGCGGCGCCCCAGACGGCGCCGAGCACGGCCAAGCAGGCGGTACCGGCCACCGCGCCGTCGACCCGCAGCGCCGCGCCGCCGCAGACGGCCGCCAAGGCCCCCGGCGTTCCGTGTTCCGCGGGCGCCGTAGCCTGCATCGACCTGTCCAGGCAGCTGGCCTGGTTCGTCCGCGACGGGAAGGTCGTGCGCGGTCCGGTGCGCGTCGCGACCGGCCGCTCCGGCTACGGAACGGAAGTCGGCACCTTCCACGTGTACCGCAAGAACCGGATGTGGTACTCGACGATCTACAACAACGCCCCGATGCCGTACTCCGTGTTCTTCGACGGCGGCGAGGCCTTCCACGAGGGCTCGGTGTACGTGCGCTCACACGGCTGCGTGCACCTGAGCGCGGGCAACGCCGCGTGGGTCTTCGGCTTCCTGCACATCGGCGACGAGGTACAGGTGGTCTGGTAGCGCGGGCCGCAGTTCCAGGACCCGGCCCCAACCGGCCGGGTCAGCTGGACCGGGTGTTCTTCAGGTGGTGGCCGAGGTAGCCCACGATGACGCAGCCCGTCGGGCCGTTCGTGTCGTCGAGATAATGCAGCCGCGGCGCCACCTGGCCCGAACTGCCGATCTTTATGTGCGCCCAGAACTCGGTGTACCCGGACTCTGACACGGTGCGCGGCACCCGGAACCGGCGCTGCTCGGCCATCCGCGGGTCCTGCCTGACCGTGTCAGACTCCTGCGCCGCGACCTGGGTGGCCGGGTAGATGCGGCCGCCGTGCCGCGAGTCCTCGCAGTACATCCGGAACCCGCCGCCGTCCCAGCCGCCCGCGCGGCGCAGCGCGACATACGCGTCGAGGGCGGCCAGCGCCTCACGGGCCTTGGCGGCGAAGGTGGCCGCGTCCTTGTGCTGGCCGAGCGCCCGCATCGGGCCCTCCTCGGCGGTGACCAGCAGGTTGGGGAAGTCGCCGAAGGAGTCGATGAGCAGGTCGAACGGGCTCGGCTCCGGCTCCGCGGCGGTGACCACGCCGGCGGCGTCTGCCTCCCCGACCACCTGCGCGCCCGCGGCGCCGGACCCGTTCAGGCCGCAGGGTTGCAGATCCCGGATGATCCTGCGCTGGCGCGCTTCGTCCGCGCGCTGCTGCTCGTTCGCCCGGAACAGCGCGTCGCCCACGTCGGCGAGCGGTTCGGGCAGCGGGGCCGCGGCGGTGGCCTGCCGGATGCGGTGGGTCAGGATCGCCTGGACGGCGTCCATCTCGTAGTCGAGCCGGTCGCCCTTGAGCACCGGGTGCCGCTCGCCGTCCTCGCGCGAGGCCGGGTCCACCAGCGGATGGAAGGTGCGCAGCGCGGCCGTTGTCCAGTGGTATTCGAACTCGTTGTTGAGCTTGTGGCCGGCCTCGTCGTCGAGCAGGTAGAGCGAGGCGATGCCGTGCAGGTACCTGGTCGCCTCGGCGAAGCGGTCCCGCCACTGCTCCAGGTCGTCGCCGTCGGCGGGCACCGCCACCACCGCGGGCATCCGCCGCCCGGGATCGCATAACACGTTGATCAGATCGTCCACGGCGCGCGCGGTGATCGTCTGCGGGCAGGTGGTCAGCCGGGCCGGGCCGTCGGTGGCGGTCACCGCCTCAAGCACCAGGCCGGTCAGGTCGGGTGTGCGCACCCGCTCGTCTATCGGCGTGGAGGGATCCGAACCGCGCGCCGACACCTCGATGAGGAAGTAGCCGTGCTCGCGCAATTCCTTGTCGGCCCGCCGGGAGAGCGAGACGAAAGTCAGCGAGGTGTACCAGTGCACGCCCGCGCGCGGCGCCTCTTTGAGTCGGTAACGCACCGCCTTGAACCGCCCGGACTCGGCGGCCTCGGTCTGCGTCAGCACGGCGCCGTTGCCGACCCGGTAGCGTCCCGGCACGGCGTCGAATTCGGCGTCGAATCCCTCGCGGGCCAGCCAGCGGGCCATCCGGTCGGCGGCGATTTCGGGGCCGCGGTTGGCTTCCTTCCAGTCCACGCCGAACACCGAACGGTATCCGATCCACACCGGGGCATCCCTCCCTTCGCGCGCCGCAGGGCCGACTAACCTCGCATGATCCTTCCTGACTCGATAGGTACATACCCGATGACGCAAGGGGAACGCCATC
>Ga0070741_10012638_pt1 | contig 15189 bp, 13 predicted proteins | sample Coa_R1_4_FD_66440 | JGI IMG/M metagenome (GOLD analysis project Ga0070741, IMG submission 66440) | Surface soil microbial communities from Centralia Pennsylvania, which are recovering from an underground coalmine fire - Coalmine... | ecosystem: Environmental > Terrestrial > Soil > Unclassified ... | reverse complement strand
AGAAAGAGCATTGAGTGATTATTTTTATCAATGGTTCGTTTGGAGTGGGTAAGACAACCGTTGCTGAAAAACTTGTATCGCGTTTACCTGACAGCCTGCTCTACGATCCCGAAGAGGTAGGATATTTCCTACACAATATTGTCCGTCCCATCGAACATTGCGACGATTTTCAGGACCTGCCCATGTGGCGCACGCTGGTAATCACGACGGCTAGATTGCTGAAAGAGCACTATGGACGAACGCTTGTCATGCCAATGACGATCTGGCACCAGCCTTATTTTGAGGAAATCATGCAAGGATTGCGACAGATCGAGCCTGACCTGTTTCACTTCTGTCTTACAGCCAGCAAAGATACTATCTATCAGCGGTTACATAGCCGCGACAACTCACCTCAGGCCCTGGAGTGGAGCCTGCAGCGCGTAGAACGCTGCGTGGCGGCATTTCAATCTCCGCTATTTGCGGCTCAGATCGCAACCGACTATCGAACACCGGAAGAGCTCGTTTCTGAGATCATTGCCAGAATATGATAAAATGATTTCGCTAATCGATATCGCATATAGGCTGCCGGGAAGAGATACTATGCATCATTATTGACTTTGACACCGCGCTCAATATCAGCACGATAGTATGATACAACACATTCCACTCACACCGGACCTCTTCCCTCAAGAGATCAAAGCTTTCTTGGGGGAAGTGCATACCCTTACCTACCCACGCCAGGGCTACACCGCTAACATTGCTATTGTGGGCTGTGAACGTGGCACCTATGTCGTAAAGCACTCGCCAGGAGAACAGTTCAGCAACTGGCTGGCTCAAGAATACCGTGTGCTTCAGACGCTCAAAAATGTTCCGCTACCTCTCCCACAGCCCTATCACCATACGCAGCGTTACCTCTCTGGAGCGCCTGAAGCGTGGCTGGTGATGGATTACTTGCCGGGTAATTCCTTGCGTGAGATTGCAGAAACCGAACGCGATCACGCTGTGAAACGACAGATCCTTTACGCTGTTGGTCGGGCTCTGGCAGAGCTTCATAGCCTTCCTGCTCCACCCTCATTGCTTGCTGAAGGTCAGGAACCGTGGCTGGATAGAATGCTCAAGCAGGCACAATTCAACCTCCTGCACTATGAGGTAGATGGAGATGCCCAACTGCTGAAACAACTGGAGAGGCGACGACCATCAATGGTCCAACCAACGCTTATCCACGGCGATTTCGCGGTAGACAATGTGCTCATTACCAATGGAGAAGTGAGCGGCATAGTGGATTGGGCATGGGGAGCTGTGGGCGATCCACGCTACGATCTTGCGCTCATACTGCGTCCAAACGAAGGCATCTTTCAAACCTCTGAGGATATTCAATCTTTCCTGGATGGATATGGCAGCGCAGGCTTGAGCGAAGCTGAGTACGAGTACTTCACGAGTCTCTACGAATTCTTCTGATCCGCTTCACAATTCTCTGGAAAATTGCTTTGAAGGGATAACTCTATGCCAAAGGTTGTCCCTTCTCCTTCCATCGATTCTACCCAGATGCGTCCATCATGTTGTGCCACGATCTCTTTGCTAATCGCAAGGCCCAACCCCCACCCTACTACCTCCGATGTTTGTGCCTCAGGTGTACGATAGAGTGGCTCAAAGATCTTTTCCTGTTGCTCTTTCGCGATCACCGCGCCATCATTGTGAACTATTACGATACAGATATCACTCCCTTGCCTTATCATCACCTTGATGATTGAATGTGTCGGCGAATATTTGATGGCATTAGTCACCAGATTGATCATGACCTGGGAAAGGCGGCCCTCATCAGCGTACACGACAATCGGCTCAATAGGCACTATCAGGTCAATCGAACGGCCCGTGGCAGCTCGTTGGTCTTCGACCACCTCGCGACAAAGCTGGCAGAGATCACATGATGTTCGGCGTAAAGGGATGTATCCTGAGCGTAAGCTACTGAAATTGAGCAAGTCACTGACCAGAGCCTCCAGGTGCTGCGTTTGTACGGTGATCTTTTCCAGGTGGGAAGGAAGAAAGGTCATATCGGCGGCAAGCGGTGAGCGGCGATTGAGACGGCGTAGAGCAAGCTGTGCCTGCCCCCGAATCAAGGTGAGCGGAGCTCGTAATTCATGGGAGGTGAGAGAAAAAAAGTACTCCTTGAATCGATTGGCCCGATCAAGCTCGGCATTGCTCTCCATGAGTCCGCGATTCCTCTCAGCTAATGCCTCTGCCTGTTGGGATGTCACTTGCTGGGCACGAATCAACCGCTGCCGATACGCTTTTTGCAGCAGAATCATCCTCAAAACGATGAGCTGAATGATGAGAAACGGCGCGAATGCGCCAATATCGGGCCAGAGAAAAAATGTAAAGCCCCCAACTGGAGGAACGAACCAATAATCGAGAGCGAATACCTCCAGGAGCAGCGCCAGAAGTGCAGGGCCGAGACCCCAGAACCAGGCAACCAGCATGACGGCAATCACAAAAGGCGGCTCGATGAAATAATCTTGGATTCCCCAAACCTTCTCCAACCACGGGATTACCGAGGCACCAGCAGCAAATATTACTGCACACACATAACCAATGAGCCAGCTATACCACCTGGCAAAAGCAAAGCTAGTTCGTCGGTTTGATGATGGGTTCTGTGTCTGCGGTGAACGCGCAAGGTGGCCCTGGCGTTCGCTATCCATGTGTAATGTCTCCTTAATTAAAAAGACAGGCTTTTTATCGCCAGAACACTCCGTTCTCTCGCTGTTAAAGAAAAACGATTTAATTATATAGGTGGCTGTCAAGCTCAAGTGTTGTGGATGAATAAGATCGGGCTCTACTAGGGATACGGTATCAGCGATCTCGCGTTAGACGGCGTTGGCGGTTAATCTCATACAATAAAATAGAGGTCGCGCAGGCAACATTGAGTGAGGAGGCTGAACCCTCAATGGGTATCCTTACAACACGATCACATAATTCGCGATACGCGGCGCTCATTCCCCAGGTCTCGTTGCCGACCACAAGCAGCGTTGGCAACGTAAAATCATAGTCGGTAAGTTCACAATCGCCCTCCTCATCGCTGCCAACAACGCTGACGCTCCCCAATTGCTGGCGTACAGTTTCAATCCACGGCAACAGCTCTTTCTGTGAAGGGAGCCGGACCAGCGGGACCGCGAAAAAGGAGCCGGTAGTGGCACTAACCGTCTCTGGATCGTAGAGATCGACGCTATGACCTGTGATTACCACGCCATCAACGCGTAAAGCATCGCACGAACGAATGATGGTCCCCAGATTGCCTGGACTGGCAGGACGATCAACCACGACCACCAGCAGATCTTCTTTCAGCGGGATACGGTGCAGATCATCATCGGGCATCGTCACCAGCGCAATCAATTCTGACGGTTCGCTTTTATTGCTGAGTTTCACTTGTAGTTCCCACGGCAATTCATAATGAACATCGGCGCTCGATGTACGCAAAATATCGCTGGCCCAATCTGAGAGGGGCCTCTCACGCGAGTACAGGAACGCTCGAATGTGCCAGTGGTAGCGCAACGCCTGATTAATAGGGCGTACGCCTTCAACGAAAAATTCGCGGTGTCGCAGCCGCTTCTCGCGCTTCCGCCGCAACGTTTCAGCGTATTGAAAATCGTTATTTTCCGAGTATATTTTAACAATACGTGGCGCTATCGTTTTTTTCATAATCCTACATCTAATCTGGACAAAGAGAGGGACCGGGCTAACATTGGTATTATATCGTATATCTGGCCTGGATAGGAGATATGCTCCAGAGATGTTGCTCAATGGATACGCGAGCGGCTTTAGCATTGGCCCTATTCGTTCCTCAAAACGGCCCTGATGGAAAATTCGCATTCCATCAGGGCCAGAGGGAATCCATCAGAGCTTAGACGTATTGCATTTCCTGGTAGCGCGCACGCAGGGCGTTGACTTGCGCTTTCACATTCTTGCCACGAATGCCGTCGTGCATCAACTGGGCCAGTTCGCCCATCGCCTGCTCTTTCATGCCGAAGCGGGTCATTTCAGGAACGCCGATGCGCAGACCGGAGGGGTTGCGCGGATCGCTATCGCCCGGCAGCATGTTGTAGTTGAGGATGATATCGTTGGCTTCGAGCCGTTTCGCGACCTCAACGCCACCACCCCATTGCGCCACGTTGACCGCGATCATATGGCTGCGGGTATAGCCGAACTCGCGCGCCTCAACCGGCGTCCCTAGCTCGTCGAGGCTCTGACCGAGCGCCTGGGCATTGCGCACAATCTGCTCCGCATACTCGCGCCCGTACGCCTTCATTTCGCGCGTCGCCACGATCAGGGCTGGCAGAGAGTAGAGGTGATGGTTACTCGATGAGCCGGGGAATACGCCCCGGTCCGCCGCCTGCCAGTACTTCTTCTCCGCCTCTGGATCTTCGATGTTGCCCAGAATGACGCCGCGCTGTGGACCGGGAAAGGTCTTATGCGTGCTGCCCGTCATCCAGGTTGCGCCTTCGTGCAGAGGGTCCTGGAATTGTCCGCCCGCGACCAGCCCCAGGACGTGTGCGCCGTCGTAGAGCAGAGGGATATCTTTCGTTTTACAGAAAGCGGCAACCTCCGAGACCGGCTCGGGGAAGAGGAAAAGGCTCTTGCCCATGATGACGAGTTGCGGGGAAACCTGCTCGATCAGTTCGATGGTTTTCTGCGCATCAACGTGATAATGATCTTCGGTCAGTGGAAGGTGGTGGAGATTGATGGAGTTTTGCGCCCCCAGCCGCAGCACCTGACCCCGATTTTGAATGCGGCGACCAAAAACGCCGACGGTGCCATGACTGATATGGCCGCCCGCGTCGGTCGAGTTGGCAATCACGGTATCACCGCCGCGCAATACGCTCAAGGCCAGCGCAGTATTGGCTGCGTTGCCGCTGATGGGACGCACATCGGCCTGCCTTGCTCTAAATAGCTCAATAATCTCAGTGCGCGCCATACGCTCGATCTCGTCAATATAGCGCGTTCCCTGGTAGTAACGATTAACTTTGTTGCCCTCGTTGGGATGCCCTTCAGCGTAGCGCCCCATAAAATCCGATACCTGGACCCGGCGTACCGCTTCGCTCGGCGTATTTTCGCTCGCAATCAGATTGATCGCCTGCGTTTGCCGCCATGTATTCTGCTGTGCAATGATATTTTCAATGTCGCTTATATCTACGGTCATGGATGATGCTCTCCCTTATATTCTTGCCAGAACTGGCACTTGTGCTATCCGCATCCGCTTGCAGAGGTCTGATAAATATGCCCTCAGTATAGCAGCAGAACAAAGCCGGAACAATAGACTTGCTTCCTAAAAATCTGATTCCCATTTTTTCATCACATGAGCATAGCATAACGTAAACCCCCTCAACATTGTAAAATAAAGGACTGTTTTGATGAAGAATTGACATAAAAGCAGAAAGAGGCATCTATGAGTGATCCCGACATCACGTCTGTCTCCTCCATTTACGATGCAATCGCCAGCGAATTCGAGCGTCACGCCAAAGAGAGCGTATATAACGCCTACTATGACCGGCCAGCCGTACTTAGCCTGCTGCCACCCATCCAGGACCAGCGCGTCCTGGATATTGGCTGTGGGCCAGGGTTGTACGCTGCCTGGTTGATTGAACATGGGGCGCAGGTTACCGGCATTGACATCAGCGGCGAAATGGTGGAGCTGGCGCGGCAGCGTCTTGGCGACCGGGGAACGTTCTACCAGCACGATCTTTCTCAGCCGCTGACCTTCGCCGCCGATGCATCTTTCGATATCGCTATAGCGCCCTTAATGATCCATTACATAACCGAACGAGTAGCCGCTTTACGAGAAGTAGCACGCGTCTTAACGGCTGACGGCTGCCTGATTGTATCTACACAGCATCCCTTTGCCGACTGGAAACAGTTTGGCGGCTCGTACTTCGCGGCTGAACTCGTTCAGTACAAGTATAAATGGCGCGGGGCATCTGGAGCCTTCCAGATGCCCTTCTGGCGTGTCTCTCTGACCACGCTTTGCGGCGAGTTTTGTCAGGCGGGCTTCTTTATCGACCACCTGCTTGAGCCGCAACCGGTACCTGAAGCGGCAGAGATCGATCCCAAGACGTATCACACGCTGATGGAGGAGCCAGGATTCATCGTTTTCCGCTTACGCAAACGATGATCCTTTTACTCCGCTTCCGGGCTCTCTGCATCGATGAGCCAGTACTGCGAGCCGTCACGCGTTCTGCTCATAAAGCGGTATTCGTGTAGTGCTCGTCGCAGGGCCGCGCTATCCTTGAAGGTGCTATGCTGGAGCAGCAGTTCGTTGACCTCCTTCTCGTGATACACGCGTCCCTTTTCAAAGAAGCTTGCCAGGTACTCCAGGATGATCAGCTTATCGCGCTGCTTAGCCGGAGGCCAGAGCGTTAATTTACCACTCCTATCCAGGAAGCGTCTCAGCTCTCGCGACTCCGTTTCCTCCGCTGGCTTTGTCTGCACATCCTCGCCAGAGATGAGCCGTTCAACAGCACGAGCGGCACGCGCAAAGTAGAAGGAGCTGAGGCGATAGGTTTTATTCGCGCCCTCACCCCTGCGCTCATAGAGATAGCCCATAGAGACAAGCTGCTTTAAGTGGCGCGAGACGCTCGACTGGCTCAGATCAAGCGCGGCAATAATGTCCTGCGCATGCATCTCGCTCCGTTGTGTAAGCAGTTCAATAATGCGCAGGCGCGTCTCGTCTGCCAGCGCGTCCAGGCGCGCTCGTAGCTCACCACGCCCTACTGGAGTAGCATTGAGTAATGCCACATCATAATTGGGTGGCTCGCTGAAGAATACGCGCGCGATTTCCTTGCCGCCCCAATCGTCGCCATCCCAGGCAGCGCCATTCCAGATGGTAACACGGCGTCCGGTATGCCACGAGGGCACAAGCACAATTTCTTCAACGCCGGTTAGTTGCTCAGCAAGCTCGGAAGGAAAAGCGCGTCCTGTAAAAGTTCGAAAGGTCTCCTCGATGCTCGCTTCCTCTTCAAGGCTATGGCTAAACATCTCTGTCTGCCAGCGCAGGGAAGATTGCACCCGTTTCCATTCAGCAGCGATGGTCGTTGTTTTCCATAACAATTCGAGGTGCGAGAGGATCAGACGCTGCATCTCAGGCGGGTCCTGGAACAGGGCATGAATCTTCGTCTGGAGCTCCGGATCAAAAAGATCCTCCCCCTGAACGCGTTCCACACAATAGAGGTAGCTTGAGAGATCATCTAATAAGCGATTCGTGCTCGGCGTCGCATAGGAGACGAGCCGAGAGAAACGACGGCGCAGGGGCTCAAGCACCATTTTGCGCGTGAGGTAAGGATTGACCTCAGCCAGGTTATGCAGGTAAGACGGAAAGTTGGGCTCATCCTGCAATGGTGTCAACGCATCACGCAATCCCCTGAATACTAATAGATTCGTCTGGCGCTGCTCAGGAGTAAGCGCGGCAGCAGTCTGCACAACCCAGGGACTGAGACCTGAATAACGCTCAACCTCGGTTAGCAGAGAAAAGCTATTAAGTATATTGCATACTGGCTCAAGGGCAACACGAATAGACAGAGACATTGACCATTCCCCCTTTAACTGTTTATGCGTTTATTTGCATAATTGACTAATAGGAATATAACATAGAAAATGGGGGTTGTCAAGGCAAATCCATGACTTGATCATAGCTTTCGCATCTGCTACAATGCGTTTCCCTGTATCGTTTTTTCACGACAAGTAGCATATAGCACTTCATGCTATATGCTGCTGTCACAAGCTGAGCTTGTGGCAGCAGTCGGATCACTTAACCGGTAGCATGAACCTCTTCGCGGTTCGCCTGTGCGTTTGCGGCAGGTACAGCCGCTTCCACCTTCTCATCCCAATCAATCTGGTAGGAGTAGACCCACCTGGACGCTTTCTCATTAGCAAACAGTTTGAGCATAAAAGGCGTTATCAGATCCCGTAGCCAGACCTGGAAGGGCTGAACCATGTGCTTGCCTTTATCACCGTTCAATCCTACTTGATAAATCCTGGTGGTACGCTCTCGCCGCAGATGCTCATAGGTCGCAAAAGCCGACTCCAGATCGGGAATGTCGCGCAGGCATTTAGCCAGCACAATCGCATCCTCCAGCGCCATTGATGCCCCCTGACCCGAGCTGGGTGAGATGGCATGGGCTGCGTCGCCGAGCAACGCCACCGGTCCTCTGTGCCAGGTACTCGGCTGCCGGGGCAGCGTATAGGATAGGAAGTAGGGGAAAGTTTCATCTGCCTGCTGAATAATCTCGCGAATAATGGGCAACTCACCTGCGTACTTCGAGAGCATCTCCTGTCTGATCTGGGCATCTGTGAAATGGTCAAACTCGCCTCTGGCGGGCTCTCGCTCGTGCGGCCAATTGGTCCACCAATAGACATAGCCGGTAGTTGGATTGACATGATAGCCGAAAAAGGCCCGTTTGCAGAAGACGAAGTAGCAGGTCTCAGGCGGAGAAGACAGTTTCATGCCAGAGGTGTAGCCGCCGCTATTGATCAGACCGCTGTAGACCGCGCCGGGAAAGGTCGGATCAACGTATTGACGGGTACGCGAGTGGACTCCATCGCAGCCAATGAGCAGATCGCCACTGGCACTGGTACCATCCTGGAAGGTCGCAACCACGCCTCCCTGAGCGGTCACTGCAATGTTCTGGAGCCTCTTACCACGCGTGATCTTGATCCCCTGGCGTTCGGCCTCATCTGTGAGGATCAGACCCAGAGGAACGCGCTTAATGAAGACGCTCTTCTGCCCACTTGCTGCTATAACGATCTCTCCGAGGTTCCTGCCCCTGCCCGTTATCGTGACTGCGTCGCTCACAGCAGACCCTTCCACAAAAACCGCATGATCGAGTTCCAGCTCGTGCAGCACCTGCATACCGTTGCTCGCCATGATCAGCGAGTAGCCCTCGGGTTTCTCTCTGGCTTCATAGATTTCTGCTTCAATACCAGCGCGTTTGAGAAACAGCGCCAGAGCGGGGCCACCGATTCCGCCCCCAATAATCAAAGCTTTTTTCGTGTGCTTCTGCATCATGCATTCCTTTTCTAGCGTACTTCGTTTTTATTACAATACTTTTGCTTTATTCACCGCCCACTCGCTCATCCCCCTCTTCCGGCTCACTGCCTAGCAGAGCCAGCTCGGGACGAGTCACCTTCCAGACCAGTTCTTCACCTCTCATTTCGGTCAGCGTTCCATCCTGGATCTCCTGAATGAGCTGCTGTATAAAGGCGAGCCTGGCCTCAAGCAGGGTGAGGGTATAGATATCCTCAATGGTGAAAAGGCGGTCCACCCCAAGTTGCCGCGCCCGCTCGATAGTGGCGTGCGTGTCCTTCATCTGCTCCTGAAGATGCTGCACATGCGCATTCAGCAGCAGCACAACTTCAGACGGAGGAAGATGACCTATGAAAGCTAGAGCAGCCGCAAACTGGGTGTATTCGACGGCAGGCTGACCGATCAGCGAGCGGAGCCACTCACCCATCTCAGCCCGCCCGGCCCCGGTTGTTGCGTAAACAGTGCGCTCAGGATAACGCCTCTCCCGTTGCGTTTCCACCGGCACAATCAATTCCTCACGTTGCAATGCTTCGATGGTCGAATAGAGCGAACTCTGGTTCAGCTTGATGACGCTGGAAAGGTCCCGATGGCGCATCACCGCCGCTATCTCGTAAGGATGCATCGGACGCTCCGTCAGCAGCGACAGAACGGCCAATGCCAGCAAATTAGAAACTTTACGTTTTGCCATATCACTATTCCATAGTATACTATTTCATCTTCGACTAGATGATATGAGAATAGTAGCATCATAACTACTTATTGTCAAGTGGTTAGGGAAAAGTTAGCTTTGTTTCTCTGCGTATGCTGGTTGAACAAATTGTCCGATGCTGTTATACTACACCTACCGAATCGGAGGAGCATATTGCACAGTTTTTCTCTATACTAACAAGCTATTTATTGCAGATCGCCAACTCTTTTGGTGAACCAGACGCGCTAAAGCTGGTCTCTACGAAGGACTGGATGCGCTGAAACGATCTGCATAACAAAGCCACTCGTGTGGTTGCGTCGCATAAGGCGGTCTATAGCAGACCTCCAGACAGTCTGAACGGACCACCTCTTGCATAGAAATTCAGGAGGACATGGGTTTTATGAAGGTCTATAGGGCGGAACAGATTCGCAACGTGGTATTGATATCTCACGTAGGAGCAGGCAAAACCTCGCTGGTAGACGCAGCGTTATTTGACAGCGGAGCCGTGACCCGCCAGGGCAAAGTGGACGATGGCACCTCGGTCTCCGACTACGATCCTGATGAACTCAAGCGCAAGATGTCACTCAATGTTAAAGTGCTGCCGGTCGAGTGGAAAAATACGAAGATCAATTTCATCGACACTCCTGGTTACGCGGACTTCGTGGGTGAAGTGAAGGCAGGCATTCGCGTGGCTGACGCGGCCCTTATGGTTGTGACGGCAGAAAAAGGGGTGGAGGTCGGAACGGAACTGACCTGGAAATACGCCGACGAGCGCCATCTTCCCCGCATGGTGCTGGTCAACAAGCTTGATCGTGAAAACACTTCCTTTGATCAGGCGCTGGAATCGCTGCGCGGGCAGTTCGGCGTGAAGGTCGTTCCTCTGCAAATCCCGGTTGGCGAACAGAGCGGCTTTAGAGGCGTCGTAGATCTTGTTTCGCAAAAAGCGTTCACCTTTGAAGGCGGCAACAAAGTACAGGAAATCCCCGTTCCGGCTGATCTCAAGGATAACATCGGCACCTACCGCGAGCAATTGATCGAATCGGCGGTGGAGAGCGATGACGCGATGATGGAGAAGTTCCTCGAAGGGGAAGAACTGAGCGACGAAGAGATCCTGACGGTTGTCAAAAAAGGCATCAGCACAGGCCAGTTAATACCGGTATTGTGCGGCGCGGGCAGTAAAAATATCGGCGTGCAGACCCTGCTGGATGCGATTGTAGACTATCTGCCCAGCGCGGCGGACGCAGCACCGGAAGATGCTAAAGCCTTTGGCGACAATGGCGCCGTTTTCATTTTCAAAACGGCGGCAGCCCAGGTTGGCACGATCTCTTCCTTCCGCGTCTATAGCGGCACGCTCAAATCGGACAGCCACCTCTTTAACATCCAAACCAAAGCCGATGAGCGTTTTGGGCAGTTGATCATCCAGCGCGGGAAAACTCAGGAGAACGCCTCGGAGATTGCAGCAGGAGATTTTGGCGCGGTCGCGAAGCTTTCCAATACGCATACCGGCGATACCCTCACCAGCAACAAGGACATTACGACCCCGCTCGAACCAATCAATTTCCCGCCCACTTGCTTCTCAGTGGCAATCGTGCCTAAGACCCAGGCCGACCTGGATAAGATGAGTAACGCCCTGACGCGTATCGTAGAAGAGGATCGCACGTTGCGCGTGACCCGCGATCCCGAGACCGCCGAAGTGATTTTATCCGGCATGGGCGAATCGCACCTCCAGATCACCGTTGAGGGCATCAAGCGTAAATATGCCGTCGATCTTGATACGCGCGACCCTCGCGTGTCTTATCGCGAGACCATTCGCAAGAAGGCCCGCGCCAACGGTCGCCACAAGCGCCAGAGCGGCGGCCACGGACAGTTTGGCGATGTCTGGCTGGAGATCGAGCCGTTGCCACGCGATGGCGAAGAGACCTTTGTCTTTGAAGATAAGATCGTCGGCGGCGTTGTCCCTGGTCAGTATATCCCCGGCGTTGAAAAGGGCGTGCGCGAATCGCTCAAGCGCGGCTTCATCTCCGGCAACCCGATGGTCTACGTAAAGGTGGCCCTGGTGGATGGCAAATACCACCCGGTGGACTCGTCGGCACAATCGTTTGAAATCGCGGCCTCGCTTGGCATGCAGGAAGCGGTTCCTCAGGCCGGCCCGGTGCTGATGGAGCCAATCATGAACGTGACCATTCTGGTGCCGGACAGCAATATGGGCGACGTGATGAGCGATATCAATACCAAACGCGGACGCGTGCTTGGTATGGAGCCACAAGAGGGTAGCTTGCAGAAGATCACGGCGCTGGTGCCGCAGGCGGAAATGCTGCACTATGCGACGGATCTGCGCTCCATCACTCAGGGTCGTGGTTCCTTCTCAATGGAATTCAGCCAGTATGAGGAGGTACCCGCTAACATCCAGCAAGATCTGGTCGCACAATATAAGAAGGAAAAAGGCGAATAGGCAACAGGGGCACCCATACGGGTGCCCTTACCTATTTTTCCTGCTCGACATCGTACACCATGCCCACAACTGCGCGCCACCGATCCAACGTCTTCATATTGCCAAGCGAGTCATCCCAGTTCATCATAGGAGCCTGCCGGGCTTCAAGGTAGCGCGCCACGGTGTCCGCTTCGATAGCGTATAAATCCTCGTTGCCCATCACAACTATCTCTTGCGCCTTCTCCTCATCGTTGCGTTGCAGCAGGATGACGCACGAGCCATCCGGTGAACGAGGCACCCAGGGGACCGGCACCAGAATGGAACCCTCAGAGCCAAAGACATGAACGGTATTATTGCCCATCGCCTGCACGCCGGTGAAAAGCTGCGCGATGATATCACCGGGGAAGGTGAGCGAGGCGACGGCGTACTCATCTACTCGCGTCATCACGCCAATATGGGCCGTGCCGGTTACACTTGTTGGCTCCGCGAAGTCGATGCCGGTCGCTACTCCGGCAATCAGCCGGGCCATTGAAGTGCAGTAGCAACCTACATCGAGAATGCCCCCGCCGCCCAGCGCATTGCTCCAGAGACGACTCTCCGGCTGAAAAGGGGCATGAAAGCTAAAGGACGCCTGGATGACTTGAACCTTGCCAATAGCGCCCGCCTGCACCAGTTCGACCAGTTTCGCCGTCTGCGGAATACAGCGATACATGAACGCTTCCATTAAGAAGACATCGTGACGCCGCGCCGCTTCCACCATTGAGAGGGCTTCGCGATAGTTGAGCGCCAGCGGCTTCTCGCACAAAATATGCTTGCCCGCTTCAGCCGCTTTAATAGCCCATTCCGCATGCATGGGATGAGGCGTTGCAATATAGACCGCCTGGACATCCTGATCGTCGAGCAGCGCCTGATAGCTGCCATAACGGCGCGGCACATGCTGTTCCTCGCCAAAAAGATCAGCCGTAGCCTGCGTGCGACTGCCAATCGCCAGCAGCGCGCCGGTCTGCGACTGCGCCAGGCCGCGAGCAAAGATACGGGCAATGCCACCAGCGCCAATAATGCCCCAGTTTAAGCTATCTACCATATGTCTACCATTGCTTTCACTCCATCAATACTACTATTTTCCTTTCAAAGTTCGTCGATCCTTCTTAGGCCCGCTAAAGGGCAGCAGCTCGTTACCGCGTTTTTGCCCCTTCGCTGCCGGTCGTTGCCCCTGCTTACCCGTTCCGCCCTGCTGTTTGCCTCGTCCTAACACAGCGCTCGCCTCCGCTTCATGTCCGTGGCTGACCAGCCATTGACGCGCACGCTCATGCAGGTCGCTCAGCGTCGGTGCGCCCGCGACCATCATCCACATGGCATACTCGGGATCGGCAGGCGTCCCTTCGCTCCATTGTTTTTCGGCTATAAGAAAATCACTGACCTGCTTTACGTCTAATGTGCGCAGGACTGCGTCGAGCCGTTGCCGAAAGCTGCTGTAATCTGCCATCTCTATCTCACCATTACCCCTTCTTCCGCGTAAAGGGTTGCTACTTACTTAATGAAGAACTTGCAGCGACATATTTTGCATATTCCGTCGGCGTTCTCCCGACGATGGTTTTGAATTCTTTGATGAAGTGCGCCTGATCGGCATAGCCAAGCTCTAATACAATGCCCGGCCAGTCCAGCCTCTCTCCCTCAGCCAGCCGTTCCGCGACTTCGTGGAGCCGGTATCGCTTGATGACCCACTTGGGACTTACGCCAACATATTGCCTGAAGAGACGCTGCAAAGTTCTTTTGTTCAGATCAAATCGACTCACGAGATCATCGACTCTGGTTATCTCGGGGTGAGCTATGATGCAGTCTATGATCTCGTTGATGATTTTTATATGATTATCCGGCTCCGGCAGCCGCTCACGTAGAAACTCTTCTGCAAGAACCACCATCTCGCTCTCATTCCCTCGTGAAAGGATGGCCTCTTCCAGGGATGTATCATCGCAGCCGAAGACATCCAGAAAGCTGACGACAGTATCGGTGAATTGGGAAACTGGCACTTTGACGAAAGGGTAAAAAGCTCCTGGCTTGAATTTAATGCCAAACACCCGACCTTTGTTTTCTAGCAGACGCGTAAATTTGCCAGTGCTCACGCCAAAGACCATTGATTGGCCTTCCTCAAACACCAGATGGACGCTAGGGTACGGCAGCGTCTCCTGCACGTACGGCTCCTGGCTCCTGAGATCCCAACTGACGATCCAGTAGTGTTCTATAAAGAAACTTAAATCCTGAGCCGGCAGATGTCGCGAAAGCCGAAATTTCCTTTCGCCAGCCTTGCGATTCAAAATACCTCTGGGTTGCCTCATTGTTGGCTGCATCTTTTTCCCCACAGAGCTAACCTCTTATTATGAGCATGGGTCTTCCCGAACGCTCCCGATGATGTCGCCCATGCCCTATTTTATAGCACAAATTTTCTTATGTGTCGCGTTTTTACAATAATTTTCGCGCGTGACGTGTTAGTATTTATCTCGTATAAAACTGAGGCGAAGTAGTCAAAAAGCATTCTATTGAGAGGAAAAGGATTGTTATGAACCGTCTTATGAACGAGAAGTGGCCGTGGATCGAGGGATCGCATGGCATGCGCACTCAACTCCTGGAAACGCTGAGCGATGCCGACCTGGCTTTTAGCCCGGGAGGCCAGAATATGACGTTAGGCGCCTTGTGTCGCGAGATGGGTGAGGCTGAGCATTCGTACATCCAGTCACTGCAAACTTTTAAGCAAGACTGGTCCTATCGCAATACGGAGACAGGTCTGGATGGCAGCGTCGCCCGGCTCAAGGCGTGGTTCCAAACGCTGGACGAGGAAATGAAGGCAGCAGTTTCCGCCCTTTCCGATGAGGACGCGAAGAAAACCATTAACCGCAACGGCTATGAGATGCCGGTCGATCTGCAACTCGATGTCTATCTTCAGGCGCTGCTGATTTTCTTCGGGAAAGCTACCATTTTCCTTAAAGCGATGAATAAACCGTTGTCCCCGCAGTTTCAAGAATATAT
>Ga0070741_10012637_pt1 | contig 15192 bp, 11 predicted proteins | sample Coa_R1_4_FD_66440 | JGI IMG/M metagenome (GOLD analysis project Ga0070741, IMG submission 66440) | Surface soil microbial communities from Centralia Pennsylvania, which are recovering from an underground coalmine fire - Coalmine... | ecosystem: Environmental > Terrestrial > Soil > Unclassified ... | reverse complement strand
GTGTTGAAGCTCTCCCAGTACAGCCGCGCCGACGACGCCGCCGTCTGCGTGAACCAGTACACGCTGATGTTGTCGAGCATCTCCTGCTTGCTGAGGGCGCGCTCGGGATGGCCGTCGCAGTCCGTCCACGCCCAGTACTTCTCCGCGATCCACGCGCACAGTCCCGCCGGCGAGTCGTTCAAGCCGTAGCCGACCGTCTGCGGCCGGGTCGACTGCTCGGTGGAGTACCCGGTGCCGGTGCGACGGTGCTCCGCCATGTCCTCGAGCGCCTTCTGCTCGGTCGGCGTGAGGTCGTCGAACGTGGACCGGTCGGGGATGGCGATGGCCATGTTGAGGTGGATGGCGGCGAGCCCGTCGGGTCGCTGCACGCCCATCGTCGACGTCACGCTGGCCCCCCAGTCGCCACCCTGCGCGCCGTAACGGTCGTAGCCGAGGTCCTGCATGAGGGTGTGCCACGCGGTCGCGATGCGGGGGACGCCCCATCCCGCGCGGGTGGGTTTGTCGCTCCAGCCGTACCCCGGCAGCGACGGTGCCACGACGTGGAACGCGTCGCGCTCGTCACCGCCGTGACCGGCCGGGTCGGTGAGCGGACCGATGACCTTCAGGAACTCGACGACCGAGCCCGGCCACCCGTGCGTCAGGAGGAGCGGGAACGCGTCCGGCACGGGTGAGCGGACGTGGAGGTGGTGGACGCCGAGACCGTCGATCGTCGTGCGCGCCTGCGCGAACACGTTGATGCGGTCGGCGAACCCGAAGTCGTAGTCGTTCGCCCAGTGATCGCACAGCTCGCGCACGTACGCGAGCGGCACGCCTTGCGACCAGTCGTCGACGGTCTCGCGCTCCGGCCAGCGGGTGCGGCGCAGTCGCTCGCGCAGGTCGTCGACGTCGGCGGGATCGACACGGATCTCGAACGGTTCCGTCACGGCCGCATGCTACGCAGCCTTCGGTGTCACACCCCCTGCGCATACTCGTCGGATGGACCGCGACGGCGAGCACGAACGGGCAGCAGCCCGGGTGGCGCGGTTGATGGGTGTGATCAACACCGCCACGGCGCAGCTCGTCGAGGTCGTCGCCGGCGTGCTCGCCAACGAGACGTGGGCCGTCGGCGGCATCCGGTCGCCGGAGCACTGGGTCCAGTGGCAGTGCGGCGTGTCCGCCGGACGAGCGCGACGGCTGGTACGCATGGCCCGCCGGCGCTCCGAGCTCCGGGCATGCACGGCCCTGTTCGACGGCGCGCAACTCACCGAAGACGCCATGGCCACCATCGCGGCGCGCGTGCCTGCGACCCGTGATGCCGAAGTCGCCGCCATGGCGCCGAAGCTGTTGCACTCGCAACTGCGACACTTCGTGCGGCAACTGTCGCGGGTGGCCGACGCGCCCGAGGGCCTCGAGCACGACGACGAGGCGCGCCGCGACGTCGCCTTCGGCGCGGACGGCACCCGATGGACGCTGCGGGCGCGCCTGCCGCTCGACGAGGGCGCGTTGGTCGAGCAGGCGCTCACCGCGGCACGCGACGCCGTGTTCCGCGAACGTCATCCCGACGCGGACGAACGGACGGTCCACCGCAGCGGCGTGTCGTGGGCCGACGCGCTCGTCCGTACGGCACAGGATGCGCTCTCGCACACCGCCGAGGGTCGCCCGAGCGAGCACTACCAGGTGCTGCTGCACCTCGACGTCGGTGACGACACCGCGCGCCTGCACGTGGCCGACGCCGTGCCCGACTCGGTGCGCCGCTACCTGTCGTGCGATGCCGACGCCCGCCTGCTCATCGAGAAGGACGGCGTGCTCGCCGCCATGTCGTCGAAGCTGCGCACGGTCGATCGTCGCATGCGCGCCTTCATCGAGGAGCGCGACGGCGGTTGCCGCGTGCCGGGGTGCACGCAACGGCGGCGGCTGCACATCCACCACATCCGGCACTGGGAGGACGGCGGACGCACGGTCAGCACGAACCTGTGCGCGCTGTGCCCGATGCATCACCGGATGCACCACCGCGGTGAGCTGCGCATCGAAGGCGACCCGTCGAAGCCCGACGGCCTCGTGTTCCTCACGAGCGCGGGATGGCCGATCGAGCCGATCCGGCCACTGCCGCCGAAGCGGCCACGGCGGGATGATCCTCGCTACGTCCATCCCAGCGGCGAGACCGTCGACTGGTGGAGCGTGGAGATCGAGGCCCGGTCGCGTAGCGCATGATGGCGTGATGGCGAAGCTCGAGGTGCGGGTGGCGCCGCCGGTCACGACGGATGACGGCACGGTGCGTCTCTCGGCGCGCCTGCGATCACCTGCCCGCCACGACGAAGCGCTCTGGTACGAGATCGCGGGGCTCGACGAGTCGGCGGTCGTGGATCGCGCCGATCCGTTCCTGGTCGCGTGTGTCGCGCTCGCCATGCGAGAGCCCGCCGACGTCCGCATCGTCGGTGCGCCGGTGTCGCCGTCGCTGCTGCGCAACCTTGAGGAGTTCGAGACGATCTGGCACGCGTGGTTCGACCTGCCGGTGGTCGACCTCGATGCCGAGTCGACGCGTGCCGATCCGCAGCCGGCGTCGACGATCAGCGCGTTCTCGGGAGGGGTCGACTCCGCGTTCACGGTCTGGCGGGCGTTGCACGACCCGCCCCGGCACGGGCGCCGCCTCGACGCGGCGCTGATGATCCACGGCATGGACATCCCGGTGACGCGCGTCGATGCCTTCCAGCGCGCCTCGGCGCGCGTGCGGCGCATGTTGGACGGCACCGGCCTGCCCCTGGTCACCGTCGCCACGAACGCGTGGGCGTTGCTGCCCGAGGGTCGCACCCACTTCCCCGGTGTCGGCGTCGCCGCCGCGTTGCACACCGTCGGCGGGCGGTTCGGCGCCGGCCTCGTCCCGTCGACCGCCAGCTACCGGGAGGCGCTGAAGCTCGACTCCACGCCCACGAGCGACTGGTTGCTGGGAAGCGACGCGTTCGCCGTCGTGCACGACGGTGCCGGCTTCGAACGGCTGGCGAAGGTGCGGGAGCTGGCGAAGTGGGATGCGGCGCTCGACGACCTGCGCGTCTGCCTCGAGGATCCGCGCGGCGACCGCAACTGCGGGCGCTGTCGCAAGTGCATCCTCACGCACCTGGAGTTCCGAGTCGCGGGCGTCGAGCTGCGGTGCTTCGAGGACCCGCCCACGGAGGCGGTCGTCACGTCGTGGGCGCGGCGCTTCTCGAGCGCGCCGTACTACGTGGGCGGGATGGGCGAGGTGCTGCGGGAGGCGGCGGTGCAGGGCATCGACGAGCCGTGGGTCCGCGTCGCCCGCCGGCGCCACCGCATGCTCGTCGCCCGCGACGTGTTCGCGCAGCTGTCACCGGACACCGCGGCGCGCGTCGACGGCGCCTACCGCAGACTGGCGGGGCTCGTCAGCCGTCGGTGACGGTGTCCCCGCGCAGCTCCGCCACCTCTCGTTCGAGCTGCTGCACCCGCCGGTAGAGCGCCTGCACGGCGACCATCAGCACGCCCTGCGCGTCGACCGTGGCGATGCGGGTGTCGTCGTCACCGAGACCGAAGGCGGCGGCGAAGTCCTGCGCCATCGGTCCGAGGTGGCGTACCGCGGGCGGGTCGTTCTTGTAGTTCCACGTGCTGATCGGCAACGCCGCCAGCCGTTCGAGGATCTCGAAGCCGTCGACCGGCGCCGGCTCGGTCACGCGGTGGGAGCAGTCAGGAGCGGCGCGACCACGTGACGGGGACGATGCGGTCCTTGATCTCGCGATCGCTGGGCACGCTGTCGACCTCTTGGCTCCGGCTCACGGTGAGGTGACCGTGCAACGACTCGCGTGCGACGACCGCGGGTGCCTCGTAGGCGACCGTCGTGTCGGACGGCCATGCGACCGGGACGATGTTGTCCTTCTGGCCGCGATCGCTGACGATGATCTGGCTCTTCTGGAGGGCGAGATGGCCCGCGAGTGCCTCTCGGGCCACGATCATCGGTGGTTCGTACCGCATCGGTTCCGCTCCGTGGACGGGGACGAGTTGCGGAGCAAGGTACCGCACGGGTCCTACTGTTGTCAGCCGGTGGGCCGTCCGCATCCTGCGTTGTTGTCACTCGCCGCGGGGCGCGGGCCCGGTGACATCGACCACGCGGGCCGGGCGCTCTACGACTCGGCGATGGAACACGGCATGCAAGGCCTGCTGTGGAGCTGGCTGCGTGACCACGACGGCGGGTGGGCGCACGCGGCCGACGTGGCGGCCGCGGATCTCGCCACGCGCCACCGGCATCGCACGTTGTGGGACACGCTCGCGACCACGCGGGCGCGGCTCGAGGCGCACGGGATCGACGCTGTCGCCATCAAGGGCGTGACGGCCGAGGCACGGTGGTACGACCGCGCCGGCGAGCGCCCCTGCACGGACGTCGACGTGCTCGTCGCACCCGACGCCATCGCGCACGCCGACGACGTGCTCGACGCGCTGCAGCCCGATCATCCGTTGCGCGGGCACCTGTCCGATCTCGTGCGCGCGGGCGTGATGCAGTCGGTCAACACCGTCGTCGACGGGGTTGCCGTCGACGTCCACTTCGACCTCTTCAAGCTGGGGATGCCGTCGACGGCGCACGACGAGATCTGGGAGCGCACGGAGCGACATCCGCTTCCCGACGGCACGAAGGTGCGGGTGCTCGACGCGGACATCTCGCTCGTCCACTTCCTGCTGCACCTGAACAAGGACAGCTTCGCCATGCTCCTCGGCTTCGTCGACGTGGCGCGCATCCTGCGCAGCGATGCCGTCGACTGGTCGTTCGTGGCGCGGTTCGTGCGCGACGAGGGGCTCGACGTGCCGGTGTCGCGCGCGCTGGCCACGGTGACGGACGTGCTCGCGCTGGCGCCATCGCCGTTGCCGCGCGCGTCCGGTGCGCGTGCGGTCGTGTGGGACGTCACGTGGCCGAGGCGTGCCATGTTGCTCGGCTCCAGCGGCACGCACCGCTCCCGCCGTCAGGACGTGCTGCCGTACCTCGTGCGCGGGCGAGCGAGCGACGCGGTGCGCTGGACGTGGCGCACGATCCTCCCTCCGACCGTCGCCGTCGCCCGCCAGTACCCGGACGTGCACGGCCCCTACGTCGTCCGGCTGGCACGAGGCCGGTGGCGCACGGCGCGAGAACGACGGCGCGCCCTGCGGGCGCGCGCTGCGGCACCCGCCGGTGACGGAGCCCCGCCCGAGGGGGCGGTGCGCGATCCGGCGGCACGGGCCGCGCTCGTCCGCAAGGAGCTCGCCGCGGGACGCACATCGCTCGTCGTGCGGGGCACGTCGATGGGATGGAGCGTGCCGGACGGCGCCACCGTCGTCCTCGCGCTCCGCACGGGCGTCGACCCTCGACGGGGCGAGGTGTGGGCGTTCTGCGACGACGACGGCCGCATCCTCGTGCACCGTGCCCGCGGTCGCGCCGGCGACCGTCACCGCTTCCAGGGCGACGCCGTCGTGCGCGCCGACGACCCCGTGCCGTCGACGCAGCTCATCGGGCGCGTGGAGCGGGTGACGCCGCGCCGTCCCCGCGTGGTGTGGGGTCCGGTGGCGGGGGCGGTGCAGCGCGCGCCGCGCGCCGTGGTGGCAAGAGCGGCCAGGAGACTGCGACGGCGGCGGTCACCGGCGTGACCGAGATGTGCGCCGGTGACGTGCGCCGCGGGTGCACGGTCGAGCTCGCCGGCCTCGCGGTGCGACTCGTCGCGTCGGACGACGAGCGGGCCGAGGCGGTGGCGTCGTTCCTGCGTCACGCGCCACGGACCGCGGCGGCGCCGGTGGCGTCGCTGGCGTTCGTCGAGGAAGCGCCTCCGGTGCCGTCCGCGGCGCCGACGATCACGACCGAGGGCGTCGACCTGTGGCACGCCGCGCCCGGTGCGCTGCGCCTCCGGGCCGGCGCGGTGACCGCCCGCGCGGACGCGCAGGAGATCGTCGTCGGCGGTGACGCGCCGCGGCCGATCCCGACGTTCCGCTTCGTCGGCTTCGTGGTCCTGACGCACTGGCTGGCGCAGCACGGCTGGCACCTCCTGCACGCGGGCGCCGTCGTGCACGGCGACGGCGTGACGCTCGTCGTCGGTGGCACGGGCGCGGGCAAGTCGACGTTCGTGTGGAGCGCGGTGCGCCACGGCCGGCGCGTGCTGGGCGACGATCTCGTCGCCGTTCACCGCGGGGACGCCGTCATCGAGGCGCGCGGCATCGCCCGGCCGGTGTGCGTGCCCGCCGATGCGCTGGACGACGGTGACGAAGACCTGCGGCCCGTGGTCGACGACGGACGGGGACGTGTCGAACTGCCGGGCGATGTGCTCGACCACGGCGTGCACCGCGTGCGTGATCTCGTCGTGGTGGCGCGCGGCGCGGACGATCACACGACGACCGAGCCGATCGGGGGTCAGCTCGCCCTGCGTGCGCTGCTGGAGAGCAGCACGTCGTTGCTCGACCCCGAGGTGTTCCCCGACCTCTTCCGGACGGCGGCCGGCATCGCGCGCCTGCCGGCGTGGACGGTCCGCCACGGGCGTGATCCGCGCCGCCGCGTGGCCGGTGCCGCTCTCGCGCTCGATTCGATCGCATGACGTTGCTCGACGCACTGCGCGCGCAGGCAGCGACCCGGCCCGACGCGGTCGCGCTGCTGGCGCCCGACCGGGCACCGCGCACCTACGCGCAGTTGGTGCACGACATCGAAGCGTTGGCCGCGCGCGTCCGCGCCGCACATGCGGGTGTCGACGACTGCGTCGTCGTGGTGCTGCCGAACGGTGCGGATCTCGCGCTGGCCTGCCTCGCCACGATGACGGCGGCCATGTGCGCGCCGCTCGCCGTCGATCTCCCGAGGGCGCAGTACCGCGACGAGTTCGACCGCCTCCGCCCCGCCCTGGTCGTCGCGGGCGATGATCAGCACGTCGTGCACGATGTGGCGGCGGAACGCGGCCTGCCGATCCTGACGTGGACCGTGCCCCGCGACGGCGTCGTCTTCGACGAGGAACACGATCCCGGCCGCGTCGCGCTCGTGCTGTCGACGTCGGGCACGACGAGCAGGCCGAAGGTCGTGCCCCTGCGCGACGCGCAACTGCGCGCGTCCGCGACCAACGTGGCCACGACGCTGCAACTCACTGCGGACGATCGCGGCCTCGTGCTCATGCCGCTCTCGCACATCCACGGTCTCGTCGCGGGTCTGCTGGCGCCGCTGCTGGCGGGTGGCAGCGTGGTGTGCACACCGGGGTTCCGCGCCGATCGCTTCCTCGCGTGGCTCGATCAGTGCAGGCCGACCTGGTACACGGCGGTGCCGACGATCCACCAAGCGGTGCTCGATGTCGTCACGTCGCCGGGCGTCGACGTGAAGGGGCGGCTGCGGTTCGTCCGTTCGTCGTCGGCGTCGCTCCCCGTGCGCGTCCTCGAGCAACTCGAAGCAGCGTTCGCGGCGCCGGTCGTCGAGGCGTACGGGATGACGGAAGCGGCGCACCAGATGACGTCCAACCCCTTGCCGCCCGCGGTGCGCAAACCGGGCACGGTCGGCATCCCGGCCGGTCCGGAGGTCACGGTGCTCGCGACCACGGGGGAGATCGTGATCCGCGGCGAGACCGTCATCCAGGGGTACGCGGACGATCCCGACGCCACGGCCGCGGCGTTCACCAAGGACGGATGGTTCCGCACCGGCGATCTGGGTCGCGTCGACGACGACGGCTACCTGACGATCACCGGTCGCATCAAGGAGCTGATCAACCGCGGCGGCGAGAAGGTGGCGCCGCGCGAGGTCGAGGACGTGCTGCTCTCGCATCCCGACGTCGTGCACGCCGTCGCCTTCGCCGTGCCGCACCCGAGGCTCGGGGAGGAGGTCGGCGCCGCGGTCGTGCTGCGCGCGGGCGCCACCGTGACCGCGCCGCAGCTGCGCATGCTCCTCGCCCACCGCGTGGCGCCGTACAAGGTGCCGCGCCGCGTCGTCGCCGTCGACGAGCTGCCGCGCGGGCGCACCGGCAAGCTGCAGCGCACCGGGCTGGCCGCCGCGCTCGGCCTGGAGCCGTCGGCGGGCACCGCTCGACCGCGCCCCGCGCCACCGGCCGACGACCTCGAGGCGCGCGTCGCCGACATCTGGCAACGCGTGCTCGCGCTCGACGAGCGCCCCGGTGTCGACGAGGACTTCTTCGACCTCGGTGGCGATTCGCTCCACGCCAGCGAGGTGCTGTTCGCGATCGCAGACGAGCTCGGCGTGCACGTGCCGGCGACGGTGTTCTTCGACGGCGCCAGCGTGCGGACGATGGCGGACGCGGTCCGCGTGCCGCGCCCGACGGCGGACGAGATCGCCGTCGTCGACGTGCAACCCGACGGCGACCAGGCACCCTTGTGCTGCCTGTTGCGCGGCGGGTCGGTGGTGATCGCGCGGCACTTCGCCCGCGCCCTCGAGCGGCAGCGGCCGGTGCTCGGGCTGTGGGCGCCTCGCATGCACGGTCGCCGCGGCGACGCGGGGTCGATCGAGGAGATCGCGGCGGAGTGCGTCACCGCGCTGCGGGCGGCGCGCCCCCACGGCCCGTACGTGCTGTTCGGCCACTCGCTCGGTGGCGTGGTGATGTACGAGACCGCGCAACAGCTCACGCGTGCCGGCGAACGGGTCGACCGGCTCGTCCTGGCGGACGCCGTGCACCCGGACGTGACGCGGCGCGAGCACGACCGGCGTCACTCCACCGTCTACCGGGCGCGGAAGCTGTTCAGCCGCAAGGGCCCATCCGTGATCGCGTTCCGGGTGCGGCGCGCGCTCGGTCGCCTGCCCGAACGTCCGGCCGCGTACGTCCCCGGATCGGACGTCGTGCTCGACTGGTCCGCGGCGTCGGAGCGCGAGCGCAATTACGACCCGGTGCCCGCCACCTTCCCGGTGACGGTGCTCGCGACGCGCGGGTACCTCGACCTCGCCGGGCCGACGCTCGGGTGGGCACCGGTGCTGTCGCCGCCCTACGACGTGCACGAGGTACCGGGCGACCACAACACCATGCTCGGCGAGCCGCACGTCCACGTTCTCGCCGCGGAGGTGCAGCGCGCCATCGGCCGCCCGACCGGGTGACGGTCACTCCGCGGCGATGGCCTGCAGCACGTCCAGGCGGGCGGCGGTGCGCGCCGGGCGGATGCCGGCCAGCACGCCGGCCACCGCGCCCACGACGACGAACACGGCGAGCTGCGCCGGCGGCAGGGCGAACGTGGCGATGGCGTCGCCGGCAGCGCCCTCGACGAATGCCCAGCCGATGAACGTGCCGAGGAGCACGCCGCCGAGCGTGCCGAACACGGCGATGATCACCGACTCCCAGCGCACGGTCGACCGCGTCTGTGCTCGATCGAGCCCGACGGCGCGGAGCAGGCCGAGCTCGCGCCGGCGTTCGTGGATCGACAGCGACAGCGTGTTGGCGATGCCCATCAGTGCGATGACGATGGCGAGCACCAGCATCACGTAGACGAGGCCGAGGATCGTGTTCACCCCGGCGGCGGCGTTCGCGGCGAACTCGGCGCGGTCCTGGATGCGGGGCTGGCCGTAGGGCGCGCCGAGCTTCGCGAGCGCGGCGCGCGTCGCGGCGGCGTCCGCGCCCGGCGCGAGGCGCACGAACACCTGCGTGTCCACGAGCTGGGTCGCGTGGGACGACCATGCCGACGCCGTGATCGTGTAGTCGCCGACGAGATCCGTGTGCGAGTAGATGGCGGCCACCGTCAACGTGGACGAGGTGCCGTCCGGGTACACGATCGGGACGACGGTGCCGACGCGCCAGTGACGGGCGCGCGCCGCGCTGTCCGAGACCGCGAGCGACGAGGCGGACATCGACGACAGCGAGCCGTCGTCGACACCGAAGTCGACGACCTTCGTCGCCGCCGGCGCGTCGACGACGGTCACGCCGCGGACGGCGCCGTCGAGACGGACGCTCCCGCTGGCGAAGCCGGTGGCCACTTCGACGCCGGGGGCGGACGCCGCGTCCTTCGCCAGTTGCGGATCGAAGCCGCTGCCCCCGCTGCGTCCACCGAACCCGCTGCGGTCGATCACGAGATCGGCGGTCAGCGACCGGTCGACGCCCTGCGTCGCCGACGCCTTCAGCGACGAGCCGACGACGGTGAAGGCGGCGACGACCGCAACCCCGATCATCAACGCCGACGCGGTCGCCGCCGTGCGTCGAGGGTTGCGCCGCGCGTTCTGCCGCGAGAGCGCACCGGTGATGCCGCGCCACGCGGCAACCGGTGCGCCGATGGCGCCGGCCACCGGGCGGGCGATGACCGGACCGAGCGCCACCGCGCCGACGACGGTGAGCACGACGCCGGCGATGGTGAAGCCCGTGCCACGCGATCCCAGCGCGCCGTCGACGGCCAGACCGACGCCGACCACCACGGCGACCGTGCCGAGCACACCGCGACGGCGGGTGGGGACGGCGGGCTCGACGGCGACGTCACGCAGCGCCGCGATCGGCGCGACGCGCGAACTGCGGATCGCGGGCAGCGTGCCGGCGACGAGCGTCGCTGCCAGCCCGGTCAGCACGGCGACGATCGCGCTCGTCGGCTCGAACACGAGCCCGCCGGCGGGCAACGCGAAGCCGAACGCGTCGAACATCGCCTTCAACGCGATCGCGATCCCGACACCGGCGGCCCAGCCGACGGCCGCACCCACGAGGCCGACGATCGCGGTCTCGGTGAGCTCGCCGACGACGATCTGCCGGCGTGAGGCACCGAGCGCCCGCAGCAACGCGCTCTCGCGGGTGCGTTGCGCGACGACGATCGAGAACGTGTTGTGGATGCTCAACGCAGCGACGAGCAGCGCGATCACCGCGAACCCGGTCAGCGCGCCGCGCACGAAGCCGAGGAACCCGCTGTTGATGTCGGCGATGCTCTCCGCTGCGAGTTGCGTGCCGGTGATCGTCTCGACGCCCGGCGGCAACGCCTGCTGGATGCGAGCGGCGAGCTGATCCGGCGACGTGCCGGCCGCACCGCGAACGTGGATCTCCGTCACGCGCGAGGGATTCGGGACGAGCAGCTGCTGCGCGGCGTGCAACGTGAGTCCGGTGAACGTGCTCGGCCCGTTGCCGTCCGCGGAGCCGAACGTTGCGATGCCGACGACGCGCACCGTCACCGGCTCGGGCGTCAGCAGCGTGGTCGTGTCGCCGACGTGCAGGCCGCCCGTGTTCGCGGCGCCACGGTTGACGACGACCTCGTCGTCCGCCTCCGGTGCTCGGCCTTCGACGAGCCGGTACGGGTTGAGCACGGGATCGGTGATCCAGTTCGCGGCGCGCGTCGGCGGGCCGGCACCACCGATCGTCGCGCCGTTGCGCCCGAGCAGCTGGGCCGAGCCGGTGACGTACGGCTGCGCGTCCGCGACGCCGTCGACGTGCGCGACGGTGTCGACGAGCGTCGCGTCGAGGTCCGGACGGCGGTTCTGCCGTTGGTCGTCGCCGATCACCGTCGCGCTGCGCACGACGACGTCCGTCCCCGCGGTCGTCTGCGTGAACAGGGCGTCGAAGTTGGCGCGCAGCGTGTCGCCCAGGAGCAGGGTGCCGGACAGGAACGCGACGCCGAGCACGACGGCGACGACCGTGCCGACGAGACGGCGCCGGTGTGCCCACAGGTTGCGTAGGGACAGCAGCAGCATGTCGTCACGCTCCCAGCGTCTTCATGCGCTCGAGCACGAGCTGCGTCGTCGGTTGTGCGATCGTGTCGATGACGCGGCCATCGGCGAGGAACGTGGCGGCGTCGGCGTAGCCGGCGGCATTCGGGTCGTGCGTCACCATGACGATCGTCTGGCCCAGCTCCGTCACGGCGCGGCGGAGGAAGTCGAGCACGGCGCCGCCGCTGCGCGAGTCGAGGTTGCCGGTGGGCTCGTCGGCGAAGATCACGGCCGGGCGCGTCGCCAGCGCACGCGCCACCGCGACGCGCTGCTGCTGGCCCCCGGAGAGCTCGGAGGGGCGGTGGTCGAGCCGGTCGCCGAGCCCCACGGTGGCGATCACCACGTCGAGCCACGCGGGGTCGGGGCGGGTACCGGCCAGGCGGGCGGGCAACGTGATGTTCTCGAGCGCGGTCAACGTCGGGACGAGGTTGAACGACTGGAACACGAAGCCGATGCGCTCGCGGCGCAGGCGCGTCAGCGCGCGGTCGTCGAGCGTGCCGAGGTCGATGCCGCCGACGGACGCATGACCGGACGTGAGCGTGTCGAGGCCGGCCAGGCAGTGCAGCAACGTGGACTTGCCGGAACCCGACGGTCCCATGATCGCGGTGAAGCGTGCCTCCGGGATGTCGATCGTCACGCCGTCGAGAGCGTTCACCGCGGTCGCGTCGTCGCCGTAGCGCTTGACGGCGTCGACCGTGCGGGCCGCGATCGGTGTGCGCAGTTGGGTTGCAGTCATCGAGGTCGATGCTGACGACGCCGTTCGTCGTTGTCGTCGAACGACGGTGGTGTCTGCCGCTACGACGAGCGCAGTAGGTGGGCGCTCATCGCACCCAACCCGGACGTACGAGCCCGGTCTCGTACGCGAAGACGACGAGCTGGGCGCGGTCGCGCACGCCGATCTTCGTCATCGCCCGGTTCACATGGGTCTTCGCGGTCGCGGGGCTGACGTAGAGGCGCGTCGCGATCTCGTCGTTCGACAGCCCCGCGCCCACGAGCGCCGTGACCTCACGTTCGCGCTCGGTCAGCACGTCGAGCGTGACCGGCGGCGGTTGCTGCGCGCGTGTCGCGAACTCCGCGATGAGCCTGCGCGTGACGCCGGGTGACAGCAACGCCTCCCCGGCGGCGACCACGCGCACGGCGCGGAGCAGCTCCACGGGCTCCGTGTCCTTGACGAGGAAGCCGCTCGCACCGGCCCGGATGGCGTCGAAGATGTACTCGTCGAGGTCGAACGTCGTGAGGATCACGATGTGCACGCGCCCGCAGCGGGGATCGGCGGCGATCGCCTTCGTGGCGGTGAGGCCGTCGGTGCCGGGCATGCGGATGTCCATGAGGACGACGTCGGGCTGCACCTCGCGCACGATCTCGATGGCCTGCTCGCCGTCGGCCGCTTCGCCGACGACGGTCATGTCGTCTTCGCTCTCGAGCAGCGCCGCGAACCCGGCGCGCACGAGCGCCTGGTCGTCGGCCAGCACGACGCGGATCACCGGTCGACGTCCAACGGGAGCCAGGCCCGCACGCGGAACCCGCCGTTCGCACGAGGGCCGGCGTCGAACGTGCCGTGCAGCGCGGTGGCCCGTTCGCGCATGCCCGCGATGCCGTTGCCGTTCGCCTCGGTGGCCGCGCCGATGCCGTCGTCCACCACCTCGACCGTCACGGCATCGGACGCGTAGGCGACGCGCACGGCGGCGTGGCGCGCGTGCGCGTGGCGCAGCACGTTCGTCAACGACTCCTGCGCGATCCGGTAGCCCGCGAGGTCGACCGCGGCCGGGAGCGAGACCGGTTCGCCCTCCACCGCGATCTCCACGTCGACGCCTGCCGATGCCGCGCCCGCCACGAGCTCGTCGAGCCGCGCCAGCGTCGGCGCCGGCGCGGTCGGTGCTGCTTCGTCGACCTGGCGCAGCACGCCGAGCACCGAGCGCACCTCGGACAGCGTCTCCTGGCTCACCTTCTTGATCGTGCCCAGCGCGGCGCGCACCGATGACTCGTCGGTGCCGTCGTGCTCGATGAGGTGCAACGTGGTCGACGCCTGCACGTTGATGAGCGAGATGTTGTGGGCGAGCACGTCGTGCAGCTCGCGAGCGAGACGGAGGCGCTCCTCGCTCACGCGGCGGCGTTGCTCCTCCTCACGCACGTGCGCCGCCTCGATGGCGCGCTCGTGGCGCAGCCGGACCCACTCGCTCGCGCTCCACAGCACGAGGAGCCACGCGCCCAGCCCGAGGATGGCGCCGAGCCCGGGCCAGTCCTCGCGACCGAGGGCGGGCGCCAACCACAGGAACCCGACGTAACCGACGGCGAGCGCGGTGACCGCGCCGCGGCGGCGGCCCATGTAGACGGCGGTGCCGAAGGCGAGGATCAACGAGAAGAACACGGGCCCGCGGCCGTACCCGATCACCCAGTACACGAGCGTGAACGCCAAGGTCGCCCACAGCACGGTGCGCGGCCACCGCCGCCGGAACGTCAGCACCAGCGACGCGCCGGCGAGGAGCACGGCGGCGAGCGCGTTGAACGTGTGCCGCTCGGGTTGGTGCTGCGCGGCCGCGTAGGTCGCCGCCACCTGGACGGCGGCGAGCGCGACGGCGATCGCCGCGTCGACGCGGAGGGTGCGGTCGATCATCTCCTCGGCACGGTAGGGCGCGTCCGGGCCGTCCGCATCCGACCGACGTGGACGTCGCGCCTACCACGGGGGCGGTAGCCGGCCGCCGCGCCCGTAGCCTGCACACGGTGAGCGACGCCGTGTTGCAGACCGTCCCCCTCGGGTTCCAGTGGCCGGCGATCGACCCGTTCCTGTTCGTGGTGCACCACCTCGACCGTTACCCGGCGGGCAACGACGCGCTCGGACCCGACGCGCCGCTCGAGGGGCGCGAGATCGGCGCCGACTTCGCCGGCAAGGACGGTTGGCGCATGTACCACGGTGACGTCGTACCGGGCTTCCCCGGTCACCCGCACCGCGGCTTCGAGACCGTGACGTACGTGCGCCAGGGCTTCATCGACCACAGCGACTCGCTCGGCGCGACGGCGCGGTTCGGGCGGGGTGACGTGCAATGGCTCACCGCGGGCCGCGGCGTGGTGCACAGCGAGATGTTCCCCCTGCTCGAGCGCGAGCGGCCGAACGTGCTCGAGCTGTTCCAGATCTGGGTGAACCTGCCCGCCGAGGACAAGCTCGCCGATCCCTACTTCACGATGTTGTGGGCGGAGGACGTGCCCCGTCTCGCGACGACCGACGAGGACGGCCGGCACGTCGACGTCACCGTCGTCGCCGGCGCGCTCGACGGGCTGCAGCCGCCCGCGCCACCGCCGAGCTCGTGGGCGGCGCGTGCCGGTTCCGACTTCGCCATCTGGCACGTCGTCCTGGCGCCGCAGGCGCGCTGGACGTTCCCCGCGCCTGCGAACGCCGAGACCGTGCGCACGCTGTACGTGTTCGAGGGATCGGCACGGGTCGGCACCGACGCGTCCGGCGCCGAGGTCGAGTCGACCGGCGCGCTGCTGCGCAGCGGCATCGAGGTGCCGATCGTCGCCGGCGATCGCGGGGCCGAGGCGTTGCTCCTCCAGGCACGGCCCATCGGCGAGCCGGTCGCGCAGTACGGGCCGTTCGTCATGAACGACGAAGCGGGCGTCCGCCAGGC
>Ga0070741_10012636_pt1 | contig 15193 bp, 11 predicted proteins | sample Coa_R1_4_FD_66440 | JGI IMG/M metagenome (GOLD analysis project Ga0070741, IMG submission 66440) | Surface soil microbial communities from Centralia Pennsylvania, which are recovering from an underground coalmine fire - Coalmine... | ecosystem: Environmental > Terrestrial > Soil > Unclassified ... | reverse complement strand
GGGCTGGGCAACTGGATGCCCGGCATCGAGTCGTGCGAGCTCCAGGGTGAGGACCGCGTCCTCAAGATGATGGGCATGGAGATCACCGAGCGTCTCTACGACCGCGACGAGTCGGCGCGCTCCATCACCTACGGCATCGTGCAGGGACCGTTCCCGCTCGAGAAGCACCGCGCCACCATCACGGTGACCGGTGACGGCGAGAAGTCACACGTCACGTGGGCGGTCGACGTCGACGACGCCATGACCGACATGATGCACAAGACCTACGAAGGCGGCCTGGCCGCCCTCAAGGCCCACGCCGAAGGCTGACGCCTCCTACCGCTGGCGCGGCTTGAAATTCTCGAAGTAGCGGCTGGGCGTCGGGCCACGCTGGCCCTGGTACTTCGACCCGACACTCGCTGATCCATATGGCGCGTCGGCGGGCGTCGTCATGCGCAGGAAGCTGATCTGGCCGATCTTCATGCCCGGGTACAGGGCGATCGGCAGGTTGGCGACGTTCGACAGCTCGAGGGTGAGATGCCCGTCCCAACCTGCATCGACGAAACCCGCGGTGCTGTGGATGAGCAGGCCCAGCCGCCCGAGCGAGCTCTTGCCCTCGAGCCGCGCCACCAGATCGGTAGGCAACGTCACCCGCTCCGACGTCGAGCCGAGTACGAACTCGCCAGGATGCAGCACGAACGAGTCGTCCTCACCGATCTCGACCAGCTCGGTCAGCTCCTCCTGATCCTCCTTGACGTCGATGACGCGCATGGTGTGATTGAGGAACACGCGGAAGTAGCGGTCGAGATGGAGATCGACGGAGGACGGCTGGATGCAGTCCTTGTCGAGCGGATCGATGACGATGCGCCCGGCGTCGATCTCCTCGCGGATCGTCTTGTCGGAGAGGATCACGGGCCCGGACCCTACCGTGGTTCAGGCGTTGATCGTCTCGTCGAACAGGCGGAGCATCGACGCCCACGACCGGCGGTCGGAGGGCTCGTGGTAGGCGACGCCCGGCATGCCGGCCTGATCGGCCATGGGGTTGGTGAACGAGTGGCCCACACCGCCGTAGAGCTCGATGTTCCAGTCGGCCACGCCGGCGTCCTTCATCTCCTGCTCGAAGGCCACGCGGGTCTCGGTCGGCACAAAGGGATCGTCGGTGCCGAGGCATATCAGCACCGAGCCGCGAATGTTCCCCGAGTCCTCTGACAGCCGCAGCCCCGGGTGGAAGCCGACTATCGCCTTGACGTCGACGCCGCCCCGGCCCAGCTCGAGCGACATGGCCCCGCCGAAGCAGTAGCCGATGGCCGCCACCCGGTCGGGGTCGGCGACCGGCTGGCTCAGGAGCACGTCGAGCCCGGCCTGGCCCAGCCGGCGGGTGAGCTGCGGGTCGTTCATCAGGGGCCCGAGCCGCTCGAACATCTCGTCGATCGGCACCGGGACCCCGCCACCGTGGTAGTCGAGGGCGAAGGCGGCGTAGCCCATGGCAGCGAGCCGCTCCGCCCGCCCCTTGACGTGCTCGTCGAGCCCGGGCCCCTCGTGCGAGAGCAACACGGTGGGCCGGCGGCCCTGGATGGCGTCGTCGTAGGCGAGGTGGCCGATCATCTGGCGGCCCTCGACGTCGTAGGCGATGTCCTCCACGTGCATGGTCGACTCCCTCAGGTCTCGAGTTGCTCGATCAACAGGTCCAGGGCGGCGGTTGCGAAGGCGAGCATGTTGGCCGGCCGGTCATCGACGCCGGTGAGCAAGTGGCGAGTCGCATCCGACGGTCCGCTGACCGCCAACCAGGCGTGGCCCGCCGGGTCGCCGTACGGGTTGGCCGGGCCGGCGGCGCCACCCTCGCCGATCCCCCACGTGGCCTCCAGTGCCGTCCGCACGGCTCGCGCCAGGTACGACGCGAACTGCTCGGTGGCGCCCCGCAGGCCCTCGGGGATCTCGACGACGTCGCCGAGGAACACCTTCCGGGCGGCGAAGGTGTAGATCACCGTGCCGCCCCGGTAGTACGCCGAGGCCCCCCGCACCGCCAGCAACGCCGATGAGATCAACCCGCCGCACGAACCCTCGGCGACCCCGATCGTCTCCCCTCGCTCCTTCAGCAGCGCGCCGGCGCGCTCGCCGCGCGACAGCAGTTCGGGATCGGGCACGGGTGCAGCGTAGGCAGCGCAGCGGGCCCGGCGACGGGCGGAACGCGCCAAATGGGGCTCTGGTAAACGACGCCAACGCCGCTCATGATCGGTAGTGCTGCAGGGCAGTTGCGGGGCGAAAGGGGGTCCCGATGGGGACACAGGCGGCCCGTCATCGCGGGCAACGTGCGGTCGTCCACGGACTGGGGTTCTTGGCGTTGCTGTCGGCGGCACTGCTGCTCTGCGTCGGCCGGGCGCATGCGGCAGGAACGCAGATCGTCGACCAGAGCCAGCACACAACCAACCGCGGCACGGCCAACGCCAACTCCGGGGGCAATCGGGCCGTGGGCAACAGTTCCGTGAACACGGCCACCGGCAACCAGGGCGCCTTCGCCGGGCGCGGCGGGACGGTGGCCAACAACAGTGGCGCCAGCCGGAACACGTCGAACGGATCGGCCTCGATCAGCACGGGTGATGCCGACGCCACCGGCACGACCGCCCACACCACCGCCCACCAGACCGCCAACGGCGGCGGGGACGGCGCCCGGGGCGGCGTACAGATCGTCGACCAGACGTCGCACGTCGACAACGCCGGCGCAGCCCTCGCCCGCACGGGCAACAACGCCGCGATCGGGAACAACTCCGACAACTTCGCCCGCACCAACCAGGTGGCGGCGGCGGGGCGGGGCAACGGACGCTCGGTGGCCAACAATGCGGGGGTCACGTCCAACACGTCCGACGGCCGGGCCAACATCTCGACAGGCGACGCAGACGCCACGGGTGTCGACGCCAACACCGACGTCGAGCAGCACGTCAACGCCGGCGGTGACCGGGGCCGGGGCGGCGTGTCGATCGCCGACCAAACCTCGAACGTCGACGACCGCGGTGTGGGTGTGGCCCTCACCGGCGACAACCGGGGCATCGGCAACAACTCGTTCAACACGGCAGTGACCAACTCCCAGGCGTTCGCCGGCGGGGCCGGCCGGTTCGGCAGGTCGGTCGCCAACAACAGCGGCAGCTCCTCGAACCACAGCAGTGGGAGCGCCACCATCACCAGCGGCGACGCCGACGCCACCGGCGCCAAAGCCAACACCACCACGACGCAAACCGCGTCGGGTGGTGCAGGCGCCCGGAACGCGTTGGCGATCGTCGACGAGAACGCGCCCGTGACCAACCGGGGGACAGCCCTGGCCCGCAGCGGCGGCAATGCGGGTATCGCCAACAACACTGACAACCTCACGCGGCGGTTCCTGCGGGCGTTGGCCGGGCGCGCGGGGTCCCTCCGGGCCAGATCGGTCGCCAACAACTCGGGGGCGGCATCCAACCACTCCGGCGGCTCGACCAGGATCGTGACCGGCGACGCCTCCGCCGTCGGCACGATCGTCCGCACCGTCATCAGGCAGCTGCGCGGCTGACTCCGCCCGTCAGGCGCCGGTACAGTCTCCGGCGCCGCGGGCGTAGTTCAGAGGCAGAACATCAGCTTCCCAAGCTGAGAACGCGAGTTCGATTCTCGTCGCCCGCTCCAGTGACCCAGGTAGTGACGCGAGAAGTTCGAGCAGACTTGGTGGCGTGGTCGACGTCGCGATGGGGCTCTCTCGCTCATACCTGTTCGAGGGCTTGACCGCGGCGGAGATCGAGCCCTTGGCCAGCACGTCGCGGCAGCGGCGGCTGGTGCGAGGTGAGTACGTCTTTCACGCCGGTGATCCCGCCGACGAGCTGTGGGTCGTGGTCTCGGGCGAGGTCAAGGACTGCGTCGTCGACATGGATGGCAACGAGGTCGTCCACTTCGTCCACGGGCCGGGCATGACCTTCGGCGAGCCCGGGTTCTTCGCTCACGATCACGTTCGGGTCGTCGACGTGGTCGCCGTCGAGCCGACGACGTTGATCCGCCTTGATCGAGGCGACCTCGTTCCCTTCATGGCGCGCCATCCGATCCTGAAGGACCGGGCGCTGGAGGCTCTGGCGTCCAACACCCGTTTCCAGTCGCACCTGATCGTGTCCCTGCTTACGCGACCTCTTGCCGACCGTCTGGTTCTGCGGTTGCTCGAGCTCGTCGACTCGAGTCCCGAGCGTCGCGCCGGCCAAGCCGTCACCCCCAAGATCACACAGTCGACGCTGGCAGCGATGATCGGGGTGAGCCGGGAGAACGTCAACCGTGCCCTGGCCGCCCTCGCCCTGGACGGCTCCATTCGGCAGGAGGACGGGCGCTACGTGCTGATCGATGAGCAGCGGCTCCGGCGTGAGGTCGCGCAAGGCTGGCCATTGGCAGCCCGTCGAGATCGGCGCATAGACACCGCGTCTCTGTAGGTGTGATCCGGCGTCACAGCCGGGCTGCCAGCGTCACCCGCATGATCGGCTGACCGTCGAGAACCGAGGTTGCCATGACCGATCTTGCCTCCGCCTTTTCCGCCCACTTCGCCGGGACTGCGATCGTGCCCGGCGACGAGCGCTACGAAGAAGCCCGAGCAGTGTGGAACGGCACCGTCGACGCCCATCCGGTGCTCGTCGCGCAGTGCCGGACGGTCGAGGACATCGTGGCCGCCGTCAACCTCACGCGCGACGCGGGAGTTCCGTTCGCCGTGCGCGGCGGCGGCCACAGCGTCGCCGGGTTGAGCACGTGCGACGGCGGCGTCGTGATCGACCTGTCGTCGATGCGTGCGGTGACCGTCGACTCCAAGCGGCGGGTTGCCACCGCGGAGCCGGGCGCGACGTGGGGTGACTTCGACGCGGCAACCGGACGGCATGGCTTGGCCAGCACCGGTGGTCTGATCTCCACCACCGGGGTCGCCGGGCTCACCCTCGGCGGCGGAATCGGCTGGCTCCAGCGCAGGTACGGGCTGGCCTGCGACAACCTGATCGGCGCCGAACTGATCACCGCCGATGGCGTCACCGTGCGTGCCAGCCAGAGCGAACGCCCGGATCTGCTGTGGGGCCTCCGAGGTGGCGGCGGCAACTTCGGGATCGTGTCGCGCTTCGAGTTCTCGGTTCACCCCGTCACGACAGTGCTCGGCGGCCTGATGCTCTTCCCGATGGACCAGGGTCGCAACGTGTTGTGCACCTTCCGCGACTGGGCCGCCGACCTACCTGACGAGGGCTCGATGCTGGCCGCCGTCCTCACGGCACCGCCAGAGCCGTTCGTGCCGTCGCACCTGGTCGGCCAGAAGGCAGTGGGGATTCTCGGCTGCTGGTGTGGCGACCTCGAGGACGGCGCCGCCGCGCTGGAGCCGTTGCGTCGGCTCAAGCCCGCGGCGGACGTGTTCGGCCCGATGCCGTATCCCGCGCTGCAGGGCATGCTCGACGCCGGCGCACCGGCCGGGCTGCGCAACTACTTCCGGGGCGGCTACCTGTCGGACTTGACCGACGACGTGATCGACGTGGTGCTCGAGCAGGGGGCAGCCATGCCGTCGCCGATGTCGCAAATTCACCTCCACCAGATGGGAGGCGCCGTGGGTCGGGTCGGCCTCGGCGACACGGCGTTCAGTGGCCGCGCCGCGGCCTACACCTACAACCTGGTGTCGACATGGAGCGACGCCGCCGAGGACGCCACCCACATCGCTGCCAACCGGCAGCTGGCCGCCGCGCTGGCGCCGATGTCGCAGCAAGGCACATACGTGAACTTCCTCACCGACGCGTCCGGTGACAACGAAATCCCGGTGCGCGCCGCCTACGGCGATGACGTCTATGAGCGCCTGGCCCGACTGAAGCGGGAGTTCGACCCGACCAACCTGTTCCGCACCAACCTCAACGTGAGGCCGGCACGATGAGGGTGCTCGTTGTCTGCATCCCGGTCACGGGCCATGTGAACCCGTTGCTGCCGCTCATCGACGCGTTCGCCGCTGCCGGCGACGAGGTGCTGGTCGCCAGTGGCCCACAGGCGCACAGCGACGTGGTCGCGGCCGGGGCCAAGTTCACCCCTGCGGGCCGCGGCTTCGGTGACTGGTTCGAGCGGCTGACCGAGCGGACGCGAGCAATGCCCGGCGACGGCGTCGCTCCCGAACGCATCCTGAGCTACTTCCTCCCGCGGGTGTTCGGCGAAGCCGCGCTCGACGACATGGTGGACGGCGTGCTCGGTGCCGCTACGGAGTTCGGCCCCGACGTCGTCGTCTTCGACACGTTCGCGCTCGCGGCACCGCTCGTCGCGGACATCGTCGGGGTACCCAGCGTGCAGGTCCCGATAACCCTGCCACTGCCATCCGCCCTGCTCGAACTCATCGACGACGCCGTCTGTCCGATGTGGCGGGCGTTCGGTCGAGTGTCGCCGGGCCTGGCCGGTGTCTACCGCGGGCTCACGGCTGACATCTGGCCTGGTGGCCTGAACGTTCGCGACGTCGACGCCGGCGCAAGGGCTTCGCTGCGCCCGTGTCCGCTCCCAATCGGTCCGGCCCAACCCACCGAGGTGCCCACCGTGTACGTCACCCTCGGAACGATGTACGGCGGCGCGACCGCCGTATTCGCCGAAGTGCTGCGCGGCCTGGCCAGCGCGCCGGTCCAGGTGGTCGTCACCGTGGGCGCCGATCAGGACCCGAGGGCCCTCGACGGCATCGCCGCCAACGCACGGATCGAGCGGTACGTGCCCCACGACGAGCTGCTTCCCGCCTGCTCGGCAGTGGTGCACCACGGTGGATCAGGAACGATGTTCGGCGCGCTGGCGCACGGCCTTCCCCAGGTCGTGCTGCCGCAGGGGGCCGACAACTACGTCAACGGCGACGCGGTCGCCGCTGCCGGGCTCGGTGTGACGCTCCGTCCGAACGACGTTTCCGCCGAGGCGATTCGCGACGCCGTCGACATGGCGCTGCACGATGGGAGCGTGGCCGCTTCGGCCCGCCGCGTCGCCGAGGAGATCGCAGCAATGCCGTCTCACGACGACTTCGCGGCCGTCGCGCGCTCGTTAGCGACCTAGCCGTCGCACCACGTCGTCCAGGCCCGTGAACGCAGACCAGTCGCGCCCGAGCTCCTCGACGCACCGGGCGAACATCCACTGCCGGACTCGTGCGGCGTCCAGCCCGGCCAGGTCGGCGACCCGGCTCACCAGTCCGAGGGGGTCGGCCCGCAGCAACTCATTGCAGTTGAGGAGGTGCTGGGTGACGTCGTAGTGCGGATCGCCGACGTACGGCTTGGGGTCGATGAGCATCCACGGGCGGCGTTGGGCCGAGAGCACGTTGCCGGCGTGCAGATCGGTGAGGAGCAGCACGTCACCCGGGCCGGAGCGGGACAGCTCGCAGAAGAGGGCGAGCCCGTCGCGCGCCAGCCCGGCGTCGAGCCGGCCCGGGTCGGCGGAGCGCCGAGCCTCGGCGCACTCCACCCAGTAGTCGGCCATCGCCGACAGGGGGCGGAACGGGTGGCCTGACGGGAGGTCCACGGCCCACACCGCTCGGAGCAGGTCAGTGACGACGACGTGCTGCTCGGACTCCGGGCGCCCTCGCAACTCGGCCCCGGGACGGCACCGCTCGAGCAGCATCGCGGTCGTGCCGCCGTCGGTTCCATCCCGGGGCGGGCGCACCAGGTGCTCGAAGGCGTACACCTCGACGGCCCCATGGCCATCGAGGAGGGCCAGGCCCTCGGCCTCGTGCCGCGCCTCGGTGTGATCCCACGCCACCTTCAAGACCGCATCGCGGCCGTCAGCGTCGATGCACGGCGCGACCCACGAGCAGTTCCCGCCGGGCTCGAACGGCTCACCGAGATCCAGGCCCCACCGCGCCGCCACGTCCTCCACCCAACCGGGCAGGCCGGTCAGCCACGCCGCCCACGCCGGGCCACCGGCGTCCACCGACGCCTGCAGGTACTCGGGCACCCGCACCTTCGCCGTCACGAGAACCCACGGTACGAGCAGGGAATGGCTACGACCGCAGGAATGCCGACGTCACCGCGGCGGCGTGGTCGGGGTCGTCGATCCACGGCGCGTGGCCGGCGCCCGGCATGACCTCGAGTTGGGCGCCGGGGACGAGGGCCGAGAAGGCGTGCGCGGTGTCGGCGCCGCCCATCGGGTCGTCACCGCCCCACAGGAAGAAGGTGGGGACAGTGATGCTGCCCAGCAGAGAGGCGGGCAGCAGGATGCTGTCGTTCATCCCCCGCAGCGGCGTGATGATGCGGGGACCGGCCCGCAGTTCGTTCGCCATCGTGTCGGTGTAGCGGAGCATGGCGAGGAACCAATCGACCATCTCCTCGGTGAAACGACCGGAGTCGACCGCGCCCCGCAAGCCGATCTGGCGCAGCATTCCTTTGACCATCCGCCGCGTCGGCGGCACCGCGCCCGTGAGACGCCCGAGGAGCGGGATGCTGCCCATGCGCATGACGAGCGGCGTCACCGCGATCGGCGCGCCGACGGACCAGCCGAACAGGAGCAGCCGGCGAATGCGGTCCGGATGCGCGGCGGCGCTGCGCAGGGCGATGTAGCCACCGAACGACGTCCCCACGAGATGCGCGTTGTCCAGGCCGAGGGCGTCGAGCACGTCGACCACCAATGCGTCGGCGAACGACGCCAAGCGCTCGACGTCGTCGAAGCGCGTGCCGAGCGGCGGGCTCAGGCAGCAGCCGGGCCGGTCGAGCAGGATGCAGCGGAACCCATCGAGCCGGTTGACCAGCGTGGCCCAGCTGGCGCCACCGTTCGAAGCACCGTGCACAAAGACGACGGGAGGCCCCTCGCCCGCCTCCTGCACTCGCACGGTCGCGCCCGAACGCGCCAGCTCAAGCCGCCGCTCGGTGGGGGCCATGCCGGCCCATTGCCACAGCCGCTGCTCGGCCTCGCGGTACCGGACCTCGTCGATTGCCAAGGCACTACCGTCGCGCACCATGAGAATCGACGTTCGCCACAACCCGTCGTTCGCGGTGGCGCGCATCGCCCTCGACCCGGGCGAGGAGCTCCGGGCCGAGTCGGGGGCGATGATGGCCACCTCGGCCGGGGTCGACGTGAAGGCCAGCACCCAGGGCGGGGTGATGAAAGGTCTCAAGCGATCGCTCCTCGGCGGCGAGAGCCTGTTCATCACCACCTTCACCGCCCCGGCGGCGGGCGGATGGGTCGACGTGGCCGACCACCTCCCCGGCGACATCGTCGTGACCAGCGTGAGCGCCGACAAGCCCCTGTCGATCACCAAGGGTTGCTGGTTGGCGTCGGGTGCCGGCGTCGGGCTCGACACCAAGTGGGGCGGGTTCAAGAACCTGTTCGGCGGCGAAGGCGGGTTCCTCGTGCTCGCCAGTGGGGACGGCCCCGTCGTCCTCGCCTGCTACGGCGCCATCGACACCATCCAGCTGGCGGCTGGCGAGTCAGTGACCATCGACACCGGCCACGTCGTGGCGTTCGACCCCAACACCACCAGCGCCATCCGAAAGGTGTCGGGCGGGATGATGCAGACCCTCAAGTCGGGCGAGGGGCTGGTGTTCGACTTCACCGGCCCGGGTTGGGTCATGACCCAGACCCGCAACCCGTCGGCGCTCGAGACGTGGATCCGGTCGCTGATGCCGGGCGAGACCAGCGGCGCGTCGGGCGTGCTGGGCGGTCTGCTCAACAGGTGACATCCGCCGCTCCGCCGGCCGATCACAGGGGCCGCTCTGCGGCCGTGAAATCACAAATGAACTTGACCTGAAGGCCGGGTCGCGCTTCACTCGTTCGACCTGCGTTGGGCCAACGTCGTCCCGGCTGCAGGAGCCTTGGACCCGTCCACCGCTCCTCGAGGATGACGAAATGATGCAGCCACCTGCCGCGCAGGGTTTGTACGACCCCCGCTTCGAGCACGACTCCTGCGGCGTGTCGTTCGTGGTCGACATGCACGGCCGCCGCAGCCACCGGATGATCGAGCTCGGCCTGCGATCGCTGTGCAACCTCGACCACCGCGGCGCCACCGGAGCCGAAGCCAACGTGGGCGACGGCGCCGGCATCCTCATGCAGGTCCCCGACGCGTTCCTCCGGGCGGTGGTCGACTTCGACCTGCCCGAGGCCGGGACGTATGCCGTCGGCACCGCCTTCCTGCCCGGCGACGAGGCCGAGGCCACCCTCGCCACGGCGGCGGTGGCCAAGATCGTCGCCACCGAAGGCATGCAGGTGGTCGGCTGGCGCGAGGTACCGGTGGACGGGTCCGCCATCGGTTCGATGGCCCGCGACGTGCAGCCGATGTTCAAGCAGCTGTTCATCGCCGCCGGCGAGGGCGAGGCGCCGCTCAGCGGGCTCGACCTCGAGCGGCGGGCCTACATCGTGCGCAAGCGCATCGAGCACGAGGTCGAGCCACGCGTCTATTTCCCGTCGCTGTCGGGCCGCACCCTCGTCTACAAGGGCATGCTCATGTCAGGCCAGCTCGAGGGCTTCTACCCCGACCTCACCGACGAGCGGGTGGAGTCGGCCCTCGCCCTCGTGCACTCGCGGTTCTCCACCAACACGTTCCCGTCGTGGCCGCTCGCCCACCCGTACCGCTTCGTCGCCCACAACGGTGAGATCAACACCGTGATGGGCAACCGCAACTGGATGCGCGCCCGCGAGGCGCTGCTGCAGTCCGACGTCTTCCCCGGCGACATCTCGCGCATCTTCCCCATCTGCACCCCGGGCGGGTCCGACACGGCCAGCTTCGACGAGGCGCTCGAGCTGCTCCACCTGGGTGGGCGTACCCTGCCCCATGCCGTGCTGATGATGATCCCGGAGGCGTGGGAGCGCAACGAGGCGATGCCCGAGTGGAAGCGCGATTTCTACCAGTTCCACGCCTCGGTGATGGAGCCATGGGACGGCCCGGCGTCGATCGCGTTCACCGACGGCACCGTCATCGGCGCCGTGCTCGACCGCAACGGCCTGCGTCCTTCGCGCTACTGGGTCACCGACGACGGGCTCGTGATCATGGCGTCGGAAGTCGGCGTGCTGCCCATCGACCAGTCGACGGTCGTGCAGAAGGGGCGCCTCCAGCCCGGGCGCATGTTCCTCGTCGACACGCGCGAGGGCCGCATCATCGGCGACGACGAGATCAAGAAGGGCCTCGCCGACGAGCACCCGTACGGCGAGTGGCTGCGCGGCGGCCTGGTGCACCTCGACGACCTCCCCGACCGCTTCATGCTCACGCCCCAGCACGCCCAGGTGGTCAGCCGGCAGCGGGAGTTCGGCTACACGTCCGAGGACCTCAAGATCTACCTCGGCCCGATGGCGCGCACCGGGGCCGACCCCGTGGGTTCGATGGGCACCGACACCCCGATCGCGGTGCTGTCGGAACGGCCCCGGATGCTGTTCGACTACTTCTCGCAGCTGTTCGCCCAGGTGACCAACCCGCCCCTCGACGCCATCCGCGAGGAGCTCGTCACATCGATGGCACGCGTGACCGGGCCCGAGAGCAACCTGCTCGAGCCGGGCCCCGACTCCTGCCACCAGATCGTGCTGCCGAGCCCGGTGCTGTCGAACGACGACCTGGCCAAGATCCTCTACATCAACGAGGAGGGCGGCGTCGACAAGTTCACGACGTTCGCCATCGACGGCCTGTACCCGGTGGCCGAAGGCGGCCGGGGCCTGCGGGCCGCCCTCGACGCCATCCGCGTCAGGGTGAGCGAGGCCATCGCCACCGGCGCCAACATCATCGTGTTGTCTGACCGGCACTCCAACGCCGACCAGGCGCCGATCCCGTCCCTGCTGCTCACCGCGGCGGTGCACCACCACCTCATCCGCGAGAAGACGCGCACGCGCGTCGCCCTCGTCGTCGAATGCGGCGACGCGCGCGAGGTGCACCACATGGCCCTGCTCATGGGCTACGGCGCGGCGGCGATCAACCCGTACCTGGCCTTCGAGACGATCGAGGACATGATCCACCAGGGTTCGCTCACCGGCCTCACGCCGCGCGCGGCCGTGCGCAACTACGCCAAGGCGTGCTCCAAGGGCGTGCTCAAGGTGATGTCGAAGATGGGCATCTCCACCGCCGCGTCGTACACCGGCGCCCAGGTCTTCGAGGCCGTCGGCCTCTCCCAGGAGCTGGTCGACGAGTTCTTCACCGGCACGACGTCGAAGTTGGGCGGCGTGGGCCTCGACGTGATCGCGGCCGAGGTCGCTAAGCGCCATCGCTATGCCCACTTCGACAGGCCCGAGGAGCTCGCCCACCGCGACCTGTGGGCCGGCGGCGAGTACCAGTGGCGACGCGAGGGCGAGTACCACCTGTTCAACCCGGAGACCGTCTTCAAGCTCCAGCACGCCACTCGGGCCGGGCGGTACGACGTGTTCAAGCAGTACAGCCAGGCCGTCGACCAACAGGGCACGCGGCTGGCGACGCTCCGCGGCCTGATGGAGTTCAAGGAAGGGCTGCGGCCGCCGGTGCCGATCGACGAGGTCGAGCCGGCGTCGGAGATCGTGAAGCGGTTCGCCACCGGTGCCATGTCGTACGGCTCGATCAGCCAGGAGGCGCACCAGACCCTGGCGATCGCCATGAACCGCATCGGCGGCAAGTCCAACACCGGCGAGGGTGGGGAGGACGCCGACCGTTTCGTGCCCGATCCCAACGGCGACCTGCGTCGCTCGGCGGTGAAGCAGGTGGCGTCGGGACGGTTCGGCGTGACGAGCGAGTACCTCACCAATGCCGACGACCTGCAGATCAAGATGGCGCAGGGGGCCAAGCCCGGTGAGGGCGGCCAGCTGCCGGGCAACAAGGTCTACCCGTGGATCGCCAAGACGCGGCACTCCACCCCGGGCGTGGGTCTGATCTCGCCGCCGCCCCACCACGACATCTATTCGATCGAGGACCTCAAGCAGCTCATTCACGATCTCAAGAACTCGAACCCCGCCGCGCGCGTGCACGTGAAGCTGGTCGCCGAGGTCGGGGTGGGCACGGTGGCGGCGGGCGTGGCCAAGGCCAAGGCCGACGTGGTGCTGATCTCCGGCCACGACGGCGGCACCGGTGCCAGCCCCCAGACGTCGCTCAAGCACGCCGGCGCGCCGTGGGAGCTGGGCCTGGCCGAGACACAGCAGACGTTGTTGATCAACGGCCTGCGCGACCGGATCGTCGTGCAGGTGGACGGGCAGCTCAAGACCGGACGCGACGTCGTGATCGGCGCCCTGCTCGGCGCCGACGAGTTCGGCTTCGCCACTGCGCCGCTCGTCGTGTCGGGCTGCATCATGATGCGCGTCTGCCACCTCGACACCTGTCCGGTGGGCGTCGCCACGCAGAACCCCGAGCTGCGCAAGCGCTTCTCCGGCAAGCCCGAGTTCGTCGTCAACTTCTTCGAGTACATCGCCGAGGAGGTGCGCGAGCACCTGGCTCGCCTCGGCTTCCGGTCGATGGCGGAGGCGATCGGCCACGTCGAGTGCCTCGACACCAGTGCGGCCGTGCAGCACTGGAAGGCGTCCAACCTCGACCTGGCGCCGATCCTGTTCCAACCCGAGTCGCCCTGGGAGCAGGACCTGCACCAGACCAAGAGCCAGGACCACGGCCTTGACCGCGCCCTCGACGTCAAGCTCATCGAGCTGGCCCAGCCTGCCCTGGAGCACGGCGAGCACGTGACGGCCGACCTGCCGATCACCAACGTCAACCGCACCGTCGGCACCATGCTCGGCCACGAGATCACCAAGCGCTACGGCGGCCAGGGCCTGCCCGATGACACCATCGAGATCGCGTTCACAGGCTCGGCCGGGCAGAGCTTCGGCGCCTTCGTGCCCCGGGGCATAACCATGCGTCTGCACGGCGACGCCAACGACTACGTCGGCAAGGGGCTGTCCGGTGGACGCCTGGTGCTGCGACCGCCGCTCGACGCCGCGCCGGCCTTCGTCGCCGAGGAGAACATCATCGCCGGCAACGTGATCCTCTACGGGGCCACCGCCGGCGAGCTGTACCTGCGCGGGGTGGTCGGCGAGCGGTTCTGCGTGCGCAACTCCGGCGCCACCGCCGTCGTCGAGGGCGTCGGTGACCACGGGTGCGAGTACATGACCGGCGGCCGCGCCGTGGTGCTCGGGCCGACGGGCCGCAACTTCGGCGCCGGCATGTCGGGCGGCATCGCCTTCGTATACGACCCCGACACCACGTTCGCCAATCGGCTCAACGGGGAGATGGTCGACCTCGAGCCGCTGGAGGAGGACGACCGCGAGTGGCTGCGCGACACGATCCGGATGCACGAGCAGGAGACCGGGTCTCCGGTGGCGGCCCGCATCCTCAAGAGCTGGCACGACGAGGTGCGCCGCTTCCGCAAGGTCATGCCGAAGGACTACCGACGAGTGCTCGACGCGGCGGCGGAAGCCGAGACGCAGGGCCGCGATCCGATGGAGGCCATCATGGCCGCCGCTCACGGGTGAGGAAGAGACATGGCTGACGTCAAAGGCTTCCTGAAGCACGACCGGGAGACGCCCACGCGGCGGCCCGTCCCGGTGCGCCTCCGCGACTGGAAGGAGGTGTACGAGCCGTTCCCGGAGGGCCACCTGCAGGTGCAGGCCAGCCGGTGCATGGACTGCGGCATCCCGTTCTGCAACCAGGGCTGCCCGCTCGGCAACCTCATCCCCGACTGGAACGACCTCGTCTACCGCGACGAGTGGCAGCACGCCATCACCCGGCTGCACGCCACCAACAACTTCCCCGAGTTCACCGGACGCCTGTGCCCGGCGCCCTGCGAGGCGTCGTGCGTGCTCGGTATCAACCAGAACCCGGTCACCATCAAGCAGGTCGAGGTGACGATCGTCGATCGGGCCTGGGATGAAGGATGGATCGCGCCGGTCGTGCCGGCCACCAAGACGGGCAAGCGCGTCGCCGTCGTCGGCTCCGGGCCCGCGGGCCTGGCCGCCGCCCAGCAGCTCACCCGCGCCGGCCACGACGTGGTGGTCTACGAACGCGCCGACCGCATCGGCGGCCTCCTGCGTTACGGCATCCCCGAGTTCAAGATGGAGAAGCGGCACCTCGACCGGCGGCTCGACCAGATGCGCGCCGAGGGCACCGAGTTCCGCACCAGCGTCAACGTGGGCGTCGACCTGCCCGTGCCGGAGCTGCGCAGCGGCCACGACGCCATCGTCCTGGCGGGCGGTGCCACCGCGGCGCGCGACCTCCCCGTCCCCGGACGCGAGTTCAACGGCATCTACCAGGCCATGGAGTACCTGCCGCCCTCGAACCGGGTGCAGGAGGGCGACCTCACCGAGTCGCCGATCACGGCCGAGGGCAAGCGTG
>Ga0070741_10012635_pt1 | contig 15198 bp, 17 predicted proteins | sample Coa_R1_4_FD_66440 | JGI IMG/M metagenome (GOLD analysis project Ga0070741, IMG submission 66440) | Surface soil microbial communities from Centralia Pennsylvania, which are recovering from an underground coalmine fire - Coalmine... | ecosystem: Environmental > Terrestrial > Soil > Unclassified ... | reverse complement strand
CCACATTACAAAATCACATAAGGAGAACACAGAGAAGATGGCTATAAGATGGAAATGTAAAAGATGCAAGATTGAATTTAACGGCGACGGGGCCTCTCGCCATTATCTCGTGTATCCAAACCACAAACTGGAAAAGCTGCCTCCGCTTCAGAAAAATATCAACAGAATTTCCCATGCTTGATGACCTAGAGCTGGGCTATTGCCTCTTCGATGCTCTTTCTGTCTTCGGCAACCGGCATCTGCTCTAGGTATTTTGCAAGGTCTTCCCTTGCGCCAGAGTTGTTGCCAAGCTGCATTCTTGCCACTGCGCGGTTTTTGTAGATGGGACCAAACCTTGTGGGGTTGACGCTTATCGCCTTGGTGTAGTAGCTTTCAGCAAGCGAGTAATCCTTCTTTTTCAGGTAATAGTTACCAAGTCCCCTGTAGGCAAGGTAGTATTTCGGGTTGAGCTTGATCGCTTTTTCATAGCAGGCGACTGCTTGCTCCGACCCTGATTCGTTGTAAATGCCGCCAAGCAGGCACCACGCCTGTGCGTTGTCAGGGTCGAGCTCTGTAGCTTTTCGCAACTTGTCCTCTGCTTCGCTTGCCCTGCCCTGCTGGCGCAGCCTCTCGACTTCAAAGCATATCCTGTTTGACTTGTTAAATTTCAGGTTCTCGTTTTTGAAAAGGTCCTTCATGTCTGATGGCACGAGGATTATCATAACCATGTCGTCCTGCTCCCAGTCCTTCTCGAATTTTGCCTCCGGGATCGCGCCAACGGTGTCCGGCTCTGGCACATAGGTCAAAATCCTGCGCTCATCTATGCTGTACCCTGACACTATTGTCGCGTGCTGGACAGTCCCCTGGATGCCCGGCATTACGACAATAGGTGGCATTCCCTGATCTATTCTCTTTTTCAGGTCTTTTAGCGAGCTCTTGTAGATGTAGGATGCAAAGCCGCGGCTTTCTGCGAGCTCTATTCCGTCGATCATTACGCCGCCCTTTGCATTGACTGCTTCGCCTGTTCCCTGAGGTGAAATGTCCTCCCCCCAGTACTTTGCCACGACGTTTATGACAAGTGGGAGGCGCGCACTTTCTTCATTCTTGCTGACAAGTGGCAGGCTGATGAAATGCTCCGGCTGCGACTCCAATACTGTGGCTTTTTCTGCCATGCAAATAAAATCCTTGTCATAACTTGGCGGCAAAGTTTTGCAAAAGGACCAGTCCGTCGTTTCCGCTCTTTTCAGGGTGGAACTGTGTCCCGTAGATTTTTTTTTCAGCATCAGAAAATATCTCATATTTGCAGTATTGCGAGCTTGCAAGTGTTTGGAAATTCGCTGGCAGTTTTGCGACGCAGTATCCATGGCTTTCATACACCGAAATCGACTTTTTGTCGCCTGTCAAAGAGTTTAATTTTGCAAGCGTTACGGGAATTGTACCCTGAACATGGGCAGACATCTTGCGTATCGAGCCGCCAAGGGTGAGCGCTATAATCTCTGCGCCGTAGCAGATGCCAAGTAGCGGCTTGCTGCTCCTGTGGCACTGCCTTATTATCGTCGAGTTTGCTACGTTTATTTCCCTGCTATTCTTTCGCCTGCCGGAAAGTATCACTCTGTCGCACACTGCCAAGTCGCTTTCAGAAACTTCGGAGAATTTCCGATAAATGTGCGAAACTCCAAGCTTGTCAAGGCATGCAAGTATATCCGGCGTGAACGGTGACAGGTTGTCTACTACAAGGACTGGCATGCGCCTACTGACCTACCTCTATCGAGACGTAATGGTTCTCTACTATGCCGTTGACGTTCTGGAGCACGCCAAAGTTGACTTGACTTCCGTCCCTCCATTCAAACACCCGCCCGCCGCTCTGTGATGCAAATTTATCTATAAAGCCATGAATCGCCGACTCTGCCTGCGCAAAATCTGAGTCTGCCTTGTACACTGCAGATGATTCCATGAACGCAACAGGCGTGGTTATTGTTGTAGGCTTGGCCACCTTTATGCCCGAGTCTTCAAACACTTTTTCAATCTTCTGTATTCGACTTTCGATGGCCGGTGTGGTCTGGTTGCCTATCGCGGGCGGAGGCTGCTGGCCAGTTGAAGCGACTCCTGCCAGCTTTTGCAAATAGTTTTCAAATGCCTGCGCCGGCGTGTCGCCAATTCCCACTGAAGGCGTGCCTGCGCTGGAAGTGGCACCAACAGCAGCCACACTGGCCGCCTGCACTCCGCCTGTGTTCACAAAAAGAGTACTAAAATAGACTTCGTAATCTCCAATCTTGTACAGCAAGGCGTCACCGGTGCGCGGGTTGTTGCTCTTGACAAGGTCACGGGCGTGTTGGTAGTCTTTGTTGGAGGTTATCGCACTTGCCGCATCGTCCGGGCCAAGTAACTTTGGCGAATCTGCAGCCAGGGAGTAAAACGTCATCCTGCCAAGGTTTTCAGGTTCGTTCTGTACTACCATGTAGCCCACGAGGTTCTTTGAAGTCGAGTCCTTTATCTGGAGAGGCTGGACTGCCACGAACTCTGGCTTTTCAAACCCCTGCGGCTTGGCAAAGATATAGTATGGAGGGCTGGGGTCTTTCTTCGGGTCTTCCGGAGCCGCATACACCGTCTTTGCGTCAATGAACTCTTTTGGATCAGTCACGTGGTACGTGCTGAACTTGGATATCCTCCACATTGCCATCTCCTGGGGATACTTTAGCTGACCATTGAGCCATTGCGGAATTTCACGAGTGGCCCCGGCATCCTTGTACTGATCGTAGAACATGTTTGAAAAGTAGTCGTCTCCCGTCACTATCACCTGCACGCTGCCGTTGTAGGCGTCGATGAGCGCGTAGCCTGTCAACTTCAGCATAAAGCTGGGAGAGGCGTTTGAGCTCCACGGGACGTTTGAAGTATCAAGCGGCGAGATCAATGGCATGAGCCAGTACGTGTTCACGCCGTCAGTCACCGGGTAGACGTCGACGTTCTGAAAATTCGGGTTGGTAGGCGTGCCATTAAAGCTGAACTGGTACACAAAATACGGGTAGAGGAGGTCCATTCTAGCATTCACGTCTTTGTACCTCATGACATGTATAGTGGAGGCCGTGTCAGACAGCATAAAGGTCGGGTCAAACATCCAGCTCAGTGGAGGGGACAGATCGGTGCCTCCAGTCCCATTGTAAAAAAAGTGGTCAACTTCGTTGCTATCAGTCCTGCCTACAGTGAACGCGGACCAGTACTTGTTGAACACTCCTCCGTCTTTCTCGCTCTCGCCATAGTAGATCTTGTTCTGTGGAAAGAGTTTGTTGCCGTCTACAACGCTCCCATTGTCTGCCTGCACCAGCTCGATGCCGGCATTTGAATGGGTATAAACTAGATGCTGCGCTGACCACGGATTGCTCTGTGCGTCCGGGATCTTGGGCGCGGTGCTGCCAGCCCAGTACGCCGTGCCGCCAGACCTTATGAGATCTGTGTCAACATAATCGATGTCGTTTCGCTGGGCAAGCACTGAAGTGGGTTTGTCCTTGGCCGCCTGTTGGTCAAACAGCCTGACATTTTCCAGCACATCCCTGTTGTCGTCCACTATTTTTTTGATGTCTGAAGGCGCCGGCGAAGGCTGCCTGACGTCATAGTTCACAACCTGCACCTGGTCAAGGTCGTGCATGTAGCGGTTGACCGCTATCTCTTGGGCAACGTAGGGCCCATACCACTCTGCCTTTTTGGTTGCGGCAATACTGCTGTTTACTGTCATTGCAGCGCCTACTATGATAATGACTGCCCCGACGGTCAGCAAACGGAAATACACATGTCTCCTTGTGGGATAGATCATCACCTTCGCCCTTATTCTGTCAAAAAAGCCGTAGCCGATGAGGGCCGCTCCAAGTGCCAGAGTCCCAACAATGGCGTACCGGGTGTTAAAGTCGACTGCGTGACTGAAGAACATCGTAAACCCGACCCAGAATATCGTCGCGCCGAGAATGATTTCAATCGTGGATATGTACGACAGGAACTTGGGCTTGCTCTCCCTTGCGTCCATCATGTACTGCGAAACGACGTGGACGGTGCCAGACACATCGGCGTAGAGCAGGACGCGGAGCCCGACTGCCGCAAGGAGCGCCGGGATTATCAGGGTCAGTGCTGGAAACATTTGCACGATATTATCCTGCGCGTACGAGTCGTCAGCCGACACGTCTGCAAACGGGACTGCAAATATCGAGCCCACCAAGCCAAGGCCGATGTCGTGGCCTTGCACGAGGGCATAGTCAGCGGCCATCCCAAACATGATGTTGGCAAAGAGTGGAGCAAAGAGCACAACCTTTGTGAGCTGCCATAGCGCAAAACTCCGCCTGCTCATCTTAAATTCCGAATAGCGCACCGCCTTGTGCTGGGACTCATACTCGCCTCTCTTTAGGAAGTTGATTATCATCCTGATGCCGTACCAAGTTACCGAGTGCCGGGAGGCAAAATTTACGCGCACAAGGGAGATGGCTGCAAGTATTAGACCGGAAAGGGCTGAGTAGTAGAGGGGCTTGGTGAACACACTGCCAAACTCGGCAAGGTTCATGAAGAGGCTCACCGACTGGTTGCTCACGATTGCAAATATGATGACAGCAAGGGCTGCAATGACTGCTATTCGCGCCATCCTGCCAATGTTTGCGCGAGGTGCCTTGTCTTCACTGTACGTGTCCCACAAGCGAGGTGACTATGGCGCAAGACCCTTTAATGTGTTTATTATGAGCGCACGATAGGTCAGTACAGCGTCACACTATCCGGATTCTTTATAACGACTATGATGCCTTGATTAATATGATGAAATGTGCTTGCTGCGGCGGCGACATGCAACCTGAAAATGACATAGGCAATTCGATCGTGTATAGATGTACAGGCTGCGGAATATCTGATACTAAACTCAAGTCAGAGAAAAGCACAAACTGAGCCCTGTTAGCCAGAATCGGATTTCTCATAATTTTCCAAAAACTCTTTAAACTTGTCTTTAGCTTGTATTTCCTCAAGATCTCTTATGCATCTGATGGATAGTTAAATCACAGTGCGTAGAATTTTCGATCTACAGCGACTCTGCCAAGCCCTTGCAAATGAGATAGACTGCTGCAAAAGCCGGCAGCTCTGCAGATTCCTTTGATATGTTGAACGACTCGCCCTTTAACTTTAGCTTGACGTGTGTTTTGACCCTGACGCTGACTTTATTTGCGCCAAGCAGGCAGGCGTCGTTGAACGGGTTGAACGATTCCAGATCAGTACACCTTGTCTTTGCAAGACCGCTCTTGCTGTTGAGCGTGCCGGGCATCCTGAAAATGCGGTGCACGTCTGTAGTCACCTGCAGGTCTATCCTGACTCCCATTTCTTTGGCCATCCTGTCAAGTTCTGCCTTAAAGCCCGCGTATCCTCCCTTTTGGTCGACCAGGTGCTTGAGCTTGATGATTGACGAGCTGTCAATTTTCAGCTTGTCCGCTATCCTGCCCCTCCAGCCGTATTCGATTCCGCCCCTTGGGAACTTGATAAACGACATGTTCTCTTCCCTTCCTCTCCTGACTCCGACACTCTCTGCCATCAATCCTGTCCCTGACAGGTAGCCTACAACGTCAGAGCGAGCCTGTGGGTCAAGCGGGACGTACTCGTTGTCGGTTATATGGATGTGAAAGCCGTTGTTGCCAGAAAAGTAGACGCGGATGTTTTCGCGCTGCATCCCAAGGTCACCTGTCAGAAACTCTACCAGACGTTTGACCTCCTTCTTTGACCCTTCTATGCACTTGCTGCACGGGATCGAAACATGATCTGCTTTTTTGCCGCCACATAAGGGACAAGAATACTCCTTCTTTTCATCAAAAGTGGACGCGTGGCCGCAGCTTATACAGATAGGGTAGGTGTGCGAAGGAACGCAGGGCAGGTCAAGATCCTTGCCGTCAATGTCAAAAATCAGGTCGGCTCCTGTCCACTGTTTTTCCTGCATGGGCAGAGTCGGAGACCTATAGTATGCGTTTGAGCAGTAGACGTCTGAAGGCACTTCCTTGACAAGCATCGCGTGGAGCTCCTTGATGCTGCCAAATGAAAGGTGCCTTGTCATGCCCAACTGACCAAACTGCGCATACCCAAATTCGCGCTGCTCTATCTTTTCCGGCTCTTCCACCCCTTTTGCTTGCTTGAAGTAGTATTCCCGAAAAGCCCCCTTTACCACCGGGATTGTCTTTACAGCCTGTATCATTTCCTCTTCCTGCCAAACTGGACCGGGTTGATTATGCCGTCGCATTCCGCGGTTGCAAAGCACAGGTTTTCGTTGCGCAGCTTTTCGCAGGACGGTACCGAGTATTTTGTCCTGCTCCCCTTCATGCCCGCAAGGTGCTCCACCTGATAGCGCGTTATCTTTTCGTTAAAGTCGGGGGCGTTTTGGAACATCATCACTATTTCGTCCACCGGCTTGCCTATAGCCAACATGTAGGTTGCAAGCATCACCCTCGCAGAGTGGGGCAGGTTCTCGCCCTTGGACATCACTTCAACCGCGTGCTTGACGCATGGTGGGTATTCTGTCACAGCACTTATCTTGTATTCGTAGCGCGGCGCGAGCCTGGCTCTCAGCTCATCCGCTCTGACTTTGATTGCCTGCGGAAGAGTGGGAAGAGTCATGGCCTTGACCTTGTCGTAAATAAGCACAGACAGCTCGTTTCGGACAAGCCTGACTGTTTCGTCTGCGTCCAGATAGACATGGCCGGCATGCACAAGCCTGTTTATGAGCTTCCATTCCTGTTCGTGGAAGTGCGAGGACCTTGCAAGGTAGTCTGCCACCCTGACTTTGAAGAGCCTGCCGTCCTCTGCCACGTCAATTTTGAGCTTGAACAGGTCTTCAAAGATCTTGGCAAAGAGCGAGCGCCTCTGCGTCTCGCTCTGCTGCTTAAGGTCCTGCGTCAGGAACTCTTCTGCGCGCCTTGCCTCCGACAGCGCGTATTTCTTCAGCACCGGCTCTATCCCTATAGATTTGACCATTATGAGCGACACGATAAACGTAAGAATCTCGATTTCGTACCTTTCGAGCTTGTCGTAGACATTGCCGCCAGCCCCAACTTGTATCCGCTCTGTTGCCCTGTCGATGATGTCTTTCATGTCGGGCCTTTCAAGCTCTTCCCAGCCAAAGCCAGACTCGCGGAGGTATTCGCCGGCTTCATTCAAGAAAGGGTACTTTGCCAGGTCGCCAGTCCCCATCCTAATCGACGACAAGATCACTAGTCATAAGCTGTACTACCATAAAAATGCCATTGAATTTCGACAGGTTAAAGTACGCATCTGCCTGCCACCTATGCGAGAAATGGGCATCAGAGTGGGGTTCCATGTGTCAATTGCCGGAGGAATTTCAAATTCTGTAGATAACGCGAGAAAGATAGGGTGCACGGCGTTTCAGATATTTAGTAGAAACCCCCGAGGGTGGGCTGCCAAGCCACTGGCACCGGCAGACGTAAAATTGTTCAAGGAAAAACTGGCCGCGAGTGGCATCGAAAAAACTTCAGTCATCGTTCACATGCCCTACCTGCCAAACCTGTCCGGGCCGGAAGGTGAGTTTTACCAGAAATCCGTTGAAACCCTCGCGGGAGAAATGCAGAGGTGTGCAGCACTTGCAATCCCGTACCTTGTGATACACCTTGGAAGCCACATGGGCAAGGGGACAAAAAGCGGAATAGGTCAGCTGGTAAATGCAATGAATTCTGCACGCGACAAATCAAAAACAAAAAACGATCCTGTTGTGCTTTTGGAGAACAATGCCCGGCAAAATAACAGCGTCGGAGGCAACTTTGAAGAGCTGCGGATGATCCTTGACCATCTGGACTCAAAAGGGTATGGTGTATGCCTTGACACGTGCCACCTGTTTGCGTCCGGCTATGACCTGCGGACAAGGGAAAACGTCAACGACACCATTGCGCATTTTGACAAGGTTGTTGGGATAAAGCATCTTCAAGCGATACACCTTAACGACTCAAAGGGAGCCTTCAAGTCCGGCCTTGACAGGCACGAGCACATCGGCCTTGGCTCAATCGGAAAGGAAGGTCTTGCGTCATTTGTCAACCACAAAGACATCGGGAGCCTGCCGATAATAATGGAAACGCCCATTGACAAAAAGAGGGGGGACGAGCAGAATCTCCAAATCGTCCTCGGCTTTGCAAGATGACGCTAGCCGGTCTTGAGCCTGTGAGAGTCTATCCCTGCACCGTTCTTTGTGTATGTTATGATGAGAGTATCACCCACGTTGTACGGGCAATCATGGATCTCCCTTGGTTCGTTGTCTGACGGCTCGACAATACATACGCCTGCCTGCTTTATCGTCACCTTCACTTCTTCCGTGATCTGCTGCCTGAAAATGATGTCTTTGAGGGGAAATCCCTGAACCATCTGTATGAGCATGAAGGCTCCGAAAAATGCGAGGCCAAACATTATCGCAAGCTTTTTTGTTGACATTCTTTCAAATTCTGACGAATCAGAAGGGAAAGACACATCCCTACAACTCAATCATTTCTAAAAAACTTTTTTTTAAGTGGATTCTACAGCCTGCTCTATAGCTTCTTCCTGCTCGAGCCACTCGTCAAAGTACGCGAGAAGGAGATGCGCGGCAAGCTCTTCCTTTGTGTGATCAACCTTGAGATGAACTGGCATGTAGTCCGGCGTAAAGAAGAGGTTGCATATGTAACAGAACGGGTTTCTTTCATGCTCTGTCAACAAATCGATCCACCTTATCTGGCTGTCAATATAAGAGCTACTTTTTTGACAATCTCGTCAATGCAGTACGCCAACATTATATTCACTAAATCGACAGTAGTGGGATCCTGCTATTTGTAAACGAGTATGTCCGGATGCCTGACATCAACTGGTCTCTGCCCGCGCTGTCATGGCAAGGACATATTTCTTCTTATATTGCAAGCCCGCATTACGTCTGGTTGGCCGAGGATCATGGAGACAAGAGAGTCGATCATTGACGATTTGAGGAAACTTGGAGTCCAGGTAAACCAGATTCTCTCTTATCGCCCAACAGACCAGCAGCTCAAGGAAATGAGGGATGGCCTTTTGAGGCTGCAAAAAATGAAAGCAAACTTTAACAAAAATTCTTGAGCGTACGGAGTAAAACAAGTTATAAGTAGGTCAGCAAGATGTTCTTTTACATATGGTCTTTGGCAGGGACGTGAGGCTTTCCCGGATATTGAAGGATGGCAAGATGCTGTGCATACCAATGGACCACGGCATCAGCAACGGCCCCATAAGGGGACTTGAGGATGTGCACGGCATGATATACCAGTGCGCCGCCGCAGGCCTCACTTGCGTGCTTGTCAACAAAGGCATCATCAAGACAATGCCGAGGCCGCCGAACATCGGGCTTATCGCGCATTTTTCAGGAAGCACTTCGCTTGGTCCCGCCCCCAACAGAAAGATGCTGATGGGAAGCGTTGAAGAAGCGCTGAGGCTTGGAGCTGACGCAGTGTCGCTTCACATCAACATCGGCGCAAAGGAGGAGCCAGAGATGCTTCAAAAGCTGGGCATGATCTCTGACAAGTGCGACGAGTGGAGTGTGCCGCTAGTCGCCATGATGTACCCCCGCGGCGAGAACATCAAAAACCCACACGACCCGGAAATCGTGGCACACGCGGCAAGGATTGGCGCAGAGGCCGGGGCTGACATCGTCAAGGCGGTGTACACCGGCGACCCTGACTCTTTCAGGAAAGTGGTAAAGAGCTGCCCGGTGCCTATTGTGATTGCCGGCGGTCCCAAAGCCAATACTGACCGCGAGATACTTGAAATGTGCGCCGGTGCCATGTCTGCCGGTGCAAAGGGCGTGACCTTTGGCCGCAACATTTTCCAGCACAAGAACCCGCCAGCTATGGTGCGCGCTTTGCAAAAAGTAATAATTGAAAACAAGAACGTAAGAGAGGCATTAAAGCAACTTGACTGACGCAAAACCAAAAGAGCTGATAGTGAGGCCTATAGCGACAAAATCCGCGCTGGCCGGCTTGCTCTCAAAAATAAAAGAGCAAGGCATTTCCATCCTGAACATCGATCCAAAGCAGGTCGCAGGCAAGAACTTCCGTACGATATATGAGTCGGAAGACGCCGACATGGTGATCTGCAAGACGTTTGACCAGTTAAAGAGCCTCAGGCCGTCTGGCAGAAGCATTGGATATTTCAAAAAAGTTCTCAGCAACGCCGACGTGGACGAAATTGAAAGGGCATCTCTAGCCGGAGCCGAGTTTGTAATAGTAGACGCGTCTGACTGGAAGATAATTCCTCTTGAGAACATTATCGCCAAATTGCACAAATCTAGAACCAAGGTGTTCACCACTGCAAAAAGCGCAAAGGAGGTCACAACCATGTTTGCAGTGCTGGAGCTTGGAGTCGACGGCGTGATACTGTCGACTGACAGCGAAGAAGAAGTCGAGAAGGCTAGGCAGCAGCTCGACACAACGAAATTCCCGATAAAGACCGCCAAGATTGTAGAAATAAAGGACGTGGGGACTGGCGAGCGCGTCTGCGTCGACACCGCCTCGATGATGAGTATGGGCGAAGGGATGCTTGTAGGCAGCAGGTCGAACTTTATGCTTCTTGTACACAACGAGTCAGTCGGGTCGTCTTTCACGTCGCCACGGCCGTTTAGGGTGAACGCCGGCGCAGTCTACTGCTATACCATAACGCCTGACGGCAAGACGCATTACCTTGAAGAAATAGAGTCGGGAAGCGAGGTATGGATAGTGAACAAGGAAGGCATGGCAAGAAAGGCAGTCGTTGGAAGGTCGAAAATAGAAACACGCCCACTGAGGATGCTAAGGGCGGAAATTGACGACGAGAGCGGCACGGTGATACTGCAAAACGCCGAGACTATTCGGCTGATGACAAAAGACGGCAGGTTACTGTCCGTGACAGAAGTCAAAGTTGGGGACGAGGTGCTCGGGTACGCAAAGTCCGCGTCAGGCCGCCACTTTGGGATGGAAGTAGACGAGTACATCGTCGAAAAATAGTCCTGCACTTTCTCGCAATTTTAGCTCAAAAAAGCGAGCTGAAAACGTAGCATGTTTTTAGTTCGTTGTATATTACTTTAGAGCATGCGGGATATGGACAAACTATTCAAGCATGCGTAATGCTTGCTCAGGAAGAAATTGTAAACCAGATTGTTGCCGGCAACTGCAAGGATGTGCTGCAGAGGCTCCCGGCAAATTCCATTCAATTGACGATAACCTCTCCGCCATACCGAAACGCGATAAACTATGACATGCACGCGTCGGGCAACGGAGAATACTATAGGGGCAAGCTCAACCTCGATACCAACGACTACCTGAACGACATGGCAGACATTTTCGGCGACAAGGTTTACCGGGTCACAAAAGAAGGCGGGTACTGCTGCATTGTGATAGCAAACGAAGTGGTCAATGGCACAATACTACCGCTGCCGCACATGCTGCTGTCAAGGCTTGTACAGCCGTTTGGCAAGTGGCAGCTGCACGAGGAAATAATATGGCACAAGGTGACAGGTGGCACGAACAGGTATGGCTCGTTTGTGATAAACCCGTACCCGAAATACTATCGTGCAAACATCATGCACGAATTCATTCTGATACTGAGAAAGGGCGACGTCAGCAGTGGCCGGACACAGAGAAAAGGCGCGCTCCCCGCGACACATGAAGAGTGGACAAAAGAAATCGCAAATTCAGTCTGGCATATCGCGCCAGTTCCCCCGGGGTACATTGCTCATCCGTGCCCGTACCCTGAAGAAATCCCGTACCGCTTGATGAAGCTCTATTCGTATGAAAATGATACAGTACTCGACCCGTTCAACGGCAGCGGCCAGACCACCAAGGTGGCACACCACTTTGGCCGGCGCTACGTCGGAATCGATCTGGTGAAAGAATACGTTGATCTTGCCAGATTGCGGATTGCAAGCGAGCCGGTGCACATAAGGGACGAGGCGCTCATCGCCAACTGGAAAAAGATCCCGTCGCACTATACAAAAAAGCACCGCTAAGACATTTTTATTGCAGTATGCATCATCCTGTGTATGGGCAAAGACACTATACAGTCAGAACCAATAGCCGGCCTCTTCAAGGGAAAGAATTTTGCATTTATGGCCACGATTATGGAAGACGGGTCACCTCAGGTTACTCCAACTTGGATTGACGTTGATGGCGACTACATCATCGTCAATACCGCAGAAGGGCGGCTGAAGCAAAAGAATGTTTCACGAGATCCGCGCGTCGCGCTTTCACTTGTCGACAGTGCAAACCCGTACAACATGGTTACAGTCCGCGGGCGGGTGGCCGAGCAGACTGCAAAGGGAGCGGACGAACATATTGACAAGCTGGCCAAAAAATATCTTGGTCTTGACAGGTATCCGGGCCGCGCTCCGGGAGAAAAGAGGATAATCCTAAAGGTAAAACCGGATAAAGTATACCACCAAAAGCCGCGCTAGGTCGGCCGGGTATTGCGCTCTTTGAGCAGGCGCCCAAGTGCCTTTTGCCTGATGGCCCCGTCCACATATGCCGCGTCGCAATTGCTGCAAACAGAGTAGATGGCGGCGCTGTCCTGGCTTGGAGTTATCACCTTTTCCCATCGGAGGCCGGAAGAGCTCTTTGAGCAAACTACGCAGCCCACTTTTCCTTCAAGCGCCGAGCCGTCGGCACCTGTGTACATCGCGTACATCTCGTACCCTTCATCTTCGAGCGGCTTCCATGCCTTGGAGAACGACTCTATCATTGTCCGGTCAAACCCGAGTGATTCCAGCCGTGCAACGTGCTCCTGCATCGAAGGCATGATGCATTTAGAGCAAGGCGGGGATTAATAATCTGTAGGCGGTTATGACACACACGGGTTTAACAATTCTGCTCTCATATCGGCAATCAAATGCAGCCACGAAAAAAGAAAATAGTGGTGATGGCAGCTATTACCCTTGGCATCGTCGCCTTTGCCTTCCTGCTCCCAATAGTCATAATGCCGGTGGCACTGTCACTTATGCGTGCGGGCAACTGCACCGACTATGGCTGCGCTCAATCGCTTTACAGCAAGTGCGGCGCGTACCAAACATCCGGCGATTCTGCAAACCTGCTTGATTCGATGGTGCGGGGAATTCAGGGCATGGCGTGCATGATGGGAATGGATGATGGAACCAAGACAAGCGCTGCCGCCAACCCTGTCACCCTTAATAAGGTGTGACTGCCTAGGATAAATATGTCCGCGGCAACTTCTGGTTCCAAGTCTCCAAAGCAGCAACGCTGCAACCTCTGCGGCAGGGTTTTTGACAGTGCCGAACTGCTAGAGGCCCACAAAAAGATGGATCACGGAAGCAAGAGTTCTCCGCCCGCCGGCGTGGGATAACTAATTAATCTAGCTCCCAAGCCATAACAGGCATCTTGGCCGCCAAGATTTGCGTGTCAATAGCAGAAGATAAAGTCCCGCTTCTTGAAAAGCAGGCGGAAAGGGCTTTTGAGCTCGGAGCAGACTATGTAGAGATCCGGTTCGACTTTGTCAGGCCGGACCAGCTGCAGGCGGCCATTGACTCTGTCAAGGGCATAAAAGGCAAGGCAGTGTTTACACTTCGCTCAAAAAATCAGGGAGGCAGGTTTGATGGAAGCGAGCAGGAGCGTCTGGGCTGGCTGCACAGGATGGCAGAGCAAAAGCCGATGCTGGTAGATGTCGAGCTTGATTCTATCAGGGAAAATGATTCGCTGGCAAATTTCTTTGACGAGCAGAAAACTCCGATCCTCGTGTCGTGGCACGATTTCAATCAGACGCCGCCAAACGACAAGATAGCCGATCTGCTTTCTGAAATGAGGATCTACAGCAACTACGTCAAGGTTGTGACTACGGCAAAGAGCGTGCAGGATTCGCTGAGGCTGCTTGAAGTATACGAAAACACGATAGGTCTGCACCCGGTAATCTTTGCAATGGGAGAAGCAGGCGTGGTGTCGAGAATCCTGTGCACGGTCGTTGGCAACGCGCCTTTCACTTATGCGAGTCTTGAGAGCGCGGTTGCGCCGGGCCAGCTCACGGTAAAGCAGATGAGGGCGCTGTACAACAGGATGAAAGCATAGGCTGTAGGATTTTCCTACGCGCTTTTGTTTTTTATCATGCAACAGGCAGATTACGCCACAGGATTCGCCCTCCATTCATATCCCTTTGGAGACCAGACCAGCGATATAGGAGGCGACATCCTTTCATTACCTTCGAGGGTATATAAGACAGGATCGGATATTCGCACCTAGGCAATGCAGGGCTCTGTCAAGACTTATTGCATCATAGGCGATCCGATACATCACTCGCTTTCGCCGGGAATGCAAAATGCCGCCTTTAACGCCCTTGGCCTCAACTGCACCTACATTGCGTTCAGGGTTCCAGTCAACGAGCTCAAAGAGTCTGTAGAGTCCCTGCGCAGCATAAACATTGCCGGCTTTAACGTCACCGTGCCCCACAAGGTCAGGGTGATGGATCACCTTGACGAGCTCGACGCGACTGCAAAAAAGGCAGCTGCCGTCAACACGGTCAACAACATCGAGGGGATATTCAAGGGGTACAATACCGACATCCACGGGTTCATTGAGCCATTGCGCCGGCGGCAGGTGGACTTTGCAGGGATGCAGGTGCTCTTGCTTGGGGCCGGCGGGGCAGCCCGCGCAGTCGTCGCCGCGCTTTCAGAGGAAAGTGGAATTGCAAAAGTGGTGATTGCAAACCGCGACATCGAGAGGGCGAAAGGGCTTGCCAAGATGGGGTCAGACCTTGGCCTGAAATGCGAGGCGATCCCGCTTGACAAGGCACAGGATGTTTCGCCCGAGTCAGACCTGATAGTGAATTCGACGACACTTGGCCTGAACAACGAGTCAAGTATTATCGATCACGAGCACATCAAGAAGGGGAGCATCGTCTACGACCTCGTCTACCGGCCTGTTGTAACGGACCTTATCGAAAACGCCAAATATGCTCAGGCAAGTGTTGTATACGGCTACGAAATGCTAGTCGAGCAGGGGGCAAAGGCATTTGAGATATGGACAGGGATACCCGCGCCAAGGGACGCCATGAAGAAGAACCTGCTTGGGATATTTGGAGAGCCGACATGAAGACAAGAGCAACGATACACGGAGCAGTCTCGATAGTAAACGCCATAGCAACCGGCAACGGCTCATCGCTTGGAATTTCACTCAAGGTAATTGCAGAAGCAGAGCTTGGAAAGGGACAGGGCGTGCGGTTTGTGACAGGCAAGAACGACGACCGACT
>Ga0070741_10012634_pt1 | contig 15199 bp, 8 predicted proteins | sample Coa_R1_4_FD_66440 | JGI IMG/M metagenome (GOLD analysis project Ga0070741, IMG submission 66440) | Surface soil microbial communities from Centralia Pennsylvania, which are recovering from an underground coalmine fire - Coalmine... | ecosystem: Environmental > Terrestrial > Soil > Unclassified ... | reverse complement strand
CCACTCGTGCATCGGGGTGGTCCGTACAGGGTCGAACAGCTCGCCACGCGCGAAGCCGGCGAAGCTGCCGAAACTGACCGGCGTGTAGGGCATGCGGAACGTCGTGAGCCCGACCTGCGGCATCGCTTTGTCGAGCTCGCGCGCGACGATTGCGAGCGCATTGATGTTGGAGGTCTTGCCCTGATCCGTCGCCATCCCGGTGGTGGTATAGCGCTTGACGTGCTCGATCGAGCGGAAGCCTTCACGGGCGGCGAGGGTGAGATCCCGCGACGTGACATCGTTCTGCCAATCGACGAAGGCTTTGCCGGCGCGCGCGCCGGGCGGCTGCGCGAGCGCACCGAGGAAGCCTGCGGCAGAGCTCTCGGGCGACGGCGATGGCGATGGCGACGGCGGCGGCGGCACGGGGGCGCCGACCGACAGTCCGGCGCTCTGTGCAGCGGACAGTCCGGCATGCGTGCCGTCGCTCACCGCGGAGTCAAGGGAGAACACTCCCCGACACGCACCCGCCGAGCGGACCCGCTCGGCGGCCTGTGCGGGCAGGAAGGCGCCGAGGCTCTCGTTCCAGGCCAATTTGCCGCGCGATTGCGAGAAGAGGTGCACGCTCGGAGTCAGACCGCCTGACATCAGGAGCAGATCGCACCGAATGCGCCTGGCCGGCCCCGCAGGCGCACCGGAAGCATCCAACTTTTGAATGCGGACCGCGCGGACGCGAAGGCGGCCGGACGTACCGAGCACCGTGCTCTGTGTCTCGATGGGGAGTCCAGCGCGCCGCGCAGCTTCGGGCAGTGCCCCCTCTGCGGAGACGGCACGCACGTCAACGATGGCCCGTATGGATGCCCCGGCGCGATGTAGGTCCAAAGCAGCCTGGTATGCCGCATCGCACGCTGTCACGAGGACCACCCGTGATCCCGCGAGCGCTCCGTACCGGTTGAGGTACGTCCGCGCCGCCCCGGCAAGCAGGATTCCCGGCCGGTCGTTGCCCGGGAAGACGAGCGGACGCTCTATCGCACCGGTCGCGAGCACGACCTCCTTGGCACGCACCTGCCACTGGCGCTCTCTTGGCTGGTTCCGATCGGGTCGCGCCAGGTGTTCGCTCAGGCGTTGATTGAGTCCGAGGAGATTGTGCGGGAAGTAGCCGAACGCGGTCGTGCGTGTCAGCACCCTCACCTGGGGGTGAGTAGCCAGCATCTGTGTGGTGCTCGTCAGCCAGCGGTCGGCCGGCTCGCCGCTTACCGTCGCGTTCGAATGAGTGGCGGGCTCGGATAGCAGCGAGCCACCCAACATCGGCTGCTCATCACACAGGATGACTCGCGCACCGCTCGCAGCGGCGGCGGCTGCCGCCGCCAGTCCGGCTGGCCCCGCACCCACGACCAGCACGTCGCAGTGCGCATAGCGATGGGCGTAGGTGTCGGGATCCGCCTCTTCAGGGGCACGCCCGAGACCTGCCGCGGCGCGGATCTTCGGCTCATAGAGCCGCCGCCAGGCCTGCCGCGGCCACATGAATGTCTTGTAGTAAAACCCCGCCGGGATGAAGGGCGAGAGCAGGCCGCTCACCGCGCCGAAATCGAGCGCGAGAGTGGGCCACCGGTTCTGACTGTAAGCTTCGAGGCCGTCGTAGAGCTCGACCTGCGTGGCGCGCGCGTTGGGTGTCACTCGAGCGGAGTCCCGGCGCACGGTGACGAGCGCGTTGGGCTCCTCCGGACCTGCGCCCAGGATCCCGCGTGGCCGGTGATATTTGAAGGAGCGCCCGAGCAGGTGCACACCATTGGCGAGGAGCGCCGAGGCGAGCGTATCGCCGGCGAAGCCGGTGTAGTCGCGGTCGTCGAATTTGAAGCGCAGCCGCCGCCTGCGGTCGATGTGGCCCCCGCTCTTCGTGCGGAGCTCGGCGCTCATGACCGCGCCTTCGCAGTGCGCTCGAGTACCGCCGCGGGCGGCCGCTCGCCCACCCGATAGGTGGCGAGGAAGTGATCGTTGGTGGTGTCGCGCAGCGCGTTGAAGAACTGTCCGCAACCGTGGGTGTGGCGCCAGCGCTCGGCGTGTACGCCCTTGCTGTTCTCCCGCCAGTAGAGGAAATCCACCCACTGCTCGTCACTGCAGGCGGACGGGTCGCTCGGGCGTGCGACATGGGCCTGGCCGCCATAAACGAACTCGAGCTCCGGACGCACTCCGCAGTAGGGACATTCGATCAGCAACATGCGGCTCGCTCCCTCAGTGCGCCACGGCGGCGGCGGCGGCCTCGTCGATGAGTCGCCCCTCGCGGAAGCGCTCGATCGTGAACGGCGCGTTGATGGGGTGCGGCCTATCCTGGGCGATCGTCCAGGCAAAGAGATGCGCGGCTCCCGGTGTCGCCTTGAAGCCGCCGGTCCCCCAACCGCAATTGACGTACAGGCCGGGCACTGGGGTCCGGGCGATGATCGGCGAGCGGTCGGGGCTGACATCGACGATTCCACCCCAGTTCCTCAGCATCCGCATGCGGCGAAACATGGGGAAGAGCTCGCAGACGGCCTCGAGCGCGTGGCTGCTCACGTGCAGACCGCCGCGCTGCGTATATGACGTGTAGGCATCGGTGCCTGCTCCGATTACCAGCTCGCCCTTGTCGGACTGGCTGATGTAGGCGTGGATCGTGTTGGACATGACCACGCAGGGAAAGATGGGCTTGACGGGCTCGGAGACCAGCGCCTGCAGGGGATAGCTCTCCAGCGGCAACCGCACGCCCGCCATTTTCAGGATGACGCTCGTATTGCCCGCAGCGGCGACACCGACCTTGCGCGACCGAATGACGCCGCGGCTGGTCTCGAGGGCCGCGACCGCCCCATTGGCGTCCCGGCGGATGCCGATGACCTCGCAATTTTCGATGATGTCGACGCCGAGCGCATCGGCCGCGCGCGCGTAGCCCCACGCTACGGCGTCGTGCCTTGCTGTCCCGCCGCGCTTCTGGAAAGCGGCGCCCAGGACGGGATAGCGGATGTCGTCGACCTTGAGCAAGGGGCAAACGGATCGCGCCTCATCGGGCGTCAGCCATTCGTTGTCCACCCCGTTGGCGCGGTTGGCGTGAACGTGTCGCTTGAAGACCTGTACGTCATGTACCGTATGCGCGAGCATCATGACGCCGCGCTGCGAGAACATCACGTTGTAATTGAGGTCCTGGGAGAGTCCCTCCCACATCTTCAGGGCGTGATCGTAGAGGGCGGCGCTCTCCTCACGCAGGTAGTTCGAGCGGATGATGGTGGTGTTGCGGCCGGTATTGCCGCCCCCGATCCAGCCTTTCTCGAGGACGGCCACGTTCCTCAGGTTGTGCTCCCTGGCCAGGTAATAGGCCGCGCCCAGCCCGTGCCCGCCGCCGCCGACAATGATGGCGTCGTAGGCGGCTTTCGGCTCCGCCTTGCGCCACTGCGGTTGCCAGTCGCGGTGACCGGACAGGCCTCGCCTGAGAAGCGAGAAGCCGGAGAAGCGCTGCATCGTCTGATCCGTTGTACGGGGCTGTGGGAGTCGGCGGCGATCATGCCGGGCGCCGCTGACGGATACGAGCATGTGAGCGCCTGCTTCTTGAACGAATGCGACACGGCCGCTCGGCTCGGCGCGAGTGCATGTCGCACTGCGGCCCCGGTACTTGACGACACGCTGTCGCCACTTCATGATCCGAAGGCCTTGAACGCTTGTTCAAGCCACTGCTCGCCGCAGCGCACGACGACAGCAAGTTGCTGAATCCACCATAAAGATATCTCGCAACGCACGGCCCAGCTCGGCCCGGTGGCAGCCCTTGCCAGCGTCTTCCGGAGCACTGAATTGAACAAGCAATCAAGCTCTCGCCGCAACGATCCGCCGGATGGCGCCGGGACGCGTGAAGTGCCCGAGGAGGCGCGCCGGCAACAGCTCATCGACGTGACGATCGACAGCCTGTCCGAAGTCGGATACGTCGGCAGCACCCTTGCACAGATTGCACAGCGGGCCGGTGTCTCACCCGGGCTGGTGGCGCACTACTTCGATGACAAAGACGGGTTGCTCGAAGCCACCTTCCGCACGTTGGCGCGCGGCATCGGCGAGCGCATGCGAGAGCGGCTCAGACGTGCGCGCACGCCGCGCGGCCGCGTGCAGGCCGTGATCGATACCAACCTGGCGCCGGAGGAGTTCGATCAGCGCACCGGCACGGCATGGCTCGCATTCTGGGGACAGGTCCTGCACGTGAAGGGCCTGAGGCGCGTGCAGACGGTGTACCAGCGTCGCATGCTGTCGAATCTGCGCCACGCGTTGCGGCGCCTGTTGCCGGCCGATGAGGCGCGCAGTCTCGCCGCGATGATCGCCGCCATGATCGATGGAGTCTGGCTGCGCGCGGCGCTCTCGCGCTGGCAGGAAGCGGACAGCGAGAGCGCGCGTGCGATGCTCACTGACTTCGTCGACAGCCGGCTGCAGCGATCCACGCGACCCGAGGCGGTGCCGCCGGCAACCCCCGAGGGGGCTGGTGTGGCTTCGCCTCGGGCGGGCAGCTCGGGGCGTGGATCTTTCAAGACGATCAACCCGGCAACGGGCGAAGTGTTGGCCCAAATCGCGATCGACGGTCCGGCCGAGGTCGCAGCGGCGGTCGCCACGGCCGCGGCAGCGCAGAAGGAGTGGGCGAGCCTGCCAGGCGTCGTGCGCGGCCGCATCCTGCGGCGTGCCGCCGACATTCTCCGAGCCCGCAACGCGGAGCTTGCGGTGCTCGAGACGCGCGATACTGGGAAGCCGATCCAGGAGACGAGCGCGGTCGATGTGCTCTCCGGCGCCGACTGTCTCGAGTACTACGCGGGCCTCGCCGCGACCCTCGCGGGCGAGCACCTGGACCTCGGGCCGCAGGCGTTCGGCTATACGCGCCGTGAGCCGCTCGGTGTCGTCGCGGGCATCGGCGCCTGGAATTACCCGCTGCAGATCGCCTGTTGGAAAGCGGCGCCGGCACTCGCCTGCGGCAATGCCATGATCTTCAAGCCCGCCGAGCTGACTCCGCTCACCGCCCTGCGGCTGTGCGACATCTTCACCGAGGCGGGTCTGCCCAGGGGCGTGTTTCAGGTCGTGCAAGGCATGGCCGACACCGGGCGGCTGCTCACGGCGCACCCCGAGATCCGCAAAATCTCCCTGACCGGCGAGGTCGGCACGGGCAAGGCGGTGATGGCGGATTCGGCCGCCTCGCTGAAGCAGGTGACGCTCGAGCTCGGGGGCAAGTCGCCGCTCATCATCTTCGACGATGCCGTCCTCGAGAACGCCGTCGGCGGCGCACTGCTCGGCAACTTCTACTCCGCCGGCGAGGTTTGCTCGAACGGCACGCGCGTATTCGTGCATCGCGCCATCAAGGCGGCGTTTCTCGAGAGACTCGCGGCGCGGGTGAGCGCCATGCGCATCGGCGATCCGATGGATCCGGCGACGCAGGTCGGTGCCCTGATCTCGGAGGATCACATGGGCAAGGTCCTGGCCTGCATCGCCCGCGGCAAAGCCGAGGGCGCGCGCCTCATCACCGGCGGTCAGCGCGTCACGAGCGGAGACCTCGCGAACGGCTTCTTCGTCGCGCCGACGGTCTTCGACGAGTGCCATGACGACATGACCATCGTGCGCGAGGAGATCTTCGGACCGGTGATGTCGGTGCTCGAGTTCGATGACGAGGAGGAGGTGATCGCGCGCGCCAACGCGACCGAGTTCGGTCTCGCCGCCGGCGTCTTCACCAATGACCTCACTCGGGCGCACCGTGTCATCGCCCGCCTGCAGGCCGGCACCTGCTGGATCAATCATTACAATGTCACCCCGATCGAGCTGCCGTTCGGCGGTGTAAAGCTTTCCGGGCTCGGGCGCGAGAACGGCCGGGCGGCGATCGAGCACTACACGCAGCTCAAGAGCGTCTACGTCGCCATGGGCGACGTCGAGGCGCCGTACTAGTCATCGTACTGGCCATGGCTGAGGAGACCTTCGATTACGTGATCGTCGGCGCCGGCTCGGCCGGCTGCGTGCTCGCGGATCGGCTCACCGAGAGCGGCGAGCACTCCGTGCTGCTGCTGGAGTACGGCGGCTCGGACCGGTCGGTCTACATCCAGATGCCCGCGGCGCTGTCGATTCCAATGAACATGCCGCGCTACAACTGGTTTTTCCACACCGAGCCCGAGCCGAACCTCGGCGGACGGCGGTTGCATACGCCGCGCGGCAAGGTACTGGGCGGATCCTCCTCCATCAACGGGCTGGTGTATGTCAGGGGCAATCCGCTCGACTTCGAGCGCTGGGCGTCGGAAGGCGCGAGCGGCTGGGCCTACCGGGACGTGCTGCCTTATTTCAAGCGGAGCGAGCGGCGCGAAAAGGGCGGGGACACCTATCGTGGCGGCGGTGGCCCAGTGCACACCCGCTACGGTCCGCTCGACAATCCGTTGAATCGAGTCTGGCTCGAGGCGGGCCGCCAGGCCGGCTATCCCTTCACGCAGGACATGAACGGCTTTCAGCAGGAAGGCTTCGGCCTCATGGATATGACGGTGGATGGCGGCCGCCGCTCGAGCGCCGCGAACGCGTATCTGCGGCCAGCGATGCGCCGGCGGAATCTCGCCGTGCGCACGCACTCGCTCGCTACCCGGGTTCTCTTCGAAGGCCGCCGCGCGGTCGGCGTGGCCTATCGCCGCGGGAACGAGGCGCACGTTGTACGGGCTCGCCGCGAGGTGATGGTGAGCGCAGGACCCATTCAATCGCCGAAGCTGCTGAAGCTCTCGGGCGTCGGACCGGCGCAGGAGCTCGCGCAGCACGGCATCGGCGTCATCCACGACCTGCCGGGCGTCGGCGAGAACCTGCAGGATCACCTGGAGTTTTACTTCCAGATGGCTTGCACGCAGCCGGTGACGCTCTATTCGCAGACGACAGCGTTTCGCAGGGCGCTCATCGGCGTGCGCTGGCTGCTCACCAAGGACGGCCTCGGGGCGAGCAATCACTTCGAGACGGGCGGCTTCATCCGCAGCCGCCCCGGCGTGCGCTACCCGAACATCCAATATCATTTCCTGCCCATGGCCGTGAGTTACGACGGCTCTTCCCTGGCGCAGGAGCACGGCTTTCAGGCCCACGTCGGACCCATGCGCTCACAGAGCAAAGGCTGGGTGCGGCTCGCCTCCGCGGACCCGAACGAGAAGCCCAAGGTATTCTTCGATTATCTGTCGCGGCCGCAGGATTGGGAGGAGATGCGGGCTTGCGTGCGTCTCACCCGTGAGATCTTCGCGCAGCCGGCTTTCGCTCCCTACCGGGGCAGGGAGATTCAGCCGGGACCCGGCGTACAGAGCGATGCGCAGATCGACGAGTTCGTCCGCAGCCATGTCGAGAGCGCCTATCACCCGTCCTGCTCCTGCCGGATGGGAAGTCCCGATGACCCGCAAGCCGTGGTCGACCGGGAGACGCGGGTGATCGGACTCACGGGATTGCGGGTGGTCGACTCTTCGATCATGCCGTCGATCACGACGGGGAATCTCAACGCGCCCACTCTGATGTTGGCGGAGAAGGCGGCCGACCATATCCGGGGTAAACCCTTGCTGCCGCCCGAAGACGCTCCGTATTACATCGCGCCGAACTGGGAAACCTCTCAGCGGTAGTTGTCTACCGCGTCCCCCAGCTCCGCGCGCAGGGGCGCGAGCCACCGCTCGTAGTGGCGCCACTGCTCGAGCCCGGCGCGATAGATCGGTTGACGGACCTGCTCCGAGCTCGGTGTCCTCACGCTGCGCGCAGTCCGATGGAAGGCGAGACACGCCGGCTCCAGCTCGAGGCCACAATGCGCCAGCAGCCGCCGGACGCTTCCCTCCAGATCCTCAACCACGTCTTCGTAATGGACGCGCAGCACTCGTCCGGGAAGTACCTCATCCCAGTGACGCATGAGCTCGAGGTAGGTACGGTAATAGCGGGCGATGTCCTCGAGTCCGTACGTGAACGTCTGCCCCTGCGCGAAGAGCTGCTTGAAGTTGCTGAAGCAGCAGGCCATCGGCTCGCGCCGCACGTCGATGATCGTGGCGTTCGGCAGGATGAGATGAATGAGCCCGATGTGCCGGAAGTTGTTCGGCATCTTGTCGATGAAGCGCGGCCGGCCGGTGACGCGATAGGAGCGGGTATCGCGCAGGTATTGCTCTCCGAGCCGACGGCAGTCCTGCGCAGTCATCCGGGCCAGTGTGCCCGGATAGGCCGCGCGGCCATCAGGCGTCTCGCGTCCTTGCAGGCCGTTGACCATGCGGGGCAGATCCGCGAGCTCCTGGGTTCCTTCGATGGCGGAGTGCGAGGACAGGATCTGCTCGATGAGGGTGGATCCGGAACGGGGCAGCCCTACGATGAAGATCGGGTCTGGTGCGGACGCCCCGGATCCCGCGTGCCGGGCGAACAGCGCCCTGGTACAAACCTCCCGCTGCAGTCGCGCGCCGGCTTCGAGCTGCTGCGCATCGTAGGCGCTCGCGGCCCGCTTGAGCGCATTGCCGCGGCTGTAGTATTCGAAGGACTGCGCGAACTCCTGCTGATCCTCGAGCGCCTTCCCGAGCGCGAAGCACAGGTGGTAACGGTCGACCGTCGCTGTCGCGGGTGCCGATTCCGCGGCGCGCATGCGGTCGATTTCCTCGTCCGTGAAGCGATACGTCTTCAGGTTCGCCAGGCTCCAGTAAGCCTCACCATACCCGGGACGAGCGTCGGCTGCGGCGCGGTACTCTGCCACTGCGGCCTCGGTGGCGCCCAATGTCTTCAAAGAGTGCGCGATGGAGAGGTGCAGGTCCGCCGGTTGCGCGGCGTCGGTAAGCAGATCCCGGTAGATCTCGAGCGCCCGTTCGTGCTGCCCGAGCCCGACGAGCGCCAGTGCGTAAAGCGTTCGGTAGTTGCGATTGTCGCGATCGACGGCGAGGAGCCGCTCGGCCTGGCTCCGCGCCTCGAGGAACAGGTGGCGCTTGGCAAGGACCTGCGCATACTCGAACCGCGCCAGATCGTAATCCGGCGCAAGCTCGAGGACTCTTTCGAGCAGCAATTGTGCGTCGTCGAGTACGTCGCGTTCCAATCCGATGCGGGCGAGCAGGCGCATCGCCTCGATGTGATCGCCATGCCTGCGAAGATAATCGCGGACGAGTTGTTCGGCCGGCGCGATCTCGCCGTCGGAGAACAGCGCCGTCGCCGCCACGATCTCGGAGGGCAGTTGTCCGAGCGTTGCTACGTGCTCAGCCGCTTGTTGCGCCTGCTGCGTCTGACCCGTCATCCGATAAAGAGTCTCGAGCACGCGCCAGCTCGCCGGCAGCGCCGGATTGATGTTGACCGCACGCAGAAAGGCGTCGATTGCCTCGGGAGCCTGCCTCAGCGCGACGTAGCAGTGCCCTCGCTCCTGGTACAGGCCACTGAAGCGCGGGTGGAGGCGCTCCAGTGCCGCGAGCGAGTCGAGCGCCGCCGGGATATCGCCCGCAAGGCGCTGAGCCACTGCGCGCAGATAGAGGACGTCACGATTCTCCGGAACCGTGACGAGGAGCGCCTCGGCCGCGCGCAGCGCGGGCGCGACCTGCCGCAGCTTGAGCATCTCGCGGATGCGCTGAACTTCCTGCTCCACCATGGCTCACTGCAGTCCGTCCCGACCTAGTGGAAATTGTATCCGAACGACACTCCGATCACCCGCGGCCGCAGCGGCGTCTGCTCGATGATGAACTGGTCGGTGCTGGTGAACGTGCTGGCGTTGGAATTGGTGAGGTTCTCGCCGTGCAGGTCGAAACGCCAGTCGCCCTTGGAGACGCCGATGGACGCATCGAGGGTGGAGTAGGCTGGATTCTCGAAGCGTCCTCTCGATGTGGTGATGGAGCCACCCACGCCGATCTCGGGGTTCGCACCGGCCTGCGAGAACGAATGGCCGGTATGCCTCACCCCGACCTGGACGTAGGGGACGTAATCGCCCACTACCCAGTCATAGCGCGCGCGCAGGCTGAACTGCATCGGCGGCGAGTTGGCGCTCGGGGCGCCTATGGGGCCGAACGGGTTGGTGACGGGGACGCAAGTGCCCGTGCCGCAGACCTGTGTGATCGGCTTGCCGAAATTGCCGGTATCCGCGGGGTTGTTGTCGATCAGGGCGGGGGAATTGGTCTGGCTGCTCCTGTTCCAGTCCGCCGCGCCCTGCACCGTGAGCCCGGCGATGATGCGGGCCACGAACGAGGTCTCGATGCCCTTGATGAGGAAATCCTGGCCGTTGGTGTCGTAGAAGATGTTGCCGACTACACCCGGATTGAAGAATTCGACCTGCACGTTGGTCCACTTGTCGTAGTACACCGCACCGTTCCATTGCAGCCGGTGATCGAAGAACTGGGTCTTCCAGCCGATCTCGTTGTTCGTCAGGCTGTCCGACGAATAGGATCGCGGAACCACGTACTGTGCCACCCCGTCCGGGCCGATGCCGTGCAACGCGCCGCCGTTCTGATTGAAGCCTCCCGGACGGAAGCCCTGGGAGAAGGTGTAATACACCATCAGATCCGGCCGCACGTGCCAGGTGAGGTTGGCACGCACCCGGTTACCGTCCTCGGTATCGGAGAGGCCCTTCGCGTTGAGGTTGGTGCTCGAGCCCGACTGGCAGCCGCCGGGGGGCGTTCCCCCTTCGAAGCAGCCGAAGCTCGAGAGGACGCTGCCCGCCTCGGAATTGAGGAAGCGGAAATGGCGCAGCCCGGCAGTCAGGGTCAATACCTGCGGCAGCAGATCGTAGCTGGTGGAGAAATACTCGGCGAGCTGCCGGGTCTGGCGCAGCTGGTCCTGGTAGAACGAGGTGGTGTCATTCTGCACGCCTGGATTCTGCACGTTGGTCCCGGCAAAGGTGCCGACGTTCGACAGACAGCCGGTGTTGCCCGGTGTACCCGGATCGCCGTTCGCGGTGCATGCAGGGACGCTCTTGTAGTGCCAGCCGGTCTGGTCGTAGAGCGCGTTGTTCTCGTAGTAGAGACCGGCGATCGCCCGCAGGCGCCAGGTATCCGGCGTACTGAGGCGCAGCTCGTGCTGCTGGTGCACGTTGCGTTCCACCGAGCGCCAGACGGCACTCGGTGAGAAGCAGGTCGAGGTCAGTGGGTTCGCGGCGGAGTAGGGCCCATAGCACTGATAGTAATCGGCGTAAAACCCGCGGGCGTAGTTCGTATAGTCGCCCACCTGCTCGACGTTACGGTCGAGATAGCCGCCGGTGTAGACGAGATCCAGCCGGCTCACCTTGCCGTGGACCGTCCAGGCAGTGTTCTCGAATCGATCTTTGTCGAAGGCGTTGTTGAACAAGGTCACCTCGAGGGGCGACAGGGGCGAGCCATCGGAAGCGTACGGCTGCTGGTAGAACACACCCTGCGAGCTCAGGTCCTGGTAGGACTGGGTGAGGAGCAAGTCCCACTCGTCGTTGAATTTGTAGAGCGCCTCGACGCGCGCGCCCTGATATTCGACCGGATTGATGTCCCGGCGCGCGATCTGGGCGTTGTTGACCGTGGGGCTGCCGGGCGGAACGCAGTAGCCGTTGTTCGGCTGTCCGTCCGGACACTGTCCGTTCACCGCAGCGTATCCGGCGTAGTGAATGCCGACATCCGTGTTTGCGCGCGCGAAGGTCGCCGGAACGTTATCGATATAGCCGCCGCGCCGCGAGTCATAGATCACACCCCGCACCGCCATGTGGCCGGCGATTACGGGTAGATTCAAAACCGCCGTCACGTCGGAGTTGTTCTCACCGTGGGCGGTCGTCCCATACCCGGCGTCTATGCTTCCGGAGGTCGTGTCGAGCAGCGGCTTGTTGGTGATGTAGCGAATGACGCCGGCCTGGGCGCCGGCGCCGAACAGCGTGCCCTGCGGCCCTTCGAGGACCTCGATGCGCTCCAGGTCCGCGGCATAGATGTCGAGGTTGCGATTCGGCAGCTGCACCGACTGATCGTCCAGGTACACGGCAACGTTCGGCCAGAGACCCGTCGAGCCGCTGCCTTGGCTCGCCTGTGAGCCGGCGCTGACACCGCGCATGAAGATCTCGTTCTGTCCCGGTCCGTTGCTCGCCGCCGTGACGTTCGGCAGATACTTCACGTAATCGTCGAAGGTCTGGATATTGAGCTGCTGCATCGTCTGCGAGGTCAGCGCCTGCATCGAGATGGGCACGTCCTGGATGTTCTCGGTGCGCCGCTGCGCGGTGACGATGATCGTGGCGAGCTCGCTCGCACTGCCGGCCGCCGCGGTCGTGGTGTCGGCCGTGACTGCGGGCGCAGCTCCGGCCGATCCATCGGTCGATGGGGCAGTGGGGTCGGCGGCAGGCGCCGCCGCGAAAGCGCGGCAAGCCGCGCCGGCAAGGACGACAGCGACGGCGTAGGAAACACTCGACTTCATGGCCCACCCTCCTGCTATTTTCCCATTAGAGCCGACGACATCGCTCAGGGATTGAACGGAAGCGCCATCATCGTGTTATTTAGCGCCGCGCGAAATCGCGCGGAAGAAAGTGTTGCGCGCGCGCAAACGCGCGGCTGTGGATCACTCGAATACTCGTGAGCGTGCGGCGTCGGAGTTGGGGATGCGATTGGGCTGCAGACGGTGCGTGGATGGGGAGATGCCGTAAGCATCCTTGAACTGCCGCGAGAAGTGCGCGCAATCGGCAAATCCGGTCTCGATGGCGATGTCGGTCATCGAGCGGTCCGTGTTCTGGATCAGCCAGCTCGCATAGCGCATGCGCAGTTGGCGATAGAGCGATGCCGGCCCCATGCCGACGTTCTCGCGGCAGAGGCGCTCGAGCTGGCGCGTCGAGACGCCGAGCTCGTCGGAAATCGCGCCGATGGAGATGGGGCGTGTCAGATTCTGCTCCATCAAGAGCAGCGCCCGGCGCACGCGCGGCTCGCTGATGCCCTCCGAGAGCGGCGGGTGCGGCTGCGCATCGCTTCCCTGGCGCGGCCGGTCGAACAACAGTACCTGGGTCGCTTTCTGCGCCTGCGCCCGGCCGAGGTGTTGCTCGATGAGATGGGTCGCCAGCGCGGCGCTCCCGGCGCCGCCGGCACAGGTGATGCGCGGACCGTCTGCGACGAACAGCCGATCGGCAACCACGTCTTGGGCGGGGAACGCCTCGCGAAAATCCTGATAGTGATACCAGTTGACGCAGGAGCGGCGACCCTCCATCAGCCCGGCGCGGCAGAGAACGAAACTGCCGGTGCAGATCCCGATGAGCGGGGTATGGGTGGCGCCGACCTCACGCAGATAGCGGACGGTCGCCTCGTCGATCTGCGGTCCGGCGTGCAGGATTCCGCCGACCACCACCACATAGTCGAGCGAGGCGGGTGGCAGCAGGCTGCTGGTGGGCTGCAGCGTCACGCCACAACTCGCGCGGACCGGATCGTGCCGGCACGACATGATCGCCCACTGCACGTGCAGTGGGCGGCTGCGGTCGCCTTCGTCTGCGGCGAGCCGCAAGTGATCGATGAAGACCGCGAATGCCGACAGCGTGAAGTGCTCGGCCAGAATGATGCCCACGCGCAGTGGCGGCCGTACGGCGCGCTCTGGCGGTGATGGTTTTTGCGACCCCAAGGAGTGCGGCATTGAACAGCCACTCAACGGACTGGCGCTACTCGCGAGGCTATCTTCCGCCAAGTGTTGGCGGGATGCAAGGATCAGCTCCGGACGTAATTAAAGTCTATATAAAACAGATATTTACATTATTAACGAAGAGTGGCTCCGAACAAACGCTCCGTCGGAGCTCATTGAATGATCATTTAGAGGGGGGTGCCGGACGTCCCGAGCGCACGGCGCTGCGAGCCGGCCCGCGGTCGGCCGGCGGCCGGCGCTCCTGGCTCGGGGGATGGCCGAAGGTCGCGCGGTAGGATTTGCTGAAATGGGCCGGCGAGCGAAAGCCGCAGGCCACGGCGATGCTCGTGATCGGCATGGCAGTCTGCTGCAGCAGCTCACGGCCGCGCCGCAGGCGCAGCGTGACGTAGTACTGTGCCGGGGTCAGACCCAGGCTGCGCTGGAAGAGCCTCTGCAACTGGCGTTGCGACACTTCCGTCATGCGTGCGAGCTCCTCGAGCGGCAGGGGCTCCTCGACGTTCGCTTCCATCAACGCTGCCGCTTGGGTGATCGACGGGTTGCAGCCCCCGAGGCGCGCGGCGATCGGAATGCGCTGGCGATCCTTGCTGTCACGAATGCGCTCCACGATGAACTGCTCGGAGATTCCCGCCGCGAGTGTCCGGCCGATGCGCGGCATGATCAGATGCAGCATCAGGTCGAGAGGCGCGATCCCGCCGGTGCAGGTGCAGCGGTCGCGGTCGACCACGAACAGGTCCGGAGTGAAGACGATCCCGGGGAACGTCTCGCGCAGCCCCCAGAGATTCTCCCAGTGGATGGCGCACCGGTAGCCATCGAGGAGACCCGCTCGGGCAAGCGCGTACGCACCCGTGCAGAGGGCCCCGAGGATCACGCGCTCGCGGGCGAGGCGGCGCAGGAGCTGGATGAGCCGCTCATCGACCGCATGCGGCACATCGATGCCGCCGCACACGAACAGGATGTCGAGGGGTGGCGAGTCCCCGATGCGGGAGGTCGGAGCCACGGTGAGGCCGTTGCTCGCCTCCTCCGGCGCTCCATCCTGGGAATACACCGACCAGCGGTAGATGGTTTCCCCGGCGAGGTAGTTGGCCATGCGCAGCGGCTCGATCGCGTTGGTGAAGGCGATCATCGAGTAGTGGCGCAGGGTGAGGAACCCGAAGCGCGTGAGCTGTGCGGCCATTCGTGCGGGATGACAGCATCAATCGAGCCGGCGATCAAGGGCGGGGCATGTCGGCCCGAGTCAGCGCTCGCGGCGGTTCGAGGCTGGTCCAGGCTTCGCGCGGCGGGTAGGATCGCCGGGATGGTCGAGAACGAGCCTATCGCGGCGGCCGACAGCGGCATGGAGCACTTCGGCTACAAGCAGTCGCTCGCCCGCAGCATCGGGTCATTCGGCAGCTTCGCGGCCGGCGTCAGTTATATCTCGATACTCACCGGTACCTTCCAGCTCTTCTACTTCGGCTTCGGTACCGCAGGGCCGGCGTACCTCTGGTCCTGGCCGATGGTGCTCCTCGGTCAGTTGGCCGTGGCGCTGTGCTTCATGGAGCTGGCCGCCAAATATCCCATCGCCGGGTCGGTCTACAACTGGTCGAAGATACTGGGCAGCCGGCTGGTGGGCTGGTCTTCGGGCTGGCTGATGCTGACCGCCTCGATAGTCACCCTGTCCGCCGTTGTGCTCGCGCTGCAACTCAACCTGCCGCGA
>Ga0070741_10012633_pt1 | contig 15200 bp, 14 predicted proteins | sample Coa_R1_4_FD_66440 | JGI IMG/M metagenome (GOLD analysis project Ga0070741, IMG submission 66440) | Surface soil microbial communities from Centralia Pennsylvania, which are recovering from an underground coalmine fire - Coalmine... | ecosystem: Environmental > Terrestrial > Soil > Unclassified ... | reverse complement strand
TCATGCAGTAATCCAGGGCAATGAAAAGGATCGAACCGGTCTGCAGGCATGCCCGAAGCCGCCAACCAGCTCAAAAGCCTCGCAACGCTCTCCGTGGACGTGCGGCACAGATTTCGGGACCGTAAGGCCCCGCGTTCAAATCCCGGGCCCCCGACCAGTTTCTGAACTCAAAACTCCTCGCTCCGTGACCTTCGGCGGGGCAATTCTGGCCCTAGAGCACACAGCGAGGACACAGAGCTGCGGGACGCATCGCTAAGGGGTTAACCCTCTAGGGCTTGTCATTGATCGCCGGTCCATGACCCAACGGAATGAGCCCGCCATGATTCAGGCATGGACAAGTTTTGGGTGATAGACGAATTGGCGCTCGCGGGTCCCGAGCACCTGAACCCGGACCTGGTGGCAGCCTACGATCGTAAGCAAGGCTACCCCGACCCGGCCGAGGACCTCGAGATCTTCGTGAGCCATGGGTTGGGAGCCCGCTCATCCCTCATTGACGTCGGAGCCGGCACCGGACAGTTCGCGTTGGCGGCGTCGCAGCGCTTCGGGAAGGTCGTTGCGGTCGACATTTCGCCCGAAATGGTCAAACGACTCCGTGAGCGCGTGGCAGGGGAGGGCCTGCGAAACCTCCATTGCGTTCAGGCAGGTTTTCTGAACTACCAGAACAATGGCGAACCTTTTGATGGTGCTTTCACCCGCAACGCTCTCCACCATCTGCCGGACTTCTGGAAGGCCATCGCGGTCCAGCGTCTAGCCCGCATGCTCAGGCGGGGCGGCGTTCTAAGAGTGCGGGACCTGATCTACGACTTCCCCCCGTCGGCGGTTGAAGAGAACATCGAGCGATGGCTCAACGGCGCCGCGAAGGATCCGGCTCTGGGATACACGCGGGAGGACTTCGCCGCGCACCTCCGTACCGAGCACAGCACGTTCCGCTGGCTCTTCGAACCGATGTTGGAGGCGGCGGGCTTTAAGGTCGTTTCCGCTGAATTCGACCGCTCGGTCTATGGCGCCTATACGTGCCTCAAGCAATAAGGTGGCCGCGAGCATTGCAGGCAGGCATCCGGTCCAGGAGGGACCTGGCGGGTCGCTGCGACGGTCGCTCGGTCCTTGGGGCACGCGCGATCCCACCTCAAAAGCCACCCAAGCCAGCGAGGTACACACCAGCGTCTCGTCGTCTCGGGAACAGGACTATTGGCTCCTCCGCACGCCAGTCCACCCCGTTAGTTTGCCGCCGCCAATCACCCCGTTGAGCGCGCTTAGGAGCTTCCTCCTGTAATCAGTCGAGAGTGACCCAAAAGGCATCAACCCCATCCCCCAAGAGGCCGAATTGGAGGGGGTCGGCACCCACCTCAAGCCTTCGCGCAACTGTTCCGGCCCACCTGCTGGACGACCCGCCGGGCCATGTTCTCGCCCTCGTCCTGCTCCGCTGGCATCGGGAGCTTGCGCGCGGCCACTGGTCTGCGTTTTGGCTACAGGCTCGGCCTCCGATCGGCGCAACGGCGAGGACGGTCAGATCGCATTCCTGGCAACCGCCTTGACCTCACGTGACGGCCGGACCTCGATCGGCAGCGTGAAATGAAACTGGGAACCTGCTCCCGGCGTGCTGTCGTACCACATCCTGCCGCCGTGCATCTCGATGATCTGACGTGCGATCGGCAGCCCCAGGCCGGTGCCCACTGACTGCGGCGCGGAACCGTCAGTCTGCATGTGTCGCTGATAACCGACGAAGAGGCCGTTCTCGAAGTCCGCCGGCAGACCGGGGCCTTGATCGGCGACGCTGACCCGAACTGAGTTGTCGTCGGAGGTGCTCCTCACCCTCACCTCGCCACCTCGCGGCGAGTACTTGATGGCATTGCTGAGGAGTGTCGTCAGCACCTGCGACACCTTGTCCCCGTCGCAGGACGTGCTCGGCATGGATGGCTCGAGATCAGTCGTGATGGTCAGGCCTTGTTTGGTCGGTGCATCCTTCACTACCGATCGGATTAGGTCGTTGATGTCGACGCGGCCAACTCTGAGCGTTGTGCGCCCGCCCTCGAGGCGATCCAGCTCCAGCATCTCCTCGAACGCGCGATCCAGCCGGCGGGCGTCCGAGTAGATGTCGTTGGCGATCGCCTTGACCTCGTCCGAGTCGAGCTCCTCCGAGTCGGCGACCAGCTCACTGAATCCTTGAATGCCAACCATGGCTGTACGGAACTGATGGCTGATGCTGGTCAAGAACTGCGTTTTCATTGTGTTCAGGCGTTCGAGCACCTGCAGGTTGGCGAGGGCTGTCGTCTCAGCTTCATGGCGGGCGCTGTTGTCCTCGAGCATCACGATGAAGTACAGGATCTCGCCGTGCGGATCTCGCACCGCGGTGGCGCTCCAGTGCAGCCATATCGTGGTTCCGTCTGCCCGCGTGGCCTGCATGTCGCTCTCTACGGCGTCGTTAGGACCGTGAACAAGGGGCTCAAGCTGCTTGAGGAGCTTCTCCAGCTCATCGCGTGGCAGGTAGCGGTCAATTGGCACGCCGACGATCTCGCCACTGGCCTGAAGCAAAGCCGCGACCCGTGGGTTGGACTGCAGGATCTTCCTGTCCGGCCCTACCCTCATGACGCCGAGCGGAGCGTGGACGATAACGTCGTTGAGGGTGGCGGCAAAGAGTCGATTCCTATGGGCGAGGTCGAGCGATTCCCGGTGGGAGATCACCTGGCTGACCATTAGGAGCACCGCGAGAACGCCGACAAGGACCGTCAGGAGGCGATCCAGAGGGCGGCCCTGCAGTGCCAGGATCAGGATGCAGAGCCCAACGCCCAGCACCGCCAGCCAGGGCAGCACGACCTGCCAGAGGTCGGTCGGCGGCGCCGCCCTGGCGGTCAGGTTTTGCCGCGGCGGCCACATGGCCGCCGTCAGCAGCATCAGGTAGCCCACCACCCAACCGGAGTCCAGAACTCGAGCCACGGTGGACGAATAGCCGTCGCCGATCTGGTACGAAAACGCGCTGTCCGCGACCATGGTTGCCGCTAGGCCGCCCAGCAGGAGCATCAGACGGCCTTGCTGATCGACCGCCGCCCTGCGGATGGCCAGGATCAGCACCGTGCCGGTGAGCACGTCGCCGATCGGATACGCCAGGTCGATGAGCCGGGCGGCCGTTAAATCGGAGGTGGCTATATTGCCCAGCCCGAGCACCCAGGCCACGAACAGAAGCGAGAGCCCCACGATCGACCCGTCCAGCCAGAGCAGCCACTGGCTGGCCGTACGTCGCGGAGCTGCGATTAGGACGACTATCGCCGCCACCCTCAGGGGTATCGCCAGGACGTAGCCCGCGGCCGCCAGCGACACATCTGGAGGCGTGGTTCCAAGCCCGAGCTCGTGGACGATGGAGATGGCTTCGGCGCCGCCCCAGGCCAGAGCGGAGGCGGCGAGCAGGCGCCAGGCCAGCCTCCTTCGAGGAGAGAGCGACCGCATCGCGGCGTAGAGACAGCCGAGCGCCGCCAGCAGAGCCGAAACCACTGCGCCGACGCCGTCGACGGCTGTGGTAACCGCCACTCCGGCCTTACCCAGGGCGGTCCAGCCGACGAACAGCAACCCCGCAGCGGTCGAAGCCCACGCGACCAGCGCGAAGGTTCTCTGGTCAGACTGCCGGGCCTGCGGCCATGTCACTGACATCGGTTTATGTGAGACAACCCGAGATCTTCAACCGAACCTCCTCAAGCCCCTTTCCGACGTGGCTTCACCCGACCCAGGTCGTCAAGATGAAGAGAGTACCCGGCCGGCCTGAAATGCGAACTACCGTTGGTGGACAACTGGGCGGCCCGAATTGGAGCCATAGGCTCGGGAGGACACGCGGGGACACGAAGGCGGCAGAAATCGAATACAGGAGGACACTGGAGGAAACGGCGGGACACGGGAGGTCACGACATAGGGCCGGTTCGGGACCGTGAGGCCCCGGGTTCAAATCCCGGGCCCTCGACCATTCCTGAATTCAGAGCCGTCAAGTCGCGCTATACAGCGCGCACCCGGAGGTCACTGGGGGTCACAGGGAGATCACAAATTCCTCGGAGAGCGAGGCGCCGGCAGCCTGATTGAGGTGCTTCCTGGCCCGCTTCTGAACTCGGCATCGTCACGAGGGAGCCGATATACCAGCAGACGCACGGGTAGGGAACCGTGCGCAGCTGATCGGAAGGCCAACCGGGGACGCAAGAGCGGCAGACGCACGCGCGGGCGCTGTTAAGGCGCCTCGTGAAGTAGTTTGCCGCTGTTAAGGCGCCTCGTGATGTAGTTTGCCGTTAAGCGAGTCGGAAGCCGTTCATCGTCCTTCAGCATCCCTTCGCCACGCCATCGGAAACCGACCCTCTAGGGCCATCGGCCGACATGCCGTAGGGTCTTTCGGCCCTAATCCTGTCAACTGACTCGGACCTAAGGTGACTTAACGCATGTAAAGCGGGCTTCTTGTTTTGGAAAGGAGGTTCATAGTGTTAAGACTCAGCCGACGGACCCTCCCGCAAGCATTCCTTGCGATAGCCGGTGCGCTTGCCCTGTCGCTAAGCGGTTCAGCCGGTGTCCTTGCATCCGGCGGCAATGATGGCGGCAATCCGAGTGGGCCACAACCTAATCCAACGATCGCAGAGCAAACGGCGAACTTCACGTCAGCACAGCTAGCCCTTTACTCATCCAAGCTGGCCGCTGTCCATGCCTTCGCGCAGGCGAAGGCGTCGGGCGCCAGTCCGGACATTTGCGTGCCGACTTGTGTCCCGAACTATCACTACTCGTACATGACGGTCATCTGGGAAGGCAGCGCTGACTGTGCGTGTGGACCAGCAACAGCAGCCGAGACGTTCTCGACATTCACGCACTATTACGGAACGACCTCCCGTTCTCTGAGCCAGACCGAATCGGATATGCAGGTCTGTCACACAGGCTGTGGGAAGGGCCCGGCCTGGTACACCTGCGCCGTCGGAACGTATCGTTGGGGTCTTACCGACGAGTTAAACGTTTGGCAAGGTAACAATGGATACGTGATGCAGAACATCTATAGCGGAACGGACGTGTACAACTACACCGCTGTGGATGTTGGTGGCTACAACTTTCCAGTCACGTATGACGGCGAGACGTGGGGTCCAACGTACGGGTATCCGCTAGACAACTACCAGGGCGTCAATTGGGGTCACTACTTCCCTGCTTATGGCTATGACCAAAGCGGCTATGTGTACGTCGCGGACCCCCACTATGCGTACGATCACAAGTACACCGGCACAGCGGTGTATGAATTCATCGCCAATTTCACCGCGCTTTCACCACAAGTTGTCTGGTAGACGGACGACGTTGATGCAGGGAGCCCGTCACCACGCGGGCTCCCTTGTCCTGATCGCTCTTGCATTTCTGGCTGCCTCGTGTGTGGGCCCCGAGGCGTCATCCTCTTCGCCAGGAGCGTCGCCGAGCATCTCACGCTCGCCGAGCGCACCTCCTGCCCTCCGGCCTTCTGACTGGCTTCGATTGGGCCAGGTCGGGGTTGGCAACCTGGGATGCAACGGCCAAGAACTGGCGTGGACTACGCAATCAATTGGCCAGGCCAAGGGGAACGATGAGATCGAAATCGCGACCAGCGAATCGCCGCACCCACACGTAGTCGCAAGGGCATCCCACGGTGGAACACTGATCGACGATGTGCCGATTACCGGTGAATGGCTCGTCTATCTCGAGTATCAACAGAAGGGCCAATCAGATTTTACGAACTTCTGGTACCTAAACGCCGTCAATTGGCAGACCGGCGCCGTCATCAAGCTTGCGCAAGCCACAAGTGGAATCGGGTTGTCCGAATTGCCATGGTATGACGCTGAAGGCGGCCGTGCAGTTTGGAACCAAGTTGACACAGCTGGTAACGAGGTTTTGCACCTTTACGATTTCGAGGCTGGGCAAAGCTCTAGATTGAATCTACCGGCGAGCATGTCACCGTTTGAGCCGGCGATCTTCGGATCTCAGGTTGTGTTCGTCGACAATGCGACTGACCCGAACCGAGCACAAGAGGACTTCCTAAGTCGCCGAGGAAGCCTTCGCAGTCTCGACCTCACAAGCGGTCGGGTATCCACGCTGGACCAAGACCCGACCGCGTTCTCCCCACGTGTCGCCAACGGCGACGTCGTTTGGACCGTGGTTTCGTCCGGCTTTAAGCGCACTGTTGCATTAGTGCCCGTGGCAGGTGGCAAGATCACCGTTGTTGGCGGGCTCGATCCTATAACTCCGCAAACGAATGGGTCGATCGTAATTTGGTACGACTTCGCAAGCCTGCATTTCATGGCGTTCGGGGTGAAAGCACATCGGGTAGTGCAGCTCCAGGTCGGAAGCTTTCCTGATGTGAGAAGCGTGTTCGCCCTGTGTGGTACCGAACTGTACTTTGCCCTACCCCCTGCCGTTGATGGCGGCAGCAGCACGATTCGCGCAGTCGACCTAGGCAGCCTTTCCATCTCGTAACGCATCCTGAACTAGGTTGAAGATCAGCCTGTCGCAGTCGGGCACCCAAGAATCCGCTGTGGAACTGACCCGTCGACGGCAGAATCGACCGTCAATTGCTCGAGACGGTGTCACAGAAATGTCACGCATTCGCAGAACCAGAAGGACACAGAAGGAAACGAGAGGACACGAAGGTCCAGCGCATTAGGTACAGGCGGACACCGGAGGAACCGGCAGGACACAGGAGGACACGACATACGGCCGGTTCGGGACCGTGAGGCCCCGGGTTCAAATCCCGGGCCCCCGACCGTTGTCATGTACTCCAGTCGATCCTGACGGCTGAAACAGGCCTGGAGAAAGTGCAATGTGCGGACTATGCCGGTGGCGAGGATCGAGTTCCCCGCCCCCGACTCATTAGTTCGGCGTGTCCACGGAGGGTCCAGCGCTAGGACAAAGGACGACATCGACCTCATCTCGACGATTGAGTCGGCAGGCCGTTACGCCTGCCGACTCAAATGCAATCAGTGCGCCGCTTTCGTCCGTTCGCTCGGTCCGCAGGCTGCACGCTCAGCCTGATGAAGAGCATCGGTCTGAGCCTTCTCGGTTTTGTCTTCCGTCGTCTCTGCGCTGGTAGTCAGTTTGTTGGACTTTTCGGTTTGGTCCTCGGCCTTGTCGGCCGCGTCAGCCTTCGCGAGCGCATCGCGAGCGGCCACGCAGGCCGCTGACGGAGTTGGCTTGTGCGGGCCGCATGCCGCTGCTACAGCATCGCGAAGTTGTTTCATGTCCGCCGCTTCAGTCTTGTCCTCATCACTGCCAGGCGCGGCGGTATTCGTCTTTGCGTCAGCGCGCTCAGCCGCGTCTTCGGTCTTGTCCGCAGATTCGGCATTCGCCAGAGCCTGGCGCGCCGAAACGCACTGGGCACTCGGCTGCGGCTCGCATGCTGTTTTCACCGCGTCTGCAAGAGACTTCATATTCGCGTTTTCGGCCGAGTCCTCGGTCTTGTCGCTGGATTCTTCGGGGTCAGTCTTCGCAAGAGCTCGCTCGTTCGCGTCCTCGGTCTTGTCAGTGGCTTGCGCCGCCTTGAGGGCGTCCCGCGCCGTTGTACAGTCAGAGGTCGGCGTCGTCTGCAACAGAGCCGACACGTGCTGACCCGGATTACCGGCTGGCGGTTCGGCGAGGCCGGCTTGTGCGCCGATCGCGAGTATCGCCGCAATTCCGCCCAGGGCAGCCGGCGTGAGCCGGACGATTCTCCCAACTGGGATCATGCGTTACCTCCTTGCACCCAAATCAGTGCTGAGCCTTCTAACGAAGATGGAGCGATTTCCAGTCGCCAAATTGGCTATGCCATCGCCTCGGCGAATTGGAAGTGAACGGGGAAGATCTGGATCTGTCGTTCTGGCGCGGATCTCTACGGTTCGAGACCGTGAGGCCCGGGTTCAAAGCAAGCCGCCGGATCGCATTAGCGCAGGCGCCGCGCGGCCGACCAGCGACACAAATCGTGGAGCAGGGTTTCATCCGCATCTTCAGACTCACATCAGCCGCGGACGCATTTTCAGTACTTCCCGGGCCGCGTGCCCGCGTCGATAATGAGCGCCACTATAGCCGTAGATGAGGACGCGCTCGGGAACCGGATCACCGAGATGCCGCGGTTGCCGCTGAAGCTCTACCAGCTGGCGCGAAGCTGAACCGATGGCTGGGCGCGCTCTGGTCAGAGTGGCGTTCTACCTGTACTTCTCGTTTGCCTGCGCTCAGATCATTACGGCCGTGCTCTTGCTCGTGTGGCTGCGGCTGGGTGCGTCGGCTGACTACCTGCTTTGGGTCGGACCGGGCGTGGTCGCGTGGGCGGCGTTCTTGGTGATGCTCGCGATCCTGGTCGTTCCCAGGGCGCAAATGTTCGATCAGCCGATCAGCTTGAGCAAGTGGTTCTCGCTCTGCCTGGCCGCCACCGTGCTGGGCGTCCTATCCGTGATGTGGATGTTCTCGGCCACCTTCTGCGTGGTGTGCCTGTAGCCGCTCCGACTCAGAGCCGCAGTCCGGTCAGCGCGAACACGACCGTGGCACGGCACGTCAGAGGCAAGCCGCACTCGATTCGTCAAGCCAAACCGTGTCACAGAGATGTCACGCAACGCGGAACCATAAGGACACTGGAGGACACGCGGGGGCACGACAGCCAACGGAACCGAGTACAGGAGGACGCTCGAGGACGCTCAAGGACACGGGAGGACACGGGAGGACAGTACCGACGACTCCGACTCTTGACGGCCAAACTCGTGGACGTCGGCAATTGCGGGCGAACATCGTTCGAGGTGGAAGCTTCTCGTGGTTAGGCCTTCTCTTTAGCGTGCGGTCGGACTCTAGAGGAGGCAAGTGCCGAGGTCCCTCATTGCCAGCTGCGTTGGACCACATTGCGCGATATAGGGCACAACTCATTTCAGGAGGCTCAGCTGTGAAGTACGTCGTGTTCTACGAGTCGGCCGAAGACGTGCTGCCGAAAGCCCGTCTGCACTTCGCGGCGCACCAGGCCCGGTATGGGAGGTTCGTCAGCGATGGGACGCTTCTCATGATCGGAACATTCGCGAATCCTCAAGAAGAAGGTTCGATGGGTATCTTCACGACGCGTGAGGCCGCCGAAGAGTTCGTCAGGGAGGATCCGTTCGTGCTTAACGGCGTGGTTCGCACGTGGCACATCCAGGAGTGGAATGAGGTCCTGTGGAAGCCGAGCGCGTGAGGGTCGAGGCGACAAAGACAACAAGTTAGCAAGGTCGCGCCGACGCGACCACCGCGCCGGCTCCAGCCACCGTCTGACGACCCAAAACAGGTGTCGCGGAGTATCGGGTAGATGGGCGGTCCATAGATGACACACGGTCCAATTGGCGGAGGAGCCAGTCCGTTGCCAATTCGAGCGCAGACCGACTGCGTGGCCAAGGCCAACCACCTGGACTCGAGCAGCCGCGATCGAGGGCTGGGGAGGCCGCGGACATGATCTGCACGATCTCAGGGGTGTTGGGACTGGGAGAACAAGTCCATAACGCCCGCGGAGATGGCGCAACACCGCTATTCAGGAGGTACGGCCGACTAGTATTCGCTTTATGGTGGGCTTAACAGGCAGAGTCCGACCGGCCAGTGCGACGGTTCTGAACATGTCCGCGGCCTTGCAGTAGGCAACTGTGCGCGACTCGATGCCCATGATCAGCCCTGAGTCGGCAGCCCAGCGTATCCAGGTCTTGATCGTGCAGGATCATCCGCTGCTCGCCTCAGCCATCGCGAGGGTCCTAGAGGGCGAGGCCGATCTGGTGGTGTCCGGCCTCTCTGCCTCTGGAGGCGATGCCGTCGCGGCAGCCGGCCAGCGTCCGCCCGACGTTGTCTTGATGGATTTCCGGCTCCCGGACGTGACAGGTCCGGCGGCGGCACGGATGATCCAGAGCCGGCACCCGGAGGTTGCGATCGTGTTCCACAGCGCCGATGACTCTGAGACCGCGCTGTTGGATGCGGTCGACGCCGGCGCCACGGCCTACCTGACCAAAGATGCGACCGCCGCCCAGATCGTCGAGGCTGTTCGCCGGGCGTCCCGGGGCGAAGTCCTGATTCCGGTCGAGCTGTTCGCCCGAGCCGTCCGCCGGCAGCACGGCGTTCTCGCCAGGAAGAAGGAGCGAGAAAGGCTCCTTGCGGAGTTCACACCGCGAGAGCTGGACGTTCTGCACTTGCTCGCGGAAGGCCTGGACACGGGCGTGATGTCCCAGCGCCTTGGCATCGCTCCTCACACGGTTGAGTGGCACGTTCGCCACGTGATCGAGAAGCTCAAGGTCCACTCCAAGTTGCAAGCGGTTATCTCGGCTTCGCGCCAGGGCCTTATCCAACTCTAGAGCCATCCTCTTGTAGGGGTCGCCTGCCATGCTCCCGCATGGCGACAAGGCAAGCGGTCTCGCGTACGACAGGAGCATGTACCTGCAGGAAGATTCCGTAATAGCCGGTCGCGACGTGCTTCTGGTCGACGACGACAGGGTCATCCAGAAGATGGTCAGCACATTCCTGCATCGAAGGGGCTACACAGTCCGCACGGCGAGCAACGGAGTCGAGGCGCTGCTGCGAATCTATGACCGAGTTCCCGACCTGGTTATCACAGACGTCCGTATGCCAGAGCTGAACGGTACCGAACTGACCAGCCGCCTGCGCGGCAACCACCGGACGGCGGCCGTTCCGATCCTGATGCTCTCGGCGATGGGCGAACCGGACTACGTTCTGGCCGGTTACGCGGCCGGGGCTGACGACTACCTGCCCAAGCCCTTCGAGCTGGCGATCCTGGAAGCGAAAATCCTTTCCCTGCTCCGGCGGTCCGCAGGCGCCGGCCGAAAGGCCACTCGGGGCCAGATCATCCTTCTCGCGCACGCCAAGGGCGGTGTGGGGACGACTTCCCTGGCCGTGAATATGGCGGTGTTGCTGGCCGGGCGTTGCTCGAGGCCGATCGGCCTGCTCGATCTCGATGTCGAGTTCGGTGACTCGGCGGTGTACCTCAACGTTCAGCCGACCCGCACCCTCGCCGACCTGAGCTCTCCTGGCGGGTGGCCGATCGACGAAGACCTGTTCCAGGGGTTCGTGACCGAGTCGGGAAGCGTCCGACTGGTGGTGGGCGCCGACCGCCCGGAGCGAGCCGAGCTAGTCACTCTGCCGGCCATCCAGCTTGCGATCGACAGGCTGAGCGCGGTCTGCCAGTACGTGCTCATCGACGCACCGGCGTCCCTCACCGAACGGACTCTGACCGCGCTGGACACCAGCGACATGATCTTTCTGGTCACGTCCGGCTCGCTGCCTTCGCTCAAGGCGACTCGTCGGTGTCTTGACCTGTTCGACAAGCTGGGCGTATCCGCGTCGCGAGTCCACCTGATCCTCAACCACATCCACGCCCAGGCCACCGAGAGCGATGTCGCCAAGGCTGTTCTCGGCCGCAGGCCGGATTTCACCGTCCGGTGGTCGAAAAGCATCGACGCGGCGGCCAACAACGGCCGTCCACTGGTCATGTCCGATCCCGCGGACCCGTTTGTCTCGGACCTCCGGCGCTTGACCGACACCTTGATCACCGACGTGCCCGGGGGCGTCGATCAGCACCCTGGAGAAGATGTCGTCGAGGACTCTATGGCAACCGACGCCCTACAGATGCATGGCATCACGACAGCGTCAGCGCATGGCGACAGCCGAGCTGATACCGACTAGACCTGCGTTATGGGAGTCACGCGCTGATGTTCACGGCCTTCGGGCTCGTATACAAGATTGGAGTCTGGACAGCGACTCTGGTCTCGAGGTCGTTGCGGAGTCCATTCGATGACGGCGTCCGGTCAGGGCTATCGGTGCCAGGTTGAGCCGGCCGCCGATCATTCTCGGAAGCGGCCGGGCGACGAGAGAGGCCCTCGTGAAGCGGGACCGATCCGGTCGCCCAGGCGAGGCCGATGATTTGCTGTCTTTCCGGACCCAGGACGTCACCACTCCGCTCGCCTGCATGCTCGGCTGCGCAGAGCTGATCGAGTCCGGCGATCTTAACCACGACCAGCGTCAGATCTACACCAGCATCATGCTGCGCGAAGGTCGGCGCCTCACCGAGCTAATCGAAAACGCGAAGGCCCTCGATGGCTTCGAGTCCGGCCACCGGAAGATCTACCCCTCGCCAGTCGATCTGCATTCGCTCATGAATCGTGCGGTCGCTGCGGCGGGCGATGATGATGCCCGCCCGATCGAGGTTCACGTCGCGGAGAAGCTTCCCCTCGTTTCAGCCGACCCCGAAGCAATCCTTGGTGCATTGGTCAGCTTCCTTGCCAACGCTCGCAGGTTCTCGCCTGATGGCGGCGTGATCAGGATCGCAGCTCGGTCGGTCGGCGACATGGTTCAGGTCCACATCCGCGATCACGGGATCGGCATCGAAGTCCGCGACCTGCCGAGAGTGTTCGACAAGCACTTTCGTTCCAACCGCGAGATGCGAAGGCTAGTACCCGGAGCCGGCTTCACTCTGGCCCTCAACCAACGGGTCATCGAAGAGCATGGCGGCCGGGTCGAGGCGACTTCGAAAGGTCCTGGCTGCGGCGCGGACTTCCAGTTCACATTGCAGGTTTCGCAACCAGGAGCCGTCTCGGGAGACGTCCTGATCGTGGAGGACGAGGCCGGCCTGGCCCGAATCATGCAGGCTGAGTTCGCGGCTCATGGGCTCAGCGCAATCCGCGCCGACGATGCCGAGACCGCAGTGCATGTCCTCGCCGACCTCACCCCACGGGCGATTCTCCTCGACCTGGCGTTGCCGGGTCTGAAGGGTGAAGACTTCCTGGCTCGCATCTCGGTGGGTCGCGTCCGGCTACCGGTGGTCGTGCTCACTTCGTACGACATGGGGGACCGGCGGATTTCGGCCCTGGAGTCGGCGGGCGTGGCGGCGGTGCTTCCCAAGGAGGCGGGCGCCCCGCAGGCGGCCGTGGCCTTGATTGCTCAGGCATTGGCGCCGGGCGGGCCGGCCAAATGAGGTCTCAAACGACGCCGCCTGGAGTGCGGACGCTGCGCACTGTCGTGATCGCGGATGACGAGCCAAGCATGCGCCTGCTGGTTCACGCCACCATCGACTCCGACGACTACGTCGTGGTCGAAGCGGCCGATGGCGATGAGGCTTGGGTATTGATCCAGAAGCACAAACCATTGTTGGCCCTGCTCGACGTGCAGATGCCCGGCTTCAGCGGCCTCGACCTCTTGCGAATGATCAAGGAGGACGTGTACCTCAGATCGACTCGGGTGATCCTGCTCACCGCCAAGGCTCATGAAGCAGATGTCGAAGCCGGGCTGATCGCGGGGGCCGACTTCTACCTGACCAAGCCTTTCTCGCCCCTGGACCTGTTGACCCGGGTCGACGAGGCGCTCGAACTCTGATGGCGATGCCCAGCGAGAAGGGGGGCAGACCCCATCCCAGAGGCTGGCCACTTCAGAATTACATGGCTCTGTTCGTGGCAGCGCTCTTGGCCTTGATAGCCGTCCGCGCTGTAGCAGTTCTGAGCCTGACGGAGCAGCAAGCGCGGCAGAGCGCACAGGTTGGCGCGATTCGGGCCGCCCGGGCGACGGCCTTCCAAGTCGCCGACGATCTCGGGCAGCTCGAGCAGACCACCGCCGAACTGGCGGCGAATCCTCAGGTTGCCGGTCGCCTCGCCTCGCCGATGGGACTGTGCAGCCTCACCTTCCCACACAGCAGCCTCTTTTCGACCGGGCATCTTGACCTCGTCAAGTCCGATGGTTCGGTGCGATGTTCGTCTGAGCCTTTGCCCGACAGCCCTGTCTACAGTGCGGCCGCTTGGTTGCCCGCGGCCATCCAGGGTCCGGTGACTGCCGCACCTTTCCTTGATCCGACGACAGGTCAGGTCTCCGCGGTGGTTGCGGCTCCCGTCCCCGGAGGACTCGGCACTGTGGCGGCCATCGTCGCACTGGCGCCGCTGGGCCCCAACCTCGCCGCCGCCGCTGGCGGTGGGCGTGAGCTGGAGTTCCTGATCACGACCAAGGACACGAAGACAGTTCTCGCCCGCTCGCTGGAACCGGCGCGCTGGGTGGGATCAACGCTTGCAGGCACCGCCTTCGCGAGGTCCGCAGACCAGGCCGAACGCCAGGACGTCGAGGGCACGCCTCGCCTCTACGGCAGCTTCGCCGTCGCCTCGACCGGCTGGAGGGTCTTCGCGGGGTCGGATATGGCCGCGGCGCTGGCGGGCGCCGATCAGTCGGCGAACCACATCCTTGCCATCAACCTGGCCGGCCTGGGGATCATGCTGGTGGTCGTATTCCTTCTCTACCGGCGCATCGTTGATCCAGTTCGACGTTTGAGCCTGGTCATGCGTGGCACCACTTCGGGCGCCGCCGTCGACGCCGTCGCCGGGACCGGGGCGAGAGAGGTCACCGATCTGGCGGAGGACTTTGACCAGCTGATGAGCTCGTTCAAGGGCGAGCTGGCGGTGCGGCTGGACAGCGAACACGCAGCACTGGTCTCGGAGCGCAACTACCGAACGCTGTTCGAAAGCCACCCCCAGCCGATGTGGGTCTACGACGTCCACACCCTCGCCTTTCTGAGCGTGAACGACGCGGCGGTCGAGCACTACGGATACTCAAGCGAGGATTTCATGTCGATGACGTTCAAAGACATACGTCCTACCCAGGACGTTCCGAAGTTTCTCGAGCTGCTCGCGCATCCGACGCCGACGATCGACCGCACAGGACCGTGGCGTCTGCAATTGAAGGACGGCAGCTATGTCCAGGTCCTGCTCACCTCCCACGCCGTCACGTTCGACGGTCACGATGCTCGCGTAGTTCTGGCTGAGGACCTCACGGAGAGCCAGCGCCTCGAGATGGATCTTCTCCAGTCGCAGGCTCGATTAGAAGCCAACGCCGAGCTAAGCCGTGCCAAAGCCGAGATGGTTTCCATGGTGAGCCACGAGATGCGAACACCGCTGGCGAGCATGGTCGGCTTCGCGGAGCTGCTAGTCACCCGTGAGGTCCCTCCCGAGCGACAGAAGGAGTATCTCGCCGTCATGTTGCAGGAGGGCCTCCGCCTGACCGCGTTGATCAACGACTTCCTCGACCTCCGCCGAATCGAAGGTGGCCACCCCACCATGCGGTTCGCGCCGGCGGATGTCGGCGCGCTCATCAAGCGTGTGGCCGATGTCGCCAGTCGTGGCACCGACCTTGCCATCGACACCGACCTGCCCGAAGACCTACCCCTGGTTCGAGCGGACAGTGACTCGATCTTCCGAGTGATGTCCAACCTTTTCACCAAC
>Ga0070741_10012632_pt1 | contig 15202 bp, 10 predicted proteins | sample Coa_R1_4_FD_66440 | JGI IMG/M metagenome (GOLD analysis project Ga0070741, IMG submission 66440) | Surface soil microbial communities from Centralia Pennsylvania, which are recovering from an underground coalmine fire - Coalmine... | ecosystem: Environmental > Terrestrial > Soil > Unclassified ... | reverse complement strand
CGAATGTCAGAGCGACGAGCGAGGCAACGGCCACAATGCTCCACACGGCGATTTGGCGGGGGATCCTCACCGTGATTCCCCGTCGGCGTGCAGTTCGCGAATCTTGCGATAGAGGGTGTCGCGGGAGATTCCCAGTAGCGCTGCCGCCTTCGTGCGATTGCCCGCGCACAGCCTTACCGCTCGCTCAATGGCCATCTTCTCCATTTCGTCGAGGGCGAGGGGAACGTCATCACGCGGCACAACCGGATTCTGTGCGAGCACGAGCCGCAGTTCTTTATCCGTGATCGCCTGCGGGTCTTCGGTCGAAAGCGCGCACACGCTCTCCAGCAGGTTTTCCAGCTCACGAACATTGCCGGGGAAAGAGTGCGTCAGCAGGGACTCTAGTGCGGAGCGGGAAAGCGTGATGTGGCGCCCGTATTTTTCCGCCAACCGCGCGACGAACCACTGCGAGAGCACCAGCACATCTTCGCGCCGTACACGCAGCGGCGGCACTTCGATGACGACGGTGGCCAGGCGAAAATAAAGATCTTCGCGCAAGAGCTCGGATCGCAGTTCTGCGAGCGGGCGATTGGTAGCCGCGATGATGCGGGTATCGACGCGAGTGGACTGGGCGCTGCCTACCGGCCGAACTTCCTTTTCCTGAAGAACGCGCAGCAGCTTGACCTGGGCGTCCTTCGGCATTTCCCCAATCTCGTCGAGAAATACGGTCCCTTTGTTCGCGGTGCGAAACACGCCCGGCATATCCGCGTATGCGCCCGTATAAGCGCCTCGCCGTACGCCGAACAATTCACTCTCGATGAGTTCGTGGGGAAGAGCGCCGCAATTCACAGGCACAAATTCCGCGGAAGCGCGGCGGCTTGCACGATGGATGGCGCGAGCCAGACGTTCCTTCCCGGTCCCAGTTTCGCCGACGAGCAGCACGGCCGCATCGGTGGCGGCGACCGTACGCGCGCGCTCCACAACTTTTTGCATGCTCTTCGAGACGAAGATCAGGTCTTGAAAGGGATCTCCGGAATGACCAAGGTCCGCCTCCAGTTTGGCGACGCGTTGGCGAAGACGATGAACCTCCATGATCCGGCCGATCTTTTTGCGAACTGCGTCCCGGTCAAAAGGCTTGGTGAGGTAGTCCTCAGCCCCGCGCTTGATGGCATCCACGGCTGTTTCAATGGTGGCGAATCCGGTCATGATGACGACCGGCAGTTCGGGCGAGTGGCGATGCAATTCCTCCATCAAGGCAATGCCGTTACTCTGCGGCATGATCACATCGAGCAAGGCTAAGGCAAGGTGGGAATGTTGCTGATAGAACTCGATTGCTCCGGCGGCCGAGTTCGCGGTGGCCACGGCATAGCCTTCGGCACTCAGGAATTCACGGAGAGTCTCGGCCAACTCGCGATCGTCATCCACGACCAGAATCTCGATGTCGGGTGTGTTGCTCACAATGCCACCGCCGCATTTGCCTGCCAAATGGGCAATTCCACCGCTGCCCTGGTGCCTTCTCCGGGAGAACTTTCAATACGGATCTGGCCGCCATGTTCGGTCACGATGTTCTTGGCGATGGCCAGGCCCAGGCCTGTTCCCTTGCCGATTGGCTTGGTCGTGAAAAACGGTTCGAACATGTGTGCCTGATCGGCAGGCGAGATACCGCAACCGTTGTCGGCGATCACAATTTCGAGATGCCCATCCTGCACAGTATGCAAATGAACGCCGATGCCGCCACCTTGGGAGATGGCGTCGAGCGCATTGCTGAGCAGGATCAGGAGCAGGGTCTCCAGTTCATTCTTGTCAGCCAGGACTCTGGTTTCTGACAGGCCGTCATCCTCAACCACCACCGAAGCGCGCTTCGCCGCGAACGAAGGTGACAGAAATCCCAGCATGGCCTGCACCACAGGACCGATGGATTCGGGTTCGGGTCGAGCCGCGGGACGTCTGGAGAAATCCAGCAGTCGCCGGACAAACTGCTGGCAGAAGCCGATGCTGTGCTCCAGGCGCTCGAGATCCCCGTGAATCCCGTTGTGAGTGTCGGTGCGCTCGCGCATCATTTGCACGCGCAGCAACATAGACGCGAGCGGCGTGTTGAGGTGGTGCGCCGTGCCGGCCGCCATCTGCCCCATGCTGGTCAGCTTTTCCAGTTCGATCAGCCGCTGCCGCAAGCGGACGCGCTCGCGAATGTCTGCGGTAATTTCCAGAAAATACAGTTGCTGGCCTTCGCGGAACGGCAACAAGGTCAACTGGACCTCGATCTGTTCGCCGGCCCTGTTCTTGCGCAGCGTTTCGCGGTCAACAACACGATTCCCGCACTCCACTTCTCGCAGGCATTCACGCACTTCAGCGGCGTGAGATACAGGCACCGTAGGCAACTCCCGGCTGCGAATTTCGTCGCGTGTCCAGCCGTACAGACGTTCCGCCGAAGCGTTCCATTCCAGCACGCACAAATTGCGGTCATAGAGAACGACCGCCTCCGGGGAAGCTTCCAGAAGCCCCCGGTAACGTTCGTGAGATTTACGCAATTCGGCTTCGGCGATGCGACGCTGGCGAGTGACAAACCAGCCCGCCCAAATGGCAAGCAGGACCGAAGAAGTCACGCCTCGGCTGATGTACAGATAGTGGAGAGAAACGTAGTCAAGGTCGCGGAAGAAACGGTTTTCCACCAGCTCCCAGAACGCGAACACAAGGGCGACAATGCTGATGCTGGATAGAATCAGCGTCGCCCAAAACCAGCCTCGCTCGTGCTGTTTACTGCCCATACGTCGAGGTACCGGGTGGGTCGCCTCCATTGGAGACACCCCGGTCCCGACGCTATTTATCTCTTCTTGTGAACATGTCCGCAGTGACCTGCGTCACTGAAAGGAAAGCACTGGAGTTAAGGCTTTTCGTATCCGATCCGACCGGCGTCAGCGTGGGACTCACTTCCGCGGGCGAAGTATCCAGCCCGGGAAATGATGCGCAGATTGGGCTGGTCCCGAATGGCGACCTGCACATGATGAAATCCATCGTAAGGAGGCGCCAGCGACCGCTGATAGGTCAGAACATATTGCAAGCGCAGCTCTTCTTCAATTTGCCCAAAGGCGGTGGCGAGCTGGCTGTCATCTGACAAAAAGAAAACTCTTCCACCCGTGGCCGACGCCAACTCCTCCAGGACACTGTTGCCGCGGCGAGTCGAAGGCGATCCTGCCATTCTGATTGCATAGACGGCCACTTCGAACCGCTGCGCCCACCTGATCGCATCCTGAAGCGTGTGATAGCTGTCCGTGTCTTCGCCATCGCTGAGCAACACGATCGCACGCCTCACGGGAAAGTTCTCCCTCTCGGTCATCACCCCGCTCAAACATGATGCGGTCAGAGCGTCATAGAGTGCGGTTTGGTTGTCGGGTCGGGAAGCGCTCGCGACATTCAGAATTTCCGGCGTGTGCTCCCCATACTTGCTGAGAACCACATGAGTCGCGAAACTGCCAACCAGAACCTTGTCACGATCGGGACGCACAATCTTTTCCAGGAACTCGTGGGCTGCCTTCTGCTCGTCCGCAAATCCTCGCGTCATCGATTCGCTGATGTCCACAAGCACACCCAACCGCAAGGGCAGGTCGGCAGTTTGCACAAAGCTCGAAAGTTCAGCAATGGCATGCCGCTCGTCGGTGACTTCCACATCCCCTGGGCTGATTCGGGCAACCGCCCGTCCTTGACGATCAAGGACGCTGAAGGCGATCCGTACCTCCTCGACCTTTGCCGCGAATGTCTGCTGGGGTTGGACTTGGCGGCTTATCAGCTTGTAGTCCGACTGTTGTCTCGCGTCGGTGGGTAATGAAGAAACGGAAGCCGCTGGTTTTCCGGAAGTTGGCCAACGAGACAGTCCCGGACTCCCGCTGAACAGCATCATCCCACAGGCTATTGAGGCAATAAGGACTATTCGCATTTTCGGTCGCTACCCCGTCGTCGCCAGTGGCTGGCGACCCCCACCCTGAACCCGAGAAACAGCCGTGTTAGATGCGTCGGCTGAGGTAAATATCGGCAGGATTATTAACCAGCTTCAGCCCGCCCGGGTCTGTTAAATCACAAGGGGGTGGGTCAGGAGTCACATGTCAGGGTGACCACCGCCCTTGGCCATCGGAGCCCGGAAAAGTTCTCATATGACTTGTTCCAAAAACGGGAAATGTGGCATTTTTCTCCAACCCGTTCCTTCGCCCCTCAGCGCCCCCGCGTTGTTGAAAAATTACGCAACATTGTCCCCTCCAATCACACGCCTTGCCAACCTTCTGTGCTGAATGGTTGCTGCGGATTTTCACGTGTCCTGCTGTGGGAGAAGGCCCATTGCGGAACTCAGCATAGGCTGCTGAAGATTGCCACACCTCGACCGGAAGCTCACAAGTCGTTATTTATCAGGTACCTGCACTCTATTTCAGGACCGATGAGAAACGCCTCACGGACGGTCGCCCCCGTGCACTTATCCCTTCCGGAGGCTGCCGTGAATTGGAAGGTAAAATCGTCGACCCGGGGCAAGACGGCTTTCTCCTTCCTCCTGCTAACCGCTCTGTTCACCGCCCCAGGGTTGTGGGCCAAGACTCATCCGGTTGAGATTCCAAAAGACGCAGATTGCACCACCTGCCACGAGGATAAGGCCAAGGGAAAGAAGGTACATTCTGCCATCGCAGCCGGATGCACGAGTTGTCACGAAGTCCGGGTCAACAAGGATGTAACCCGCGTCAAGCTGATCACCACCACTCCGACCGCACTCTGCCTCACTTGCCATGCGGACAAGAACGCAGCCGACTTGAAGGGGACGGTACATCCTCCTGCAGTCCGCGATTGCGTGAAGTGCCACGACCCCCATCAGTCCGACAACAAGAACCAACTGCTCAAGCCCACTTCCGGCGATAAGGGCCAGAATCTCTGTCTCACCTGCCATAACCAAGGCTTGAACGTTCCAAAGGACGGCAGCCGTCACGCCGCCCTCGACATGGGTTGCGAAACCTGCCACACCACTCATAAGGTAGGCGACCCGCAGAAGATCGAGAATGCCGCCCATCTGACCAAGTCGACTCCGGCGCTTTGCCTCGACTGCCACGACGCAAAGAGCGCCGACTTGATCAAGGCGCACAACGAACAACCGTTCCAGAGCGCCAACTGTGTGCAGTGCCACAATCCGCACCAGTCGCAACAGGCCAAGCTCATGCAGAAGTTCACGCATGTGCCCTTCGAAAGCAAGAGTTGCGACACCTGTCACGCGGCTCCCAAGGACGGAAAAGTCGTCCTGACTCAAGCTGACAGCAAGGCGCTCTGCGTTACCTGCCACAGTGAACAGGCCGAGCACATCGAAAAAGCGAAGGTCCAGCACCCCGGCGCGCAGGGCGATTGCATCACTTGCCATAACCCGCATGCCGGCAAAACGCCGGGATTCCTCCAGCCGGACCCGGTGCAGACCTGCCTGGCATGTCACAGCGACATTGCCGAGCTGGGGAAGAAGAAGGTTCATCATCAGCCAGCTTTCGCGCAAGGCTGCGCCACCTGCCACGAGCCCCACGGTGGCGACAACCCCAAGCTGCTGCGGGCGCAGGGCAACGCGCTTTGCCTGGAGTGCCACGGCCCCAACCGCAACCCGGCAAAGCTGGACAACACTAACCTGGTAACGATCTTCAACGGTCGCGTCCGCCTGCCGCAGGACTATTTCAGTAAGAACAGAGTCGTGCGCCTCGATCTGAAGTATGGGCTCGGACATCCGGTCAGGAACCATCCGGTGGAGAGCGTTCGCGACCCCCTGGACCCCAACAAGAGCAAAGTGGCGATGAGCTGCCTCACGTGCCATCAGCCGCACGCAGCGGCGTTCGAGCCGATGCTGGTCGCGGACCAGCGCAACAACCAGAAGTTCTGCAATACCTGCCACAAGGCAGCGGTGGGGGTGGGACAGTGATGACACGCATCAGCCGCGTCTCCCGGATCGCCATTGCACTGGCCGCCGCAGCGATGTTGTTGTCGCTCGCTCCCGCGGCCCACGCCAAGAAAAACAAGAACAAGACTGCTTCGGTCGAAGCGGCCAACCCGCAACTACCGAAAGTGGACACCTCGAAACTGGTGTGGCCTTCACCGCCGGACACGCCGCGTATTCGCTACCTGGGCGAACTCACCGGCGACAAGATTCCCGACAGCCCGATGGTCGTAAAGAAAAAGAAGCAAGGCTGGATGGACCGTCTGGCGGGCGTGGACAACTCGGCCGCTTCGAGAGCGCCGACCGCCGTCGTCCTGGCCAAACCCTATGGAGTGTCTTACGACTCGAAGAACCGTTTCTATACCGCCGATCCCTACGTGGGCGCGATTTTCATCTTCAACTTCGAGACCAAACAGTTCGAGACCATTCGCAACGGGCGCGACGCCACCTTCAAGTTGATCGTCGGGGTTGCTGTGGACGATAACGACCGGGTTTTCGTCAGCGACGGCGCACTCAATCACATTTCGGTTTTCGACGCTAATCACAAATTCGAGATGAATTTCGGCCAGGGCGATTTCAAGCGTCCGGGTTGCATGGCCATTGATAAGGAAAACCGCTTCCTGTACGTGGTGGACACCGAGGGCGGCCAGATCGTGGTTTACGACGTGGACACCCTGAAGAAGCTGCGCACGATCGGTCATCCGCCAAAAGTTGAAGGCGAATGGGACGAAGGAGATTTCGTTTATCCCAACAGCGTAGCCGTGGACAAGGACGGCAACGTTTACGTGACGGATATGGGCAACAACCGCGTACAGATCTTCGATCCCGATGGCGGGTTCATCCGCATGTTCGGCAAAGAGGGCGACGGCCCCGGTACGTTCATGCGGCCCAAGGGAATCGCGGTGGATACGGACGGGCACATCTGGGTGGTGGACGCGTTGCAGGGACGCATGCAGGTTTTCGACCAGGAAGGTCATCTGCTCGCGTATTTCGGCGCGCGCGGCGCGCTGCCGGGACAGTTCGGACTGCCGTCGGGCATGTCCATCGACAAGGATAACCGCGTCGTCGTGGCCGAACAGTTGTCGGGACGCCTGCAGGTTTTCCGGTACATCACCGACGAAGAAGCGGCGAAGTTGAAAGGTGAGAGTGCGGCGAATACCGGCGCTCCACAAAAACCAACTCCACAGACCGCGGCGAAAGCCGAGGTGAAGCAGTGAACAAGTTTTGGCCGCCGCGGCGGTCAATAGCCGAACGGCCAGAATGCTGGGCGATCGGAGCTGTAAATAGTGGGACCCAAGTAATAAATGAGATGAAATTTTAGAGGAGGCCTTAAGGCACATGAGAAAAGCAATATTTGTGATGACAGTGGCCCTCGCATTCGCCGGCTTCGCATTCGCGCAGACGGACATTCTGGGACCTCATAATTTCCAGGGACATGGTTGCGCAAGCTGCCATGCTCCGCACGGCGGCGCTGCCGGCTTGGAATCAGGCGGCGATCCTTCCACGGGCGTCAATTACCTGTGGGGCCGTGATTTCTATCAGACAACCTATGACGTTATCGGTGGGGGCCAGCTGCAAATCGTTGGCAGTTACACCGAAAACGATCCGCTGTTTCACACTGCTGCCTGCTTGTCCTGCCATGACGGCAACGCGGCTGTCAGCAATCAGATGCTCGGCCACACCGTCGAGTCTCTGCCGGTCAGCGGCTATCAGCCCCCTTCGTTCCTCAACAAGGACGGCCAGAGCCTGAAGAACGATCACCCGGTCCACGTCGCGTACGACCCGACCAGTTCCCGTAACTGGCCCGGAACGGTCACCAGCGGCAACATCACGTGGACGCTGACCGACGGGAACGTGATCTTCTTCTATAACAACTACGGACACCCGACCCGTTTTTACGCCGATGCGGCGAACAACAAAGCGATGGTCGAGTGCTCCACCTGCCACAACCCGCATTCCATGCAGTGGAACAAGCAGAAGATTAATAACGTCAACGTTATTAAGCCCGCTGCCTTCTTCGTGCGTGGCTGGTATGACCTGGGCAACGCCAACAGCAATTCGACGCAGTCGTTCTGCCGCTCCTGCCACTACTCGAAAGCGAACGAGTATGTGGGTCAACAGGTGCCGGTCATCTAGTAAAAACTTGCGAGGGGAAGCGGAACTTCCCCTCGCTTTTACGGATTTGGCGGTAAAGAGGTCAAAGAAGGGTCTAAAGCAATGTTTCGAACCAGGATTTGCGCAATTGTTTTTTTACTCTCGCTCGGAGCCATGGCGCAGGTTGCGATGCACAGCTCCACACTCGCAAACCAGAGCTCGGCTTTTGAAAAGTCCGCTCCCGTGAGCGTCACCGATAAAGCGGTGGCGAGAGTAAACGGCGTGGTGCTCACCGACCGCGATCTGGTTCGCGAGATGATGATCATCTTCCCCTACGCGCAGCAGCACGGCGGGCGCTTCCCCAAGGAGATGGAAGCCGGCATCCGCAAGGGCGCTCTGGACATGATCATCTTCGAGGAGTTGGTGTACCAGGATGCCCAACACCGTGGCGTGAATGTGCCCGCCGGCAAACTGGACCGGGCAATGACGGAATTCAGGAAACAGTTCAACTCGGATGCCGAGTTTCAGGCATACCTGAAGGTCGAGCATGGCGGCAGCATGCAGGACCTCCGCAAAAAGGTCCGCCGCGCCATCATCATCCAGGACCAACTGGATGCTCAGGTCAACAACCGGGCCAAGCTTACTAGCGCTCAGGTGCGCGCGTTCTACAACAGCAGCGGCACGAACTTTACCAGCCAGGAAACCGTTTCCATTCAAACGATTTCCATTGTGATCCCCGACAACGCCAATTCGAAACAGGAAGCTGATGTGCGCCAGAAGGCCGAAGACGCCCTGAAGAAAGCCAAAGCGGCGAAGAACTATGAAGAGTTCGGAGTGCTGGCGGAGAAGGTATCGCAAGACGACTGGCGAGTCATGATGGGCGACCATAAGGCGCTCCCGCGCGGCAAGATGCCGCCGGCAGTCGAGAAGATCGCATTCACGCTGAAGCCGGGCCAGGTCAGCGGTCTGATTCGTGCGGAGAATGCCTGGTGCATCGTCCGCGTCAATGCACACAGCATGCCCACGAAGGTCCCTTACGACCAATTGCGGGGTCAACTGAAGAAAGACCTGGAGTCGCAGAAGACGGAGCAGTTGCGCAAGAGTCTATCGGCAAGGCTGAAGAAGGCGGCAAAGATCGAAGTGATGTAGCTCCGGGCCATGGTCCGGATGGGATGGCTTTGTGGGGTACACGAGGCGACATTTTGGATGGCTTTTGCTCTTCGCCTGCCTGGTCAGTAAGAGCGGCGCTGCGCAGGTAAAGTTGGGCGAGGCCAGCATGGGCCTGAGTGGCGACGCCCAGGGGGGATTCAGCACGAACTGGGGCGACGATCAGATCAGCTCGCATGCCATGGACTTCGGTTTCAACACCCTGCTCAACGGGTACTACTACAGTCCCAAGTTCTTGAACTTTACTGTTAATCCTTACTACAACCAATCGCGGCAAAACTCGAACTTCAACTCCATATTCGGCTCCAGTGGCATTTTGGCCGGAGCCAATCTGTTCGGCGACAGCTGGCACCCGATAAATTTCGGCTTTACCAAGGATTGGAACAGCGAGCACCAGTACAACGTTCCGGGTTCACTGACGCCGTATTATGCCAACGGCAGCGATCAGTCAGTTACCATCGCCGGCGGACTGAACCGTCCCCATCTTCCCACCTTCAACGCCAACTACGGCCAGGGCCACTCCAACTTCAATGTCCTGGGTGTGGACAATCCCGGCGTTAGCCAATGGCGTTCCTACGGGTTCTCCAGCAGCTATTCGGTGTTGGGAGTGGGACTCGGCGCAAATTACGGGAAAATTCACACTGAGCAGAACCTGGGCAGTTTAAACACCGACGGGAGCGCCCTGACAGACGTGACCGACAGCGGCATCTTCAGCCTCAACGCCACCCGTCAGCTTTGGGGTTCGACGCAAGTGTCGGGAAGCTATTCCAGAAACTCGCTCCAGACGGATTACTCAGGGCTGCCCTCCAACGGCGCATTCAACACTTACAACGCCTATTTGAGCGCCCGCCCGTTGAGCGCCATGTCAGCCAACTTCTTCATCAACTACACCGACAATCTGTACAACTACCTTCTACAAAATTTCCTGCCCGGTTCGCTGGTGACGACAAATCCCAGCGGACTCGCCTCGGGCGCTTCCGCATCATCTGCCATCACGGCGCTTTCCGGGCCGCCGGTGACTTATGTTCCGGCCAGCACTTCGTCGAACTACCTGTCCTACGGGACGCGGGTCGCCTACCAGTTCAGCAATTATTGGAATGCGAGCGGCGGGATTGACCACCGCACGCAGAACTATGTAGGAACGAGTACGGAGAGCACCGATACCTGGGCAGGCACCTCGTACAACCACCCTCTGGCAGGCGGGCATTATGGTGTGAATGCCTCGTTTTCGACCGCCTTTGCGGGGAACAACGGCCCCACGGTCGGCTTCGGTGCGGGTGGAAATTATGGCCGGCGGGTGGCCGGATGGGAGGGTTCTGTGGGAGCTCAATACTCCCATAGCGAGGCGACTTCCATCCTGACCAGCACCTCCTCCGGATATGGCTTTAATGTGGCGGCGAGCAAAAAGATTTTTGAAAACTGGCGTTTCTCTACTACTGCCCTGATCGGCAAGAACAACATCGATGGCCTGAGTCACAGCGATACAACCATCGAAAATGTGGGCGCAAGCCTGAGCTCCAACCATTTGTCTTTGGCCGGGAATTATTCGACATCCAGCGGCACCTCGCTGCTGACCTCGAACGGACTGACGCCGCTGCCGCCGGAAATCCCGTCGCTCAACAACGTGTTATATAGTGGACACTCGTACAGCGTTTCGGCAGGATATCGTCCAAACTGGCACTCACAGACAACGGTAACCTATGGGTCCGCGCAATATGGCACCAGCAACCTGACTGCGTTGTCCAACACCAGGACCGCACAGCTCAATGTAAGAACGGAATATGATTTCCGGCAGATGAAGTTTGTCGCCGGATACTCGCGTATTTCCCAGGGTGTAGGAACAACATTCAATTCTCCGCGGAACGTGAACGCCTTGTTCGTCGGAATTTCGAGGCACTTTGACCTGTTTTGAGCCAGTCAGGGCTGCAAGGACGTTACGAGGGGCTGGTGCAGTCTGCGCAATTCTGGTGCTGGTCGCAGCCATCCTCAGCGCCGCTTCCAAACCAGGCAAGAATGTTCCTCCACCTCAGGAAGTGCCGCCTTTACTTCTGCAAGGCGGCCGCTCGCTCAGCTACGAGCGCTCGTTCTCGACCGAGCGCGAGGTCAAAATCAAGAAGGGCTTTTGGACGAAGGTGCTGGACATGGTGGCCGGCCCGCCAGACATGCACTTCCTGGTGCGCCCCTACAGCATCGTCACCGATTCGCGGGGCCGCATCATCGTCACGGATCCCGGCGCAATCGGCGTGCACATCTTCGATTTCGGCCAGCAGAAATACAAATTTCTGCAGCGCACGGAGGGCAAGGAGCACTTCGAATCGCCGCAGTGTGTGGCCGTCGATAACCAGGACAACATCTACGTAACCGATTCGAAGGCGGGCAAGATCTTCGTCTTCGACGCGAGCGGTAAATTTCGCCGCGCTATCGGCAGTCTGAAACAGGGCGAGGGATTTTTTAAGCGCCCCACGGGTATCGCAATTGATTCGGCCGCGCAGCGCATCTATGTCTCCGACACCCTCCGCGACAAAATTTTCGTGCTCGACATGCAGGGCAGCGTGCTCCAGACCATCGGCAAGGCAGGAGCCGGCAAGAGCGAATTTGCATTCCCCACGGAATTGCGACTGTACGGCGATGAGCTGGTGGTCGTGGACGCAATGAATTTCCGGGTGCAAGTGCTGGACCGCTCCGGGCAGTTCCGTTACGCGATCGGGCATGAAGGTGAAACCACGGGAACGTTGTTCCGCCCGAAAGGCATCGGCCGCGACAGCGAAGGCAACCTGTACATCGTGGACGCGGCCTTTGAAACGGTGCAGGTCTTCGACCGCGAAGGTCACCTCCTCTACTACTTCGGCCAGACAGGCCAGGGACCGGAACAGTTTCAGTTGCCGTCGGGGCTGTACATTGACGGCGAGGATCGCATTTACGTCGCCGACTCATTCAACCATCGTGTGCAGGTATTCCGCTACTCCGGGCTCAAGAAGCCGGCGGCAGGAGGGCGGCCGTGAAGCGGGCGTGGGTTATGAGTGCGTTGCTGGCGATGCGGCTGGCTTCGGCTCATGCTCAGGTCATTGGCGATCAGCTCGGCAGCCATGATCTCGGTTCACTGCGTGCGCCGGTAAGCGGCGGTCTGAACAATTCCTGCCTCTACTGCCATGCGCCGCATGGCGGGGGAGCTTCACCATCGCCAATGTGGAACCAGCAGCTCTCGGTGCAGGTGTACTCCATGTACGAGAGCAGTACCTATCATCAACAGGGCGTGCAACCAAGTGTGAACAGTCCCAGCAAGGAATGCCTGAGCTGCCACGATGGGACGGTCGCGCCCGGGCAAACCATCGCATACGGCAATTTTCAGATGCGCGGCAACATGAAGAGCAGTTCCAAATTCGGCAACGATCTGAGGAGCTCCCATCCCTTCAGTCTGAGGACTCCGTTTACGGATGCACCGGAGATCAACGCACTGCTGTTCGGCAATCCACCCAAAACTGCCGATCCCCAGCAGAAGATCAAACTGATTGATGGCAACATTGAATGCACGACTTGCCACGATCCGCACTTCCAGGGAATCGATCACCAAGTCCCAATGTTCCTGGCCAAGGACAGCGCGCAGTCGCAGATGTGCCTGGCCTGTCACGATCCAGACCGGGTGGCGGGAAATAATGTCAATTACCTGGGAGGCTGGGAGAACGGCATCCACACCACCGCCGGCAACGCAACCTCAAACAACCCCTACGTTGGTGGCTATCCGACAGTTAAGGACAGCGGCTGCAACTCCTGCCACATGCCCCACAACGCATCAGGTCCGGCGCGACTGCTGCGCGGCCCCGATGAGCAGGACTGCATCTCGTGCCACAACGGCACGAATCTCGATCCTGCGATACCCAATGTGTTCGCGGAGTATGCGAAGACTGGACACCCATTCCCGTCGTTGCCGAATAATACGCACGACCGCGGAGAGCCGGTGCTGCTCAACAACAACCGTCATGCCACGTGCGTTGATTGCCACAATCCGCACGCTGCGCAACAGGTAAGTGGTTTCGGCCTGCCACCTGCCGTGCGCGGGTCACAGGCCTCGCTGGCAGGAATCAAGGCGAGCGACGGAATCACCGTCATCAATCCATCCGTGAACCAGTATGAGAACTGTCTGCGCTGTCACGGTACCAGCGTGGGCAAGGCTAATGACACTCTGAAGTATGGATATGTGCAATTGTGGCTCGTATCTGCGGGGGACCCGCTGAATGTCATACCGCAGTTGGACAGCACGGCGAGCTCCAGCCATCCGGTCAGTCACGATCGCGGCAGCCCTTATCCCCAGCCCAGCCTGCTTTCCAACATGCTGCAAGTGGATGGGGCCACACCGGGCCGGAGCATGGGAACACGCATCATGTGCACCGATTGCCATAATGCCGACGATAATCGCGAGTTCGGCGGCACAGGCCCGAACGGCCCCCATGGCTCCAAGTGGACGCACATCTTCGAACGCCGTTACGAGTTCAGCCAGGCTTCGGCGCCGGGCCAGTTGATCACGAACCTCTTTCCCCAGCCCGACCTGACCGTGAATGGACCGTACGCACTATGCGGCAAGTGCCACGACCTCAGAAACGTGGTCTCCGACGCAAGCTGGAACCAGCACGCGCGGCATGTAAACAATGATGGCTTTTCCTGCTCGGTTTGCCACACGGGGCATGGATTAGGCGGCAGGAATGCGAATATCTCCGGCGAGCGCCTGGTGAACTTCGACGTGAACGTCGTCGCTCCCAACGGCAACAATCCTGTTTCTTATAGCCGCGCCACGAATAGCTGTACTCTCACGTGCCACAATCATGCGCATAGCCAACTCGGTGGGCCGATGAAGCCGCTTACACACTAGGTTCGCGCTGTACGGGATTATTGCGGATCTGACGGCGGCAAGCCTTCAGCACGCTGTCTGGCTTGTGCCGCATCGGCCGGACGATCATAAGCGGCATAGAGATTGGCCAATTCCGTCCACGCGGTCTTATCGTTTGGCGCTAACCGCACCGACTCTTCCATGTACGAGATCGCCTTGCCACGATTCCCTAAAGCGTTCCAGGCGGCCGAGCGGCCCTCAGCCACGCTGGAGAGATACAGGTCGCGTGACTGCGCCGCCGGAGGCGCATTCCTCTCGGCCTCATCGAGCGCCCGCAGCGCGTCCGCGGGCCGGCGCGCTTGCATGTACGCCGCCGCCAGCTGAAGCAGCGCATTGTACGGCGTCGTGCTGATACTGACAGCCTGCTCCAGCGCGCCGATGGCGGGCGACAGCTTCCCTTGACGACGGTACAGATCGGCCAGAGCCATCCAGGTGACGTCTGTCGGCTCCGATTGCGTGGACACAACGTAATCAGCTTCCGCCTGCGGCAGATAACCCATTCCCGCCAGGAGATTACCGCGGATGAACCGAACCATCGCCGACTCCGGAAAGACCGCCAGTGCCTGATTGGCCGCGTTCAACGCGTCTCCGCTCCTGCCGAGGTTCGCAAGAATCGAGGCAGCATTCGCCCAGGCATTGAAAGTTTCCGCTCGACTGGCGTTTTTCGAAATCGCCGGAATTTGCGCACTGAAACAGTCAATCTGGAGTTTCTGCAACCGTGATTCGGGAACGGCGCTGCGACGGACAAACACGGCCGAAACTTCATCCATGTAGACCGGGGCCCACACCCGACTGCTGCAGAAGTCGGCCAGATAGGGAAAGAACTGGATTCCGTCGTACCGCGCCAAAGGCGCAAGGATGACATTTACCTTCTGCTGCGGCCCTTCCTCCCAGGCGGGAGAAGACGGCGCAGCGTGCAGAAGAGTTTCGTGTCGATCGAATCCGTCGGGGCCGAATGGGATAGCGCGACCGTCGATAAAGTCGCGATATTGGGGACCCAACGCCCATACCACGAATCCGCCCTGGCTGTAGACGTTGAAGATTTCTGGGGGCAGTGATTCCCGCAGGATGAACCGAGTGGCGCGCTCCGGGAAAACCCAACTGAGTCCCGCGCCAAAATTCGCGGTCTCGGTGGCTCCGAA